>Ga0194055_10004773_pt1 | contig 10056 bp, 10 predicted proteins | sample SepL449m_MetaG_FD_155482 | JGI IMG/M metagenome (GOLD analysis project Ga0194055, IMG submission 155482) | Anoxic zone freshwater microbial communities from boreal shield lake in IISD Experimental Lakes Area, Ontario, Canada - Sep2016-L442-9m | ecosystem: Environmental > Aquatic > Freshwater >... | reverse complement strand
CGACTAACCGGCGCCAGCGTGGTTCGTCAGGACGTTCGGCAGGCAATCGTTCGTGCAAGCTTGGATGCGGTCAACCGTCGCCTTGAAATTCTCATGGGGAGCAAAAGGCCATGACCACGATCAAGATCAGTGACCTTGAGGTAATCCACGATGTCGATCCTCAGGTCCTAGTTCAGGCCGAAATTCTGGGGATCAAGCCTGCGGATGTCCTTTCCACCACCGTGCTTGATGGCGGTCGTGGCCGCAGAACCTGGCTGGTGAAATTGGCCACGGATAGTTATGTGCTTCGCAATCGACAATTCCTAGGTGATGAAGATGTGGCAACAACAGTTGCCGCTCAAAAGAAAGTTGGACCTGCTGTCATCGCAAGTAATGTGGCTGGTGGTTTGCTTCTCACCCAGTGGATTGACGGGCAGGTTCCGAGCGGCAATGAAATTCGGGAGCACTTCTTACCAGAACTTGCTCAAGCTCTTGCTACTTTGCATTCAATAACCAACATCCATGGGCAGCCGATCACTGAGGTGGTGTCAGGCATTGATCCACTGATGACGCGGGCCGATTACCTTGCTTCCATCAAGCGCGTGCACAACCGGCCATCGTGGGTAGAGCCGATTCTTCAGCTTGATGAACTTGATGCCATCGGTCATCGCTTAACTCGCATCGCAGGTGCGCAGCCCATGGTCCTGATCCATGGCGACCCCGTTCCAGGAAATATTGTCGTTGGGGCTGATGGATTAAAATTTGTTGACTTCGAATTTGCTGGTGCTGGAAACGCGTTGTATGAGGTCGGCCACGCAGTGGCAGGGCTGCACCTCAGCGGCGATGAGATCGAGGATTTCGCCTGTCATTACGGCGACGCGCAGGCCGCTCCCGTGATTGAGGCTTGGTCGTATCTAGCCGCTCAAGCCTGGGCTGTTTGGGTGGCCATGGGGACTGCACCCGGGACCCAAAGTCCCATGTGGCAAGAGTGGGCTCAGCACGCGACAGTGCGCCTTATGCAAGCCCATCAAGCCGGCAGGTTTGCCCACCTGATGGGCGATTTGGCCTAGTCAATTCAGTCAGCCGGGCGTGCCATGTATACCTGCCCTTGCCAACCGGCATAAAGTGATGATCTAGTCGACTTCCCCAAGGATGTGCCCGTGATTCGCTTTGATGACGTCACCAAGATTTACCCCGGTCAAACGCGGCCGGCTTTAGACGATGTTTCGTTGGAAATTGAAAAGGGCGAATTCGTCTTTCTCGTAGGCACCTCGGGTTCAGGCAAGTCCACCTTCTTGAAATTGGTTTTGCGTGAAGAAAAATCCTCAGATGGTCGAATCCATGTGCTGGGCAAAGATCTAGGTCGGCTCAGCCAGTGGAAAATTCCAATGTTGCGGCGTCAGGTGGGAACAGTCTTTCAAGATTTCCGATTGCTGCCCAATAAGACGGTCGCTGAAAACGTTGCCTTTGCCCTTGAGGTTATTGGCCGTCCAGAGAATCACATCGCTAAGGTTGTGCCCGAGGTTCTCGAACTTGTTGGACTGGCCGGCAAAGAAGGCCGTCGTCCAGATGAACTCTCAGGTGGCGAGCAGCAACGCGTAGCTATCGCGCGCGCATTCGTGAACAAACCCATGCTGCTCATTGCCGACGAGCCAACCGGAAACCTTGACCCCAATACCAGCGTGGGCATTATGAAATTGCTTGATCGCATTAATCGCACTGGCACAACTGTGATTATGGCCACCCACGATGCGGCCATCGTTGACCAAATGCGTAAGCGAGTGATTGAACTTGAAGGGGGACACCTCGTGCGTGACCAATCCCGTGGTGTCTACGGATACGCCCGCTGATCCACATTCGTCAATTCTTTTAAGGACCACATGCGCACTCAATTCGTTGTCTCCGAAGTAGCCATCGGGCTTCGTCGCAACCTGACCATGACTATTGCCGTTGTGGTTACCGTCGCGATTTCGTTGGCGCTGTTTGGTGCTGGCCTGCTCATGCGAGCTCAAGTCAGCACTATGAAGGATTACTGGTACGACAAGGTTGAAGTCTCAGTCTTCTTGTGCAGTGTTAACAGCGATGCTTCGGCGTGTATTGATCCCTCCACTGGTCGGTCCCAAGACATCACTGCGGCACAACGTGCACAGTTGGGTAAAGACCTCAAGTCGTTGCCACAGGTTCAAGCTGTCTTTTACGAAAGCAAGCAAGAGGCCTACCAGCGCTTCAAGGTCCAGTTCAAGGACTCACCGATCGCCGACAACGTCACCCCCGAGGCACTTCCTGAGTCGTACCGCATCAAGCTCAAGGATCCGACGCAGTACGCAGTTGTGGCCAGTGCCATCCAAGGGCGCCCTGGGGTTGAACAGGTGCAGGATCAACGAGCATTACTCGACCGATTTTTCAAATTACTCAACGGGCTGCAAGTGTTCGCCCTTGTGATTGCCTGTTTCCAATTGATTGCTGCGGCGCTTTTGATTTGGAACACGATTCGTGTGGCTGCTTTTAGCCGTAGACGTGAAACCGGAATCATGCGCCTTGTGGGGGCGTCAAACTTTTATATTCAATTGCCCTTCCTGCTTGAGGGTGCAATCGCAGGCTTAGTCGGAGCAGTCATAGCCAGCTTTGGCTTGATCGTGGTCAAGCACTTCTTTATTGATCAACGCCTTGCCGAGAGTTTCAAATTCACCACATTTATTGGCTGGGGTGCGGTCTTCACGGTAGTTCCGATCTTGTTATTGGTGGGTGCTGGACTGTCAGCCCTGGTGTCCTTCCTGACGCTGCGGAAGTACCTGCGCGTCTAATGGCCAAGGAGCAAGGCCGCAAACTCATCGCCTCAAATAAGAAGGCGCGCTACGAGTACGCCATTGATGAGACCTTTGAAGCCGGCATGATGCTCACGGGCACTGAGGTTAAATCCCTTCGAGCCGGTCGTGCTTCGTTGATTGATGGATATGCCGCGATCAAGGATGGCGAAGTGTGGTTGCACGGTGTACACATTGCCGAATACACCGAAGGAACGTGGAACAACCATGAGCCCCGGCGCCCGCGCAAGTTACTTTTGCACGGCAAGGAAATCGACAAGTTGATTCAAAAGACAAAGGAAAAAGGCTTCACGATTGTGCCGCTGTCGCTGTATTTCAAAGATGGCAAAGCAAAAGTTGAAATAGCAATTGCTCGGGGTAAGAAGATTCACGACAAGCGCCAAGCGTTGGCCGAGCGTCAAGTCACGCGCGAGACTGCCCGCGCAATCAGTGACGCGCGAAGGAATACACCGCACGCCTAATGGGTTATACCTAAGCGTTACGCCTGAAATGCCTGTCTGCTTGGTGGCGTACCATGGGGGGATAACTGAACAGGGGGGTGAACGGTTTCGACTTCGGATGTCGATTCAGAGGAAGCGGGCCGAGGAATTCGGTACTGATCTCGTGAACCATGTGCCGTAAACCAATAAGTGCCGATAACACGCGCACTGGCTTCGCACTCGCCGCCTAGGCGAGAGCTCTAAGTAAGCCCGTCAGCCCGAGAGTGCTTCCGGCTCGGAATCTGGCGTCGCTAGGAAGCTCAACTTCACCGCTGGGTCACGCAGTGGTGAGGGACATCAAACAGTGACTGAGCCTGTCGACGACTTGCCTGTGTGATCGTCGGGGCTAAGAAAAGCGCAGCAGGCTGCGCCCGGAGAAGCTCTGCTCCGGTACCGAAGGACCCGGGTTCGATTCCCGGCACCTCCACAAAAAACGCTTTGCCCATGTTCGGGCAAGGCGCTTTTTTCGTGTGGAGTTGACGCGGGAATCGGGAGGAGTCACCCCTTGGGGGTGACGACGGGTCCCGGCACCTCCACAAAGGGGGGTAAGTAGAACTTCGTGATTTTGTAAGTAGAACTGCGACGTCCTTCTGGCTCTCCACCGATCTCCTTGCAGAGGCTGGGAACGACCGCTTGGCGGTCGTTCCCAGCCTTTCGCTCTTTGTATCGGCTCGGGCGACCCTCGACCTATCCATTTCGGCACGCATCGGCCGCCTGATTCCGACGCAGTGTTCACGACCTCGGCGTCAGACACGGGTGCCTCAGTCGAGACCCACGATGTCGGTGTGGAAGGTCTTCAGGTGGACCTGCGACCATCGGCCGAGCGCTTCAAGAACCGGTCGCAGTTCCTTGCCGCTCTCGGTCAACCGGTAGGCGTTGTTGCGTGCGGCCGCGTTGGGGTTGGTGCGCTCGATGATCCCGACCGACGTGAGCAGCCTGAGCCTGTTGGCAAGGATGTTGGTGGAGACGTGCTCGGGCGACTCGAGAAAGTCGGAGTAGGTGCGGGTGCCGTGAGAGATCAGGTCTCGAACGATGAGCAATGACCATTTGTCCCCGAGAACGTCGAGCCCGGAACTGATCGGGCACACCGAACGCCAGTCGAGGGTTTCGGGTTCGGGGTCCGTGCTCATGTCACCTCTAATCGGGCAGCGAAGCGGCCATCTCAGTGAGGGTCGTCTCCAACGGGGTCGGTTGCCATCCCAGAACATCATACGAATCGTGATTGTCATAGGCGACCCTCTTGCCGAGCTGGGGAAGCATGCCCTTGGCCTCCCGATCGAAGAGGCTCATCGCCCTGATCGCGAAGTTCGGCGCTTTGCGCGACGGCACCTTGGTGTACCCGGCACCTCGCAGCACGCTTGCCAGGTAGGTCATCTCGACGGGTTCCGCGCTCGCCGCGATGAAGCGCTTTCCGGAGGCGCCGTCACTGCTCAGTGCGGCGACGTGCAGGCGAGCGATGTCGCGAACGTCGACCATGCCCATGGCAACGTCGGGAATCATTGGCATCTTTCCGGCGATCAGGCCGGAGATCATCGCCACGCTCTGACCGTCGCCTGCGACACCGAGCGGGGGGCCGAGGACGAATCCGCAGTTGATCGCGACGAGTTCCAGCGGACCTTCGGCGACGAGGTCCCAGGCGGCGCGCTCGGCCAGAGTCTTGCTCTTGGCATAGGCGCCGATGTTGGCGTTCACGTCTGACCACGCATCGGGACCGTAGCGGCCACTGGGCTTGCCGGAAGTCATCGCGACCACCGACGACGTGAGCACCACCCGCTCCACACCTGCGCGCTTGGCGGCGCCGAGCACGCGCTTTGTGCCCTCGACGGCGGGGGCGATGAGCTCGTTCTCGTCCTTCGGCTCGGCAAGGACGAACGGCGACGCGACATGGATGGCGTACGTGCACCCGGCCATCGCGTCGTCCCAGCCCCCGTCGGAGAGGAGGTCGGCCTCGGCGAAGTTGAGCCGATCTGCCGGAGCCACGGCCGCGATGGCCGCCGCCGTGGGGGCCACCTTCGACGCCGAACGGACTGTCCCGACGACGTCATAACCTTGACGGAGCAACTCGGCGCCGACGTGCTGCCCGATGTAGCCGCTGATTCCCGTGACCAGAACGCGTGATGTCATGTCTTCTGTCTCCAAGCGGTGAGAGGCCGATGTGGCGTGAGCGAGGGATCCGACTGTGCGACCGGCGTACTCGCGGTCGCGTTGCCCCGAGGTGAGTCGGGTCTACGGGCGCCGCTCGCCAGGGTGGGCATCACGTTGGCGAGCGGCGCAGGTAGGCGAGGCCGTGACCTGTCAGCCCACCGGCGCCGTGACCGGGAAGCCTTCGAGGAAGACGATGCTGTTCGAGTCGGTCAGTTCGTTGATCCGCAACTGCTTGAAGGGCTCATACTCCGAGGAGTCGTACCAAGCCACTGCGGCTTCCATGCTGGGGAAGCGGAGGATCGCTGCCCAGTTTCCGTCGAAGTCGCCTTCCCTGGTCGTGGGGGTCGGGGACCCGGCAACCATCTGCACGCCGGACTTCTCCAGGATTGGGAAGACGTACTGCGCGTAGCGCTCGTTGAACTCCGCAGGGTCCTTGATCTTGATCTGGACCATGGCGTATGCCGGTGCGGTCTCGTGCGTCATGTGGGTGTCTCCTCTTCCTTGATGGCCAGCGGATAACTTGCGTTTCGCAATCTATCACGAGACTTGCACTATGCAAGTCAAGGCTGGCGGTCACTTCAACTACCTTCCGCGTGTCAGTCGTCGCTGACGCGCGCCCAGTTTCTGACCCGGAATGTCCCCGCCACCGCGAGAGCATCGGCAGCCCGTTGGGACCCACCCCGAGCGACCTCGCATGCGAGCGCGAATGCCGGATATCGCCCCGTGATTGCCTCCAAAGAGTCATCACCGCAGCATGCCGCCGACCGCCGTCCCACGGCCTTTGAAAAGGTGCCGCGGAGGAATAATCCGGTCGCGAAAGTGGCGCTCTCAGGCCCTCGATTCACGAAGGAATCCGGGGTTCTACTTAACCTCCACCAAAAACGCTTTGCCCATGTTCGGGCAAGGCGTTTTTTTCGTGTGGAGTTGACGCGGGAATCGGGAGGAGTCACCCCTTGGGGTTGCCAGTAGAATCTTCTTTTGTGCGTGATTGATGGCCAGGAGATAGCTGAATTAACAGGGTCTGAATGGTGACTTGGATGGTAGTGTTGAAACCGAGGAAGCGTGCCTGGTGGGCGCTTTAACTTGTGGGGGAAGCGATGTTTCAGGTGCGTGATGGAGTGATGCGCGCACTGCTTCGACTTTCAATCGGTACGAATCTCCCTATCGCGCTGTTTGCATTGCTTGCCGCAGTGATCCTTGTCGCACTCGGAGCCACGAGCTTGGTTGCGTTCACTGACTCGGAGGAAACGCGCACGACTGGGCAGTTGTGGTGGAAGGAAACGACGACCACATACATTCCTGTCAGCCAACGCCTAGGATTTATTATTTTTGGCGTGCTGGCAATCTGCGCTGCCGCGTTTTGTGGAGCGGTTGCGCTTCGATTGAATTCGGCCCTAGCCCGACTTGCGCAATATCCAGTGATTTTCATCGGTCTTGAAGTCATGCCGATTCAGCAGATTGTGGAAATCACTGGTCACACCCGAGCACAGGTCATCAGCGACCTTCAGGTCCTTATTGAGACTGACCAGTTGCCGGATATCTATGTTGATTTGCAAGCAAGTTCAGTTATCAGCAAGGCCTACCTCCCTAAGGTGTCTCATAAGGTTGTCACTACATGCTCTCAATGTGGCCAAATAAATGAGCTCATTAGGGGGATTCCAAAACCGTGCATGAAGTGCATGGAGCCGTGCTTCGTCGCGCTTCATGAGTGACTCCCAGCTACCAAACCGTGCGAGCGCAAAGTTCGCTGATGACTTGAAACGAGGGAACAGTGGCACTCATCCGCGCAGCCGTTGATTCAATCCAGGGAACTCTCGCTGACCAATGGGTTGACTATTTTACGGCACCTGTTTTCGATGAAAGAACCCTGATAGCTCCTGGCTTCCCTCAGGAGAGAAACGCAGGCCGGGGTACAAATCTTCAAGCATCCACCAATGTTATTTCGGACGGATCGCGTGTGGTTATTCCAGAAAACACAGCGGCGATTGTCACAGATGGTGGGGGCATCGCCAGTATGTCCGTGGAACCTGGATACTTCACCTTCCGCAACGACGGACAACCCTCGGTGTTCGCGGGATCTGGCCTTGGTAAATCGCTGATTCAACAGTCGTGGGAACGTTTCAAGTTCGGCGGGCAGCCCAGCCAGCAGCAACTTCTGTACTTCGTCAACCTGCGTGAAGTTCGCAATATTGGCTTTGGGACACCCGGACCGCTGCCCTACAGGGATTACTCACTTGTGCCCCCGGGGTCAACGCAGGCGCCGGTCCTTCGCCTCAAGGCGCGCGGCCTGTTCTCGGTTCGGGTGTCTGACCCCATTCAATTCTTTCGCACCTTTGCCCCGGCAAATCAGCAATCGTATTCGCTAGCTAACGATGCGGCCCGAGCACAACTCGTACAGGAATTCATCACTTCGTTCCAAGCGGCCCTTCAGTCGCTTTCACGCACTTCGGATATCGCCTCGCTAGCTAGCAGGGGTCCGGAGCTCGTTGCTGCGCTTACGAGCAATGAAGGGCCGGGAAGTTCATGGATTGAGCGATTTGGTCTGGAGATTGTGAGCGCTGCGGTCTCGGCGATTGAGTACGATCAGGCATCGCGTGAACTTATGGATAAGTACAACCAAGGTTTACTCCTCGGTGGCCCCATCGGAAACGCTTACACCCAAACCACGGTTGCTGACTCGGCGTTTGCCGCAGCAGAAGCGGGGGGTAGTGAGGGCTTGGTGGGTATCGCATTGGGCGTCGGAGCAATCGGCGGCACGCTGTCGGGTATCACGCAACCCGATAGCACCCCGCAGCAAGTAGCGCAACCAGTCTCCGACCCGGTGGTGCTACTTGCACAACTCAAGGCCATGCTCGACCAAGGGCTCATCACCCAGGAGCAGTTCGCTGAGAAGCGGCAAGAGGTCCTGAACCGAATGTGACGCGAGCCGAGGCGCTCCGTCCACACAGGCGGCGCGCTGGCTGAAATCCCTGATGTGATGGAGGTGGCGTTGTGAACAGCAATGAAGACCAGCCCGAGCGCATGGTCCCGTGGCACAGCAGCTACGACGTTGACGATTGGGTGCACGAATGGCCCAAGGATGATGCAGAAACTGTGCACAAATGGACCGGTATGCACCTTTACACGCAGCGCCCACCGCGCATCAGAACAACGTGTCCACGGTGCGACAGCACCGATACGATTCCGATCTTGGCGGAAAGCACACTGGCGGATTTGCCAGCCGACATTGCGGAGCGGGCTCGAGCAGGAGACATCGATTTGTTTCCACTCGTGTCATGCATCGGCCCCCACAAGTCCGAAGACCAGCGGTGCCGGTCATGCAGTGCGTCCTGGGAAAGCGCCACCGGCGGCACTGAACAGGAATACGAAGCGCGCGGCGTGTTTGGGGAAACGCTGGTTGAACTACTCGGCCCCGAGTCGGTGGCGTGGACCGACTACGCCGAAGCTTGCGGGCTCGCCCAAGCTGACCGCGGGGGACTGAATCTGACCATGCAGTACTGGCCCGACAGCACCGTCACACTGTTGATCAGTGATGCCAACAGAGACCCGGTCGCTTTCACCACCAAGCTGATTCGCAGCGTTCCACCGGTCGAAGGGATCGTTGAAGGATCCGGCTGGCTTCGCTGGAGCCCATCTTTGGGCGTGCACGGCGAACTGAACCTCAGCGACCGCAACGTGATTGACCGCTGGCCTAACCTGCTCGGTGAACTTTGGGAATTCTGGCTGGAAGCCGTTCTGCCGTGGCAGGGGGATGGGCTACGCAATCGCATCGCTCAGCGCCTCGACGACTCCCAGCCGTCAGCGACTCCGGGCTCGACGACTTAACCGAAGGCTCACTGACGCTAACAGGCCGGCTACCTTTCGGTCTGGGCCCAGGTCGCCAATGGGAACTCACATGAGAGCCACAACAACCGCCAGCCCACGGAATCGGCGTGGGATCCCAGGCCGATGGTCGGCCTTGACAGCGAGCCCACCCGCACGAGCCCACCGGTTTAGCGCATCGTGTCTGCTGCCAGTTTCAACACAGCATTAGTGGTGAGACGATATATACATGTTGCTTGAGTCACGTGTAGCGCTCATTACTGGCGGAACTCGCGGAATCGGTCTCGCCGCCGCGCGAGGCATTGCCGAAGCGGGCGCGACTGTCATCTTGCTGGGAGTTGACCGCGACAGGGCGGTAGCCGCCGCCGAAGGATTGCAGGCCGATGGGCACGATGCCGTCGCAATGGTCTGCGATGTCTCAGACCCGCGTGCGGTTTATGCGTTACCTGAGCTACTTGGCCCCTTGGCCGCTGTCGACATCCTCGTGAACAGTGCTGGGGTGATGGCCGAGCGCATGTCAAAGACTCTGCGTACGTCGCCTGAGGAGTGGCGGCGGGTGATGTCGGTGAACCTCGACGGCTCGTTCTACGTCACCAGCGCTTTCGTTCCGGGCATGGTCGAGCGTCGTTGGGGTCGGGTGATCAATGTGTCGGCCTGTTTAGGTCGACTTACTGGTCCTGGAACCGGGGGAGGGTTAGCGCCCTATCGGGTGTCGAAGGCCGCCATGAATGCGATGACACGCAATCTCAATGCTGAATTGCGTAGCGGCGCGGCCGGAGTCCTGGTTGACGCGATGTGCCCAAGTC
>Ga0194055_10004771_pt1 | contig 10058 bp, 9 predicted proteins | sample SepL449m_MetaG_FD_155482 | JGI IMG/M metagenome (GOLD analysis project Ga0194055, IMG submission 155482) | Anoxic zone freshwater microbial communities from boreal shield lake in IISD Experimental Lakes Area, Ontario, Canada - Sep2016-L442-9m | ecosystem: Environmental > Aquatic > Freshwater >... | reverse complement strand
GATTTCCTGCTCCACAAGGCCCCTACTACACCGCTGCGGGTTACAAGAACGTCGGCGATATCGCGCGTCAAGTTGTCGAAGAACATATCGACATCACCCTCGACGCGGGAATCAATCTCGAAGGGATCAACGCCGAAGTCGCCAAGGGCCAATGGGAGTTCCAGATTTTCTCGAAGGGCTCCAAGAAAGCTGGCGATGATATGTGGGTTGCCCGCTATCTGCTGGTTCGCTTGGCCGAGAAGTATGGGTTGGATATCGAGTTCCATTGCAAGCCGATCCGTGGCGACTGGAACGGTTCCGGTATGCATACCAACTTCTCGTACGATAAACTCCGAAACGAAGGTGGTAAGGAATACTTCGAGAAGCTCATGGCAGCTTTCGACAAGTACCGCGACGAACATATCGCCGCTTACGGTCCAGACAACCATCTCCGTCTGACCGGTCTTCACGAGACGCAGTCGATCGACAAGTTCAGCTACGGTCTTGCCGACCGGGGTGCATCGATCCGTATCCCTCACAGCTTCGTCAACAGCGGCTACAAGGGCTACCTCGAAGATCGTCGTCCCAACTCGCAAGCCGATCCGTACAAGATCCTGTCGCGATTGGTCAAGACGATCAAGACCCTCGGCTAATCCGAGCAAAATCGATCTGTTAACGAAAAAGGCGTTCGAATTTCGAACGCCTTTTTTCGTTTTGCCAGCACTCCGATCGTTATCGGACCATTGCCCTCGGGTCGTTCAAAGAAAGCCTTGCACATCGTAGCCAAACTCGGGTTAAAATTAGTGAAGAAACGGTTTCAGTGGCTTCCGGCTGATATTCAGCCATGACGAGGACCGCGATAAAAATGATCACCTACGAGCAACGTCTGAGCCAAGATCGCCTTTGGGCGTTTCGGGAGGGGAGTTTGCACTTCGAGAACGAGAGCGCTGTCCACAAGGCGTTGAATCAAATTGTGCGTCGATTGGAGGAGTTGGGAATTCCCTATGCCATCGTGGGTGGGATGGCATTGTTCTTTCATGGGCTGCGTCGCTTCACTGAAGATGTCGATATCTTGGTGACTCGCGACGGTTTGCTCCGTCTGCACGAAGCATTGGATGGCCTGGGATATGTTCCCCCGTTTCCCGGTAGCAAGAATCTGCGCGATGTCACAACGGGCGTGAAAATAGAATTTTTAGTCACCGGCGATTTTCCTGGTGACGGCAAACCCAAGCCGGTTTGCTTTCCCGATCCTCAAAACGTTGCGACGTTGATCGATGGAATACGCTTCTTGGCGTTGCCAAAGTTGATCGAACTCAAGCTGGCTTCAGGAATGACCAATCCACTTCGAGGTCAAGACATCGTGGATGTTCAAAGATTGATTCAGATTCTGGCTTTGCCGAATTCACTTGAGGAGTCTCTCGACCCCTTCGTTCGAAACAAATACTTGGAACTGTGGCAATTGATTCAGGCAGCAGGAATTGACGGGGCGTAGTCCTCGGCATCTCGACCGAGAAACGCCAGGATCGAATTTGGCAATACGATTTCTGCGTCCCAGAGGCAAGATGCACTGTGACATGATCCAGTGGCAGAGTGCATCCCTTCGGACCAGAAGGCCGCGGAATGGAAGGGGCGGGCTCCCCGCGGACACGCACTCATTCGAATCGTGCACAGGAAGAATAAAAGTACAGGCTGCGTTTCGGGTTGAGAGTCACCGAAGGGGATGTGCTTTTTCGCCGATGCTTCATCGGCCGTTGATCGAAGCTTGAGCAATCGCGATCGATTAGCCACCGAAGATTTCGGAGAGCCGTTGTCCTAATTTCGGGCCACGGCAATCGATGTCGAGCACTTTGCCGTCCGGTCCCACCAGGATAACGGTTGGGATGCTGCTAATACCGAATTTGTTTCCCATCGATTCTTTGTTATTGGGATGCTTGTCCGCGAGGACCACCCAGGGTGGGGTCTCTTGCTTCACGAAGGAAGCCAGTTCCTTTAGATCTTCGTCAACGCTGATCGCGATGACTTCAAAACCGGCTGAGCGGTACTTCTGATAGTTTGCCAATAGGTTCGGGATCTCCGCGCGACACGGACCGCACCAGGTTGCCCAGAAGTCGATCAGTACGACTTTTCCCTTGTACTGTTCGAGAGAGACGGGTATTCCTTCGAGGGTTATGCCCGAGATCGAGATTGGTTGGTTTCGGAGTTTCGCAAGGGGCGATTCGGACTTCTTGTCCACATTGACAGTAGCTTCGAAGTTTATCGTGTTTTCCACACCATCTGTTTTGGCACTGATAGCAAACACCCGCCATTGATCTTCCACTTTATGCAGCAGCAAGGATGTGTTTTGCGCTTCACCATCGATCCGAACAATCACGGGAACCATTGCCTGCTCCGCCGAGATTTTTGGTTTTCCAACTCTCAACGCAGACTTGCCCGCGTCGGGGCTTGGAAGGTACTCCAATGCCGACTTGTTCTCTTCTGCCAATCGCTGGGAACTGTCTGTGAGCATCGAGCGAGCGATCGTTCGATCTTTCGTACGGAGGTCATCGTAGAAGCGGGTCGCCAACTCCTTTAGGTTTACGGTCTCCGTCGATGGAACTTTGGAGGACGGTTTCGCTTTCAGCGCAGTCTTTGAATCGGTGGACGTATCGTTTGTCGCTGGATTGCTTGTATCTGCATCCAGATCGCCTTGGCTATTCTGGACAAATAACTTGTCTTCGTCGCTGAGTCGCTCGATGGAGATTTTGATCTCTTTCCCTGCAGTCGATTTCAGAACGACTTTTCCGTCCTGAACTGAGACCAGCTCGGCTTCGACGGAAAACTTTCCGGTTGAATCTTTCCAAATGCGGGTGTCATCTCCCGAAGCATAACCGAACATCGCCACGAGGAACAAAACAGTAGGGCAGACAATTCTGGTCATTGGCTTGTTCCAGGAACGTGATCTCACAAAACCGAAAGCTGCAACATAGCAAATGAACAACTGGTTTCCAATGAATTTATCGGAGATTGAGTCTGCGCTTGACGAAAATCGGAGCTTCCCAGAGACAGCTCTGCCAGCAATTTCGAAGGCACTACCGCCGACGGATTCGATTCGATTGCCATTTGCGAACCACGGTTCGACCGCCGAGGACCAAAAACCCTCCCAGTACACCGATCGCCAACAAGACGGTCACATGCTCGATGCTGAGCAAATAATGGGCGGGATGTCCGGCATCGGTCTCCCCATGTCCAGGATGTGACCACACAAACGAAGAAAGAAGGGGTACCAAGGCGAGGCTGATCAGTCGTGGGCTCATTCGTAGCTCTGTGTTTTCCATTACGATATTCCAAGTCCACCCTCACTATGTCGAATTCCTTGCATCCTCGCAAGAGGCAACATCGAGGGCCTTCTCGATGCACATGTTCGGGCTCGAACGGATTTCAAGAACGTTTTCGCTGCCATTCCTATGACTTCTGATCCACTGAACCCATCGGAATCCAACCGTTCCGAACCGCCATCGACGAAACCGTCGATGACCGCCGAACCGGTGCCTCATGCAATCCCGGTACGACGCTCTTCCGCCTGGCCCAACAGTTTTTGGTGGGTGACGTTGGCATGCGGGCTTCTAAGCGCTTTCCTTTTTTATGGCAACTATCGCAACCAAGGCCCTTTGATCGAAATCGAATTCGACCAAGGACACGGATTGCAACTCAACGACTCGGTGCGCTTCCGCGGTATCGAAATCGGCCGAGTCGAAAAGATCGCTCTCAACGGGGAGAAGGCTGGGATCGTCACGTCGATACGCTTGACTCCCGAAGCTCGACGCGTGGTCACCGATGGTACGGACTTTTGGATCGTACGTCCCATGGTTTCGATTGAAGCGGTTCGAGGCTTGGAAACGATCGTTGGCCCAAAATACATCGCGATGGAGCCAGGCAAAACCAGCTCTTTCAAAACCATTCGTTTCCAAGGGTTGACCATTGCACCACCCATCCAACCCAAGGAAGGTGCCGTGGAAATTATTCTCGATGCAAAGAAACGTTATGGACTCGAAAGTGGAGCACCCATTCTGCATCGCGGATTTCGGATCGGTGACATCCTGTCGGTCGGGTTGGCCAGCGACGCTCGCAGTGTCATCGTCCGATGCGCGATCGACCCGGAATATCACGAACTGGTGCGTTCCAATTCCAAATTCTGGGTTCGCAGCGGTTGGCGGGTAGGACTGGGACTCGATGGGGTCAAACTCGAGGCGGACTCGCTCGCACAAATACTCAACGGTGGCGTTGAATTCGCCACCCCCGATTCGAAAGCTCCCGTTGCCAACACCGGTTCCCGTTTCGCCCTCTTCGAAAACCCACTCGATGAGTGGATGCAATGGCAACCTTCCCTTCCCTACGGTGTTCTCTGGGATCAGTTGCGGCAGAAGACACCCAACAGCTATCGCGCCGCTCTCAAATGGCAACAGACCTCTTTCGGCTTTTCGATCAACAAACAGAGACTGGGTTGGGCTCTTGTCCTCGATGATCAAACGATCCTATGCCCGGGCGAGCTTGTCTTGCCTCCCGAAGGGGCTATTCCAGGCACCGTACTACTTGAAGTGGCTGGAATCTCGCAATCGAATGTCACACCGCGAGAAACCATTCCGCTTTCCGGCGGAAAGAGCTTTGTTCGTATTCCGCTCGATACGAAACCAGCCTTGTCCGATAGTCCGTTCTCGTCGAACAAACCGTTGGCCCGGAGTTTGAAGGGACTCGCTGACGTCCTGATCATTGGCCCAGTAGCAGACGACTCGGTCCTGATTGACAAAAGCCGTTTGAAACAAACCGAAGCGGGATGGCAGATCGATTCTGAAGTCAAAATTCCCTTTGAGCTCAATGGCTCGCCTGTTTTGCAGTTACCTGCAGCCAACATGATCGGCTATCTCGTGCTCGAGAAAAACAACGCGCGCATTGCCGTTTTGAAAGATTGAGAGTTTGCGCATTGAAGCGGCGCGATGCACGATATCCAACACCCGATTGCCATGCAATTCAGGCGGGATCCTCATGAATTCTTCATCTTGAGACCCTAGAAACCGACCCGGTTATTTTCGGTCGGTGGTTTCGCGGCGAGTGGACTCTCCACAATCCGTTCGTGTTCGCTACACTCCTCGTTCTTGTTCGTTACACTGAGGGTAGACGCGAGCAATCCGAATCGTCGCCATCGCGTCCCCACATGATGCACCCCCATTGGTTACGCTTCTATCAAGGAATCTTGTTACGTGGCAGGACGCATTCAAGGCAAAGTCGTCGAGGTCTCCTCCGAAGGTGATCTGATCACCGACATTCTGGCGAACGACCTATCGCACGTCGATCGATCAGCGTCGACGAAAATTCTCGTCGATGAAGAGCACGAAACCTTTGGAATCTTCGAGCCTAATCACGACCAACCACCGATGACGTTGATCGCGATTCTCGATGAGGTAGGACCATTGAAGTTGAATCTGGTTTCCGATTCTGCGTCGATGATGTTGGGTGTTCGGGCAGGTGCAAAGGTCGAAGTCCTTTGGTGATCTACGGAATTCTCAACGTCATCAAACCGGTCGGACCGACGAGTCGCGATTGCGTCAACCGAGTCAACGATCTGTTGCCGAAGATCAAGGTTGCCCATGCAGGGACACTCGATCCGCTAGCCAGCGGAGTCTTGGTGCTGCTGATCGGACCCGCCGTCCGACTAATGGACGAAGTCCATGGCTTCGAAAAAGAATACGTTGGTCGCTTTCGGCTAGGTTGTTCAAGTCCTTCTGGCGATATCGAAACCGAACAGACATCCGTCCCTATTCCAACGGATCTCACTCAGTCCAGCATCGCAGAAATCCTGAATCGCTTTGTCGGTCAGATCGAGCAGAAGCCACCCCCCTATTCCGCGATTCGCATCGCAGGCAAGCGAGCGCACGTCCAGGCACGGCGTGGCATCGATGTCGAGATGCCCATACGTCAAGTCACGATCCATTCGTTGAAACTCCTTGAATACACGCCCCCCGAATTTGTCATCGAAGTTTGTTGCGGCACAGGAACGTATATGCGAACCCTGGGGCTGGATATCGCTCGTGCTCTCGGAACCGAAGCGGTCATGACCGAACTCGTCCGAACTCGAGTTGGACCGTTTCGCATCGATCAGGCGATGGATTTTGGGTCTTTGACGGAAGCATCGATTCACCAAGCCATTCTTCCAGCATCGATGGCGGCAGAGCAATTGCCAATGCGGACTACTTCGAACCCTATCCTGCGTCGGCTTCTCGATGGCAAGCGGTTGGAACCGGATGAGTTTCTTGGCCCAGATCCGATCGATGGTGATCGCGTCGCCATACTGGATCACAAAGGGATCTTGAGAGCCATCGTCGGGCTCCATGAGGATGGACTATGGAAATGCCTCAAGGGGGTGGCGCACTGGGATGTTTATCCCGACCAATGAGCTTGTGCACGTGCTCGTGCTCAATCCGCCGAAGCGGATGGTGCTCGTGCTCGTAATCGAACGGGCTACTTCGAGCACGATTACGAGCACGAGCACGAGCACGAAAAAGACAAGGAAAATATGGAGTCGGGCTCACGCAGGCTCAAGTTGCGCAACTTCAAAACTAGCGACTGGGGCGCACTACGGAAGGTTCTCGGCTAGCGCCTCAGGCTCATTTTTTGTCGGATGTGTCGTACTTCCTTGACTTCGGAAAATCCGTTCACATATCGGAGATGATGGTGGGTGGCCAGGCTGCTCGCAGCGCGTTGAGAACCGCGAGAACATCGATGACTTCTTGTACGACCGCTCCGCTGACGGGTTGCAAATATCCCATCGCGGCCAGGATCATACCGATCGCACTTAAAGCCATTCCGCCCAGAGCACTTTGAAGTACGATGCGCCGCATGCGATGTCCGATGTGCAAGAACTCATCGATACGTTTGAGCGTATTGTCCATAACGATCACATCTGCGGCTTGTGCGGTGACGTCGCTATTCGTGCCGATGGCAATTCCAACCGTTGCGGCCATCATGGCAGGTGCATCGTTGATACCATCGCCAACATAGAGCGATTTCGCCCGTGCGGTTTCCTTGCGAACGATCTCTAATTTTTGCTCTGGCGTCTGCTGAGCGAGAACTTCCTTGACACCCACCAAATCCGCCAAATATCGGACTTCGGATTCGCGATCGCCCGACACAATCATGGTGCGATCAATACGATGGTGCGATGTCAGGTGTTCCACGAAGGCGCGACTATCGGCGCGCGGTGCATCCCGCATTTGGTATGTCGCTGCGTACGTGTCATTGATCACAATCAGACACTCCAAACCTTCCGCCGACGCGGGCATATGCTCTAGCCCATCGATTTTGGAGGCATCCACTTTACGACGACTGGTGACGAATACACGTTCTCCTTCTACAGAGCCGGTTAGGCCTGTCCCCGGGGCTTCGCTCACCTGGCTCGACTCGAGCCGTTCCACATGTTCTGCATCTGCGGCAGCCACGATCGCTCGCGATAAAGGATGGCGCGAGTACCTCTCCAGGCTAGCGACGAGTGACAAAACACGCCTCGCATCGAACCCCGGTGCAACGATCTGTTTTGTCAGGGTCGGTTCGCCATAGGTCAGCGTTCCTGTCTTATCGAATATGGCTGTTCGGCATTGAGGAACTTGCTCCAACGCCAACGGACTCTTGATGATGATGGCGCGCGATGCGCACAACGAAATCGAGCCCAAGATTGCGATAGGAATTGCCAACAGCAGTGGACAAGGAGTCGCGACAACCAATACGGATAGGAATCGTGTGGCATCCCCCGACATCCACCATGCGAGTCCCGCAACAATCAGTGCCAAAGGGGTAAACCATGCTCCCAACTGATCGCCCAGACGGCGCATTTGAGGCCGCGTTTGTTCGGATTCTTGCATGACTGCCATGATCTTCGCGTACCGCGAGTCGGATGCGGCGCGCGTCGATCGAATGGTTAAGACCGAATCGCCATTGATAGCGCCGGAAATGACATTCGATCCGACGGTCTTCGTGAGCATGAACGGTTCCCCTGTTAGGTAGGATTCGTCCATCACGCTGTGCCCCTTGATCACCTCCCCATCCACTGGGGAGATCGCATGGGGATAAATGACGATCGTATCGCCGATCTGAATGCTCTCCAGGGGGATGGATTCGATGTTGTTCCCTATTTGTCGCTGGGCCGTGCTGGGCATACGCTTCGCCAGGGCGGACAGAACCGAAGTCGCATTGCGGAGCGCGTACGCCTCCAACGCTTCTCCTCCTGAGAGCATCAACACGATGATCGCACCGGCCAGGTACTCCCCCAGCCATAGGGATACGACGATCGAGATTCCTCCCAACAAGTCCGCCCCAAATTCGAACTTAAAGACCTTGACCAATAGGTCGTAAACCAAAGGAATCCCACCCACAATGTAGGTGCACCACAGCGGCCAATTCGCGGCCGGACCACTCCAATTCCATCCGAAACGAAAGAGTAAATGGAGAAGGATGCAAACGACAGCGATGACTGCGATGGCGGTCGTCTTGAAACGTTGGAGAAACACGCTCCATGTGACCACGGAAGGGTCGGGAACCTGCTTGTTGGCAACTTGTGGTGTTGCCGTGCTATTGTTCATTTGTTCATCAATCGTTTCATCTCGGCTACAGCCTCTTTCAGCCCGACCAGAACCGCCCGCGATACGATGCTATGTCCAATATTTAACTCGCGCATGCCGGGAATGGATGCGATGCTCTGCACGTTGTAGTAGTTCAATCCGTGCCCTGCATGGAGCTTGAGCCCCAGGTCCAGTGCCCATTGCCCAGCGTGGATCAATCGTTCGAGTTCGCTCCGTTGGGCGGAGCCTGTGGCAAGTGCATATTGCCCCGTATGAAGCTCGATTGCATCTACTCCTAGTTCCTTGGCCAGTTCGACCTGTTCGCGATCTGGGTCGATGAACAAGCTGATGGGTATGCCGCGATCTCGCAATCGGGCGATGGCCTCCAGCAGCACCTTGGATCGCGGCCGAAGATCCAGCCCTCCCTCGGTCGTAACTTCCTCACGTTTCTCAGGAACCAGGGTGGCTTGCTGAGGATGAACCTCACACGCGATCGCGACAATTTCAGGTGCACAGGACAACTCAAAATTCATCTTGGAACGGATCGTTTCCTTGAGAACACGAACGTCCCGGTCCTGAATGTGTCGCCGATCCTCTCGGAGGTGGACAGTGATCGAATCGGCCCCGCCCAACTCTGCCAGGACCGCTGCGGCCACAGGATCGGGCTCGACGGTTCGCCGAGCTTGACGAATGGTCGCAACATGGTCGATATTGACCCCGAGTTCCACCATAAAAAATCCTCAACTTCGAATCGGCTCAAGAATCTCTACTTCGGTCATCCACTTCATTGGCGTTCTCACCATATCCCAGCGAGCTCGAAAAGCCAAGGTGCAACGGCTCGGGCAATGAGGATCAGCTCTTGATCCTTTCCGACATCTTCCTCGTTTTGTTGGGAAGATACGGGATCCAGCATCAGCCGCAGTGCGTTAGCACCCGGTTTCCTACAATCGTATCGCACAACCGGACGCTAACGCCGTTTGGTATTACCCATCTCTTGGTTACCCGACTAAGGAAATCCCTGCATTTTCGTACTCGTACTCAGCCCCAAGGGCGATACTCGTACTCGTACTCGAAAGGTGAGTTCCTTCGAGTACGAGTACGAGTACCATTTCATTGAGTCCGAGTACGAATTAAGGCCAGAAGAGGTGTGTAATACTTCAGCTTTAAGGCGTTCCGATTGCAAAAACAGCCTCGTTCGATTTGAGGAAAACCTTCCTTCGAATTACACTTCCGATGCTGATTGGCCCCCAATTCGTAGAACAGTATCTCCCTACATGCTTGTGACTCGCTTCCTGATCATCCAATGGCCTCTCTCCATCGCCATGATGGTCGCTTGTGGCTGCAATAGGTCCGAGCCTACCACACCAACCATGGTGGCGTTGGCACCGACCGAAACCAGTCTCAAAACTCTTGTTGACGATTCGTTGACATTCAATCGAGATCGACGCGTGCTGTCGGTCGATCGCAATGCCGCTTGGCAAGTCGCACATGGAG
>Ga0194055_10004770_pt1 | contig 10059 bp, 6 predicted proteins | sample SepL449m_MetaG_FD_155482 | JGI IMG/M metagenome (GOLD analysis project Ga0194055, IMG submission 155482) | Anoxic zone freshwater microbial communities from boreal shield lake in IISD Experimental Lakes Area, Ontario, Canada - Sep2016-L442-9m | ecosystem: Environmental > Aquatic > Freshwater >... | reverse complement strand
CTGCCGACGTAGATGCCCTCGCCGAAGAAGGCCTTGCTCAGGCCGGTGTGGTCGACGGTCAGCCCGGTGACGGTGTTGTCGCTGCTCTCTGTGCGCAGGTGCACCGCCTCGGTGCCAGTGCCGGTGATGTGGAGGCCCGACAGCACCGAGTGGACCGTCCGGTCGAGGACGATGCCCTTCTCGCCGCCGGAGATCGTGATGTCCTCGATCCGCCAGTAGGCCGAGTTCTCGAGGTGGAGGCCATAGCCCTTCGAACCCGCGTCGATCACGGCAGCTGCGGTGCCGCGCAGGACAATGGGCATGGTGGCCGTGGCGATGGCGCTGGCCGAGAAGGTCCCGGCGTAGGTGCCGTCGGCGAGGACGATGGTCTCCCCCGGGGCGGCACCGTCGAGGGCGTCCTGCAGCGTTTTCGCATCGTGCACCTTGACGGTGACCCCGGTGCTCGACGATGAGGGCGTGGCCGAGGAGCACCCGGCGAGCAGAAGCGCGGCGAGGCTGGAGGCGGCCAAGGTGCGACCGGTGAACTTCATGAGGTGGCCTCCCTGGCGGCCCGGACCTTCGAGCGACGACGGCGGCCCCACCCGACGAGCAGGAGAGGAGGAGCAAGGATCAGGATCCACAGCGACAGCTCGAGGGGGCGGATCCACCAGTTGACACCCGGGACGTCCCACCGATGGACGGTGGCTCCCTCGAGTGTGGTGGTGGGTTGACCATTGACATAGATCGGCGAGGCTCCGGTCCCCGAGAGAGCGTTGTCGGCCAGCGTGAAGCCCGCCTCGTCGCCATTGAGCTTGAGGCCGGCGCCCTGCACCTTGGTGATGGTGTTGCCCGTGATGGTGGTGGGGGTGGCCTCGTTGCTGAGGATCCCCGTCGAGCCGCCGGTGACCGTGTTGCCGGTGATGGTGGCGCCGGTCGAGCCGGCGGACACCTCGATGCCGGGTCCACTGGCCGGACGGACCGTGTTGGACTCGATCACTGTGTCCGTGGCCTGCCCGACGACGATGATGCCCCCATGGTCCTTGGACACCGTCGAGGAGCGGATGGTGTTGGCAGTGCCGGAGTGGACGAGGATCCCGGCACCGCTGTTGGACGAGGTGGTGACGTTTTCGAGCGAGTTTCTGTTCGACGGGATCGAGGGGTGGCCGGGTGACGAGCGGTTGGCGTTGATCAGGAACCCCACGCCGCCGTTGTTGGAGGACACCGTGTCACTGATGATGGTCCCCGTGCAGCCCCGGTTCAGGTTGAAGCCGTGGCTGCTGTTGCCGGTCGACGTCGAGCCGGTGATCGTTGCCCCCACGGCATGGTCGTGGAGGTCGAACCCGTAGACCGTGGAGTCCGAGAACTCGGTGTCAGTGACCCGGAATCCGGTCGTACTCGACGAGTACGCCCCGAAGTAGTTGCCGGTCAGCGACGAGCTCTCGATGCTGCCCGAGGCGTCGACGCCGCCATAGGGGAGCCATGCCATCCCCGACGCCGTCCCGGTGAAAAACCCGAGGTCGGCAACCTCGACATGGCGGAGGGTCATGCGGCTCCCCTCGGCGGCAACATAGGCCCGACCGGTGGCGAGGTTCTGGTCGGCCCGGCCGGTGGCCGGGTCGTAGGAGCCGATGTGCAGGGGCGTACCGGCCGTACCGACGAGCTCGATGGTGGCGTGAATGCCGACCAGGTAGGCGTACCCCTTGTCATCGCTGCGCAGATCGAACACCGGGGTCGTGGCGCTGTCGATGCGCAGGGTGGCTCCATCGGCGACCTCGAGCGGGATGTTGAGGACGAGTCCGCCGCCCGGAAGCGTGCTGAAGGCGCTCGAGAACCGGCCGGCGAGGTCGGCGACGTCGTAGGGGGTGTCTGACCGGGGGAGCATCAGCGTCGGGCGGACCGAACCTGGGTCGGCGTAGATGAACGGGGCTGACTTGGAGCGCACGGCATGGTTCATCGCCGAGATTCCGAGCTTGTCCTGGTCGACGTGCGACTGCTGGGCCTCCGCCTGGGCTGGAGTCGTGGTCGTGGTGAGGTACTGCCGGCTGTGGGTGTCGGCTGCCCCGGCCGGACCGGTGAGCGCCACCGTGACGAGGACGACGGCACCCATGCCGACCGTGCGGACGAACCTAGGAGCCGATCTCATTACCCAACAGTGTCGCACGAGTCTGACCCTCACCGCCGAGACGGTCCTCACGACGGGTCAACCAACCCTGTCGGTTCAAGGTCACGAAGGCGAAGGCCTTGAGGGGAAGCGAGATGAAGACGATGGTGACGAGCACAAGCGGGAGCAACACGAGGTCGCGGGGGTGCTCTCGCAGGTGGCTGATGCCTCGGATGCCTCGGCCGACGAGCGCCCAGGCGATGAACAGCCAGGCGATGGCCGGGGTGTGGATCGAGACCGCTCGCACAAGGCAGAACATGGCCACGCCCATGGTGATGGGCGTCAGCAGGATCTGGAGCACCGTGATCTGGGTGATGAGGGCCTGCTGCCAGAGCCAGCCCCTACGTATGGCCGTCAGGTAGCAGCGATAGGAGTTACGGCTCCAGCGCGTGCGCTGCCGAAGGAATCCCCGCAGGGTGTCGGGGAACATCGAGTACGCGATGGCCTCGCTCTGCTGGACGGTGGTGTGGCCGGAGGCGAGCACGAGCCAGGTCAGCCGACCGTCGTCGCCCGCCACGCACTCCTTGCCCAGAAACATCTCGTGCTCGAGGTCGGGGAGCATCGGCACGATCAGCTCGCGACGGTAGGCGGCGGTGCGACCAGAGACGCACGGCACTGATCCACGCGCCCCCATGGCGGGGGTGTAGTCGCGATAGCGGACGTCGAGGAGCCACGAGGCGACCCGCCGCCAGACCGAGGAGCGCTGGCCGGCGACGCGCTGTCGGGTGCCGACCGCCCCCACCCAGGGGTCGGCGAAGGGCATCTGCACCGTGGCCAGCAGACCGGAGGTCCACGCGGTGTCGGAGTCGACGAGGATGGCGATCTCTGACGTGGCCCGTCGGATGCCCTCGCCGAGCGCCGAGCGCTTGCCCGTGTGGACGAAGGGGTGGACAGCGACTGATGCCGGCAGGTGGCGGGCCTCGAGCATGGCCAGGCATTCGTCATCGCCGGTGTCGACCACGAGGATGATCTCGGTTGGCCCGGCCGCGATCCAGGTGTCGAGGCACAGGGCGAGGATCTCGGGATCCTCCCGGTAGACGGGGACCACCACGCTGGTGGTGGTCGAGTAGTCGGTCACGATCGGTGTTGCCCGATGCGACATCGTGGTCCGGACGATCCAGATACCCCAAGACAGCAGGGCGATGACCCCCAATGGGAGGTAGGAGAGCCAGTGCCCGAGCGAGATCGCCGTCATATCGGCCGCGTCAACGAGGCAACCGAGTGATCGACGGAGGACGGCATCGTCACTACAAGGTAGCGGAGGCCTCAGGCATATTCACAGTCTCGTCGGTGCGGAGCGGGTCTGGAGGGCTCGAGCAACTTCTCGCGACAGAGCCCTGGACGTGGGTCTTGCGATGATCCCGAGGTCGGGAAGGTATGGGGAGCAACCGGAGCCAACAGGAGAACGATCAGCATCTTTCGGTGACCACTCGAAGATGGCATCGTCGAGACCTGTGGCGGCCCAGCTGCCTGTCGCGGTCGAGTTGGTCGTGGCGGTCAATCTTCACCAGGGGAGATTGAAGCCAGGACAGCGTGACGGTCTTGAGGTCAGAGTTCGCCGGCCGAGTCGTGACCCACCATCTCGATGATCCCGAGGAGTGAGTCGGCAGTCCCGGGTCCGCAGCCCCCGTCTCGCGGCACCATCATCACACGCAACCTGTCCGTCGAACCGGAACAGGCCAAGGGGAGCCTGAGGCCGTCAGTGGCACCGGATTCGTCACTCGACCGATCTGGTGAACCTTGTACCGGACGATCCCTTGCGTTCGTCGTCGAGGGCTTCTTATGCACTCCTTAGGGACATCTGGCCGCAATCTTGAGATGATCGTCCACCATGGAGCCTGCAGCCACCGAGAGACGGTGTTGCGAACACGAGATCTAGGGAGTCCAGCCCATGAAGAACCCACTCTCCACCAAGGCCCGCAGTGTCGGGGCGACGGCCGCCATCACGGTCGGTCTGATCGCCGGCGGCGCCGGCATCGCCGCCGCTGCTGGATCCATGGCCCCTGGCACGACCGGTCACGGACACGTCGGCCGCCACGGCGGACCCCTCGACCCGATGGGCGGCCACGCCGGCCTCGGCGCCGGGGTCGTGACCGCGGTTTCGGCGAACTCGGTGACCATCGCAAGGATCGATGGGACGTCTGTCTCGTACACCCTCACATCCGACACCACCTATGACGTGGGTCACGGCTCGACGGCATCCGCCGCTGACGTGACCGTCGGCACCCGGGTGTTCGTGGTGACCTCCTCTACGAGTGCCACCTCGGCGGCCAGCATCCACATCGAGCAGCCTCACCTCGCAGGAACGGTCCAGGCGGTCAGCGGCACCTCGATCACGGTGACCGATGAGCAGGGCTTCTGGCACACCGTGGACGTCGGCGGGTCCACGACGTATACGAAGTCTGGAGCCGCGGCCTCGGCGACTGACGTGACGGTCGGCTCCTTCGTGATGACCACGGGAACCATCGCCTCGAACCACACCACGCTCGATGCCACCACGGTCAGCATCGGACTCCCCACGCCAGGCGCTCATGGCCCCCACGGCCCCGGTGGTGCCCGCCCAATGGGTGGTGACCGGGGCTGACCAGCTCTCGGCCGGTCGGGCCCATCTTCTCCTCTTCTTGGTGGCCCGGCCGGCCGACCCCTCGACGCCACAGCTCACGGTAGGTCTGCCTTCGGAGGCGGTGGAGTAGTGGCCCACTACAGTCCTGCTCTGGGTCGGGGTGACCCGGATGATCGTGGGAGGTCGTGTGGACGTCGCCATCGTGGGAGCCTTCGGTGCCGTCGGCCGGGAGTTCTCCGCCCAGATTCTCAGCTCGAAGCTGCTCGACTCAACCTGCCGCCTCCAGCTGGTCGGCCACCGGGGTCACAGCTCTGAGCGTGAGATGTATGGCCTGCGCTCTGATCTGGCCGACGCCTTCATCGATGATGCCCCCGTCATCGAGGTGGGGGTGGAGCCAGAGTTTGTCGATGCCGACGTCGTCGTGATGCTGGCCGGAATGACGATCCCGAGGACGGTCGATGCACCGTTCGATCGCAGTCAGCTGGCAGATACAAACCACGAGATCTTCCGCAGCTATGCCGAGGCCCTCGAGACCGCCGACCGGGAGGTGACGGTGGTCGTGCAGTCGAACCCGGTCGAGCTCGGTGTCCAGGTCTTCGCCGAGCACCTCGATCGCCATCGGGTCCTCGGAGCCGGCGCATGGAACGACACCCTCCGATTCCGTCGGGAGCTGGCCCGAGAGTTCGGCGTCCAGCGGGCTGACGTCTCGGCGGCGATGCTGGGGGAACACGGCAACAATCTGATGCCGTTGTGGAGCCAGGTCCGAGTTCGCGGCTTCTCTGCTCCCCAGCTGGCCGAAGCCATCGGCGCCATTCGATCCGGTCGGGATCTCGCAGCCTTCCCGGACGAGGTGCTCGAGGCCCGCGCCGCAGTCCTTGATCTCGTCGTCGCTGGTGATATCCCGATGGCCTATGCAGTGCTTGAGGCACTGAGCCCCGACCTGCGGACGGCAGTCAAGCCCTTCTTCATCCACTTCACCTCGGGCTCGACACAGATGGCCACGGCGCATGCGGTGATCGACGTGCTGACGGCTCTGCGGACGGGGGATCGGCGAGTGATCAGCGCCCAGGTCTCTCTGGCTGGCGAGTGGGCAGGCCGCCACGGGGTCGTCGGGGCCCAGGTGGTCCTCGACGGTCAAGGCTGGACCAGCCTGGTCGACATGGATCTCGCCGGGGATGAAGAGATCGCCCTTCACGAGGCGGTAACGAGCATCTCAGAGCAGTATGGGCAGTACCAGCGACCCTCTCGAGCCTGAGGAGGCCCGGTGACCCAGGCACCGATCGACATCGACCACGAAGCGCTCCGTCGGCGCTACGCCGCCGAGCGTGACAAGCGGCTCCGACCCGACGGCAACGAGCAGTACGTCGAGCCCACCGGCCGCTTCGCCAGCCTCCTCGACGATCCCTATGTCACGCCCTTCGATCGGCCAGCCCGGACCGACGAGGTCGAGGTGGCCGTCATCGGTGGCGGGTTCGCCGGCCTCACCACTGGAGCGATGCTGCGCCAGCAGGGCATCGACGACATCGTCATCATCGAGGCCGGGGGCGATCTCGGTGGTGTCTGGTACTGGAACCGCTACCCCGGGGCGATGTGCGACACGGCGGCGATGATCTACCTGCCGCTGCTCGAGGAGGTCGGGGCGCTTCCGAGCGCCAAGTACGTGGCGGCTCCTGAGATCCACGCCCATGCCCTCCGGATTGCCGAGCGCTTTGATCTGCGGCCTCGCAGCATGCTGTCGACTCGGGTCACGGCAGTCACCTGGGAGCCAGAGGCGCACCGTTGGCGGATCGAGACCGACCGAGGCGACATCCTTCGGGCTCGCTTCGTCACCATGGGAACCGGTCCATTGCACCGACCCAAGCTGCCGGGCATCGCCGGGATCGAGTCCTTCGATGGTCCTTGCTTCCACACCAGCCGATGGGACTGGTCGGTCACCGGCGGCGATCCGCTGGGCGCCCCGATGGTCGGGCTGGCGGACAAGCGGGTGGGCATCATCGGCACCGGAGCCACCGCCGTGCAATGCATCGTCCCGTTGGGACGCGATGCCAAGGAGCTCTTCGTGTTCCAGCGCACTCCCTCGTCGGTCGACATCCGCGACAACCACCCACTTGACGAGGAGATGACCCGCACGCTCGGACCGGGGTGGCAGGCCGAGTGGCTCCGGAACTTTGCGGTATTGCAGACCGGCGGCCAAGCGGAGGTCGACCTCGTCGAGGACGGTTGGACTGACATCTCCAAGCGAATCTGGGCCAAGGTGGTCGAGCGCATGGGCCCGACCTTCGACCTTGATGATGTCCGCGCTGCCTATGAGGAGTCCGACGACGAGAAGATGACCGAGATCCGGGCCCGGATCGATGCTGTGGTCGACGACCCGGCGACGGCCGAGGCACTCAAGCCCTGGTACCGCCAGCTATGCAAGCGGCCGTGTTTCCACGATGAGTATCTCGACACCTTCAACCGGCCGAACGTCCATCTCGTCGACACTGACGGCCAGGGCGTCGATGCGATCGACGCCACCGGAGTGGTCGTGGGTGGCAGGCACGTGGACCTCGATGTCTTGATCTTCGCCTCGGGTTTCGAGGTCGGCACCGACTATGCCCGCCGATGCGGGTACGAGACGACGGGCCGAGGCGGCGAGACCTTGAGCGAGCACTGGGCTGACGGCATGTCGACCCTGCACGGGATGCACTCGGTGGGATTCCCTAACCTGTTCATCGTCGGCCACGCCCAGGGAGGGAACTTGATCTCCAATATCACCCACAACCTGACTGAAGCCGCCAAGACGGCATCGGCCGTCATCGCTCGGGCGCTCGATGTCGGTGCCGTCGAGGTCGAGGCCACCGCTGAGGCTGAGGCGGCGTGGATCGCCCCGATTGCCGCCGCTGAGCCCGGGGTGCTCGGCAATGCCGAGTGCACACCTGGCTATTACAACAACGAAGGTGGAGAGATGGGTCGTCGCCAGCGCCTCAACGGGGGTGGCTATCAGGCCGGGCCGGTCGCCTTCTTCGACTACATCGGACGCTGGCGACAGTCGCCGGATCTGGCCGGCCTCGAGTTGCGCAACGTCGACGGCCAACGGGTGGGCTTGTGAGCGAGGGCAGTGCACCCCGGCGGACCGTCATCCACAACGCCACGGTCCTCACCGCCGACGCCGCCGATCGGGTCCTCATTGACGCCTCAGTGGTGATTGAGGGATCGGTGATCGTGGCCATCGTCGACGGGGGCCGACCTGAGCCGCAGCCGGGCGAGGTGGTCATCGACGCCGGTGCCGGGATCGTGATGCCCGGCCTCGTCGACGTTCACAGCCACCTTCCCATGACCCTCTTTAGAGGCCTCGCCGACGATCGGGACCTGCAGGCCTTCCTCGGCCGGCTGTTGCCTCTCGAGGCGGCCACGCTGACCCCGGCGGTGGTGGCGGCGGGAGGCCGGCTGGCCATGGCCGAGATGCTCGGCGCCGGGGTGACCACGGCTCTCGACATGTACTGGTATCCCGAGGTCACCGCTGAGGTGGCCGCCGCCGCCGGTCTTCGCCTGGCCACCGGGCCGCTGTTCATCGGAGGCGAGGCTCCGGACCATGAGCGCTTCGCCGACCGGGTGGCGGCATATTCGGCCTCGGGCCCTCACGACTGGACCATGGTGCACGGCACCTACACGATGAGCGTGGGTGAGCTCGAGGAGGCGGCCGGCTTGGCGGCTGCAGCGGGGTCCCGGCTTCACCTCCACGCGGCGGAGAACCAGGCCGAGGTTGACCAGGTCCTTGCGGTAACCGGTCGGCGACCCGTCGAGCTGCTCGACCACCTCGGCCTGCTCGGCCCGACCACCGTGCTCGCCCATGCGGTCGTCTTGACCGATGACGAGGTGGCTCGGCTCGGGGCCACGGCTACGGCGGTGGCTCACTGCCCATTGTCGAACATGAAGCTGGCCTCGGGGATCTGTCGGGTGGTCGATCTGCTGGCGGCGGGCGCCACGGTGGGTCTCGGCACCGACGGGCCCTCGTCGTCAAATGACCTTGACCTGTTCGCCGCCATGCGGGTGGCCGGCCTGCTGGCCAAGGTGGCCTCCCTTGACCCCTCGGCACTGACCGCCCACCAGGTCTTCAAGATGGCCACGATTGAAGGCGCACGAACGCTGGGGCTCGAGGCGGTGACGGGCTCGATCGAAGTGGGAAAAGAGGCAGACCTGATTCGCCTCGATCCCTCCTCGCCATCGTTGACTCCAGCCTTCGACCCAGTCTCGGCCGTGGTCTACGCAGCCAGTCGGGCCGACGTGGTCGATGTCTGGGTGGCAGGTGAGCGGGTCGTCGCTGATCGTCGGCACACGACCCTCGATCTCGAGGCGGTGCTCTCCGAGGTTCGGATGGTCACCCGGACGTTCGGATGAAGCCGAACGGGGTACGATCCGGCGATGGTGGTTGGATCTGACCTGCGATGAGGACATCGCATCGCGATCACCCGTGGCTTCCCGACGCGCTCGGCCTGGCATGGGTGGTGGTGGCCAGCGTGGCCGTGCTGGTTCCAGCCCTGCTCCACGGTGCATCGCTCGGGCCCTATGACGGACTCGCTCGCTACGGCCTGACGACTGACCTCTCGGTTCACCCCTACAACCTCCAACGCGGGGACCTTGTCACCGAGATGATCCCGTGGGCCACCCAGACATGGCAGCAGGTCCATCACGGGTTCCTTCCCCTGTGGAGCCCACTCAACGGACTGGGCCAACCATTGGCCTTCAACTGGCAGTCGGCAGTGGCCTCGCTGCCGTCGCTGGTGGGCTATCTCGCTCCAGTGCGGTTGGTCTTTACGACTCAGGTGCTGGTCACCGTCCTGATCGCCGGGACCGGCGCCTACGTAGCCGCCCGGGTGCTTCGTCTCGGCGTGGTGGCCGCAGCGATGACTGGCACCACCTTCGTCTTGTCCGGTGCCTTTTTCGTTCTGGTCGGCTGGCCAGCTGCTGGAGCAGCTGCCTGGTCCGGGTGGCTGATCGCTCTGGCCACCTTGATCCTTCGGGGCCAGCACCTCATCCGCTGGACCTTGGTGCTCTCGGTGGCTTGGGCCTTCTGCCTGCTGGCTGGCCAGCCTGACACGGTGGTGGCCTCGAGTGTGAGTGCCGGGGCTGGCCTGTGCATCGTGCTGGGTCTTCGGCTACGCCGCTCAGGGAGCGGGACGATCCCACTGAAGGGGCTTCTCGGTCTCGCAGCGGCTGGTCTCGCCGGTCTGGGTCTGGCTGCGCCGGTCGTCCTGCCGGGCCTGCAGCTGGCCCAGCTGGCCATCCGGTCGACGACGACGCCGGACCGGGCTCTGAGCCCGCACCTGCTCGTGAATCTGCTGATCGTCGGCTACGACGGCCTGCCGTTCAACGG
>Ga0194055_10004769_pt1 | contig 10060 bp, 11 predicted proteins | sample SepL449m_MetaG_FD_155482 | JGI IMG/M metagenome (GOLD analysis project Ga0194055, IMG submission 155482) | Anoxic zone freshwater microbial communities from boreal shield lake in IISD Experimental Lakes Area, Ontario, Canada - Sep2016-L442-9m | ecosystem: Environmental > Aquatic > Freshwater >... | reverse complement strand
TTATCGTCCCCGCCGATGCCGGCCCACGGATCGGGTGAGTTGTCTTTGTCGTCGGCCATATTTCCCTCGTAAAACAGCGGTGCCCCACGCCAACCATTGCGGCGGGTCTGTGGTCTCGAGAGAGTCTACCATCGCCCTTTCGTTGGGTGCCAACGAGGGTTCTGTTTTTATCAGCCCAAACCCTGCAAGCCATAGCCCGGCCCGTACCGTCGCCTCAGGCTTTCGACGAGCCAATGCTCCGAAACGGGGGTGTCCGTGGCCTCTTTCACGAGCGCTTCGGATTCCAGCAAACGCCCTCTGCTATGCACCGAGTGCCTCAGCCATTCCAGTAATTCGCCAAAACTCCCCCTAGCGATCTGCCGGTCGAGGCGGGGGATCGTGCGTTCTGCAGCAGCCATGAGTTGGGCGGCAAACATATTGCCCAAGGCATACGTCGGAAAATAGCCAACCAGTCCGGCGCTCCAATGGATGTCTTGCAGCACGCCGTCGGCAGCAGATGGTGGACGATGGCCTAGGTCCGTTTCATACCGCTGGTTCCATGCGTCTGGCAAATCGGCCACGCGCAGTTCTCCCAGCACCATCGCCCGCTCCAGATCAAAACGCAACATCACATGCAGATTGTAGGTGACCTCGTCGGCCTCCACGCGTATCAGCGACGGTTGGACGGCCATCAGCGACTGTTGCATGGCAACGGCATCTGCATCCGCAAGCGCGGTGGGGAATGCCTGTTGAGCGAGCGGAAAACACCACTCCCAAAACTCCGGTGACCGCCCCACCATATTTTCCCAGAGTCTGGATTGCGACTCGTGAACTCCCAGCGATGCCGCTTCCCCGGGGGGCAGACCATACCACTCCCGAGAGAGCCCCTGCTCGTAGAGTCCGTGGCCAGCCTCGTGCAACACGCCAAACAGTGCCGTGGGCAAAAAACATTCGTCCCAGCGGGTGGTGATCCGGCAGTCGTCCGGGCCAGCGGTGGAACAGAATGGGTGGTCCGTGGTGTCGAGTCGTCCACGCTTGAAATCAAAGCCAATGCCTGCGGCCACATTCCGAACGAACCGCTGCTGCGCGTCGATCGGAAACCGCCGGGCTAGGAGGGAGGGATCCGGCCGCCGACTCGAGCCCATGCAGGCTTGTAGAAGCGACACGATCTGACCACGCAGACTGTCAAAACGTGCTGCCACCGCTGGCCAGTGGGCGCCAGGCTCGTAGTCGTCCATGAGCGCATCGTAAGGATCACGATCGGGCAACTGACACTGCCCCTGCTCCCGCTTGAGGGCAAAGATTTTTTCCAACCACGGCTGCATGTCCGGCCACGACGACGCCGCGCGGGCTGCGGCCCACGCCTGCTGTGCCCCCACACACGTTTTGGCCAGCGCCTCCACAAGCCGCGGTGGCAGACGGGCCTGTTTTGCGTGGTCGCGGGAGAGAAGTCGGATGGTGGCTTGCGTGTGGGGTGGTCCTGCTGTGGCCAACGAACTCTCGGTCAACTGTGCCAGCCGCTCTGCCTGCCCAGGATCGGTGCGGTGTTGGTGGACGAGCAACGCCAAGGCAGCAGCTTGCTCGGCCCGATACGTGGCGGCCTGGAGAGGCATCATGGTGCGCTCGTCCCAGCCCAGCAGCGATTCCACCGATGCCAGCACAGCGGCCTTCCTCGCGTGGGAGCAGGCCGCAGCAAAGATTTCCTCGAGAGACTGTCGCGTGGTTGTCGTGGAACTCATAGACGCAGAGTATGCTGCAGCGGCTCCAGACACGCAAACAGTCCGCGCGAGCCGATGCCCGCGGCCCCACCGGTTTGCAGAACCGTGCATCCAACGCACACGCTGCGGAACTTGGATCCAACACAGAAGGAAACAACGGCTATGCTCGACGCACTTGTGATCGCGCCCCATCCCGACGACGCCGAACTGGGCATGGCTGGCACCATTGCACTCATGCAATCACAAGGACTTTCTGTGGGTGTTCTGGATCTCACCGATGGCGAGCCGACGCCGCTGGGATCCGTGGCAATCAGGGCCAGTGAAACCGCCGCAGCAACCGCTGCACTTGGAATCAGTTGGCGAGAGAACCTAGGCCTCCCCAACCGTCGGCTGCGGGCCACGCTCGCAGCCAGAGCGAGCGTGGCCGCTGTGATCCGACGCACACGCCCTCGATGGCTCTTTGCCCCGCACTGGATCGACGCTCATCCCGATCATATGGCGGCCACACGGCTGGTTGACGCTGCGCGATTTTGGGCCAAGCTCACCAAATGCGATCTGCCCGGAGAGCCTTGGCACCCGGAACGCATCTACCACTATTCCTGCGTGCACCTGAAACTCGTTGTGAAACCCGCCTTTGTAGTCGACATCTCTGCCACATGGCCCATCAAACGCCGCTGCTTGGAATGCTATGCAAGTCAGTTTTCGTCCAGCCAAAAACCAACGGTTCTCAAACGGGTCGAGGCTGCTGCCGCGTGGTGGGGTTCCATGATTGGAACTGACCACGGCGAGCCATTTACTGCCCGGGAGCCGCTTGGGGTGCGTGGCTTTGCCGATCTTTTTTAGCGAAAAAGACGGCCGGTTGATAAAGTAGGGGGGCAATCAAGAGAAGGCTGCACCCAACGAACCGTGCTGGCCGATACTCCCCTTCGACGGCGAGCGAAATGCCGATCGCCGTGTTTTTTTTGGGGGGGTGCTATGCCAGCTCGCGACATCAACGTCATCGCGCTCGTCAAGGGTGGAGAACGATACGTTTTCCTCTACGACGACGACAGCCGCGCCGAGGCCACTCGGGTGCTTGGCCGCTACGCCTCAAATCCAGAGCTCAGCTTCTCTTGGTACGACGCCGCCGTCTTGGGGCAGAAGGTGCGGCAGAGTTCGCGACGAAGCAACCGAGTACGTTTTGTGCCCCCTGCCGACCGCGCCGCCTGAGAATAGGCACCGAAGCCATGGGTCTCAGACGGGCTGCGTCGCAGGAAACATTCACCGGAGCCATCGAACGGTTTCTGCGTTTTATGGCATCCGAGCGGGGTGCCTCGCCGCTCACGCTCAAAAGCTATCGGGAAGATCTCCTGCAACTTCAGGAATTCCTCATTTCGGCCGCTTGCTCCGTGCCGGGAGAAGCCTCCAGCACAATCCTTCGGCGGTTTGCCGGCGGACTGCACGCGACCGGCTATGCCCCCTCCACCGTGGCTCGAAAGCTGGCCAGCATGCGAAGCTTCTACACGTTTGGACAACGAGAAGGCTGGGTTGTTGCCAATCCAGCCAAGCCGCTTCGCAGCCCCAAGCGAGCCCGTAAACTTCCGAAGTTTCTCACCGGCGACGAGATCTCTCGACTGCTTGCCGCCCCTCAGCCAGCCGCTGCCGGCGGGCTCCGCGACCGAGCCATTTTGGAACTTATGTATTCGTCCGGCGTGCGAGTGCAAGAACTCGTTACGCTCAACGATGCCGATCTGGATGCGCGCGGCGGGACGATCCGCGTGCGAGGCAAGGGGCGCCGCGAACGGATAGGCATCGTGGGCTCGCACGCCCACAAGGCGATTCGGGAATGGCTGGCCGTTCGGCCCCTTACCCGGCAGGCCATGGCTCACAACGCTCCACAACCGCTTTTCACCAACCGATTTGGCAACCGGCTCTCGGTGCGTGGAATAGGCCGTTTGCTCGAAAAACACCTAGCCACTGCGGATCTCTTGCGCCGCGCCAGTCCCCATACACTCCGCCACAGTTTTGCCACTCACCTGCTCGACGCTGGCGCCGATATTCGAAGCGTGCAGGAATTACTAGGCCACAAGAGCCTTGTTACCACGCAGATCTACACGCATGTAACCACTACAAAACTCCTGGATGTGTTCGCAAAAGCGCACCCTCGGGCACGGTAACGCCAACCCCGTTCGGCTTGCGGCTTAGGCGCTGCAGAAGGGGCGCTGCAGACGGGGAGCCAACAGACAAATCAAACCGCGATTTAGACGAGGCCTTTGCGGACGGCCCAGACGGCAGCTTGCGTGCGATCGCTGACGGCAATCTTCCGCAAAATATTCTGGACGTGTTCCTTCACTGTTTCAACGCTGATTGTGAGCGACAGGGCGATCTCTTTGTTGGAGAGCCCCAGTGCGAGGTGGCGGAGCACCTGCGTTTCACGCTGCGTGAGGGGGATGTCTGGATGGGGTGTGGCGACTCGGTTGGCCATCGTTGTGGCAACCCGCCTGAGTTCACCAGCCCGGCTAGGCAACTGGCCTGCTGCGGCACCAGTCAACGAGGAAATGAGCTCTGCTCGGGTTGATCCTTTCAGAATGTAGTCGTGTGCACCGGCAGCGACTGCACGAGCAATGTACGTTGGGTTGTCGAATGTCGAAAGCATCACAACCCGCACATTGGGCATGTCTTTTCGAAGCCGCTCTAGGGTGGCAAGACCATCCTTGCCCGGCATCCGAATGTCAAGCAACACAACGTCCGGCTTGTGTTTGCGAGTCAGTTTGACAGCCTCATCGCCTGTTGAGGCCTCGCCAACAATTTTGACGTTGGACTGAGCCAGCAAAGAGACCAACCCACGGCGAACCACCTCATGGTCGTCCACAATCACGACTTTGACTGATACCGATTTCATGACTCCAAGGCCTCTAGGCCATCCTCCAACAAAACCTACGATCGACATTGGAGTACCGGCTCCAATGTATAAATCCACCTTTAAAACTGGTCGCGTTCGTTATCAATAACAATCAATCTGTTGCATTGAATGTTCTTTCCGATTCAGTTCACTTTCGTAGCAAAAAACGCAAACTGACAAATTATTCTATTTAAATATGTCGGTGGAAACACCACCCTACCGAGCGGATGCCTGTTCGGCGGGGTGGGTGCTGGTTACAGGCTTCCTTGTGCCCTCATGCGAGCCAGCATGGCGTCGGCCCCTGAATCTTGCAGGTGTTGGGCTACGATGCGGCCCAGTTCTTCCGGGGCCGCCGCTGGGCCGAATGCAGAGGCCGTGATCCTGTGCACCCGATCCCCTAGGTCCTCGAGTACGCAGGCCCCTAATGCTAGGCTGCCGTCGGCGGTCTGGCTGGCCCAGGCCCCAATTGGAGCCAAGCAGCCCCCCGCCAAGGCGGCCAAGCAGCTGCGTTCTGCCCGCACGGCCAGATGGCTTGGCAGATCGTCGATGCTCAAGAGCGAGCTCTTGAGCGATTGGTCGTCGGAGCGAATCTGGACCACAAGTGCCCCTTGAGCCACTGCGGGCCAGAAGGCATCTGGCCGCAAGACCTGGCTTATTCGATGGGCCAGCCCCAGCCGTTCCAATCCCGCTGCGGCCAACACGAGGCAGTCATATTCGCCATCGTCCAGACGCCGTAGCCGAGTATCCACGTTGCCACGAATGCCCCGCACAACCACATCGCTGCGCAGGGCCTTCACCTGCGTTACGCGGCGAATGCTCGATGTGCCCACGACGGCCCCCGCCGGTAGCGACTCAAGCGTGGGGTGTTCGCGGCTGACGAGCACATCAAACGGCGACGCGCGCAGTGGCACGCATGCCAGCGTGAGTCCCGGAGTCTCGGCAGTGGGCAGATCCTTGAGGCTGTGGACGGCAGCATCAATACGATGTTCGAGCAGGGATCGCTCCAGTTCTCTCACAAACACGCCGTCACCTCCAACCTGAGCGATCGGCACGTTCTGACTGTCGTCGCCCCGCGTGGATATCGTCTCGATTGCCACGCTGAGCCCTTGCAACCGCAAGCAATCCACCACCCACTGCGTCTGCGTGCGCGCAAGCGTGCTGGCACGCGTGCCGACTCGAATCGTTCGCGGAACTTCTGGCGATAATTGTTTCGATGATGCTTCTACTGATTGCATTTCGATGGCTCCAGACACGAAGCGACTTCACTCACGATTTACAATGTGACTCAACTTTTAGTTGCGTTCTCTGACCGATCGGCTTTGGCAAGTGCAGTTACAAAAACGGCACTTGCTCCAGCGGCCACCAGCACCGTCCGGCAAGCAGCCAGCGTTGCACCGGTGGTCACCACATCGTCGACGAGCAGAATGCGTTTGCCGCTCACCGACCGGCGGGCCTGAAATGCCGACGACACATTCCCCCGACGCTCGTGCACGGGGATCTCATTCTGCATGCGGGTGGCCTTGGACCGCGAGAGGGCGACCTGAAACCGCACCCCCAAGAGCCGCGCCACGAGGCGAGCCGCTTCGTCGGCGGCGTTTGTGCCTCGCACCGCCCTTCGAAACCAGTGCATCGGTACGGGCACGGCAGCGTCGATGTGCCACGCCGCAAACGTGTTCCGCTGCTTGCGCACCAACAGCGTGGCCATGGCATGACACACGTCGATGCCCCCAGGATGCTTTGCTCGCAGAACGGCATCCCGCAGCCGATCGCCGTAGGCTGCCAACACAGCAATGCCGTCCCAGTCGCCCCGTCGGCCGCGGCAGCGACTACAGCCATCGCCCGCAGTCCCCGGTTCTCCGCAGCGGAGGCAGCGACTCACATCCGTCGACACAGCGCGTATGCATGCCTGACACAGCGTGCGATCCAGCGTGCAATCCAGCGAAGCGTCAGGGGGATCGCACGCAGATGCCCAGGATTCGACCGCATCGCAGACCGGTGGAATGTCGCTGCGACACAGCACGCATCGGGGTGGAAAAAGAAGGTCAAAGCCCTCCGCAGCCCAGCGGGACGCTTCTCGATGCATCCGTTCAGCCCATTCCATCACTGACTTTCCTGCGTATCCAGCCAGATTGACGCTTGCCCCTGTTCCTTCTATCCTCCGCCTCCACCTGCAAGGCCCGCTGGCTTTAGCCTCGTTGGCTTTGGCTGGCTTGAGCCTTTCAGGTCCAAACGCATTTCCGAGGGCGTTGCCGAAAATGGCCGTCGGAACCGTAGGCCTGCTCTTGGTGCGACCGATGCTCATCGACCGTTATATAGCCCGCGCTCAGATGCACGCGTTCGTGATTCTCTTTGTCAGTCTGGCAGGGCTGACGTTTGTTGTCGATGCCTTCACAAACATCGAGGAATTCATCGCCCACGGTGCCGAGGCAGGCGGCCTGTGGCGAGTGCTCGGCACGTATTACGGCTACCGACTCATTTCATTTTTTGATGCCACAAGCGCCGTGCTCTCGCTGGCAAGCGCCATGTTTGCGCTCTCGTGGCTCGAACGCCACAACGAGTTGACCGCTCTTCTGGCGGCCGGCGTGACGCGATGGCGGATTGCCCGATCGTCCATCGTCTTCGCGATGGTGGTGAGTATTATGGCTCTGGCCAATCGAGAAATTGTGCTCCCACAAATCCGCCATGCGTTTTCTCGCAACGCTCAAGATCTGCGAGGCGATCAGGCCCGGCCCTTCGATGCCCGCTACGACCACCAAACTGAAATTCTTTTCCGCGGCCGCAACGCCCAGGCGGGCCCTTGCCGCATCGAGGCACCGAGCTTACTCATGCCTCCAACGCTCGCGGAGTACGGCCCTCAGATTGATGCGGCAGAAGCCTTCTGGAAGGCGGCCGACGAGCATCATCCAGGGGGTTATCTCTTGCGGGCGGTGCGAGAACCATCCGGCATCGATGCGATCCCACCGATGGAATGCGGCGGCCGCACGATCGTGCTCACGCGATCCACGGCCACGTGGCTGGAACCTGGCGAGTGCTTTGTGGTGAGCGATGTATCGTTTGAGCAACTCGTTGGATCGGCCAACTGGGGGCAGTATTCGTCGACCCCCGATCTGATCAAGGCGATCGCCAACCCCAGCCTCGGCGTGGGCGCCGACATCCCGCTACGAGTGCATTCCAGATGCGTGGCTCCGATGCTCGATTTGTCGCTGGCCCTGCTCGGCATTCCACTGGTTGTTGGGCCCAACCGTCGAGGTATCTTTATAGCGGTAGGCCTGTGCGTCTTGATGACCGTGCTCTTTTTTCTGGTCGTGCTCGGGTGTCATGCGATGGCCGCAGGCTACGTGCTCAGTCCGTCGCTTGGAGCCTGGGCTCCGCTGCTCCTCTTGGCCCCACTGGCCGCCTGGCGGGCGCAGCCGATGTGGCAGTGAACTGCCACGCACGGTAGGGCATCGGGAGGCAGGCAACCAGAAAATGCGGTCTACTGTGCCACCTCAATGACCGTTCGAACCGTGAGAGGCGCCAGTTCGGCCAGCGGCACTTGCGAGGCAAGCTCATTGGGAATGCGCCACGCGAGCACCGTGCAAAACGCCTGCTTGGGCTCCACTGACACCCAGATTTCGCACGTGCCTTCTGACCGCTTTGTTTCTGAGTTTCCGGCCACCTTTCGCTCAAATATCTGCATTCCGTTGAGGTCTAGTACCTTCCACTTTTTCCCCTCCGGCGTCGTGTGCAGTTGCTTGTTCCATTCGGCTTCTGGAAATGACTCGTCTGCCCGAACCTGCTCCAGAATAGCCGACTCGATATCCCCCCACTTCCGTTCATTCGTCGGCACAACACCCACAGTCAGCACAGCCGGGAGGCTGGCTCCCGCCACAATAAATTGTTTTTCAAAGGCGATCTGGAAGCCTGGGTAGTCGTGGAGAAATGGTGGCACAGCACGCCGAGGCATCTCCGTGCCGTCCAACTGCGAATCAAAAAAGCGTGGCACCTGCACGCTCACGGCACCTCCTGCCAGAGGGGTCGCAGTGGCATGCAGTCTGGAGAATTCCGCAGCCGTTCTGTATTCCCCAAGGGATGTGCCGAAATCGGTCGTGTATTCGCCGGAGGAACAACCTGCGGCGATCAATCCCCAGACCAGCATGAGCGGCACGCATGCCCGGTACAATCCGCGAGAGAGGGGCGTTGGAATGGACATGCTGGAAATGCTCGAGGTTTTCAAGTGATCGGTTGGCATATCGGTTGGCGTCATTGTGCCGAATTGAGCGGCAGTGCAAGCGTCTCTCAAAAAGCCCGCCAAAGGCCCCCAATGCCCAATCCGCAAGCTCTTCGGCATCCCCCGCTTTTATCCAAACCTTTTTTCTCTACCCCGAACCCCCGGACAGCCGATCATAAAAACTACGGATGAATGTTCTATCGAAATGACAGCTGGACAATCAGTTGTCGAGGCAGTTGTGCAGGCAAAGGAGTGCCAAAGCTCATGCGAATTAACACCACCAGATTTGGACGCATTGATGTCGACTCGAACGACGTTCTGACGTTTCCCAGTGGCCTTCCCGGACTAGAGGACTGTCGCGAGTGGGCTCTGCTTGCCGATTCGAGCAACGACGCCCTCGGTTGGCTCCAAAGCACAACGCGAGGCGACATCGCGATTGCCGTCGTGAGCCCACGACGTTTCGTGCCGCATTATCAGGTGCGGATTCCTCGCAGTGAACTCACACCGCTAGCCATCAGCGATATTCGAGAGGCTCAGGTGGTGGTCGTCGTCGGACAAAACGGCAAGACCCTCACGCTCAATTTAAAAGCTCCGATCGTCATTAACCTCGAAGCGCGTACAGGGCGGCAGGTTGTGGCCAGCGGAGAACTTTCGATGCAATACGAACTTTTAACAGAACGCCCCGCACTTAAAAAGAGTGCATAATAAGAGTGACAGCTGACACAGGAATGTCGGCACCACGAAAGAACTCGGAAGGAGCCACCGATGCTCGTACTCTCCAGACAACGCGATGAAAGCATTATGATCGGCGACAACATTGTCGTCACGATCGTGGATATTCGCGGAGATAAAGTTCGACTGGGCATCAATGCTCCTTTTGAGATTCCGGTTCACCGCCAAGAAGTCTACGAGGCCATTCAGCGGGAAAATCTCCGTGCCTCCCGGCTTGAGCCTAGCGATACTCAAGGCATCAATGCGATTGCTGGCCGCAGCCAGGCCAATGCTCCCACGAGCGAACCAACGGGCCAAAACGGTGGTCAGGGCAGCGGCCCAACCAGTGGGTGAGCCGAATCCTGTCCACCCTGTGGGCTCGCTGTTTTCAACCCGTTTACTGGCCGAGAATGCCCCGGCGGCCTGTCCTCCCTGTGCCGGATGGATATAGTGTGGCGATGAACTCCACACGCTCCACACCGCTTGCCTCTGCCACGCCTTCTCCAGCTGAATTTCTTGTGCGGGTCGGCCACAGCCCCGATCCCGACGACGCGTTTATGT
>Ga0194055_10004768_pt1 | contig 10061 bp, 12 predicted proteins | sample SepL449m_MetaG_FD_155482 | JGI IMG/M metagenome (GOLD analysis project Ga0194055, IMG submission 155482) | Anoxic zone freshwater microbial communities from boreal shield lake in IISD Experimental Lakes Area, Ontario, Canada - Sep2016-L442-9m | ecosystem: Environmental > Aquatic > Freshwater >... | reverse complement strand
GTGCGCGAATTTCTACAAGTGTTTTTGTGCGAGGTACGGATACTGGATATGGCTCGATTCCGCGCTCAATAAGGCTGGCACGCTTCTCGCGGCGAATGCGCAGTTGTTCGGGTAGATCGTCCTCGATGCTCATAGGCTTGTAATCCTACCGAGTTACGAGTTTCTCTCGTGTATCAGGCGCAGCCCAATCAAAGTTAAATCAGGCTCGTGGTGTTCGATTGTTTCGCTCACTCCAATTATTAGCGGGGCAAGTCCACCAGTTGCAATAACAGTTGGGCGCGTACCAAATTGGTCTAATAATTCTGTTGTAATCCGGTCAACTAAACCATCTACTTGTCCAGCAAATCCATAAATTGTTCCGGATTGCAATGCTTCAACAGTATTTTTACCAATCACATTCTTTGGACGTACTAATTCGACTTTGCGTAACTGAGCAGCGCGTGCGGCTAAAGCATCTACTGAAATTTCGATACCTGGTGCGAGTGCTCCGCCGAGAAATTCTCCCTTAGGGGAAACAACATCAAGATTTGTTGATGTTCCAAAATCCACAACAATTGCAGGTCCACCGTACAGAGTATGAGCGGCAAGAGTGTTAACAATTCGATCTGCGCCAATTTCCTTTGGGTTATCAACTAATAGTGGAACACCAGTTTTTGTACCAGGTTCAACAATTGTGACTTCAACATCTGCAAAATAATCCGCAATCATTGTGCGTAGTTCACGAAGCGTTGCTGGCACAGTAGAACAAATTGCAAGGGCCGAAACTTTATAGTCACGCACAAGTGCGCCATATTGCAACCACAACTCATCTGCGGTGCTGCGTGGATCAGTCTTTACGCGCCATGAGCGCACAAGTTCTTCGCCTTTAAAGATTCCTAGAACTGTGTTGGTGTTACCAACATCTACGGTGAGCAACATGGCTTACTCCACTTCCATATCTAGTCCGATATCAAAATTTGGTGCTGAATGCGTGAGTGCTCCAACTGCGATGTAATCAACACCTGCTTCGGCATATGCACGTGCGTTTTCGATTGTGATTCCACCCGATGCTTCAAGTTTTGTGGCGCCAGCAACTAGTGCAACTGCTTCTGCGCATTGCTCTGGATCCATGTTGTCCAAAAGAACTAAACCTGGCTTAAGGGGTAAAACATCGCGTAATTGCTGCAGATTATCTACTTCGATTTCAATTTCAGATGTTGGAAACTTTTCATGAACAAGTGAAAAAGCAGCAACGACGCCACCTGCTGCTGCAATGTGATTATCTTTAATGAGTGCAGCATCGCTTAATGACAATCGATGATTTGTGCCTCCACCCATGCGCACTGCGTATTTTTCAAGTGCGCGCATGCCTGGCGTTGTTTTACGTGTATCTCTAATTTTTGTTTCTGTACCGGCAACTGCACTTACCCATTCGGAAGTAAGCGTTGAAATACCACTGAGGTGTCCTAAGAAATTTAGCGCCGTACGCTCGGCGAGTAAAACACCACGAGCATTTCCGGTGACCTTGATGAGGACAGTTCCACCTTTAACGTGATCGCCATCTTTAACTAACGCAGTTGCATCGGTGACCCCGACTTCTGCCAGCGTTGCAATCGCCATATTTATACCTGTAATTACTCCAGCGCTGCGCGCAACAAATTGTGCGCTTACTTTTGCATCGGGCGAAAGAGTTGCCATAGAAGTAATATCAACACCACCATTTAAATCTTCAGCAATAGCTCGCTTGATTAATTCGCGATCGATCATGAGTGGTTCACCTCCTGATATTCAGTGCGCCATTGTCCACTCTGATCCATCTGTTGAACAATTCGTTTGTGCCAATCATTGCTCTGGTGCGGAAAGTCTTCACGCCAGTGAGAGCCACGAGTTTCTTGACGGATTAAGGCAGCTCGCAAAATTGTGTTTGCTAATTGAAATAGATTTGTTGTCTCCCACGCTTCAACGCATGCTGCTGTACTTGTGCGACCTTCGATGCGAGATAAATCATTAGACGTTGCAATCAGTGAATCAGCAGAGCGCAATACACCCGCGCCGCGACTCATACTTGCTTGCAGCGTTTTACGAACACTTGGATCAAGTAAAAATTCAGCGGAGTTATTTTCAACGGGTTCTGAAAACTCTGGCAAGTTCTTGCTGATATCTGCTGCAATACGAGCACTAAATACAAGTCCTTCTAATAGTGAATTAGATGCAAGCCGATTTGCTCCGTGCACACCAGAGCAAGCTGTTTCGCCACATGCGTACAAACCTTTAACACTTGTGCGGCCATCAAGATCTACTCGCACACCGCCAGATGCATAGTGAGACGCAGGTGCAACCGGTATTAACGCAGTAGTTGGGTCAATTCCGTGAGCAATACATGATGCATAAATAGTTGGAAATCGTTCTTTAAATCCACTTAGGTGACGAACATCGAGCCATACATGGTGTGCACCTGTGCGATTCATTTCACGCATGATCGCAATTGCAACTACATCGCGCGGTGCCAGCTCTGCCATTTCATGCTGGCCTTTCATAAATCTTTCGCCAGCATCGTTTAACAAATATGCACCTTCACCGCGTACTGCTTCACTGATCAATGGTTGTTGGCCTTCGGTGTTATCTCCCAACCACAATACTGTTGGATGAAATTGAATAAATTCAACATCTGAAACCTTTGCACCGGCGCGAAGAGCAAGTGCTACACCATCACCAGTTGAAACAGATGGATTAGTTGTTTGTGAAAATACTTGTCCTAGTCCACCAGTTGCAAGTACAACTGCTCGTCCAATTGCACGACCAACACCATCTCTGGAACCTGCACCAATAACGTGCAGTGTTACGCCACAGACTGCGCCATCAGAATTCTTTAGCGCATCTAATACCAACGCGTGTTCGAGGACTTCGATCTGCGGATCGTTATGAACTGCAGCCAATAGCGCACGTGAAACTTCAGCACCTGTCGCATCTCCACCTGCGTGCAGAATTCGATTGCGATGGTGTCCGCCTTCGCGAGTCAGCGCAATCTCACCACTTTCTTCTAAATCAAATGATGCACCACGTTCAATTAATCTGCGTACCGCATCTGGTCCTTCACTTACTAATACTTTTACTGCTGCAACATCACACAAACCTGCACCTGCATCGAGTGTGTCTTTTTCATGTTGATCAGGTGAATCACCTGGACCAAGTGCTGCTGCAATGCCGCCTTGTGCCCACTTAGTTGATCCTTCATCAACGCGCGCTTTTGTTACGAGCAATACAGACAAACCAAATGTTCGAACCTGCAGCGCAGTTGTTAAACCTGCGATTCCAGATCCAACAACAATGACATCGGCGCGCGAAGTCCACCCTGGGTTGGGAGCTAGTAACTTCATTGGGCGCCGCCGTTCATTGGCATATTGTCAATCAAACGGACGCTATTTACCCAACCAGCGATAATTGCACGCTTATTTGCATCGCTTTGTAGTGCTGGTGCGAAGTTGCCTTCATTAATTATCTCGGCGTAATCCAGAGTAAAAGACTCTTCACTGGCTAATACTTCATTTATAACTTCTCGCCCACGATTAATCTCTTTTTCTTGTGATGCAAATAGAAGTGCACGATGAATAATTAGCGCTGCCTCTCTATCTGAAACACGTACATTGCGAGATGAAAGTGCCAGACCATCTGCATCACGAACCGTTGGAGCGCCAATTATTTGCACATCTGATTTAATAGATTTGATCAGAGTTAGTTGTTGAAAGTCTTTCTTCCAAATATCGCCCATGTTGGTTTTACTAATTCAAATAAACGATTAACAACCGTAAGCACGCCATCAAAGTGTCCCGGACGTTTGACGCCTTCGTAAATATCGCCGAGTGCTCCTGCAGATATTTTTGTCACTTCACCTGGATAAATTTCAGCAACATTAGGAAGCCACAAATGTGTTGCACCAGCGCTGGCTGCAAGATCAATATCAAACTCAGGAGTTCGTGGGTACTTTGCTAAATCATCTTTATCCTCAAATTGCAGTGGATTAATAAAAATACTGACAACAACTCTGTCGCTATATTCGCGAGCTTTTTTAATAAGAGATGCATGACCTGCATGGAGTGCGCCCATTGTTGGAACAAATGCGCAGGCGCCATCGACTGCTAACTCTTTAGCTGCTACTGCGATCTTCATCTTGTGGCTCCAGTCCTTTCAGGTACCGGGCGATGATGAGTTAAGTCTAAAGCGATGTCGGCAATTGCTGCAAAAGTTGGTCAATTCGCCCGTGCGTAAGCAATATCGCATCAGGCTCTATTTCATGCCACGGTTCTAAAACAAAGCGCCGCTCGTGTGCACGTGGATGCGGCAGCGTTAATTCTTCACTTTTTGAAAGCAAGGTCCCATATGAAATTAAATCTAAATCAATTACTCGTGGACCCCAATGAACTTCTCGAACACGTCCCATGCTCTTTTCAATTCCGTGCAAGAGCGAAAGTAAGTCGGCGGCAGGTAATTCACTTTCTAGCATCATAACAGCGTTGAAGTAATTATCTTGTTCTGGCCCACCAACTGCTGCGGTTTCATAGAGCGAGGACACAGCAGTGACATCAGTTGCCTGCTTGAGTAATTCGATTGCTAATTCAATTGCTTTGCGTGGTTCTTCTAGGTTGGCACCGAGTGCAACAACTGCTTTCATCGTGTGCGATCAATCCTGACACTAATATCTTGAACTGGTGCACTCACTGGCGCATTAGGTTTGTGAACAGTAATTGCAACACTTTTAACTCGCGCATCCTCTGATAAAACTCTGTCAGCTATGCGCCCTGCAAGGCGTTCAATCAATTGCACTCGCTCGCCAGTAATTTCTGAAACAACCGCATCTGTAATCGCACCGTAATCAACAGTGTCTTTAAGTTCATCGCTTTCGCTAGCTTTATCTAAATTAACTCGTAATTCGACATCAACAAAGAAATCTTGTCCATTTGCTGCTTCATGTTCGAAAACACCGTGGTAGCCAAAAGCTTTAATGCCAGTAATCGTGATCAAATCATTCACATGGCACCTGCAATGACATCAACGTGTGGCTTCACACTATGAACTCTAACGCCCCAAATACCTTGTGGCACAAGAGTCTTTGTTAATTCAATCGTTGCGGCTTCGCGTTCATCGGGATTATCCCAACCGAGAAAGCGTTTGCGAGAAGCGCCAATTAATACTGGATAACCCAGAGAAGTGAAATCTTTGAGGTTTCGCAATATCTCCCAATTATGTTCGGCATCTTTAGCAAAGCCCAAGCCTGGATCAATAATGATTTGTGACTTAACGATGCCAGCATCAAGTGCGGCATCAATCTGTGAATTCAACTCTGAAATCACATCACTGACTACGTTTGTATAAATCGCTCGCGAATTCATTTGTTTAGACTCCCCACGCCAATGCATCAATATGTAGGGAACTCCAAGTTTCTTAACAGTTGCAAACATTGCAGGATCTGAAAGACCGCCGCTAACGTCATTGATGATTGCAGCTCCGGCCTTCACGGCTTTTTCTGCAGTATCTGCGCGCATTGTGTCGATACTAATTTTCACGCCACTTTTGGAAAGCTCTGCAATCACTGGCAACACTCGTGATTGTTCTTCTTCTGCAGTGATGCGTTCGGCACCTGGTCGTGTGGATTCACCACCAATATCAATAATGTCTACGCCTTCAGCAATCATTTCTAAACCTCGTGCAACACCTGCATCAAATGAATTGTGGCGTCCACCATCTGCAAATGAATCAGGAGTGAGATTTAAAATCCCCATGACCAACATGGGATTTACCGATTTGTAATTAAGCTAATTGCTTCGGCGCGAGTTGCGGCATCACGCAAGATTCCGCGCACAGCACTTGTCACTGTGCGTGCTTCTGATTTTCTTACTCCACGCATTGACATACATAAGTGTTCACAATCGATAATAACGATCACACCGGCAGCATCAAGAATTTCAACCATTGCATCTGCTATTTGAGAGGTCAGGCGCTCTTGTACTTGTGGGCGTCGCGCAAATAAATCTACGAGACGTGCAACTTTTGATAGACCTGTAATTTTTCCACTTGGGATATATCCAACGTGTGCCACTCCATGAAATGGAGTTAAATGATGTTCGCAGTGAGAAAAAACTTCGATATCGCGAATAATTACAAGTTCTTCGTGGCCAATGTCAAATGTGGTTGTTAACACATCTTCTGGTGATTGCCACAGACCTGCAAAGTTTTCTTTAAATGCACGCGCCACACGTGCAGGAGTACCTTTTAAACCTTCGCGCTCTGGATTTTCTCCAATAGCAATGAGTAATTCTTTAACTGCACGTTCTGCACGATCATGATCGTATTCATGAAGTGCACGTCCATCATGTGGACCCATTGATGCTGGGCTTATGTCGGTCATTCGTCGCTTTTCTTGCCCCGAGTTGTGCGCTTCTTTACTTCTTCGGGTGTGCTCTCAATTCGAGCTGGCACATCTACTGGTGGAACTTGAGATGGAATACGCATTGCAGAACCAGTCCATGCAGGACGATTATTGCGCTTTTTAATCTTCTTAAAGATCTTTGCGATCTCATCTTTGTTAAGCGTCTCTTTTTCAAGAAGTGCCAAAACCATTGCATCAAGAGTTGTGCGGTTTTCAACTAATAATTCATAGGCTTCGTGATGCGCGTTCTCGATAAGTTTGCGAATTTCAGCATCAACAATGGCTGCAACATTTTCTGAATAATCACGTTGGTGTCCAAAATCGCGACCCATGAATGGCTCTGATGTATCTGAGCCCAATTTGATTGCGCCAATTGCCTCAGTCATTCCGTATTGCGTAACCATTGCGCGAGCAAGAGCTGTCGCCTTTTCAATGTCATTTGAAGCACCAGTTGATGGATCGTGGAAGATTAATTCTTCTGCTGCGCGGCCACCGAGTGAGTACGCCAACTGATCAAGTAATTGATTACGAGTTGTTGAGTACTTGTCATCATCTGGCAAGACCATTGTGTAACCAAGGGCACGACCGCGAGGCATGATCGTAATTTTGTGTACAGGATCTGTATGTGGCAGTGCGTATGCAACGAGTGCGTGTCCTGCTTCGTGATAGGCAGTAACACGACGTTCATCATCAGACATGATGCGAGATTTACGTTGTGGACCAGCCATAACGCGATCAATTGCTTCATCTAACTCTGTATGTGAAATAACTTTCTTCTCTTCGCGAGCAGTCAAAAGCGCTGCTTCGTTAAGAACATTTGCTAGGTCAGCGCCAGTGAATCCTGGTGTGCGACGCGCGTAAGAAACTAGTTGAACATCTTTTGCAAGTGGCTTACCTTTTGCATGCACCTTAAGAATTTCTTCGCGGCCTTTGAGATCTGGCCGATCTACTGCAATTTGGCGATCAAAGCGTCCTGGACGAAGTAGCGCTGGATCTAAAACATCTGGTCGGTTAGTTGCAGCAATTAAAATGACTGAGCCATTAGTTTCAAAGCCATCCATCTCAACTAGTAATTGGTTAAGAGTCTGTTCGCGTTCATCGTGTCCGCCACCCATACCTGCACCACGTTGGCGACCAACTGCATCGATTTCATCTACGAAAACAATTGCTGGTGCATGAATTTTTGCTTGTGCAAATAAATCACGAACACGAGCAGCACCAACACCAACAAACATTTCCACGAAATCAGAACCTGAGATTGAATAGAAAGGAACGCCAGCTTCTCCAGCCACAGCGCGTGCAAGAAGTGTCTTTCCTGTTCCTGGAGGGCCGTATAACAAAACGCCCTTTGGAATCTTTGCGCCAATGGCTGCGTACTTAGGTGGATTGGCTAAGAAGTCTTTAATTTCGCGAAGTTCTGCAATTGCTTCATCTGCACCTGCAACATCGGCAAAAGTGGTCTGTGGAACATCTGGATCTTGTAACTTCGCGCGAGAGCGACCAAATGAAAATACTTTTCCTCCGCCGCCTTGTGCTTGGCTCATCATGAAGAAGAAGAGCAAACCAATTAATAAAATTGGTGCAAAGGAGAATAGGAATGAAAGTAAGAGCGATTGCTTAGGAACATCAACTGTCCAACCTTTGGCTGGTGGATTGCCAGTAAGTGCATCAATAACAGTTGGCTCTTGGCGAACAACGTATGAAGCAACTACTTTGCTTGAACCATTAATTGTTTTGCCAGATTTTAAATCAAGGCGAAGTTTTTGTTCTTTATCAATAAGGACTGCAGATTCAACATCAGATTTTGAAATCGCATCAAGTGCCTGTGAAGTTTTAATCTGTGTGTATTGATTTCCAGCATTTGTGATCTGACCAAATACTGTGACAGCAACGATTGCAGCAATAATCCAAAAGAGTGGTCCGCGAAGAATTCGTTGTGAACGAGTCAGCTGCTTTTTAGGCCCTGGTTTTGCAACCTTCTTCTTAGGAAATTTAATTGGATTTGGTTTCTTTGCTTGCGCCATTGCGTGCTCTCCTAGGAGTATATGTGCTTAGCAAGCACACCAATGAAGGGAAGGTTGCGATACTTTTCATCAAAATCTAATCCATAGCCAATAACAAAATCAGATGGAATATCAAAGCCAATATATTTCACATTTACTTCCACCTTGGCAGCCTCTGGTTTGCGAAGGATTGTAAGAATTTCAACATTTGCAGCACCGCGTGATTCGAGGTTGGCTTTTAGCCACGAAAGAGTTAAGCCAGTATCGACAATGTCTTCAATGATTAAAACATTTCGACCTGTGATGTCTCGATCTAGATCTTTAAGAATACGAACAACACCACTTGATTTTGTTCCGGATCCGTAAGAAGAAACAGCCATCCAATCCATATCAACGTGACGTTGCATTGCACGTGAAAGATCGGCAACAGCCATTACTGCACCTTTTAAAACACCGAGTAACAAAAGATCTTTGCCTGCGTAATCTTTATCAACTTGCGCAGCTAATTCTTTAATTCTTTTTTGCAAATCTACTTCGCTCACTATGACGCGTTCAATATCTTTTGAAACTGCGCTGAGATCCACAATGAGCTCCTTCTTATTAGCTGGCCTTCAGTAGGCCTACTGCGAGAGCGAAAGTCTGCCCGAAATTCGGCTAACTCTCACACCGCCAGGGAGATCAGACGGGCCTTGCCCGCTCCAATCGGTGATTAACGACTCAATTGGGGTGATGTGATCGGCGCTGAGAGACCCTGATGGAGCACCTGCGGCATAAATCGCCAATCGCAGAACTCGAGTGCGAATCGCCTTCGGCAATTTTTCAAGCCGTGAAATATCTAGTGAAAGAGGATCGTGTGCGACAAATTCTGCTTCTGCTAATTGATCAAGCGCGTCAGCATCATCGCGCAATAAGGATGCTGTGCGCGCAAGGGCTGCAGAAATTCCTGGTCCTAAGTTTTTTTCTAAAGTAGGAATTACTTCGGTGCGAACTCGAACCCGTGTAAATGTTTTATCCGCATTATGTGGATCATCCCAAGAATCGATCTGTGCTTCGGCACATGCACCTAAAGTTTCTTCGCGAGTGATCGTAAGTAGTGGGCGTAGATATTTTCCATTACGTGCAGCCATTGCAGATAAAGAGCGCGCACCAGAACCACGAGCAAGTCCGAGTAAAACACTTTCAGATTGATCATCACGAGTATGCCCAAGGAAAATAAATACTGCACCAGTTTTTTCAGCACACATATCGAGTGCGCCATAACGCGCGCGACGCGCAGAAGCTTCTAGTCCATCGGTAATATCAACATCAACTTTGATTACATGTGTTTTTTCAATTCCCATTTTCAAAAGGACTGCTACAACTTTTTCTGCCTGCACAGAAGATTGTGATTGCAATTGGTGATCAACTGTGACTCCTTCGACGCGCACTGCGAGTTTTGGTGCTTCTAAACTCAATGCGCAAGCAAGTGCTAATGAATCAGCACCGCCTGAGACTGCAACCAAAATTAAATCACCGGCTGTGCAATTAGCGAGTGCGCTACGAACGGCAGAACGAATCGCAACGGTGTTTGCAGACATGTCCTAAGACTAGACCCGGCCACCAAATGGCATAAGCCCTTTAACGCTGTAGATACTTGAGTAGAGCAAGCCTTTATC
>Ga0194055_10004767_pt1 | contig 10061 bp, 8 predicted proteins | sample SepL449m_MetaG_FD_155482 | JGI IMG/M metagenome (GOLD analysis project Ga0194055, IMG submission 155482) | Anoxic zone freshwater microbial communities from boreal shield lake in IISD Experimental Lakes Area, Ontario, Canada - Sep2016-L442-9m | ecosystem: Environmental > Aquatic > Freshwater >... | reverse complement strand
GATTTAATTCATCATTATCCCCGTAGATATTTAGTACGCGGTGAGTTAAGCGATATTGCAGAACTTAAAGAAGGAGATGAAGTAACAGTTCTTGCTGAAGTATTTAGTTCTACTAGTCGCAAACTACATGCGCGCAAGGGCAGCATCCTGGAAGTAATTGTCACCGATGGCAGTGCCAAGATGTCTCTCACCTTCTTTAATCAAGCTTGGCGCGAGAAGGAACTTCGTGTTGGCAGACAAGGTTTATTTGCGGGCAAGGTTGGGGTATTTAACGGTAAGCGCCAATTGGCACATCCTGATTACGAGATGATTCCTGATGGCGATGACGTCGATTCGGCCGTTGCTGACTTTGCCGGAAAGTTTCTGCCGATGTATCCGGCCAGCGCCAAGCTACCTTCTTGGAAGATCGCCCAATGTATTAACTTGGTAATCGGTGGGCTAGATGAGATTGCCGACTTCATTCCAGAGGCGATCCTTACCGAGCGTGGTTACCCAACTTTGCAGCAGGCAATCGTTCAAATACATAACCCAGTTGATCTAGATAGCGCTGAAAAATCACGCGAACGCATTACCTTCGATGAGGCGCTCTTGATGCAACTTCTATTGTTAGAGCGACGTGCGCAATTGCGAGCACTTAAAGCAACTTCAAGACGTGCCAAGAGCTCTGGAATACTTTCGGCCTTTGATGCTTCCCTCCCATGGCAATTAACGGCTGGGCAAAGAGAAGTTAGCCAGGAAATTGAGAATGATTTAGCTGCGCCATACCCAATGCATCGCTTACTACAAGGTGAAGTAGGTTCTGGAAAAACTGTTGTCGCACTGCGCGCGATGTTGGCAGTAATCGATAGCGGGGGACAGGCCGCACTACTTGCTCCAACTGAAGTACTTGCAGCACAGCATTTGCGCACAATTGAAAAGCTATTGGGACCACTTGCCCAAGGTGGCATGCTCGGGGGAGTTGAAAATGCTACGCAAGTAACTCTCTTAACTGGCTCGCAGAACGCGGCAGCTCGTAAAGATGCCCTAGCTCTTGCCGCATCTGGCCAAGCCGGAATCGTGATTGGTACCCACGCTTTATTAAGTGAATCTGTTGCCTTTAACGACCTTGGCTTAATCGTTGTCGATGAGCAACATCGCTTCGGTGTTGAACAACGTGACGCGCTTAAAGCCAAGGCGATAAATCCGCCACATCTCTTGGTAATGACTGCGACACCGATTCCACGAACTGTTGCGATGACTGTCTTTGGTGATTTAGATGTTTCAACTCTGCGTGAGCTGCCTTTAGGTCGTCAGCCGATTACAACTCATCTCGTTCCAACGATAGAAAAACCGACATTTTTAGATCGCACCTGGGAGCGCATCCGCGAGGAAGTCTCACAAGGCCATCAGGCATACGTTGTTGCGCCACGAATTTCGGCAGGGACTTCAGAGGATGCTGATTTAGATTTCCTTTATGGCGAGAGTTCACCAGATATTGCATCCGTTGAGGAGCTGGGGCCAAAACTTCAATCTGGCCCGCTCAAGGGGTTGCGCATCGCACCGCTGCATGGGCGACAAAGCAGCGAGGTTAAGAACTCCACAATGCAGGCTTTTGCCGCTGGCGAAATTGATGTACTGATCTCAACAACTGTAATTGAAGTTGGAGTTGACGTTCCTAACGCGACGGTCATGGTGATAATGGATGCAGATAGATTTGGTGTTTCCCAATTACATCAACTGCGTGGTCGCATTGGCCGTGGAACATCACCCGGGCTCTGTTTATTGGTTACATCAGCGCCTGTAGATAGCACAGCACGCGAACGATTAGATGCAGTAAGTAAAACGCAAGATGGCTTTGAATTATCACGGATTGATTTAGAACAACGACGGGAAGGCGATGTGCTTGGCGCTTCGCAATCTGGATCGCGTTCGCACCTTCGCTTACTGCGGGTATTGCGTGATGAGACTTTAATTGAAAGTGCCCGCGAAGTTGGCGCCCAGCTTTTGGCGCAAGACCCTGCGTTAGATGACTATCCTTTGCTCAAGCAAGAGTTAGCGAAATTGCAGGCCGATGCTGCTGCAGAATTTATAGATAAGGGTTAATCCAAATGCGCATAATTGCGGGCAACGCTAAAGGTCGAAATATCGCATCAGTTGCATCAGCTACCCGCCCAACATCTGATCGCGCACGTGAAGCGCTATTTTCAACTTTAACCTCCGAGTTTGGAGAGTTAACTGATCTAAATGTGCTCGATCTATATGCGGGCACGGGCGCAATTGCGCTGGAATCTCTCTCACGCGGGGCTGCCATTGTGCATGCGGTTGAAAAAGATGAACAAGCACAGAAAGCGATCGTGGCTAATTTCGAAGGCATGAAATCTGCACAGTGCCCCGGAACCTTTCGTTTATTTGGGCAGAGCGTCCATAGATTCCTACAAGATCCCGCTCCAGCTAAGTATCATTTTATTTATATAGATCCACCCTATGAAGTAGAAGATATCGATGTGATTGAGACTTTGATTCAATTGCACGATGGCGGCTTCTTAGATCCACAGGCGCTAATTGCAATAGAAAGAAATTCACGAGTAAAGGAAATTTCTTGGCCGGCTGGTTATATTGCGGTACGCGAAAAAAATTATGGACAAGCGACCATTTTCTACGGCGCTCTGGCCGAAATTGAGCCTGAGAATGGATAAGGCTCCCAATCGTTGCTAGCGTTTACTCTATGAAGCGCGCCGTCTGCCCAGGATCTTTTGATCCGATCACCTTTGGGCACCTGGATATTATCGAACGCGCCAGCGAACAATTTGATGAAGTTGTCGTGGCCGTTTTAGCCAATCGCACAAAAGCGAGCCTATTCACCGTTGAAGAACGTATGGAGATGATTCGTCAAACGACTGCAAAATACAAGAACGTTAAAGTTGACTCCTGGCATGGCTTGTTAGTTGATTATTGTAAAACTAATTCAATCCAAGCAATCGTAAAGGGTTTGCGAGCGGTAACAGACTTTGATTACGAGTTGCAAATGGCACAAATAAATCTGCAAGGCACCGGGGTTGAAACCATGTTTATGGCAACGGCGCCTGCGCATTCATTCCTGTCTTCATCTATCGTTAAAGAGCTGGCCCACTTCGGTGGCGATGTCTCTTCTATGGTTCCAGGCATCGTCAACGATGCGCTCAAAGCACGAGTAGCAGGGAAGTAAAAATGGACTCAATCGAAAAGTTAAATACCGCGATCACCCTCGTTGAAGAAGCGCGTGGAGTACCGCTATCGGCTTCTTGCGTTGTTCATCGCAGCGAGATGTTAGAAATATTAGATGGTGCCCGAGAAAGCCTGCCACATGATCTCTTTCAAGCTGAAGAAATTCTGGCCAAGAAAGACTCTTTAATGGATGAAGGGCGAACCAGCTCGGAACAGATGATTGCCACAGCTCGTGAAGAAGTCGCTCGCATGATTGAGCAGACTGCAATTGTGCAGGCAGCGCGCGATGAAGCCCAGAGAATTCTCGATGATGCCAGGGCCCAGGCTGCCGAAGAGCGTGCTGAAGTAGAGAGTTATATCGATGGTCGTTTGGCAACGCTGGAAGTAATCTTGAATAAGACCATGGATGCGGTGGCACGTGGTCGCGATCGCTTAGATGGCGCCAGCGATAAAGATGTTCTTTCGCAATTAGCTAACGACAAGTAAATCAGGTAAAGATTAATCGCCATGAGCCGAGCCTCCCAAGTATTTGTCTTTAATACCCATGAACTGCCTCGTCGTGCGGGGGAAATGAAGGAGTATCAGCTCGATCTGGAAATTCTGGAGCCGGTAGGTGTGGCGCTGGTAGCAGTTCCGGCTGGTGACATCATCGAAATCGATTTGCGCTTGGAATCTGTAACTGAGGGCGTATTACTCAGCGCAGATTTATATACAGTCGCTAAAGGTGAATGTATTCGGTGCCTTGATCCCGTTGAAATTATCGTCGAGCGCAAGATTCAAGAGCTCTATCGTTATGAACCAACTGCCGATAAAGGTGGGAAGCGTAAGAAACACTCCGCTCGCCCTGATTCTTCCGATGAAATTGATCTCGATGCCGTCGATGAGTTATGGCTGGAAGGCAATGAGATGAATCTAGAAATTCCTATTCGCGATGCGATCGTTTTAGATTTACCGGTAAATCCGCTCTGCTCAGAAGATTGTCTAGGGCTCTGCCCCGATTGCGGAGAGAAGTGGGCGAAGTTGCCAGAAGACCATTTCCATGAGGCGGTGGACGCTCGGTGGGCTGGGTTGGCGGGCTTGGATTTTAAGAATTCGGATGAATAAGGGATACTTCTCCCAGTAAGCCTTGAGCACGATCTGCCCGAGGTAAGTTGAGATTAAGGACGATTACCGTGCCAGTACCAAAGCGAAAGATGTCGCGTTCAAAGACGCGCTCACGCCGCGCTATGTGGAAGACAACTGCAGCATCACTTGCTGCTTGCCCACAATGCCAGCAACCAAAGTTGACCCACACAGCCTGCCCAACTTGCGGTACATATAACCGCCGCCAGGTTCTAGAGGTCTGATCTGTACTCACCTTTAACTTCGCAACTTGGGATAACACTTTCTCCTGAATTGCTTGAGTTAGCTTTTACCCACCGTTCTTTTGCATACGAAAGCGGTGCTAAAGAAACGAACGAACGTCTGGAATTTTTAGGCGATTCTGTTCTGGGTCTGATTGTTACAGAAGAACTTTATCTGCGTTATCCAGATTTAGATGAATCACGTTTATCACCGCTGCGCTCTGGCATTGTAAATATGCGGGCGCTCGCCGATATTGCGCGCACTCTAGATTTAGGGAAATACATACGACTTGGCAAAGGTGAAGAAGTCACTGGTGGACGCGATAAAAATTCACTTTTAGCCGATGCGTTAGAAGCTTTAATTGGTGCGATTTATTTAGATCTAGGTTTTGCAAGCACTACAACAGTGGTGCGCGATTTAATTAAAGAGACTCTGGAAAGCGCGATGGCTAAGGGCGCAGGGCTTGATGGAAAAACTGCTCTACAAGAACTCGTCTCCTCCCTTGGTAAGGGCACTTTGGAATACCAAGTTACAGAAACGGGACCAGATCACGATAAGAGTTTTACCGCGATCGCAATGGTTGCTGGAGAAGCGGTTGCTGAAGGTATTGGAAAGAGCAAACGTGAAGCCGAACAATCTGCTGCCCGTTTGGCATATGAAATTCTCGCAACCCTCAAGTAGTACTTCACTTGTGCCTTGTGTGTAAAGGCGCCACCTAAACGATAGGTTTACGCCGTGTATTTAAAGAGCATGACGCTAAAGGGCTTCAAGTCCTTTGCATCAGCGACCACGCTGCGCCTAGAACCAGGTATCACCTGCGTGGTCGGACCTAACGGCTCTGGCAAATCAAATGTTGTTGATGCGCTCACTTGGGTTATGGGTGAGCAAGGCGCTAAATCTTTACGCGGCGGCAAAATGGAAGATGTCATCTTCGCTGGAACCAGCGGCAGAGCACCTCTTGGCCGTGCAGAAGTATCACTGACAATTGATAATACTGATGGCGCACTTCCGATCGAATATACCGAAGTTACTATTTCGCGAATCCTGTTTCGCAATGGACAAAGTGAATATCAAATCAACGGTGAAGCATCCCGGTTATTGGATATCCAAGAGCTCCTTAGCGATTCCGGTATTGGACGCGAGATGCACGTAATCGTTGGCCAAGGTCAGCTAGATGCAATTTTGATGGCAACTCCTGAAGAACGTCGCGGTTTTATTGAAGAAGCTGCGGGCGTTCTTAAGCATCGCAAACGTAAAGAGAAGGCGCTGCGCAAATTAGATTCGATGCAGGCCAATCTCGCGCGTGTGCAAGATTTAACTGTTGAACTTCGTCGCCAGCTTCGCCCGCTTGGCAAACAAGCTGAAGTTGCCAAGAAAGCGGCAACGATTCAAGCCGATCTACGCGATGCTAAGTTGCGTTTGCTGGCAGATGATTACATCTCACTCTCTAAGACGCTAGATGCTGAAGTCGCCGATGAAACCGCGCTACGCGAACGTCGCTCATTAGTTGAAGCGGAAAATGAAAAAGTTCGCTTGCGTGAAGAAGCCCTCGATGCCCAAGCAGCTTTTGAAAGCCCACTGTTAATTGCTGCGCAAGAAAATTTTTATGCACTAAGTGCGCTGCGTGAGAAATTCCGTGGCACTCAATCACTTGCGCAAGAACGCTCTCGTTTCTTAGCCGAAGAAGCTGAAGAAGCGCGCAGCGCCGGACGCGATCCGCAAGCACTGGAACAAGAAGCCGCCGCACTTCGCTTGGAGGAAGCTGAACTTCGCGCAGGTGTTGAAAGCTCTCGTAATTTACTTGCGGCATCAACGCAAGAGTTAGCAAGCGCAGAGGCTTCGCTAAAGGCTGAAGAAGATAAAATTGCAGCAGCGATGCGCGCTATTGCCGACCAACGAGAAGGCACCGCCCGCCAAGAAGGCCATATCAAATCTTTGGCGGCGCGCTTAGATGCGATTGCTGAAGAAATTGCTCGTTTAGTTAAAGCGCGCGATGAGGCGGCATCTCGTGCGGCAAGTGCGCAACGTGAGTATTCAACTTTTGAGATGGATATAGCAGGAGCAGATGCCGGAGAACTTGGACTGGACTCTGCCTTCGAGGTAGCTAAGCAATCACTTGATTCCGCAAAGCTTAACTTGGTATCTCTCATCGATTCCGAACGCGCCGCCGATCGCGAACGCAATGCCGTCGAATCAAAACTGGAAGCGTTGCAGTTAACTTCACAAACACGTGATGGTGGAGCAGCTTTAATTCGTGATTCCCGCGGACTATCACTAGTCGGTAGCGTTGCTTCACTTGTAAAAGTTGATACCGGCTGGGAAGCAGCTACTGCCGCCGCGCTCGGTACTTTCGCTGATGCAATTGTTGTCCGCGATTTAAACTCTGCAGTTAGCGCGCTTACAACCCTGCGCAGCGAGAATTTAGGACAAGCAGATCTCTTGGTTTACGAACCAGGAACACACTCAGCACCTGTAATTCCGGCGGGCCTGACACCGCTTTCAAATTATGTGCGATCTTCTGAAATAGGTGATTTACTCTCGTCCCTGCTTGGTTCAACGGTCGTAGTAGAAAGTGCGCGCGATGCCGAATCTATTTTGCGCGCTAATCCGGGGCTAACTGTTGTTACCCGTGATGGCGATGTCATAACTGCAAAGCGGGCTCGTGGTGGATCAGCCTCATCTACATCACTAATTGAAATTGGTGCACTTGTCGCAGATTTAACTACGAAATTGGAGACTCTGAGCCATAATTGTGATCGTTTAAAATTTGAGATTGTTTCAGCACAAGGTGAAGTTGATTCAAAGCAAGGCGCCTTCGATGTTGCCCTCTCTAAGTTAAATGAATCAGATGCTCGCATCGCCGCCTTAACTGAACAATTAGCTGTTTCTGGTCAGAATATGAAATCAGCAACCGCGGAAGTCGAACGTCTCAACTTGGCAATCGCTGAGGCAACTTCTGCCAAGGGGCGCGATGAGAATGAACTCTCTATCGCATCAGCGCAGCTACATACCCGAGGTGCGACGGCGGAACCAGATCACAGCAGTGCTGATGATTTACGTAACCAAGTCTCGCTGGCACGAACATCTGAAGTTGAAGCGCGACTTGCTGTGCGAACAAGTGAAGAACGAGTTGGCTCTACCGCAGCGCGCGCCAAGGCCCTGGAAGATTCTGCGCGCGCCGAACGCGAAGCATCTGAACGTGCTGTTTCTCGACGTGGCGCACGTGCACGCGGCGCCCTTATCTCATCGGCGATCGCAGAAGCCGCGTATGAAGCGCTTATTCATATTGAACGCTCTATCGCAAAAGCTGCCACTGAGCGCGCTCGACTAGAAGCATCGCGTTCTGATCGCGAAGGTGAAACTCTTACAGTTCGCGCCCGCAGTCGTGAGTTAGCCAGCGAATTAGAACAGCTGACCTCTTCAGTTCATAAAGATGAAATTGCTAGGGCAGAACAACGGATGCGTATTGAGGCCCTTGAAACAAAGTGCGTCGAAGAACTTGGCGTAGATACAACGACCTTGGTAAATGAGTATGGGCCACAAAATGATGTCCCGACCTTTATCGAGACTGAAGATGGCGAAATCATCGCCACCGAATTAATTCCATATCGTCGCGATCAACAAGAGAAACGTCTCGCTTCGACAGAACGTTCTTTGACGCTACTTGGAAAGATCAATCCACTTGCTTTAGAAGAATATAACGCGCTAGAAGAGCGCTTGAAATTCTTAGCCGAGCAGTTAGAAGATTTAAAGCGCACTAAGAAAGATCTCTTGGATATCATCAAAGAAGTCGATGATCGCGTTCAGAGCATCTTCATGGAAGCATTTGAGGAAACTGCTAAACACTTTGAAGATATCTTTGCGCGCTTATTCCCGGGCGGAGATGGTCGCTTGATTCTTACCAATCCGGAAGATCCGCTTAATACTGGCGTGGATGTGGAAGCGCGCCCACCTGGCAAGCGAATTAAGCGCCTCTCGCTTCTATCTGGTGGAGAAAAGTCGCTAACTGCGGTCGCTATGTTGATTGCGATATTTAAAGCGCGTCCAAGTCCGTTCTATGTTCTCGATGAAGTTGAAGCAGCGCTAGATGATGTCAACCTCGGCCGCTTATTGGTAATTCTGGAAGAACTGCGCGGGAGTTCTCAACTCATTATTATCACCCACCAGAAGCGCACTATGGAGATCGCTGATGCGCTCTATGGCGTGACCATGCGCGGTGATGGTGTTACTGAAGTTATTTCACAACGCCTGCGCGACTCCGAATCTGCTTAACTGCTTTGGTTTGACATGGGAATTTTTAGTAAATTTGTCTCCAAGCTAAAGGGCCAATCAACTGCAGATCCTCTGGATTGGCAGGAACTTGAAGCAGAGCTCTTGGCTGCAGATCTGGGGCCAATTCTTACCGCAGGAATTCTAAAGAGCGCTCAGGGCTTAAAGGGAGATGATGCCGCCGCATCACTTACCCAAATTCTCAATTCACATCTTTCAAGTAAGCCTCGTGAATTAGCCGCCAACAATTCAGTAAATGTGGTGCTTATCGTTGGAGTAAACGGAACTGGTAAAACTACCTCTGTTGCAAAGCTAGCGAATTTACTTAAATCATCTGGAAGCTCAGTGCTATTGGCGGCAGCAGATACATTTCGTGCAGCCGCTGTAGATCAACTTCAGACTTGGGGTCAGCGAATCGGCGTCGCTGTGATTGCGGGCAAGGATGGGGCAGAGCCAGCATCGGTCTCATTTGATGCAGCCGTTGCCGCCGCCGCGGCAGGCGTTAACTTCTTGCTGATCGACACCGCAGGTCGCCTCCACAACAAGAATGATTTGATGGCTGAACTTGGCAAGGTAGCGCGCGTTGTAGAAAAAACTTTGCCAATTAGTGAAGTGTTGTTAGTTATCGATGCGACCACGGGACAGAATGGAATTGCCCAAGCAAAGATTTTTACTGAGGCAGTTGAGGTAACCGGCTTAATTCTTACTAAGTTAGATGGCAGCGCCCGTGGTGGGGTCGCCCTAGCGATTGAGAGCGCACTTGATATTCCGATTAAATTTGTTGGAACCGGCGAAGGCGAGCGAGATTTCGCGCCCTTCGATGCGCCCGGGTATCTGGCCGGCTTAATTAGGGATTGATTTAGCCTTTTCCTGTAACAAATTTGTAACACAAGGGGCGTTTTTGTGACCGCGTCTTAACCTGGAAAACGAGTGACCGTAACCCACGCTGGGCATCTTTAAGCCATCTCAACGGTGAGGTTTCACGCAGTTGGCTCTCTCGTAAGAAGTCAGCGCATACTTGAAAGAAGAAATGAATGGAAGAGATTGTTTTAAATTCAGGTGATACCGCTTGGGTATTGGCAAGTACCGCTCTCGTTCTCTTAATGACTCCAGGTTTAGCATTTTTCTATGGAGGAATGGTTCGCGCCAAGAGTGTTCTAAACATGATGATGATGTCGATGGTTACCATCGGAATTGTCAGTGTTCTTTGGGTAATTTACGGTTTCGAACTTGCCTTTGGTTATAAAGCTAATTCACCTTGGTAT
>Ga0194055_10004766_pt1 | contig 10061 bp, 7 predicted proteins | sample SepL449m_MetaG_FD_155482 | JGI IMG/M metagenome (GOLD analysis project Ga0194055, IMG submission 155482) | Anoxic zone freshwater microbial communities from boreal shield lake in IISD Experimental Lakes Area, Ontario, Canada - Sep2016-L442-9m | ecosystem: Environmental > Aquatic > Freshwater >... | reverse complement strand
AGTTGCCGCGCAAGAGCCTCACCGATCCCGGAGGAGGCACCGATAACGATGGCGGTTGGGGCGGGTGGGGTGGTTGGCATGGCGAAAAAGATACCACCGGCTTGAATCTGCTCCACCTGTCGGGCCACACTTCACCCACCATGAACACACGCACCTTCGGTCGCACCGGTTGGAACGTCTCGGAGATCGGCTTCGGCGCCTGGGCCATCGGCGGCGGCCAGTGGGGAGGCGCCGACGAGAAGGCCTCTCTTGCCGCTCTCCATGCGGCCGTCGACGCCGGCATCAATTTCTTCGACACCGCCGACGTCTACGGCGACGGCCTCTCCGAACGCCTCATCGCAAGGCTCCGCCGCGAACGGTCGGAGCCGTTCTACGTCGTTTCGAAGGCCGGCCGGCGGCTCTCTCCGCACACCCCCGACGGCTACAACGCCGCGAACCTCACCGCCTTCGTCGACCGCAGCCTCACGAACCTCTGCGTCGACTGCCTCGACCTCGTCCAGCTCCACTGCCCACCGACGGAGGTCTACTACCGCCCCGAGGTCTTCGCGGCCCTCGACGGGCTGGTGAAGGCCGGGAAGATCCGCTTCTATGGCGTGAGCGTCGAGAAGGTGGAGGAGGCCCTCAAGGCGATCGAGTATCCAAACGTCCAGTCGGTGCAGATCATCTTCAACGCCTTCCGGCTCCGGCCCTCGGAGCTGTTCTTCGAGCAGGCGTTGCGGCGGAAGGTGGCGGTCATCGCGCGGGTGCCGCTGGCCAGCGGACTGTTGTGCGGCAAGTTCACCAGCACGAGCGCCTTCCCCGAGGGGGATCACCGGCTCTTCAACCGCCAAGGCGCGATGTTCGACCGGGGAGAGACGTTCTCGGGGGTCGACTATGAAACCGGGCTCGAGGCCGTTGAACGGCTTCGCCCGCTGGTGCCCGACGGCGCCACGCTCACGCAGTTCGCCCTGAGGTGGATCCTCTCCTTCGACGCCGTCACGACCGTGATCCCGGGGGGACGGAGCCCCGAACAGGTCCGGGCCAACGCGGCCGCGGCCGATCTCCCCCCGCTCGACGCCCGGACGATGGCCGCCGTCCAGGCGATCTACGACGACGCGATCCGACCGCTCGTCCACCATCGCTGGTGAGCGCGGGAGGAAAAATGTGCCAGCCACTTTTTTCCTGAAGGCGATCGATGGCTTCGTCTGCGCTCTTTACAGATTCATCCCGAGGAACCCGCCGGCGGCATCGCTGTCGGCCTGTTCGCGGGCCAGTCGCTCGAGCGTCCGCCCCAGATCGCCGGCGGCGATGTAGCGGTCGAACTCCGCCTCGACTGCGCGACGGACGCTGAGTTCGAGCCAGGCAACGGCAGGCTGCGTCAGCCAGTCGCAGGTTTCCTTGGCCAGCTTCACTGTCAGATCGCTCCCCACCGTGTGGGTGTCGACTGCGTCGGTGAGGACCGTCCCTTCGACATCGAAGGCCACCCATCCGCGCTCCGGGGCATTCGTGAACCGGAACGTGCAGGAGGCGTTCGTGAGATAATAGGCATTGCGGACGCCGTGCCTGGCGACCGCGGCCAGCATCCTCTCGACCAGGGCGCGAAATCTTGGGGAGGCCTCGGCCGGCACCTGAGTACCAGCGAGGGCACGCAGGGGCGTGCAGTCGAAACGAATCACGACCGGCGGAGGGGAGGATTCCATATGAAGGAAAATACCATGTCGTCTGCCGACGTGCCGCAGGTCCGCATCTCGGGCGGCCGGCGGCTGATGGGGGTTCCCTGGACGGTCACCGTCTACGCCGCCACGCCTGCCGCCGGCGAGCGGGGGGTCGAGGCGGCGCTCGACGAGGTCGAGCGTCTCGAGGCAATCCTCTCCGACTACCGGGCCGACTCCGAGCTCTCCCGCCTCTCGGCCGCGGCCCCGACGGAAAGCCCTCTCCCGGTGAGCGACGAGATGTGGGAAGTCCTCAGCCGGGCCGTGGCGATCCGCGACGCCAGTGACGGTGCCTTCGACCCGACCGTCGGGCCGCTGACGACCCTCTGGCGTCAGTCGCGCCGATCCGGTGCCCTCCCGCTCCCCGCGAAGCTCGACGCCGCCCGGTCGGCGGTGGGAGCCGGAGCCCTCGTGCTCGTCGACGCCCCCCGTGGCGTCAGCCTCACCCGTCCACGGATGCGACTCGATCTCGGCGGCATCGGGATGGGCTATGCGATCGACCGGGCCCTGGCGATCCTCGCTGCGCAGGGGATCGACTCGGCACTCGTCGACGCCTCGGGTGATGTCGGAGCCTCGGCTCCGCCGCCGGGGGAGGAGGGGTGGCGGATCGCGATCGACCCGATCCCCGGCACGCCGGCGGCGATGACCGGGCAGATCCTCTTGGCTCATGCGGCGATCACCACCAGCGGCGACGCCCGGCAGTCGGTCGCGATCGGCGGACGACGCTACAGCCACATCGTCGATCCGCGCACCGGCATCGGCATCGACGGCCCGGCCGCGGTGACGGTGATCGCCCCAGACGCCACGGCCGCCGATGCCCTGGCGACCGCAGCGAATGTCCTCGGGCCGGTCCGCGGGCGGACCCTCGTGGAAAACGAGGCAGGCTGCGCCGGGCGGTTCGTTTCGGCAGGTGGGGACGGGGCCGTCCGCGAGGTGCAAACAAGTCGCTGGCCGGGCGCCGGGGAGCGCACCTTCCCCCTGCAGCGCTGAAACCCACCCCTCCCTGCCCACCTTCTTGCCCATTCCTCCGCACCGGGCGACTTTGCCGGAAGAGATGACGATTCCCCGAAGTTTGACGGTTACGCCGACGATAACACTCGTGCCGTCGCTGCGCCCAAGTGCACGCGAGTCGGACGCAGCGTCGGGGGGCTCTGCGTCGGGATCGGTCCGTCGGCTTCGACGGGCGAACCCCTTGGGCGCAGCGGCAGCATTTTTCTCACCGCGATCCTCAACGCCCGTACGCCGGACCCCCACCGTGCCAAACCTCCTGCTGCGACGAGCCTGGGTGGTCATGACGAGCCTTACGCTCGTGGCCAGCGGTTGCGCCCCGCGGCAGCCGTTCTATTTCTTCGAAGACGGCGACCTGTCGCACTACGTCGGCGCCATCCAGAAGATCGAGTACCCCGATACGGTCCACCAGCCGCTCGACGAAGCGGCTGGGACGATCGAGCCGCTCACGCTTTCCAACGCCAACTTCGATCAGGTCTGGGAACTGCCGCTCGAGGACGCCATCAAGACGGCGCTCGAGAATGGCAAGGTGCTGCGGAGCCTCGGCGGCCGCTTCCAGAGCTTCGGTGGACCGCGTCCGCAGGCGGGCGAGCCGGCGGTGTCGCTGCTGACCAATCCGGCCGCCTACCCCACCGTCTACGATCCGGCGATCAGCGAGACCGACCCCTTCCGCGGCGTCGAGAGCGCGCTGGCATCGTTCGATGCCCAGCTTTCCAGCTCGCTCACCTGGGCCCGGCAAAACCGGCCGCAGAATGTCGGCGGGATCGGGACGCAGATCTTCCAGCAGCAACTCCTCGGCGACACCGGCACCTGGACGACCGGGATCAGCAAGGTGTCGGCGACGGGGAGTACGTTCGGGATCCAAAACCAGACCGTCTACGACAACAACAACTCCCCGATCCGCCAGAAGGGGGTGCCGTCGACGTTTCTCACCAACTACGACTTCACCTTCAACCAGCCCCTCCTCCAGGGCGCAGGCCTGACCTACAACCGGATCGCCGGCCCCGACGCCTTCAACAACATCAACGGCCGCCCCAACTTCCGCGGCGTGCTCATTGCCCGCGTGCTGGCTGATCAGTCGCTGGCCGACTTCGAGATCGGCGTCCGCAACATGGTCAGCGACACCGAGCAGGCCTACTGGGAGCTGTACTTCGCCTACCGCAATCTCGAGGCGCGGAAAGCCGGCCGCGACAGTGCCCTCGAGGCCTGGAGGAAGGTCCACGCCCTCTACGTCGAGCAGTCGCGCGGCGGTGAGGCCGACAAGGAGGCCCAGGCCCGTGAGCAATACTTCTTCTTCCGCAGCGACGTCGAGAATGCCCTCACTGACGTCTACCGCAGCGAGAATCGGCTCCGCTACATGATGGGGCTGTCGGCCTCCGACGGCCGGCTCATCCGCCCCTCCGACGAGCCGACGACGGCCCGGATCAGCTTCGACTGGCAGCAGTCGCTCGTCGAATCGCTTTCCCGGTCGGCCGAGCTCCGCCGGCAGAAGTGGGTCATCAAGCAGAAGGAGCTCGAGCTCCTCGCCTCGAAAAACCTGCTGATGCCGCGGCTCGATCTCAACGGCTATTACCGGTTCCTCGGCATGGGCCAGGAGCTCATCAACCAAAATTACGCTCCCTACTCCGCCAACGGTCTCGACCCGCTCAAAGGCACCGACGCCTATTCGACGCTCTCCAGCGGCCAATTCCAGGAATGGCAGGCCGGAGCGCAGTTCCTCATGCCGATCGGCTTCCGCCGCGAGCTCTCCACCGTCCGCAACTACCAGCTCCAGCTCGCCCGCGAACGCTCCCGGCTCCAGGACGAGGAGATGGAGGTGTCGCACGCGCTGGTCGAGGCGGTGCGGAACGTCGACACGAACTTCGCCCTCTCGCAGACCAACTTCAATCGTCGCGTTGCCTCCGAGCGGCAGGTCGAGGCGGTGCAGGCGGCTTACGATGCCGGCACCGTGACCCTCGACCAGCTCCTCGACGCCCAGCGCCGCCGGGCCGACGCCGAGAGCGCTTACTACCGGGCGATCGTCGACTACAACCGCTCGATCGCCCAGCTCCATTTCCGCAAAGGCTCGCTCCTGGAATACAACGGCGTGTTCCTCGCCGAAGGCCCGTGGCCCGGCAAGGCCTACTTCGATTCCTACCGCCGCGCCCGGCAACGCGACGCCAGCCTGTTCCTCGACTACGGCCACTCCCGCCCCGGCGTCTTCAGCCGCGGTCCGATCACGCAGAACTTCGACGGGATCGACGCCGGCACCGAGGCCAAACAACTTCCTCCCCGCGATCCGGCCACGATTCTTGAGCCGACGCCCGCCCCCAAGCCGGCCGGCGACGGCAAGGCCCCGACCGGCGGCAACCCGCTCGAGGAGATTCCGACGCCCGCGCCGCTCCCCAATCCGTCCAAGCCCGCCGGCCCTGCGGCCTCTGCACTCCTCCTGCCGGCCGTGCCGTCGGTGTTCATGCCGGTCTCGCAGACCACAACGGAACCGACCAAGCCCTGGGGCAACGTCCTCACCGGCTGGAAGCCTGACCTCGTTCCCACCGGCCGGGTCATTAGCACGCCGGCCGATGCAGCGGCGACGCAGGGGCGGTAGCAGGCTGTGGAGACTGTGCCGGCTCGACCGGATGAGGAGGTCGCGGGCGTCAGCGTCCCAGCGGCAATTCAGCCGCCGCCCGGGCCTTGGCCAGGCCCGCCGGGTCCTCCCGACCGATCCGCGCGAGGTGATCCCGGGCCGCAGCCGACGGGCAGGCCATGAGATACCCGGCGACGGCACGACGGATGAGCGGATCATCGGCAGCCGCATCCCACCACGCCGCCACCGCATCGACCTCCTCCCAGGCCTCTACCCGCGCCAGATCGATGATCGCATCGGCCGCCACCGCCGGGCTGCGGGCGAGTGAGGCCGTCGCCGCGGCAATCCTTCCCGGAGGGATCGTCGCGCCGAGATACTCGGCGGCAAACCGCAGCGCCGAGAGGAGTTGGCGCTGATCGACGGGTCGATCGGCCCCGGCCCGATCGACAAGCCAATCGAGCCCCTCGCTACCGTCGGCGACGAGGATCCCGGCCATCAGCCCGTCGGCCCCGGCGCGGAAGTCACCGCCAGCCGTCTCGAGCGCCGCGCGGAGGGGGGCCGACGACAGCGTCTTCCCGCCGGCCAACCCCTGCGCCACGACGATCCCCAGCGCCAGGCCGTAGAACCCTCGGCGCCGTTGGTCGGTGGCGGGATCGGCCACCCAGGCCGCCAGCGGCCGCGCCGCCAGCGCCTCCGCCACTTCCCGGACGGCGGGGTAGGGGGCGACGGCAAACTCCGCGAAGGCATCGTCGGCGATCGCCGCTTCGGGATGTTCGAGTCTGGCTGCGAACCACGAAAGCCGCTCGCCGGCAGGCTGCGTCACGGCCGGCGCCGTGACGACATGCCCGAGGAGGGCCTCGTCCGCCGCCAGCGCCGACCAGCGCGGCGGGGAATCGGCCGAGCCGAACAGCACCGCCGTCCCCTCCATCGGCGCCACGACCCGGGCGGTGACGACCGCAGGGGGCTCTCCGGCGACGCGCCCAGGAGTGTTGGGGAGCACTTGGATCACCCGAAACGCGCCGGCGAGGAGGCCCGCGGCATCGGGCCGGGCGCGATCGGTAGCCTCTGCGATGCACACATAGCCTGCCGTATCGCGGCGCCTGGCGAGCGATTCACCAACCGGCCCACAGAAGGGACAGGCGTCGGCGCGGATCGCCGCAAGGAAGATCACTCCAGCCAGCACCACAAGCCGACGAACGCTCAGCCCCTGGCAGCGGGCCGACGGCACAGGCAAGCGATCCGATCGGCACTCCTGCCACGAACGGCACGGCAGGTGGTCGAGGTGACGCATGTCAGCCAGAGGCGAGGGAGTCGGCTTCCTTCGCCTTCTGCAACCGCTGCCGCCAGTAGGGAACGGCACAGAGGAACAACCGGCCGGTCCCCTCGTAAACGGACGAACGCTTCTGCCCGGAGAGCCAGTGGCTGAAAAAGGAGCGGGCGGGGCGCTTGAGCCGCATCGTGATCCCGCTGGTCCGGGCCACCGCGAATCCCCCGTCGATCACGATCCGTTCGTTGTTGAGCTCGATCTCCTCGACCGGGCCGTCGACGGCAAGCACCACCTTCCCCTCCCCGACCAGGGCCGTCTTGTACCAGAGGAATCCTTCGCCAGCCAAGTACGCCGTCCAGATCCGTTCGCGGTGGATCGCGAGTTTCACCTCCCCTTCGGAGGCCCAGAAGCAGCGGTGTTCGAGGATCCAGCGCTCTCCATCGCGGACATCGAAGCTGTGGTAGCCACCGAACGTCGAATCGAGATAGATCTCGCCGGTTCCCACATACCGCGGCCGGAGCACCGATTCATCGGAGAACATCGAAACAAACATCGCCCGCGGCGACGGCAGCGGCACGTCCATCTCAATGTCACCGCTCATTCGGTAGAGCGCGCCGCGCTCGGTGCGGACATCGTCGTCGTCGAGGACGATCTTCAGCCAGCGGCAGCCCTCCGAGACGTTGATGTCGAACTCAACCATCGATCGCCACCTCCGGTCCGGGCTCAAGGCCCCCCTTCGTCCAGTCGCACTTCCAACCGGGGAACGCGACCTGGGGGTAGGGGTCGGGAGCGAGCGGACCATCCGACGACACGACCACGTCACAGAGCCGATCGGGGCGCACCCGCCCCAGCCGGAAATACTTCGTGGCATGTTGCGTGGCCGGATCGATCGTCATCCGCCCCCCCGGACCATCGAATCCGATCCCCTTCGCAAACACCTGGCGAACCGCCTCGGTGGCAAATGATCCCGCCTCTTCGACCGCCGCCTTCCAGAGATTGATCAAACACCAGGCGGCCTCCATCGAATCGCCGAACACGCGGTCTTGGCCGAACTCACCGCGGAAGCCGGCCATCCACGCGGCATTGGCCGGCGTGTCGACGGTCTGGAAATAGCTCGACAGGACCCAATGGCCAGCCACATGGGCGGCCGGCATGCTCCGTAGGTCGTCCTCAGAGATGCTCGTCGACACGAGGGGGACCTTCGCCGGATCGATCCCGGCCTCCGCCAGCGCCGCACACAGCGCGATGTTCCCGGCGCCGTTGACAGTATTGAGGATGCAGTCGGCCCCGCTCTCGCGGATGCGGGTCACCACCGGGGCGAAGTCTTTGGTGTCGAGCGAAAAATATTCCTCGCCGACGATTCCGGCATCGGTGCCGGCAAGCCACTTCCGCACGATGAAGTTCGTCGTCCGCGGGTAGACGTAATCCGAGCCGAGGAGGAAAAACTTCTTCCGCTCCCCCCCCGGCCCGCTCCGCAGCCAGTCGAGCGCCGGGAGGACCTGCTGGTTGGGCACCTGCCCACCGTAGATCACGTTTCGCGAGGTCTCGTTCCCTTCGTACTGCACCGGATAGAACAGCAGTCTGTCGCGCTCCTCGAGGAGCGGGAGGACCGCCTTGCGGCTGCCGCTCGACCAGCAGCCGAACAGTGCCACCGCGCCGTCGTCGAGGAGCGTCGTGGCCCGCTTGGGGAACAGCTCCGTCCGCGAGCGGGTGTCGGGGGCGCGGGGATCAATCGCGTATCCGAGGATCCCGCCGGCGGCGTTGAAGCGCTCCACGGCATCGAGCTCGACGTCTCGCAGCGACGTCGAGCCGATCGCCAGCGGCCCGGTCTGCGAATGGAGCAGCCCAATCCTCACCGTCGGTGCCCGCGGCGGGATGCCGAGCGAACAGCCGACAAACAACGAAGGCGCCAGCACCCTTGAGGCAGCGAGCGTGGCGGCGACCCCGGACCGGAGCGCTGCGCGCCGGGAGAGGGCGCCGCGGGGGAGGGGGAGGTTGGCAGTGGGGACCGGCATGTCAGTCCTCGAGCATCCGCTTGTAGAGCAATTCGAACGCTTCCGGCGAGACACTCACCTCACCCCGGAAGGGCTGATTCATGTCGACGATGAGATACATCATCATGCCCAGATAGGCGGCTAGAATCCCGCCCAAGACGAGCTGGGTGAGGAAGCGCGTGTCAAACATCCAGCAGAGGAGGATGTTGAAAAACGCCCCGACGAACATCACGATCCACATCGCCCGCGGCAATCCGGCCTTCACCGAATGGAGGCGAAGCCTGCGGCACTCGAGGAAGTGATTGATCTGCCGCAGCGCCTCGGCGTGGAGGATCTCCTCGCCGGGAGTGCTGGGCTGGAAGTCGAGGAGCCGGTCGAAGAGGGCCTCGGCGCGAATCGTCCCCTCTTCCGGGATGATCCCCTGCTGCTGCAACGGCCAGGCATATTTGATGACGTAGCGCGTGTAATCGCGGATCAGCCAGCGGAGGTTTTGGCCGTGGGGCTCGGGATAGCGAGACACGTCCTCGTAGAGCGCTGACAGGGCCGCGGCCTCCCGGGTGACGTTCTGCTCGGCCGACTCGACGTTCTGGTAGGCCGTGACGGCGATCAGGCCGAGGAGCAGGCCGTAGAAGACACAGAAGCAGGAGAGGATGTAACCGATGAGGTCGTTGAGGCCCGGCGCGCGGCGGACGAACATCCGCAGGATCGGCCGCACGATCACCGCCCCGACCCAGTAGAAGCCGACGAACGCCGCCACCATCAGCAGCGCTGCCGTCGTCGTCGGGATCTCGTAGTACCAGGAGTAGTCGGAGAACATCGGGGGCGTGCGGGCGGTGAGGATCACCGGGGGAACGGAGGGCGTAAAGTCTATCGATGTGGCGATGGTAACAGACGCCCGGCGCCGGTTCACGGCGGCCCGCCGGGACCGGTCATTCGACGGCGTCGCCGTCGATGGCATAGATGGCGAGGTGCTTGCCGTCGGGTCCTTTGAGCTCCTCGATCCGGAACGACCCCGCCACGGCCACCGGGCGGATCGAGAAATCGGCCGACTTTCCCGGCCGCATCCGCACGACGACGCAGTCATGGAGGAGCGCGCCGGGGCCGAAACAGCATTCCATGTTGTCGCGGACGAGGACGAATTGGGTGATCCCCCGCTGCTGGAAGCTGGGGAGGATGTAGCCACGGATCCGCACGGAGTGGCCCTGGAGCGCGTCGACGGCCGGCGGGAGGATGGCCGGGGTGTAGGGCTCCCCCTTCGCCAGCGGCAACGTCAGATCGTCAAACGAGATCTCCCGCACCTTCCCATCCCCGACGGCCGGGGCCTTCGCGGCGACGACCGGCGGGGCCGGCGCGGCGCCGCCGCCACGGCTGGAGGGGGTCTCCCCGGGGGCCTCCTTCATCACCGCTGCCGAACCCCCGGAACCGACCGGCGCGACGCGAGATTCCACCGGTCCGCAGGCGACCGCGAAGCAGAGCATCGGCAGCACGACGGCCCACGGGCAACCGGTGGGTCGGTCAGCGCACACGGGCATCCT
>Ga0194055_10004765_pt1 | contig 10063 bp, 6 predicted proteins | sample SepL449m_MetaG_FD_155482 | JGI IMG/M metagenome (GOLD analysis project Ga0194055, IMG submission 155482) | Anoxic zone freshwater microbial communities from boreal shield lake in IISD Experimental Lakes Area, Ontario, Canada - Sep2016-L442-9m | ecosystem: Environmental > Aquatic > Freshwater >... | reverse complement strand
TCGACTTGGATTCTCGACTCCGTTCAAGCTCGCCCACGTCACCAAGTCCCGTGCCTGGTCCTTTCCCTCATCGTTCCAGGGCTGCGTGGGCAAGTCCATCGGTACGGAGACCCATGGTTGGCGATTGATCGAGATTTCTTGCTCTAACACAACATTCGGGAGATCATCCGCCGCCGATGCGGCCAAAATGAGTATCTCCTCCGGCGCTACGATCCAAGATTGATTCGGGGCTGGAATTTGGTTCCAGAACGTCTGATCGTTGGCAGCCCATGTCACACTCGGAGAGTGATCAGGTACCGTGTCGACTTCGTAGAAGGGACTGAACGTGTTTTCGATAACTTGGTCGGCATCCGGAACATCTGCCACCATTTTTACTTGAAACCTCGCATCCCCCGCTGCATTCCATGCTCCGGTCCATACACCGCGAGCAGGATCATACGTCAGCGGCAAAGTCGTCTTCTCACTGGCGTCCAAACTATCTACCAAAATCGACGCCGATTGAAGGGGAATCGATGGTTTGACACCCATGATGAAGGATGCATTGGAAAGAATGGTCAAACCCCCTGTTTCGGATGTTCGTTCGATTGTTCCTAGCCGCGTATACTCCGGGAACGTGATTCGATGATAAAAGGAGTCAACCCTCGGTCTGGGGCTAGCAATCAAGGTGCGATACTTGGTTTTTTCATCCCCCGATAGAAATCGATACTCGAGCGAACGGGTGCCGATGGGTGCCGTGCAGGAAAACAGCAGAGGAGACTTTTGCGTTACGGCCATCTCCAATCGCTCGATCTTCGGCCGCCCTTCATCCGACAGAGATTTTAGTTCGAGAATCGCCGACTCCGATTCTTCTCCTTGAATCTCAATCTCGAATACGATCCGTTGATTCTCTGGGACCGTGGCACCGTCGCGAGCGGGAGAATGCACCAATATCTTGGTCCTAGAGGGTCTGGACAAATCCAAAAACGGGAACAGCGCACGTGCCAATCGCTGCGGCATGTCCAGGTTCGGAAATCCACACAATCCACCGAGCAGGAGACTCCCAAGCAACGCCGCGATCAGGGGCTTGCCTACCCGTCGCCATGGGAGGAGCTTCGAAATGGAAACGGTCCCTAATTGATCGGAAACTTGGTTTTCGATTGCACCTAAGAAATCCGAACTAAAATGCCGCTTCTCCGGTGCAACTTGTTGTAATTCCACGCAGGATAACAGGCTCTCTTTTAGGTCTGGACACACAGATTCTACGATCGTTGCCAGCCGCGTCAGAGGAGGACTATTCCACAATCGAGCCAGACCGAACCAACATCCCATCCCAAACGCTACGGCATACATACAGAGGGAAAGAATCCAGCGCGTCCCGTCATCGATCCAGCCACGCGCATCCAGAAAAATGATTAGCGACGCGCCTGCGAGAATGGTCAGAATTGCGACCGAGGCTCCTTGAATGATCAACAAGGCCGCATGTCGCGATGCAAACCTGCGCAACCAGCGCATCATCGGCGCCTTCGATCCCGGCATCGAAGAAATGAGCTCCCCCTGATTCGGATGTCGCCCATCCCCCATCGAAGCAATTGTCGTGCTCATCAGACCAATCCTGCCCGTTTTCGGAGGAACCATTCCAAAGACAATAGCGCGATCGTCGCAGCAAACCATGGATAGCTTTGCCATAGCAATGTCTGCGACTGATTGATTCTACCCTTTTGATACTTGCGCAGCGAATCCACGAGGTGTTCGCGATCCGACTCGGCAAACGACTCCCCTCCCGTCGTCGTCGCTATTTGACGCAAGAGGCTTCGATTGGCTGCCAGAGCTTCCATCTCGCGATCGTTAGGAGGCTGCACCATGAACTCGGTTCTCAAGTTCAACGCCTCGTCAGGAATCCCAGCGACACCAAGTTTGACTTCGTATTTGCCAGGGAGCAGAGAGCGGACATTGACTGAGTATGTGCCAGGCGCGTTGGAATCTTCGGATAGTGCAACCTCTTCGACACTACCGTCGTCCCGAGATAGGATGGCTCGCACCAATCCCCCTTGCAGCGGCGTTTGGTTCGCATCCCGCACGCGCGCTCGAAGGGGAACATCTTGTCCGATGGAATAGGTTCGATAGCCTGCATCGAGGGCGACAAAATCGTTCTCGACGGCAAAGGGTGTTTGCATGGCCCACTGCGCTAACTGATTCCAAAATCTTTGATGATACAGATCGGCGACGTTGTACCGCCATCGCCACGTTTCGTCATTCGCGAGATAGACAATACGTCCTTGTCCATACCGACGCGACGCGATCATCGGCCACTCCCGTTTCGACTCTGCCAATCCTGATACCAACAACTCCGCTCCCGGAGACAATTCCACGCGACGCGCAACTCTCGGAGGTGGGAGCACACTCCATAGCCTGCGATTGGCTGCACTATCCTGCTCAAATGCGAACGCGCGTTGTTCGAGTGCAGCATCCTTGAGTTCCAGCGATGTCACGGCGGTTGCCCCGGCATCGGCTGTCATAAGGACAGGAAACCACTGAACTTGGGACTTGGTAATCGTTTCCGGAGGAGGTTCGCGCCCACTATCGATCCAAATGATTCCACCGCCTACGTCAGCCACAAAGTCCTGCAACCACTTCCATTGGGTGTCGCTCAAGCCCCCAACGCTGTCGATGGTGACGACCAAGAGATCCAATCCGGCTAGCTCTTCGCGCGATTTGGGAAACGTCTTCGCTTTGAACTCCTCAGGGCCTAAAACGGTTTCAAGCTCCCAAGTACTGTCTCTTTGAAAAGCGTTTTTAATGTAACGCGTTTCCCATCGACCTCGTCGATCCACCACCATGACTCGATTCTTGCGAACCACCCCCCACAGGGAAGACGGCAATCGATTGTTGCTCGGCGATGCATCGAAGCCGCGGTATTCGACCTGAAACTCCAACTCGATCGGAATGGCTTTCTGTCTCGAATCGCCCGCCTCCGCCGGAAAGAATTTTTCTCCAGGCACTCGAAATTCAACGGTTCGACTCGGCTGACCATCCGAGATCAAGGACTGAGTCCATGCCGTGCGATCCTCATGAAGAATCTTCAATTGAAAAGCGGTTCCCTCGGGAACCTGTTGCTTGATGACAACCTTGCCTTGAAAACTGTCCGCACGAAACAAGTTGCGAGTGTGATCGACGGTCAGGATCCCTAGGTCATCCGGCTCTTGATCTCTCCCGTAGGCGATCGAAAAAATGGGCACTTTCGACCCGGCCATCTGTTCGACCACTGCGAGGGGTGATTCCCCTGCATTGGATTGACCATCGGTCAGCAACACAACTGCCGCTAAATTTTGTCGATTCTGACTTTCGATCAACGCCTCGGATTTTGGTTCCCGCACCCATCCTTGAAGCAACTCGGAAATAGCATCGCCGATGGACGTCCGATTGCCGGTCGCAGGTAGCTCGAGAGCGATGTCACTCTCGAGCGAGTGGGATGCTGAGTCCCAAACTCGGGATAAAACATCCCCACGCACATCGGCGGAGAACGCAAGGACTTGCATGTGAAACATGCGTCGCTGTGCGGCCAACCAGCCCTGATGCGATTCCTTGCTCGCTGGTTCGTCTGTCCCCTTCCCATCGGATAGCCAATGCTCAATCCGTTCCAAGCGGGTCCCCAAATGGGTCGGTTCGCTATCCTTTGGCTTGGTGGAAAGACCCTGTGCGGAAGTTTCCTCGGCTCCCTCCCCAAGATCGACAGCATCGGTTAGCTCCATACTGGTCGAAGTATCTACTAGAAACACTATCCGGCTCAGCTCACCCGAAATCCATTCACGGATCAAACTGGGGCCAGCCAACATCAACACGATTAAAGCGAATGCCAACGCTCGCAACGTCGGCAAGAGGTAGGAATAGGGTAAACGGCAATAACGGGTCTCTCGAAAGTACCAAAGCCAGATGAGGATCGATCCGACGACCACCAACAGCAGCACCAACCACGTTGGTAGGACTCCGCCAAATTGCAATCGCGTCATGCTGCACCTCGATCATTCCGCGGACTGGCCGCAGATCGAGTCGATGTAGTGCTCGTCGTCCTCGTCCTAGGCATCATCGATTGCTGCAACAGCATCTCCGACAGGAAAAATACCAACAAACCGATCCAAAACCACGTCCACAACTCGCGACCACGCCAACTGTCACTAGCCAGCCCAAGCCACTGCTTGGCATCCTGCACCGTCTTTGCATCCGCGGACGCAGCCATCTTTTGAAGTTCGTCGGAGGGAATGGTTTCCCGTTTGCATTCGCGCCGACGATCGACGTCCGACAACTGGACAGCGACACTCCGTTTCTCCGATCCTAGGCTAGCCCGAGCGATACCCGTGGATCGGGGCAATCGCAATTCCATTGCAAAGTTTCCAACGGCATCCGCCGCGTTGGAGGGGGCAGGAATCTTGAACTCTTCGGTTTCTTCATCGGGATAATTCACGGAGATGTTTTGCAGGCTGCTATCGGTGGGACGAGGCCAGCTCTCGCGCCATGTTTCCCCAGGGTTCATGACCCTCCATCCATTTTCCATTTGCAAACATGTCGCTAACAATCGTTGGATCAAGGGCACGAATACGGGACGCGAGGTGAGATTGCTATCCGCATCGTCACAACTGCTCAACACCCAAACGCACCGCCCCCGTCCAATCGCGGTAGCCAGGAGCCAAGGCTTGCCATCATCAAATGCCAATCCGACCGCGCCGCTGGGATCTTCTAATTCCAATTCGTAGCGATGATTAAACTGTGCCGTCGCCAGCGAATCCAAGGACGCTTTCGACAACCCAAAGAGAGGGGTAACGGTTTGTTCGACTTTGCCGATCCATTCATTCCTATTGGATAGCTTGCCGATCCTTAGCCCACCATTCTGAGTCGATTCCCATTCATTCCATTGATTGATCTGAACGCGATCGCCCAAGCAGAAGACCAAGCCACCGCCGCGGTCGACAAATTCGCGAAGCAACTTGCGTTGATTCGGATCCAATTGTGGGACGTTGCAACACACGACCGCGGAGAAATCCTTCAACTGTGCTTCGTTCCATCCATTGCTGTCAACGACGCGGGTCGTGAATAAATCCCCTGGCTCACCTCGCAGGAGCGAAATGGGAGTCAGTGCCAATCGGACAAAATCCGATTCGCTCTTCATGGCCTCATTGCGCCGATCGCCATCGATCAATAAAACTTTCTTCGGTTCGCGGACACGCAATACTCCCACAATAGAGTTGTCCGCTGGCGAATCGTCTTCGAAATCGAGCGAGACCGTTAGCTCCGCATCGCCAGCACGCGCAGGAGACCATTGGAAACGAACCATGGAAGTCGATTCAGGCGCGATCTGTACCGATTGCCTTTCTATCTCATCCATTGCCAACGACAAGACGACGGGGACTTGGGCAGGCTCCTTCGAATGATTCTGAAGTGTGGCGCTGAGATTCGCCTGGCCTGAGGGAGCAATCAAATTCGGCAAAGACTCGAGCGAAAGAATCGATACATCTTTAGACGTGACCGACGATGTTATCGGTGGTAGCTCCATCCAGTTCCAACCGATCGGAACCTCTTGTGATTTGAGAAGCTCTGACATTTCCCGCGCAGAGTCTCGCTCATTCTTTTCCCAATCCGCTGCGGAAAAATCGGATACGAGTAACAATTGACGCCGAGCATGAGGACTTTGATTCAGCCATTCCACACCTGCTCGTACGCCGTCTACCAAGTCCAAGTGTCCTGCACTCTTCGGCTTTTTCTGAATCGCTTCGAGTCTCGCGAGCAATTCGTCGGGTTGATGGTCCTGCAACATCGTCACTGGCTCCCCCGCCAATACGATTGAAACCTCGCTACTGGAAGGGAGCTGCGTCAAGATAGTTCGCAATTCGGTGATCGCATGATCGAATCTTCGAACAGGGCTCTTCGCTTCGGCGTTGGCAGCCCGCCCCCCCAACCTCTGCATCGATAAAGAATCATCCAGAACGATCGCTAACGACATCGCGCTATTGGCGCCCGTGTCCTTCCATGCAGAGATGAAGGGGCGAGCCATGGCCAAAGCTAATAGTATCGGGATCATGCATCGAATCAGCAGTAGCAATAACTGCTTCCATTGGATCCGACGCGAGTTGACTTTCAGCGAACTTTCGAGGAACTGCATCGCCCCCCAATCGACCGTCAGAAACTTGCTCCGATTCAGCAAATGGATGATGAGAGGAATCGTGAATGCCGCCGCTCCGAACGATAGCAAGGCATTGAGAAACGTCATGCGTAGCCTCGCTGCGCAACGTAGCTAGCCACGACTTCACTGAAACTCTTCGACGACGTCATCGACAGCAGATCGATTCGCTTCTGTTGGCAACCCTCTTTGAGTTCTCGCTGGAATCGTTCCCAGTTATCGAGGTACGTCCGCCGTAGGCTGACCGGATCAACCAGGACCTGATGGTCGGACGTTTCCAAAGAGCGGAACAGGGTGCGATTGCTGAAAGGGAAATCGGTTTCATCATCATCAACGACTTGGATCACGACGACTTCTTGATGGTTCGAACGCAGTAGGGTCAGACTGCGAAGCAAGCTAGGGATGTCACCAAAACAGTCGGAAATCAGAATCACGAGCCCCCGTTTTTTGCAGATGCCGAGCAGTTCATGCAGGACACTTCCTAGATCAGTTTCCCCACGGCACTCCGAATCCGATAACGTTTGCATCAATGCCCGAAGATGGTTCGGACGCGATCTGGCAGGTATATTCGTTCGGATTGTCGTATCAAAAGTGACCATGCCCACCGAGTCTTGCTGCGAGATCAGCAAATAGGCCAAACAGGCTGCGAGGCGAACGGCATACTCATGCTTGGTCAATCCACTGGAACGAGAACCGGAATACTTCATCGAGCCACTCTGATCGACCACAATGGTGGCTCGCAGATTGGTTTCGTCTTCGAACTGCCGGATATACAACCGGTCGGTCTTGCCAAACAACTTCCAATCGATCGAGCGAATCTCATCCCCTGCTACGTAGGGCCGATGTTCTTTGAAATCGACACTGGCACCAATATGTCGCGATCGATGGATCCCGCCGCTCAATCCATCGACCACATCTCGGGCGATCCATTGCAGATTGGAAACGCGGGCAAAGTCCTGCGGCTTCAGCCATCGAAATAGTGGATTCGCGAGCAAAGACACAACCTTCAGTCCAGGGTGGGATTGGGCGGAATGATCCATCATTCGAAAGAAATAGGGTGAAACCCCGATATCATACTCGAAGCACATGCGATTTTCGAGCAACCCCCCCGCGATTCGACGCATCCAGTCGATTAGAAACTTCGTTCCTTGGATAGGTTTTGTGAGTACATCCCTCGCTTGCAAATTGTGAAGTTGCGCAATGAGATTCTTTCGGGACGCGCAATCCCTTTTCTTAACACGGTTTTTCGTACTCGTACTCAGCGTTCGCGGTACTCGTAATCGTACTCGAACATACCGCATCGAGTACGAGTACCATTTCATTGAGCACGAGTACGAGTACGAGAGAAAGCCTGACAGCACAACTTCAAATCATGCAACCCACGGCGAGAGATCCAGAGCGAATCCAAGTTACCAGAATCGATTTGACCCGTCATTTGGACGATTCGGCCCCCTGCAACGCGTCGAGGTCCGCGAGATCCAACCGATAGAGCACTTGGTTGTAGTCGTAGCGCGGTGTAGGGTGCTCATTCCCTGAAAAGGCGTTCGAATAGGTCCCTTCAAAATAGATGAATCGCCCCCCTTCCTCGACCATGAAGGGATGGTGCTTGGGATTGTAAAACGAGTAGCGATCATGAGTGAGGATTTTTTTGGCCCTCACCCATGGCCCCTCCAATGCAGCTGCCTCTGCCAAGTAAACTTCACCCAACATCGAGGATTCACCTCCCAACTCACAAAAAACAGCAATCCATTTTCCTCGATACGCATTCCATGCGACCGAGCCGAAGTGCGCATGAAGCGTCCGACCGCTGTCGATATCGATCAGCAATGGCAGGCGATCCCCCGGCTGAAACACTCCTTGTCTTAATCCCTCAGTCAACTCGGCCTGCGTTGGAGAAGGGGTTCCTAGTCTCCACTTCCATACCAATTCGCCATTGTCACTGCGATCCAATCGTGCATCTTTCCACTTCGTCCCCGTCTGTAGACAGCTGTATCCTTCGTACGCGTCGGTGTGCATGTAATCCTTTTCAAGCACTCTCAAAAAGGGAAATGGGTTGCAAAAGTAAACGAAAGCTTCATTACCGTCCGCAACTCGCAGCGCATGCGATTGCGGCTCCGGAAAAAGGACGGGATGCGTATCGGCACTGCTCACATGCACGAAGGTTTCCAAATCATCGTCCCATTGAACGAAACCCCACCGATAGGGCTCAAGCATGTTACGGATCTTGACATAGCTGGCCACCATCCGAGGGTTACCTGTCGTGTCCTGAATGGTCGTTACCGCTGTGATCCACGTCGGCCCATCCCCAGCCATGGGTGCCATGGCTCGTGCGGCCCCGGCGGGGTCCACAAAGTAGACTGCGTTCCCAAGCGGATCGGAACCAAATTTGGGTGGTGTCGACTCGAGCGATGTTGTCGCTCCCGTCATATGAAAACTCCCACCGATCGGATAATGCAACCTAGTGGTATCCCCCCAGAACCAGTAACGTCGATTCTTGTATTCGTTCGTCAGAACACTATCGCATCCAACCACATCGGCGCGAATGTCGGATGGTTTCTGCGTCGAACCCTGCGGCAACCCTAAAAGTGCGCTGTCTCGCAATAATCCCGCCCCAGTCGATCGACCAACTCGCTCCGCTAAATTGCGGCGAACAATGGAAAGTGTTGTTCGCTCCCCTGCGCTTACCTTTAGCTTCAAACCTGCAAACTCAAATCCATCCTTGGGATACTCATAACCGTGACTTCGCACCGTAAAAAAGACTTCACGCTCCATCAGTTCCGGCTCATCGATCGCCACCCAACCCGCATTGTCCGTAACGAATCGCAAATGATGAAGGGTCTCGAGTTCAACCAGCGGGACTCCTTTCCCTGTGACGGAATCAACCACCCGAATTCCAAAGTAACGGGACGGATCAGCAAACGACACATTAACGTTGCAGAAAAGAATTGCGATTAACCATGCCAACGTGCGGTTGCAACGAAAGACGTTGGTTCGAGGCATTGGATACCCATTGCCGTTCACTTTGGGATGCATGGAGAATCCGTCAGAAGAAGAAGAAGAAGACTGGAAGGCTCGCTCAAGCGACTTCAGACATGCTATTGTAAGTCAATCCCGCTACGATGAGGGATCGGCACGTGCAAGCGACGGTAGCTCGCTGTGCAACAGGGAACGCATCTCTTGAGAGACCCAAGGTCATGAACCAAGTTCGCATGCAGGTAACGGTTGTTCTCTTCGCTCTATGTTTCATTGGAAATATCTCGCTCAAAGCCATCACCATGGAATCCTTCTCAGATGAAATCGAAGCCAAACCGACCATCGAGATTTCGCTAAAGAATGCTGATGACAATTTCTTGATAAAGACTGTGACGGATGATTCGAACTGCAGCACAGTCCAAGTGGAGTTGCGAAGCCCGCGAGGAATTGGCGCTGCCACCTTGCGACGCCTCGAAAAGAATTGGCCCGACGCACTAGTGATTCGTTGGAAAATTCAAGGACTGGAATCCATTCGCATGACGATCGAACGAGATCGCTACGAAGGCTTTGTCGAGAATCAAAACCTTCAAACCCATTGGAGCAAGCGTACTGACAATGGTGATGCGATCGCATTGAAGCCGACGGACGATGCATGGTGCGATATTTCAATCATCGGTAGCGTCGAAGGCCATACACCGAAAATCCCACTCCAAAAAGACGAGTGGTTTGAACTGAAAGTCCCAAAGCAATGGCTAGCGAACCAACCAGAAACCATCCGATTCGAGTGGGTTGATTTTCATCGTTAAAAAATGTCGTTGTCCAATCAGAACCGTCCGATCAGAGCCGCGAGCGTTACGGCTTGTTGATTTAAAGGTATTTGATCGGGAGATTGGTGGTTTTCCCCCAACCCCCGTTTGCGCTGCTCGCGCAGGGGTAGCACAG
>Ga0194055_10004764_pt1 | contig 10064 bp, 6 predicted proteins | sample SepL449m_MetaG_FD_155482 | JGI IMG/M metagenome (GOLD analysis project Ga0194055, IMG submission 155482) | Anoxic zone freshwater microbial communities from boreal shield lake in IISD Experimental Lakes Area, Ontario, Canada - Sep2016-L442-9m | ecosystem: Environmental > Aquatic > Freshwater >... | reverse complement strand
GCCGAGCAGTTCGACAGGGAGACTTTGACCACGGGCAATCGCTGGTGGAAAGACGAGGTCAGCGAAGTCCCAGCGTCCGATCTTTAACCGGAAGAAACCCGGGCCGGGGGGAGCGTACTGCGTATCGTGAATCTCGACTGTGTACTGGTCATCGCGCGGCAGCTTCGTGACGATTCGCGCATCTCCCGCGAGCATGTTCGACGGCGCAGCCCACGCGACTTGGACTCGGCGGGAATCATAGAGGTGAATCACCGGTCGCAGTTTGCCACCCAGACGACGGGCTTCCACTTCGACAATCAACTCTTCGCCAGCCTTACCGGGAAACGTTGTCTTGCTGACATTGATTCCGGCGACGGACCCGTGCAGAGCAACATTCAATGCCTCTGTCTTCTCGGCAATTGGAATCTGCCTCAGCCGATCGACTCCCACGAGCAGGCTATTCGAAAACCCTTCCGGGGTGGCCAGGCGGAGTGACCTAATTCCGGTCAGAGTCGCTTCAGGGACAATGATCGACAGCACCAGACGTGTGGCGGTGCTGGTGGGGTCGAGTGTGATTTCCTTGACGGGTTGCGCTCCGAGGAAAATCTGCGGGTTGGGCAACAGATCGGTGCCATCAATGATGATGGCCGTCGGCTGTCCAATCTGCAGTCCTCTCAAATTGATATTACGAATTTCGGGAGGTTTGGCATCAGCGGATTGCGAGACTGACAGCGTCACGACCGCGAATAGCACGAGTCGATAACAAGATTGCGGCGAGAGAACACGTCGTGCCATCAGTCAAATCGCTCCTGCATCGCTCTCAAAACGGATTCCAGCATAGGATCGTGGCAATGGTACCGGAGTTCGACGTGGCCGTGCAGAGAGCACAGCTGTGTCGAACCAACCGCACGACGACGATCAAACGACAGCGTCAGGAAAAGAGCTGGGAAATCGGTTCAGCTTCAACCAGTCGAATCGGACGGCTGCCCGGCCCCGGCAACATGGTCGTTTCCAGATCAATCCCCATCGCGTGGTAGATTGATGCCAGGATCTGCGGCGGTTCGACCGGGTTGTTTTGCGGACGGGCTCCCGTCTTATCAGTGGAGCCAATCACCTGCCCGCCACGGATCGGACCACCAACCATAAAGTTAGTCCAGGCGTTCGGGTGATGATCGCGTCCACCGCGACCATTCAGGTTCGGCGTACGTCCCATCTCACTCAAGACGCAGACAACGGTGTTATCAAGCAGGCCGCGTTGCGACAGATCTTCGATCAGCGCCGTAAAGGCCCAGTCGAACTGCGGGCACAGCAATTGTTCGTAATCAGCATACGTGTTGTTCAGACCGCCGCCATCCGCGTGCATGTCCCAGCAAGAGATGTTGAACACGGTTTCGAAGTGATTGATCGTGACGTGCCGACAGCCTCGTTCGACCAGTCGCCGTGCCATCAGGCAGCTTTGCCCGAGTGTGCTTCGACCGTAGCGATCTCGGATCTTGTCTGATTCCTGACCAAGTTCAAATGCCTGCTTGGCTTCGGCTGAGGTGAGCAGATTGAAGGCGCGGGCATAGGCCGTGTCGCGACCCAGCGACGAATTCGCTTCGGTCCGGCGCTGCACTTCGTCAACCTGACGCAGCAGGTCACGACGGGCGTTCAATCGGAACTCGGTTTGACCAGCAGGGGGCGACAAGTCCGAAACTTTGAAGTCAGATCGGGCGGGGTCGGATCCCAGGAAGAATGGCTCGTGAGCACTTCCCAGGTAGCCTGCCGTCTGGCCATGGAATGGGCCGGCCCCGGTATTGCCGATCTTGCCGGGGAGTACAACCGCAGCCGGCAGGGTTCCGCGATTGCCAAACACGCGGGAAATCACTGAACCGCAGTGAGGCTTCACGCTGTCAGGGTTGAAGTCATGCCCCGTCATCATCCAGCGCTGGCCGTTTTCGTGAGTCGCTCCTGTTTTGTGGTGCAGGCTGCGAATTAGTGCGACCTTGTCCATCATGCGAGCCATTAATGGAAAATGCTCGCAAATCTGGATGCCAGAAACATTCGTATCGATCGGCTTGAACTTCCCGCGAATTTCCGCCGGAGCTTCGGGCTTCATGTCCCACGTATCGAGATGGCCTGGCGAACCGACCAGAAAGATCGTGATGCAGTTACGGATTTCCGCCTTGGCAGGGTCGACGGCCCCCGCTGCTTCCAGTGCCAGGACCGATGGCAGGCTTAATCCCGCCAGCCCGGCGGACCCCGCTTCGAGGAAGCTGCGTCGCGTCACCCCGTGACAGACGGGAACTCGCTCGTTACCGATTTGAAACATAATCAAAGTCCCTCAAATGCGTGGGGAGTTGCTCGTGCGGCTGGGCCAGGTTTCTCGCCCCAATCTGGTACCGGTTCACAATCGGAGTCACAGGATGTCGACGTGAAACCGTAGCTGATGAGCTATACCGTCCAGGTCAATTTATTCGAGATGTCAACGAACTTGCTCTTCGTGTACTTGCCATCTTTGTCTTTTTCGTAGCCCTCGTAGTTGAACATCCGCAACACGACTTCGTACTGGCCGGGTGCGGTCTCAGTCACTTCGTAGGACTCATTGGCACGTGCGGCGGCTGTGGCGGCGACTTCGCCATTGCGACGAATTTCCCAGATCAACTGGGATCCCCAGTCGTTGGTCACTTCACCACGAATCAGTCGGCGACCTTCGAGGCGAATTTCCGCCTTCGGCTGGCCTTCGAAGCGTTGATCCATACCGAAACTCCTTCGACAATTTCGTCTGGCTGCTCAATAATCTTCGCGAATCCATCAGCAATAGTTTAAATGAAATACCAAAAACGGTTGGTGGACGTAAGTGAAAACTGGCAGAATCACTCGCAATTCGCGCAACCGGTTGCGAATGAATCGCCCATGCGGTCCGGCTCTGATTGCTGCCGGCTATTGGACTGGTGTGGATCAATGTTTGCCATTCCGAAATGAATCTTGGGTTCTGAAGTTGTCTACGTGGCGGAAATTACTGTGAATAAATACGTTGTGGTCCGAGCCTGCCTTTTTGCGACGCTCGTTTGCGGTGCGAGATCCGTGCTTGCCGAAGATGCCAAAGTCGACTTCATGCGAGACATCCGTCCGATCTTTCAGCGAGCCTGTCTGCGCTGCCATGGCCCCGAAAAGCAAAAGGGGGACTACCGAGTCGACGTGCGCGAAATCGCTCTGAAGGGTGGTGAGTCGTATGCCCCAAATATTATCCCTGGCAAAAGTGCGGACAGCCCATTGATCCGATTCATTTCCGGTGCAGGCGACCTCGTCATGCCGCCGGAAGGAGAAAAACTGACAGCGGCCGAGATATCCACTCTGCGTGCCTGGATCGAACAGGGGGCGAACTGGCCGGATGCTGTGGCCGGGACACTCAAAGACAAAAAGGACTGGTGGTCGCTGCGACCGCTGCCAGAGAAAACCACATCACCGGCAGAAGCCCTTTCGATCGACCGATTCATTCGGGAGAAACTCAATTTAGCAGGACTCAGACCGGCTCCACAGGCGGACCGTCGGACTTTGATTCGACGGCTGACGATCGATTTGATCGGCCTTCCCCCCACGCCTGAAGAAGTGCAAGCGTTCGTGAATGATGCGGATCCGCAGGCCTACGAAAAACTGGTCGATCGACTGCTCGATTCCTCGCGTTATGGGGAGCGATGGGCACGGCACTGGCTGGATGCCGCACATTTTGCAGAAACACATGGAAATGATCAGGATCGCATCCGTGAAAATGCCTGGCCTTATCGTGACTACCTGATCCAGTCGCTGAACCAGGACAAACCGTACGGGCGATTCATCCAGGAACAGATCGCGGGAGATGTTCTGTATCCAGACGATCCGCAGTCCACGGTGGCACTGGGATTCCTCGCCGCCGGCCCTTGGGACGAGAGTTCGTTGAAGGATATTCGCGAAGATACACTCGACCGGCAGATCGCTCGGTACCTGGATCGTGACGACATGATTTCGACGGTGATCAATAACGTCACCAGCCTCACAGTGCAGTGTGCCCGGTGCCACGATCACAAGTTCGACCCGATCTCGCAGGCGGACTATTACGCGCTGCAGGCGGTCTTCGCTGGAGTTGAACGGGCAAACCGGCAGTACGACCCCGATCCCGCAAACGCCGCATTGCGACGGACATTGGCACAGCGCCGGGCTCAACTTCAACAGGTGACTCCGGAATTGACCGCAGAACTGAAAACGGCCGCGATGCAGGATCAGGTGCGAGCCTGGGAACAGAAGCTCGGGGCGCAGGGCGCAGTCTGGAAGTTGGCGGATCCAGAAGCGTACACATCGTCGGATGGCGCGACACTCAAGAAGCTGCCGGACGGTTCGATTCTGTCGGGGGGAACTCGACCGAAAAAAGACACGGTGACGATCATCGCCCCTGTGGGACTCGCCCGAGTCACGGCGATCAAGCTCGAGGTTCTTGCCGACGACAGCCTGCCATTGCATGGCCCCGGCCGACAGGACAATGGAAACCTGCACCTGTCCGAGTTTGAAGTCTTTATCGATGGCCAGGAAACTTCGTTGGTCCTGGTGAATCCTCGCGCGGACTTTGACCAGCAGGATTGGGGTATTGCGAGGGCAATCGATAAGTCTGAACCAACGGCCTGGGGCATCTATCCCAAGGTGGGTATGTCTCACGCAGCCGTGTTCGAACTGCGAGATCCGATCACCGTGACCGCCCCGATCAAGTTGAAGTTCGTCTTAAAACAGCGGCATGGGGGTGGCCATCTGATCGGACGGGCAAGGTTGCTTGTCTCCGATGCCGTTCCCCCTGTCCGGCTGGATTTGTTTCCCGAATCGATCGCGATGATCCTGGCGGTTCCTCCCGATCAGCGCAGCGAACAACAGCGAGTGGATCTGGCATTGTTTCAGCAGCGTGAAGTGGTGGAACAACAGATTTCGACGCTCGCCAAACCATCGCGAGTCTATGCGGCAGCCGCCGATTTCGAGCCTGAGGGAGGATTGCGACCACCGCCGGGCCCCCGTCCGATTCATGTGCTTCATCGAGGCGACATTAACCACCCGCGTGATCTGGCGACACCGGGAACTCTGGGCTGTGTGCCGCTGCCGTCCCGATTCGAAGTGGATCCTGCGGCGCCCGAATCAGTACGCCGAACTGCTCTGGCGAAATGGCTCACCGATCCGCGCAATCCACTCACGTGGCGATCCATCGTCAACCGTGTCTGGCATCATCATTTTGGTCGAGGTCTGGTGGGGACGTTGAATGACTTTGGACATATGGGAGAAACTCCTTCTCATCCGGAATTGCTGGATTGGCTGGCAGTTGAGTTTCGCAATGGTGACCAGTCGCGCAAGAAGTTGCATCGATTGATTGTCACGAGTGCCACATATCGCCAGTCATCCAGAAGTGAGCCACGAGCCGCAACGACTGACCCTGACAATCGTCTGCTGTCGCATGCGAATCGTAGCCGGCTCGATGCCGAGAGCATTCGCGATGCCGTCTTGCAGGTTTCGGGGCGACTGAACCTGCGAATGGGCGGCCCCTCCGACCGGCAGTTCGATTTGCAACCGGGAATTCACGTCACACCCAAGGTCGACTACACGAAGTTCAATCTCGATAGTGACCTGGGCCGACGGAGAAGCATCTATCGGTTTCTGTTTCGAACGCTCCCCGATCCGTTCATGGAAACATTGGATTGCCCCTCGGGAGACCAGATTACACCGTTGCGTACGAACAGCGTCACCGTTCAGCAGGCCCTGGCCCTCTGGAATGATGTCTTCATGGCCCGGCATTGCGAACACATTGCGGGCAGAATCGAGGCTGACGTCCCCGGAACTGATCAAAGGCTAAAGCAAGTCTCACGAGCGGTGGAGTTGATCCTGTGCCGACCTGCGTCTGAAAAGGAAATTGACTCACTCGGAGCCTATTGCCAGAAACATGGTCTGGCCAACACTTGTCGACTGCTTTTGAACAGCAACGAGTTCCTGTTCGTCAATTGACAATAGGCCTGATTGCCTGAAATGCCGTGATCGAATCGCGGTTGGCGGCGACGTCGTGGACGCGGATGATGTCCACACCCTGATTGGCCAGAGCGACGGAAACTCCGACAGTCCCGAAAACCCGATCGTCGACCGGCTTACCAAGCAGTTTGTGCAGGAACCGCTTCCGCGAGTGCCCGATTAATACAGGGCGGCCCAATTCCTGAAATTGGCGGATCGACGAAAGAATCGTGACATTGTGCTGCGGGGTCTTGCCAAACCCGACACCAGGGTCGAGGGCGACTCGTTCCGGGGGAATCCCCGCCTGAAGGAAAGTTCGCAGGCGTTCCGAAAAGAACTCGTTGATTTCCGCAACGACATCGTCGTAGTGCGGATTGATCTGCATCGTTTGCGGGGTTCCCTGCATGTGCATACAGACGATCCCACAATCAGCATCACGGCAGACGGCAATCATCTGATCGTCGAATCGCAAGCCCGAGATATCGTTGACGATCCTGGCTCCGGCTTTCAGCGTTTCTCGGGCGACGTTGGATTTTGAGGTGTCGATTGATATCGGTACGGAGGTCATCCGGGCCAGTCTTTCGATGACTGGAATGACTCGACGCAGTTCTTCCGACTCAGTGACAGGTTCGGCTCCGGGGCGGGTTGATTCTCCCCCCACATCGAGGATGTCGACCCCTTCTGCCATCAGTTGCATCGCCTGTTCGACTGCGGCGTCGGTCATCAAGAAGCGTCCGCCATCGGAAAAACTATCCGGAGTGACGTTCACGATTCCCATCAGCAGAGGACGTCCCCCCGCTTCTCTGTGAAACCCCTGAAACTCCCAGACTCGTCGATTTGAATCGTTTTTCATCGTCAAACTCGTCGTAAATAGTAAGGTCGACATGGCACAGTGGAGCATTCGCCGTCAAGTCTCAAGCTGCGAAAATCGCACAATCCGAAGAATTTGACGAATCGTCAATGTCGGGAAAACTTGCCTGAGTCGTTTGACAAGAAGATTCTCGTCGATATTCTGCTTGGTGTCACAGGGAAACTTGGAGCAGTTCTCCCAGCTTTCCAAATTGTATACCTCACGCAGAACGACTAGGGATTAGGGCTGCTGCGGGAGGGTGGGCACGCCGAGGGTCGGCAGCCGCGTTTGAGTCTCTAGTGTTTTGAGGGAGTCTAGAATGAATCGTATGTTCGGATTTGCAGCTGCTGCTGCGGTCGCCGTTGTGTTGAGCGTTGGTGGTTCGGCTGAAGCTCGCAGCTGCTGCCGTCCTGCTAAGGTCCGTTGCTGCAAGCCAGCCAAGACCTGCTGTGCACCAAAGCCATGCTGCAGCGCACCAAAGCCATGCTGCACCACCGCCGCTGCTCCTTGTGCCAGCGGCTGCAGCGCCACCGCTGCTGCTCCAGCTGCTGCTGCTCCAGCTGCTGCTGCTCCAACGGAAGCTCCAAAGCCTCCAACGGAAGCTCCAAAGCCAGCCAAGTGATTTGAATACAACTCGCCGCCTGCTCCTCGCGGAGTCGGCTGCGTCGTTTGATTCATTGAATGGGCTTGTTCTGATTTTCAGAACAGGCCCATTTTGCATTTATCTGTCCGTCCCTAACCCAGCCAGCGCTTAATCGCCTGTGATTCGGATGATCGTCTGTTTTTCCGGGGAAGCGAGATAGAGATTTCGATCTGGAAACGCTCGACGAATCTCGTTGATGTCGATCTGACCGGGACGATAGTGCCCCAACAGAAGTTCCGCGCTCAAACCTGGCTCATTCACAACCAGATCCAGATGCGAGTCGACGGTTTCCTTCTGATCCAGCAGGACCAGCGCGGGTAGCTGGACTCGCTTCTCGACCCAGTGGCGTAATTCCGCATGTCGCTGCCGAGGATATTTCAACGAATGGATGCCTCGTTGTAATCGTGATTTCCCAAACCCGTCGGTTGTCAGAAAAACGCCCTGCAGACTGATCACCAGCATCAGCCGCCACCAGAGCGAAAGTCGATTGAGGCCGCGTCCCTTCCAGTCTTCCAGCAGAAGGTGGGTGGCACCGCCAAAAATCAGGCACCATACCGGAGCGGATTCAAAGACATAGTGCCATCCCATGATCCCGACATACCAATACGGAAAGTGCAACAGATAAAGGCTGGCCGCTGACAATGCCAGGAATGTCCAGCGACGATCCACGCGCCCCAGCATTGCCATCATCACAACAGTGCAGATGAGCAACGGCAGGCCGTCGAATGTCCAGAGCCAACTGGCAATCCAGCGGTTTAGCAGGTTGCGGAATGCCAGTTCCGTTGTCAGATTCTCGGCCCAGCGGTCATAGGCCTCGATCACTTTGGGTCCGAGATTCTGTTCGCCTCGAACGACGTTATTGAATCCGTAAACGTGGCGCGGGGTATAAACATCCGTGTACAACTGATACGGCGACAGTCGCCAGTTCCCTGTCACGTCCACATGGTACCAGACCATGATTCCCCAACCGCAAAGCAGGGGCAGACCGAGACCAAGCAGCGTGCCCCACCGGCGATCCACGAGCTTGCCTGATTCCATCGCAGGTCGTTGCAGCAGCCAGGCAACCACAACGACGCCAAAAGGCAAGCCCATGGCAGCCGCAGTCATCGGCCGACAGAGCATGGCGAAACTGAGTCCACACCCGGCCATCCACGCATCTTGCACATCCCGGGATCGTTGCCATCGCGTGATCGCCAGCAGGAAACACGACAAGGCCATCAACGTCGGTGGGTGTGAAAGAAGCGTGTTCCCAAACAGCCCGATTCCAGGAGATAACGCCATTGCCAGTGCCGCATAGAACGCGGTTTGGCGTCCGCCGATCTCGCGACCGGTCCAGAACGTCAGCATTGTTGCGATCGCACAAGCCAGCCATTGGCCAACAAATGGACGTCCCAGAACGACAAACGGAGCCAGCCACAGACCTGTTCCCGGATAGTACCGGCTCGCCATTCGGCCTTCGTTCAAGACATGCATCTGATCGAACAATTCCGGATGTTCGGGGTGACTTGGAAACGAAAATCGGCCTGCCAACAAAGTTTTCGCCTGAAACAAATAGCTGAATTCGTCATGATAGGCGGGTGGAAGATCGCCAATCTGCTTGCCAATCCCTGCATTCACAAAGAACGACAGCCCCCCCAGCATCAGGCAGAGTCGCCAGTCCATTGGCCCGCAGGCAGAATTCGTCGCTACGGAAATGTTTTGTGAACGCCGACGTGATGGCAGCATGTAAAAGACAGGGGCCAGCGCCAGTCCAACAAGTTGAACATGTGCCAGCGACGGAGCCCATTCCCCGATTCGATCGAGCATTGCGGCCACGCATACCAGCAACCCTAACCCCCACGCAGTCAGTTGCAGGGTCAGTGGAACGGTCGTCGGGCGCGTGTCAGAGAGTGCAGGGGAGGTCATCAGCAGCTCAAAAGGACGAAAGGACTTGGGTCACAAATCTGTCGAAAAGCGGTTTTGAAGCCTTGGGGTTGAAATCCTGACCTGCGAATTCGTCGAAATCGTATTCGGATCACACGCAGTTTGAAATACGGGGCATTCTCGCAGTGCAGCCGTTGCATAGCCCAGATGATCGTTACGATCCAATCCACGAAACTGCAGTTTCGGGGCAGGAAACGGCGGCGGAAGAAAGCAGGTCCTTTCTCCAGCGAATTCGACACGGTACACTGTACGCCGAATTGAAAACTTTCGCTTGGACTGTGTAATGACCGCTGAACTGCCGATTGACGATGCTGACGACCTGGACGAAAACGACTTGGACCTCCCCGTTCCCGAGAAGCCGCGCGATCGCGCGACCGGGCGCACTGCTCGAACCCCACGTCGTCGTCCGGCTCCTGTCCCCACTGCAGAAGACTTGGAAGAAGCCGATCTGTCTCGTGAGCGTCTGCAGAAAGTGCTTGCTGCTGCTGGCCTTGCGTCGCGACGACACTGCGAAGAATACATTCTTGACGGCCGTGTCACGGTGGACGGAAAGGTTGTCACTACTCTCGGAATTAAGGTCGATCCAGATACGCAGAAAGTGTGCGTTGATGGCGAACGAATCAAGATCGACCGACGCCAATATTTCCTCGTCAACAAGCCTTCAGGCGTCCTGAGTAC
>Ga0194055_10004762_pt1 | contig 10065 bp, 9 predicted proteins | sample SepL449m_MetaG_FD_155482 | JGI IMG/M metagenome (GOLD analysis project Ga0194055, IMG submission 155482) | Anoxic zone freshwater microbial communities from boreal shield lake in IISD Experimental Lakes Area, Ontario, Canada - Sep2016-L442-9m | ecosystem: Environmental > Aquatic > Freshwater >... | reverse complement strand
TAGTCGCCAGTGTAACCAAATTCGTTGTAAAGCCAGATCCACTCACCATCATCAAGAAGTGACTCAGCTGTCAGCGCCCAACATTCCAAGTTGAAAAGTTCGAGCTCATTTCGATAACTTTCCAACATGACATATGCCCGCTTGCCGACTCGTTCAATTTCGGAGAGGGCAACACGTAGTTGTGGCAAGCGGAGGTTGTGAAGTGTTGTCAATGAAATTACGAGATCAAAATCATCATCCTTAAATGGATAAGGTTCCTCGGCGCGAGCAATAAACAACTCTCCCCTGAACTCAGGATGGCGAGATGCAAGCCCATGGTGGGAAATATCGAATCCCACAATTCTCAAACCAGGTAGTAGCAATTGTATTTCGTAGAGCAAAAACCCTTTTCCGCACCCGACATCCAACAAAGATGATGAATTTGTTAATTGATACCTACCAATAAGCGCCTCAGCGACTGACTTCCATCTACCGGCGATGTATCTATATCCCCCATAGCCATACCGTCGATCACCGTCCCAATAATCTTCTTCATATTTTTTGGCAACCAGCATTGCCTCCACTTTGTTATCTACCATTCGAGCGAGGTAATCCCTCTGAGTTGATTGGTGTAGCGGAGTAACGATGTCAAGTAGTTGTCCCATTATTAATTCCATTCAGTTAGAGAAATAATTTTGTACTGATTCCACGATTCCGTCACTCGTCAACTTCGAGGCAACCTGATGTTCGCGCTGTGATCCATATTTTGATGCGTACTTATTTGGCAACGTCAACGACCGAAGGCGTGCTTTGGAATTCACTGGTGCCATGATTTCGGCTATCGCAGTCGATAGCCCTCCATGTGGTAGATGCTCTTCGACAACGACCAAAAACTCATACCTATCAATCAATTGATTTATCACAGGCGTATCTAGTGGCGCAATATAAGGGACATGGTAGAGGCCTACAGAAAGCCCACGTGTTTCAAGTTGTGTTGTAGCGGCAGTACATTCCTGTAGCAAAGACCCGGTCGTCAAGATCGCCACTTGATGCCCATAATTGATTTGTCGGATTTTACCGATGGAATTTGGTGTAAGTAAGGAAGTTGCGTCAGGCTCTCCACCTTTTCCAACTCGAATGTATGCAGGACCTCCATAATCTGCCAATTCACAAATTACATCTCTCATCTCATGTGGGTCGGCCGGTGCTACAACCATCATGTTCGGTATTGCCCTCATAAGTGCAAAATCATCAATCGCCTGATGGGTTGGCCCGAGTGGTGCATACACCATTCCTCCACCCGAAGCGACAAGTCGTACAGGAAGATTGTGTAGCGCAACATCAATTATCACCTGCTCGATGGCGCGACGGGTGAGAAAAGTGCCAATCGTGTGAACATATGGAATGAAGCCTTCAAGTGCCAATCCTGCAGCGAACCCAATTAGATGTTGTTCTGCAATCCCCTCCATAAGTACACGCTTAGGGTGTCGGCTCCGAGCATCTGCGAGAGTTCCAGCCCCTAAATCTGAACCAATGAAAACTATTTTGTCGTTCGAATCCAAAAGTTCAGAGATCGCGTCAAGTGCTGCTTTACGCATTTTCAACCGCTGTACGAATAGCGAGAATTTCAGTTGAAGTTAAATTTGATTTGTGATGCCAATTGGGATCTCCCTCGGCAAATGCCACACCTCGACCCTTTACGGTATGAGCAATGATCGCCTTAGGTTTGTGGTTTATCCGGCTAGTGGTCATTGCCGCGCGTAACTCTTTAATGTCGTGGCCATCAACTTCAACAGAATCAAATCCAAATGCATTCCATTTTTCGGCTAATGGCTCAAGATTCCATATCTCGGAAACAGGGCCATAGGACTGAAGTTTGTTATAGTCGATAACTACCGTAAGATTTTGCAGACCATGGTGACCCGCCGCAAGAGCAGATTCCCATACAGATCCCTCGTCAAGCTCTCCATCTCCCAAAACAACAAAAACGTTGTAATCTGAATTGGAAATCCTTGCTGCGTAGGCCATTCCTACCCCGATTGCCAATCCATGACCCAATGAACCAGTTGAGGCTTCTACGCCTGGAATATGCCCAAACTCAGGATGTCCCCCAAGAATTGAATTGTATTTACAAAAGGTCTCAAGTTCTGATATATCAAAGAAACCCTTTTCTGCAAGCATCACGTACAGCGCAATACACCCATGACCTTTACTTAAAATAAGTCGATCACGATTGGGTAACCGGGGTTGATTAACGTCAAATTTCATGACATCGTCATACAGCACTCTAAAAATTTCAATCAATGACATCGTTGACCCGATGTGGCCCCGCGAACCGCCATCTAATGCGTCGACAGCCATTTGTCGAAGCATGCGACTTCTACTATCTAGCTTCGCTTGTTTGCCACTTGAAGACTTCACGCCTGTTTCCTACCCATCGTCAACATCTTCGAATGTTCAACAATATCGGCAAGTGAACTCGGGGGTTGTGATGCCTCAAGTAAATAAGCTTTCGCTAAATCGATAGCTCGGCAAGCCGAATCCTCATTATTTCGGTTGAGATCCCTGCTTGCCCGAGAAAGAACAATCGTTGACCATTTCAAAGAAAGCAGTGGCCATAAAGAAATCAATCGGGTTTCATTCAATTCATACAAATTCACTACACCGTCAATGAAATGAGTTGCTTCTGCTACCCCCCACCTAGATAAGGGGTGCAGAAGTGTGTCACAGACCAACTTGTGGGCGTCGTCCCATCCAAAAAACTCAAAATCCACACAGGACATCGTCAGAGATTTCTTATCCCATAGTAAATTATGCACACCGAAATCCGAAGGGCTCAAAGTAATAATTGCTGCACCAACATCATCGGTCACCTCTTTACTTCGACTTAATTGAGGAATTAAATCTTGCTCAACCAGTTCATTGATTATTAGCTGCCCTCGATCAAAGCCATTGATCCTCTCATCAATCTGAACAAAGACATCCCCCATCATAAAAATGCTGTCGACGGCATAATTGGCAACTTGTCCACCTATATTGCTACCCAGATGGTGAAGTCCACTCAATATTGTCAACATCTGTGAAATAGTCTTCGAATTCGCTTCAGGCTTCACACCCGAAACCCATGTATAAACACCGATTTTTTGCTCCAAATCGATCCCAACTGGTCGAGGGAAAACATCAGGCATTGATTTGCAAACTAGAGCTAAACCAGCATATTCCTGCAGTAATCGCCGACCACCATCACTACGTTCAGAATAATTCTTGACAGCATAAGTGTTTCCATCATATTCAACTCGACTAACAGCGCTGTTACCTCCACGCAACTGTGGTTTCACCAATTGTGATGCCGCAATAATACGATTAACATCCTGTTCTACTAACACAGTTCCAGCCAATGGCGTAAATCATCGAAATTCATTGAAACTACTTTTTCTCTATCTGGCACATTCTTCGTGGATTCGCCGACGTACAAGACTCTGCAAATTTCGCTCGAAAGTTCTGGGTTCATCAACACTTCCAGCAAATCATCTACAAAAAGTTCGCAACCTAATTCATTGATCGTATAAGCTTTTTCTGATTGAGTAGAACAAAAATGAAGATGATCGGAATCAACAAGATTCGAAACAAATAAATGTTCTTCAAGCCATTCAACCGCGGGTTGTCTTAAATTTCGCGCTCCAAAGAGCTTTGGGGTCTGAATTGTCTTGTGGCTTACAATGAAAACTTCAATTAGTGATGTGCGACACAATTCAAAAAACTCTCTGACACCGTTGGCCGGTTGTGCACTGATTAACCCCTCTGTATAAAGTAGCGATTGAAAACGTTGCCACTCAATATCATCTCCTTGAAGCCGTAGATGGTTTCGGATTGATTCCCTGTCAACCAGTTCAGTTTCAAACTCAAACTGTCTACCTATAACTTCATACGCAAGTGAGTAATCTATGATCGTGTTATCGAGATCTATACCAATGCGCTTAGGATGATTTAGGTTCACGGTTTTGTGCGAGTATTTCATTCATCTTTTGAATATTGAAGTACTTCGAATTTGTTAGAGAGTCCGGTAAAAGTCCAGAATTAAATGCTCCCTTTAATTCAATGACAGCATCTTTGACGGTCAAATTGGGTACAAAGCCGATTGCATTTGCAATCTTTTCTGATGAGATTCGATAAGACCGTTGGTCTGGAGTGGCTTCAAATTTGACATCAACTTCCCCTCCAATATTGTCTGCAACTATTACGGCTATGTCGCTTACAGTGACATTTTGTGCCCCTATATTAAAAATCTGCCCATCGATCTTTTGTTTAGGTTGTATTAACAATTCGAGATATGCCCGACACATATCATCAATGTGTAAATTTGGACGGTATTGATCGCCACCAAATACCCTGATAACTCTTTCATTGATGGCATGATTTGACAGAATGTTGACTGTCAAATCAAGCCTCTGGCGGGGGGAGTAGCCGCACAGGGTTGCAGGCCGAATCACGGTAACTGCAAAATCACTTCTACCCAGTTCGAGTAATTCTGGTTCGCACATTGCTTTGAATTTAGAGTAATCAGTAAGAGGATTGAGTGACAGTTCTTCGGTTACCCTCTCTTCTTCTTTAACACCATAGACCGACGACGAAGATGCATAAATAAATCGATTAACCCCTGCATTCCTGGATGCAAGGACCAATGGCTTAAATGCCGAATAATTAATTGACTCCCCAAACTTTGGGTTCAGATCGTAACTCGGATCATTGGATATACAAGCAAGATGAATTACGTCCGAGCAATTCTTTATTGCTATATCTACACACCCCGGATCACGAATATCTCCAACGATTAATTCGAACCTGCCATGAGTCGCATAGGAACCAAAAACTTCGGTTCCATACCAACACGTATCCAGGACACAAACATCGAATCCGGCTTCTAGCAGTACTGGGACAAGACGCGCACCTACATAACCTGCTCCGCCTGTTATCAAAACTCGTCGTCCTAAATTTTTAGTTTGGCACAAGATCTACTCCTTAAAGTTGTTCACTTCTATCGATTTTCCTGATCGGACTATTTTAAAGTGGAGACAATTTGCTTAATCAGGGTTCCACGTTCCAAGCTTTTTTCATTCCCGATAAATGAAATTGCCCAAGCACCTACGAGATTTCCAATTAGCCCGATTACTTCGGGAGGAGCTTGAACTTTCGAAAGAAGCGCAGTTGCTGAAAGAACGGCATCACCAGCTCCGACTCTATCGCGAACGTGATTTGCCAAAGCTGGAGCATGCACAGGCTTGTCCTGTCCTATATACAAGTCCAGGCCACCAGCGCCCAAAGTGACCAAGACCGACTTTGATCCAAGATCTAATTGAAGCTTGGGAATGAACTTCATCAAATCCACATGCCTTCGTCTTGCTTCAAGATTGGCTTCTGCTCCATTTAGCGTAACGAAATCTGCTCTTGAATATCTAGAGACACTATTGAAACCACGATTTCCAGCGTTTGATTGAACATTTAGTGCTAGGAAAACAGGCATCGCTGTCAATTTTGAAATAACTGCATTGGAAATTAAACCATGACCATAATCAGTGACAATAATTATGTCTGCATTTTGGGCATTTTTTTCAATTAGGTTAATGAAGTCAAGTTCTAAAGAATCGGATAATTCCGAATCATCCATCTCATATAGCTCAAGTACTTTCGCTCCTGTGCGGCTATCAGTCAATCTATTTTTGTGAATTGTTGGGCGGGGATACGTATCTACGATTTGAAGGTCAACACCAAGATCTTGAACATGCTTTACTTCAAGATTTGTCAAATTAATTCGACTCATCCCAGATACAACAGTCGTCTTTAGCCCTAGCCCAGCACAATGAGCAGCAACTGCTAACGCTCCACCAGCATGCGAAACAGTCGAACCAAGAGTGAAACAAAGTACTGGATCTTTAGAGGACTTCCCAAGTGCATCACACTCGGTGTATTGATCAATAATTACTTCACCAACAATAAGAACTCGTAAAGAAGTGATCTGATCAAGCCAAAATAATATGTCATCAAGTGAATACTTCTCTCCCAGGTTTCTAAGCCACTGTTTGACTTCTAAGGAATACGTTGAAATATGCTCATTAATTAGTTGCGAGGAACTAAAGACTATTTCGTTTGTGAAACGAAGAACTCCTCCAAACGATTCAGTTGCTTCTCGTTCACGCTTTATATTGCCTGTCACATCAGATTTTTCGTCTAAATAATCGCTTCCCTTTATGTAAAAATCCGGCTTAACATACGAAATTGCCCTTATTGCTGTATCGCTTGGAGTTACCATCACAAAGTCAACAGCTTCTAGGGCGGCAAGTGCTTCAGCACGCAAAAACTGATTAAAGACTGGGCGACTCGGTCCCTTATTCACGAAAAGATCAGCCGTAATTGAGACAACTAGAAGATCTCCAAATTTCCTAGCCGCAGAGAGATGTCGGAGGTGGCCTATATGCAATAGGTCAAACACACCGTGACACAATACGATTCTTTTTCCACTCAATCTTGCTTGCTCGAGGTAACTATTCGGGTCATCAACCTCGATTATTTTCGAGTACATATCTTCGCCGTCCATTCGAGAAAACTACTCGCCGCTCAAGTACTTGAACCAGTCGCTTGTCGCCACCGCGATGCTTTCCGGTTCCCATACAGGTGCGTTCCTCCAATACTCAATACTCTCTAGCATTTCTCTGACACCGTCCTCGAAGGAAACTTCGGGTCTCCAATTTAGCTCATTCTGAATTTTACTCGTATCTGCAAACGTCATTTCTGGCTCGCCAGGGCGTTTGGGTATAAAAACCACATCGCCACCCAATAGTTTGACTAGCGACGAAACCGAATATGTTCCTTCGGACCCAACATTAAAGACTTCATTTGATACAGGGCTTTCAGCGACAGTCAGGAATGCTCGAACGACGTCTCTGACAAAAGTAAAGTCTCGCGATTGCGAACCATCCCCGACTACTGTCATCGGTTTTCCATTCAGCTTCTGTGCCAGAAAAACGCCAAAGACTGCTCCATAAGCACCTGAAGTTCGCGACCGGGGACCGTAAACATTGAATAACCTAAGTGACACTGCCGGAAGGTTGTAGACCAAATCCCAGTGCATGACTAACTGTTCAGCAGACCACTTTGTAAGGGCATATGGGTACTGTGGTCGAATTTCTGCGGTCTCAGACGTGGGATACAAATCGGGAATTCCGTAACAGGACGAAGATGCGGCGTAAACAATTTTCTTGATTTTCTGGCGTCGTGAAGCCTGAAGAACACTCAACGTACCAACTACATTGACTGAAAAATAGCGTTCAGGGTCTACGACCGATGGAACGATATCTGCTAGCGCAGCCAGATGGAAAACATAAGTGCAACCCTCAATAGCCAGATCAATTGATACCGAATCAAGAATAGATCCCTCAAAGATTCGGAGATTTGCGTTTGATGAAACATGGTCCAGATTGGACCTGCTCCCAGTTGTCAGGTCATCCAAAACATGCACTGCATAACCTTGGCTCAAGAGTAATTCAACCAAATGACTCCCTATAAATCCACAACCACCTGTAACCAGGCAAGTGCCTTTTTGCGTCACCAACTGTTCCATAAACAGAATTGTACTGAATAGAATCTTCCCAACGCAGATCTCATGGCATTGGAGTCGGCCATATTATGTTGGTTGAATTCCGTTGGTTGCGAGGAGAAGACCGTGGTTTCAAGTGAATAGAAAGATCGTTTTATGGGATTTAGATGGAACGCTTATTCAAATAAACCGATTTGGTATTGATAAACATGCAAAATCGGTGGAGCTGGCGACGGGTTTACCCATTCGAGGAAATCCAAATTCTCGTGGAAAAACTGATCGACAAATAATCACTGAACATTTAGATCTACATCCCACTCCATTAAAAATAGAATGCATAGATCGCTCTTTAGAAATTCTCGATACCCTGACAACGAGGGAATTAGCAAGCACCAGCCTGCTCTCAACAAAAAGTGCATTGCTTGCTATCCGTGCTGTGCGTGATATTGGGTGGGAGAACTCTATTTTGACGGGCAATACACCTCACCGAGCTAAAGTTAAATCAATTTCTGCAGGGCTGTGGGATGAATTTAGTGAATCTGGTGGATTTTTTGGTCATTTACACACTTCTAGAATCGAATTAGTTCAGTTTGCGGTTGAAACCATCCGACAAACCGCACAAACACACATCGTCATCATCGGAGATACACCACTTGACATCGAGTCAGCTCAAAAATGTGGAGTACCAGTCGTGGCTATACCTACTGGAGATTTCTCCTATCAGGAACTTCAAATGCATTCGCCCAACCTGCTGATTCAAGATTTGGATATTGGACTTATGGATTTACTTGATTTCCTTGAAGCATGAAGTTTCATTTCCTAACAAATGGTTTTGCTATTTCGTCGCAGTTGAAAGTCGAATGGATCGAACGCGCAGCTCTAACGTGCAGACTCTCGATCGGCTGAAAGCTCTAATGGTGTTATTGACAAGTATTTCTAACTTCGGTCTGATATTTATCCGATTCAATCACCTCTAAATGCATTGCCGATTCCACACAAACTGATTGTCTAATTTCTGTAAATTACGTACGTTTGAATTTAGATCTAAATTGATAATGAAATAATCAACAAAGATCCTTTGGAGATCTAGGAATAGGACAATAAGGCTTTACCGATAATCTTGAAATTAAACTGGACAAATGCGACTATTACACATCAATGCAGTTCTTGCTCAGAATAAACTGTGATGATGAAATCAAAGATTAATTCTAAATTTCTAATTGCGGTTCCGGCCCGTGGTGGCTCTAAGGCAGTCCCTCGAAAGAATATTCGTGAGGTTGGGGGCCGGCCTCTTATTGAATGGTCAATAATCTCTGGACAGGAATCCAATTACTTGAAATCTGTAGTCGTAAGCACAGACGATGACGAAATCGCACAAATTGCGACTTCGTCTGGAGCATTGGTTGTAAAGCGCCCTGCTGAACTTGCAACAGACACAAGTCAAACCGAATTAACGATGGCTCACACATTGGACACAATTCCCGATGCCGACACCTTCTCTCACATTGTTTTACTGCAGCCAACTGCACCGATACGGCGGGTTGGGCTTGTTGACCAAGCAATCGAGAAGATGCTGAGCGATGGCTCAGATTCTTTGGTTGGCGTAATTGAGAGCTCGCCATTTATTTGGAAGGGATCAACGAGTGATGCAGTTCCACAGTACGACGTTGCTCGACGACCAATGAGGCAATCTTTTTCGAAAGATGAGTTGTCGTACCGGGAAACCGGCAACATCTACATCACGACCGTAGACGCATTTCGCAACTCTGGTTGTCGGGTATCAGGCAAGACTTCACTGTTTGTGTTGAACACGGCCGAAGGACTCGATATTGATACAGAATTTGACATAGAACTAGCCGATTTATTATTACGAACGTCGCAACGATGTTAAATCTTAATAATTATTCAATAATTTTTAATTAGATTCGTCTCAATTTAGACCTAATAGGTAATTCACTTTCGTAAACCCTTTTTATGCCGTCACCAATTGCCTTTTCCGTAATTCGAATATCCCGCACCAACTTCTTCAATCCCTCAGGCTCAAGACTCGCGGCGTGATCTGTACCCCACATACTCCTATCCAAAGTTATATGTCTTTCGATAAAAGTTGCCCCTAAAGCAACCGCAGCAATCGTTGCTTGTATTCCACGCTCATGACCCGAGTAACCGATCGGAACATTAAATTTTTCAGCAAACATCTGAATTGCTCGTAAATTAATTTCTTCGGGTTCGCAAGGATAGGTCGACGTAGCCTGAGCAATCGCAAGTGGAACATCAGACAGTGTATTCACAGCACTTTCAATTTCACTCATTGATGACATACCTGTCGACAAGATCGTCGGTTTTTTGGTCGCGTTTATAGATCTCAGTAAATCCAAGTCGGTAACGCATGCGGATGCAACTTTGTAAAATGGGACATCGAAATTTTCAAGAAAATGCAATGATGGTACATCCCATGGTGAGGCAGACCAATCAATACAAAGTTCCTTAGCGAA
>Ga0194055_10004761_pt1 | contig 10067 bp, 11 predicted proteins | sample SepL449m_MetaG_FD_155482 | JGI IMG/M metagenome (GOLD analysis project Ga0194055, IMG submission 155482) | Anoxic zone freshwater microbial communities from boreal shield lake in IISD Experimental Lakes Area, Ontario, Canada - Sep2016-L442-9m | ecosystem: Environmental > Aquatic > Freshwater >... | reverse complement strand
GAGTACGCAGACGTTACGAAGCTAGAACTCGTCGACGGTCACTTCATCACCGACGCAGAGAACTTTGCCAGGGACTCGCACTGCGTTTTGTCCGCCAAAGTCGCCGAAAAACTCTTCCCATTCGAAGATCCTGTCGGGCAGCGTATCTACATGCCTGAGAACAAGAACTTCTATCAAGTAGTCGGAGTACTCAAGCCCAAGGGTGCGACCGCTGCAATTGGTGGCTCGATGGCTGCCCAGGATTTTTCGAACGATGTCTACATTCCCATCCGAACGCTTCAGCAACGGATCGGCGATACGGTCATGACCATGCGATCGGGTTCGCGCGAAGGAGAAATCATTGAGCTCAATCAAATCACTTTGAGATGCAAGGATGTTGGCGACGTCAAGAAGACTGCGGAACTGGTCAGTGCTGCCCTCATCAGCCATCAAAAGATGGAAGACATTGCGGTGGTCGTCCCCCTGGAATTGCTCGAACAAGCCCGCACCACCCGCGCGATGTTCATGATCTTCATGGGGATGATTGCAGCCATCTCGCTATTGGTCGGCGGAATCGGCATTATGAACATCATGCTGGCAACCGTTACCGAGCGAACGCGCGAAATCGGTATTCGCCGCGCGTTGGGTGCGAAACGGAACGACATCATCCGTCAATTCCTCGTCGAGACAAGTGTCTTGAGTTTGACCGGGGGAATCACCGGCATCTTGTTTGGCCTGTTGTGCGGTCCCGCCGTCACTGCTGCTCGAGCAGTTGCGAATATTTGGTTCGAAAAACAAATGGCGAGCCTACCCGATGTCGTCCGAACCGTTCAACCTTCGATTGTGCCCGAGAGCATTCCAGGTGCATTCATCATTTCGCTGGCCGTTGGATTGATCTTTGGCATCTATCCCGCCACGCGAGCAGCACGAATGAACCCCATCGAAGCCCTGCGGCATGAGTAGGTGACGCACGTAGCGAGCGGGTTTGTGGTTTTCCGGTTCTCTTGTACTCGTACTCGTACTCAATGAAATGGTACTCGTACTCGATTCATTGTCGTCCAGTACGAGTACGAGGACGAGTACCGCTAACGCTGAGTACGAGTAAGAAAGACCGAGTGACGATTCGGATGGAGAATCCCAGAAACTCGAAATCGAATGCATCGCATCGAGTACACGGCATCGATTATAGGTATACGGCATCGAGTACGAGTACCGCTAACGCTGAGTACGAGTACGAGTACGAGAGAAAACCAAGACCGCGAAAGCTCAAGACTCGCTACTCGAGTTGAGAGGGTAAAACGGGACGTCCGCTGATCTCTTAACCCACTCGCTTCAAGACCGTCTCCAAGGTCGGCTTGATCGCTGCCGCGCTTGCTCGCAGTCCTTGAATCTCCTTCGGCCATAAATCGATCTCGATGCGTTGCACCGCACCTGCTCGACCGACGACGGTCGGGACGCTGAGCGATACGTCGCGGATTCCGTAGCAACCTCCATCCTGAACGGTGCTGACCGGTAGCATGCGGTTTTGATCCAATGCGATTGCGTGGATCACATCCCGAATTGCAATACCAACCGCGAATCCAGCCCCACCTTTCTTCGAGATGCACTCGGCACCCGAACCCTTGGTGCGTGTGAAGATCTTCTCCCCCAACTGGCTATTCCACAGCGGATGCTTTTCGAGCGACAAGGAACCGACGGTCGCACTCGACCAAATCGGCACCATGCTGTCTCCATGCTCACCCAAAATCAACCCCTTCGTCTGCGTGGGGGCTGATCGGATCGCATCGGAAATGAGGGCGCAAAATCGAATCGTATCCAGTTGCGTTCCCAACCCGAGGACTTGGCTGTAGGGCAATCCCAACTTTAGCGCCGCAAGGTGCGTCAGGATATCTACTGGATTGGATACGACGAGAACAATTGCTGATTTCTTGACACCTGCTTTGGTGACTTCCGTCAGGATCGATGCAAAGAGGTCGGTGTTGCGGTTGATCAGGTCCAATCGGGACTCGTCCGGTTTGCGTCGCAATCCGGCGGTGATGCAGATAACGTCGGAATTGGGAATGTGTTCGTAGCTGCCCGAGGTCAGCAACTGGTCCGCGACACTCGGCGCGCCATGCAACAGATCGAGTGCATGACCCGCGGCCAAATTCTCATTGAGATCGACCAATGCAATCTCGCGAACGATTCCGCCACATTGCAGCGCAAACGCCGCGCATGAGCCGACCAAACCGCCTCCGCCAATAATGCTAACTTTCATTTCCTAGTCATCCTTCATGAATCTTGATTGAATGTGGAAGTCGGCTCGGAGACTACTTGCTTTGTAGTTCGCGCATGACTTGTGCCGTAATCAGTTTGACGAGCTGTTCCATATCGACCCCGGCGCTATCGGAGCTTGCTGCCGAGGGACTTGGGACGGCTACTGCTGACGCCGCCGATTTCAGAACCGGCGCCACGCCATTGCTGCTCGACGAAGCGGTTGCGGAGGCATTCGCCGTCGATGTCGCTTGACCAGCCATCGGCGGAGGGGCCGGGAATGCCCGTCGGTCGACCCCGGACTGCTTCCAGGATTCTCGGAAGATGTCGTTCGCGCAGATATCGCAGTTCTTGTATTCCTCAGTATTGCGTGGATCCGCCCATCCCCATTTTTGTTTCAGGGTCAACAGCTCGCGTTCTTCTTTTTCATTGAAGTAGCTGACGTTTCCGAGCTGACGAGCCAGCATCAAAATTCGGCAATAGGCGTCGAGGATCTCGGTCCACCAATAGGCTTGCTCGACGTCGACGCCGTAACTCACCGTGCCGTGATTGGCTAGGATGATGACGTTGGTTTTATCGACGAATGGCAGGACCGTCTCAGCAAATTCCTTTCCACCCGGCGTTTCATAACGAGTGATCGGAACATCGCCGAGAAACACTTCGACTTCTGGCAATACACATTGCGGAATGGGTTCGCGAGCCACAGCAAATGCAGTCGCATGAGGCGGATGGCAATGGACGACACTCTTGATGTCGGGACGTTTCTTATAGATTTCGAGGTGCAGTAGGGCTTCGCTGGATCGCTTCTTAATGCCTGCCGTTTGCTTGCCCGTCATATCCATGGTGCAAATGTCCTCAACTTTAAGGAACCCTTTGCTATGCATGGTAGGTGTGCATAGGACTTCGTTCTCGCCGATACGGACCGTGATGTTCCCATCGTTGGCAGCAGCGAAGCCTTTGTCATAGAGTCGGCGACCGATCTCGACGATGTCTTGTTTGATTTTGTGTGTGTTTATCATTGACTTTTTACTCGCTATGGACCTAGTTATTTGATGTTCAAAAGTTCTGGGTGGATATGGATTTCATCGAGGATGGCCGAGTTGTACGCGTCGACAGGCTTGAGTGCTGGGCGGAACGGCTGGGCGGCTTCCGCCCCATCGCTCACGGCGATGATGGACCCGATCGATGCTCCCAGTTCATCCCAAACGACGAGCGAATCGACTTCCGCTGGGGTTCCTCCCACAAGGACTTCGCCGATGGGCTCGGTCAACTTCAACGTTGCCCCAACAAAGGTGGGATGGAGTCGATTGCAGGTAACCGTTCCGACGACGCGATAAAGGTGCATGATGGTGTTCTCGCAAGCGTTTAGGACTTGGACCGCAGGTAATCAACGTAATGACGGGCGATGTTGGCTGTACCAGAGATATTCCATCGCTGGGCTGGGACGATGAGCACATTCGTGGGAACTTCGCGAAGGGCATCCGCTAGGTCGGACCACTGGCTGAGGACGACGGGTCGCAATGCATCGTCGCGTGCGGCTTGCCACAATGCTGCGTGAGGTGCCGAAACGATAGCGATGGCTCCCGCAAAACCCTGGCGGATCGCGACGGCCACCGAGCGAATCGTTCCGGCATCGTCCCCTTGGAGTTCACTGACCCGTGTCTGCTTGGGACACAGTTGCTTTTCCAAACTTTTCAGCCATAACGCCGAACCGGACACGAAGAGTCGCTGGGGACGGATCGCTTCGGATTTCATCTCTTCGGTTGCAAGATTGCCATGCGGTGCGGACTCGGGTGCAGCGATTTGTTTAGCGGCAGCTACCGGTGATCGCTCGATGGCGATGGATCGCTCACGACACCAATCTCGAACCGCTGGGGTCAAGATCGCGTTCGGACCGATGGAGATGTGCCGGACTTCTTTCGGAAGGGCCCGAAGCGATTCCAGACTGACCACACTCTCAGCGATGGTGAAGGAAGCCGGAATCGCAGCAGCAACGACGGCAGGTGCGCTCCCCAATGCACTGCCTTGGCTGGATAGGATGGTCTGTAGCACTTCCCGGACGATACGTTCAATTTCGGCAGGATTCCAGCTCATGGCGAACTCCTCGAAATCGGCTCATCTTGCTCAACCTCATCCAGCAATCCCAAGACAGTCCAACGGATCGGACTGTGCTCAAGGCCGTACAACTCGCGCACTGCACCTCCATCGCTGGTAATCATCACCCATTCCCCCGGACCGGCTCCTAGATGATCGACGACGATCACCGGCACACCGTCGCGGGATCGTCGATCGGCAGCCATAGGCTGGCACACGAGCAGCTTGAGATTGCTCAAGCTTTTGTGCTTTACCGTAGAGGTTGCGTTTCCCAGGACGATGGCGATTTGCATGGAAGTCAACGTGTACGACGTTGTAGATTGCGATGGAATGAGGAGTCAGGGATGAAATGGGAGTGAGGAGTAACCGGAGCAGACTAGAAATTTAGCGCCCGAGGATAAATAGGTCGTCGATCAACGAGCATCGACGCTCTCGCGTGAAGGTCAGTGGTGTCGTTACTCCCTCACCGGTTGGACCAGCGATCGAAAAGGAGATGTAGCCTTCGCCGCCGAGCCCGAGCGATGCCATGCATGGCCCGTTCTTGACAAACAAGGTCGTATCCATGGCTCGGGCCATGATCGTCATATTGCGCACGTTGCGCGAGTGGATCATGCTGGTATGGCGATAGCCATGCTCCGCTTCCTGAGCGCATCGAACGGCCGTATCAAAGTCAGGGCATCGAACAAAGGGAACGAACGGCATCATCTGTTCGGTCTGAACGAACGGATGGTCGGCCGATGTTTCGCCATACAGGAGTTCCACTCTCGGGTCGATGCGGCGACCTGCAGCTTCGGCCAGTTTGATTGCGTCTTGTCCGAGCAATTCCTTGCGTGCTGCGTAGTGTTTGTCCGCTCCTTCGCCGACGATTTGAAGGGCTGAACCGGTCAATCGATCGATTTCCCCTTCGGAGAGTCGTATGGCTCCCGCCCGGTGCATGGCGTCCATCATGGCATCAAAGACACTGCTGACAACGAAAACTTCTTTTTCAGCGATGCATAACAAATTATTGTCGTAGGCGGCACCTTGAATGATGCATCGGGCTGCGAGGTCCAAGTCTGCGGTTTCATCGACAACCACGGGGGGGTTCCCAGGGCCAGCGACCACGGCTCGCTTGCCACTGTTCAGTGCAGCACGCGCTACAGCGGGTCCGCCCGTGACACAGATCAATGCGACCTTGCGATGCTTAAAGAGCTGCTGCGCTGTTTCGAGAGTCGGCTCGCAGATGAGACTGATTAGGTTGTCGATACCGATTTCCGCTTTGATGGCACGATTGAATCGCTCGACGCCGACGGTAGCAACTCTGCGTCCACTCGGATGTGGATTCACGACGACCGTATTCCCACCTGCAATCATGCTGATCGCATTTCCGGTGATGGTGGGGAGCGAGTGGGTTACCGGCGTAATGGCTCCGATGACACCGAACGGAGCATGTTCGATGACTGCCAAACCGCGATCGCCGCTGTAGCATTCCGTTTTGAGGAATTCGACCCCTGGAGTTCGTTCGCCGAGGGTTTTGAGCTTCTCAATCTTGTGAGACAAACGCCCGATCTTGGTCTCTTCCATTTCCATCGTGCCGAGTTCGACCGATTGACTGATGGAAATCTTGCGGATGATATCGATGATCTTGCGACGGTCTTCGATAGGCCGCTTTTGAAGCTGTTCAAAGGCCGTGCGAGCGGACGCCACCGCGTCGTCGACGTTATTGAACAAGCCATGCTGGCCATAAACCCCGATGGGGGATGGGGTCGCGGGGCTGGCGATTGAAGGCACCGAACCCGACGGAGTTTCTTGGCTACGAACTTGGCTGATGACCTGTTCGACCACGGATCGAATAAGGTTTTCGTTGATTTGCATGGCGGATTACTGTCGTTTGTAAACGTTGTTTTTTTCGATGCTGACGGTGTCGACGATGCCGATGATGACGCAGTCGATCGGTAATTTGCCTGTTTCCGGAGTGAATCGGGCGCTGCTTCCTTGTGTGATCAAAACCAGATCGCCAACGCCTGCTCCGAGCGCATCCACTGCGATAAACGTTCGACCAGTGGTCACCAGGGATGCGCGGTCCTTAGGCTCGAGGCGATAGGGTTCGACCACAAGCAATTTCTGACCGGTCATCGAATCGACCTTTTGAGTCGAAACTACCGAGCCAGTGACTTTGGCCACAAACATGGTTGGATCTCGCTAAATGAGTTGGCGATGCAGCGGGAGTGACAGACCAATGGCGGCCTGTGACGACGCTACTGTTTTTTGGGCCTTACGGCTTCCACCGTTTGGCGTGCCACGATGAGTTCTTCATTGGTAGGCACGATCCAAATTTGGACCTTGCCTTTAGTCGCATCATCGATGCGTCGTTCCTTCGGACCACTTCCGTTTTTGTCTTTGCACAGGACGATCCCAAGATCGACGAGATTTTGGCAAACCGCCGAGCGAATGGTTTGCGAGTTTTCCCCGATCCCACCTGTGAATGCGATCGCATCGACTCCGCCGAGTGCCACCAACATTGCACCGAGTTGCCTTCGAATCTCAGCCACGAAGACATCCAGCGCGAGCTGAGCCTTCGTATTTCCCGAGGCGGCCGCCGCTTCGAGATCTCGGACATCTCCGGAGATCCCGCCTGAGAGTCCGAGCAATCCGGCCTGCGTGGAAAGAAGCTTCAGCAGTTCTGTCAACGACAGCCCCGTGTACTCCATCATCAAAGGCAACGCATAGGGGTCGAAATCGCCGACTCGATTGTTATGAGGGAGACCCGTTTGAGGACTCATCCCCATCGTGGTTGCGACACTCTTGCCACCTCGAATCGCGCACATCGACGAACTACCACCGAGGTGCAACGAGATCACTCTCGCGTCCGGCTTCGAAAGCAACTGGGCTGTGCGCCAACCGATGAATCGGTGCGAGGCGCCATGGAATCCCCATTTGCGAATCGGAAGTGCTTCCGCGATCGCGTCGGGAATCGCGTACCGTTTCCAAGCATCCGGAATCGTCTGATGAAAGTCTGTCTCGAAGGCCGCAACCAGTGGAATCCGTGAGGAAGTGCTGGCCAATTGCCGCATGGCCGCCATGTAAGGCGGATTATGTGCAGGAGCCACCGAGTTCATTTCCTCCATCGCCGAGAGCACATGCTCATCGATGATTTGCACACCGGATATTCGACCACCATGGACGGCTTTGAAGCCGATGGCCGAAATCTCGGATGCATCCGACAGACAGCCCGCATCGGGATGCGTCAGTTGACGGATGCATGCATCGACAGCCACTCCGTGATTGGGTACAGCTTCATCGGTTTCAGCGCGATAATCACCGATCTCAACGAAACAGCGACTCACCGGAGAACCGATCCGTTCGACACCGCCGCGCGCGAGCTGACGCTCGTCGGTCATGTCGAAGAGTCGGTACTTAAAACTGGTCGAGCCTAGGTTGGCAACGAGGACTTTCATAGTCGATCCTTGACTGAAGAACTATTTGAAGAACGCGGAGACCAGACCTTCGGAGGGACGTGGAATGATGTGGCTGCTGACGAGTTCGCCCGCTTGAGCGGCTGCAGCAGCACCTGCTTCGACCGCTGCCCGTACGCTACCGACATCGCCGGTGACGACCGTGGTCACATAGGCTCCGCCGATATCGATTCGCTTCACAATTTCGACGCTTGCGGCTTTGGCCATGGCGTCGGTCGCTTCGATCAAGGCCAACAGGCCCTTGGTTTCAATCAATCCAATTGCAGTTTGCATGGTGGTGGTTCTTTCTGTGTTGTTGATTCGGTGTGGAAGGGATTATTCAGCCGAGGACGAAGGTGCGGAGACCTTCAGAACTTTGGCCAGATCCTCATGTGGACGAGCGATGACTTGGACGCTCAGGACTTGACCGATTCGGCCAGCCGCTGCGGCGCCCGCATCCGTGGCTGCTTTGACAGCGGCTACGTCGCCACTGACAAACGCCGAGACCAAGCCGCTACCGACTTTGTCCCAACCGAGGAACCGGACATTCGCTGCCTTCATCATCGCGTCGACTGCTTCGACCAAGGCGATAAAGCCTTTGGTCTCGATCATGCCGAGAGCTTCGTTGTTTTTTGCCATAGGTTGCTACTCCAAGAAAGAGAAAACGGAAACGTTGTGAAACAAAGTGTTTTTGAAAAATTCGAAATGAAACGTGGGGCGGGTGATCGATCAGTGTTCGTGGCACTTGCAAGGGACTTGTGGACGAAGTTCGATGACCGTGGCGCGATCAAGATCGCATGCGTTCCCTTCGTCGGTGTCGATATGGACTTCGAGTTTGGCGCTGGCATCTTCGCGAACGAGCAAATCCTCAAAGGTAACCCCGCACTGCGGACTCTTGATGGATAGCGTCATGAAGTCCCCATTCTTCACGCCGTAATAAGCCGAGTCGCGGGGGGAGATATGAACGTGGCGAGCTGCGCGGATCACCCCTTCTTGCAATTCAACCGCGCCCGCCGGACCGACTAGCACACATCCGGGGGTTCCCTTGATGTCGCCACTGTGCCGAACCGGCGCATCGATCCCGAGCGAGATCGAATCGGTGAATGCCAATTCCACTTGGCTGGCCTTGCGTGTTGGTCCCAGCACGCGCACGTTCGGAATCATGCGACGCCTCGGTCCGACGATCATGACTGTCTCTGCGGCTGCAAAAAATCCGTCTTGATACAAGTCTTTCTCCGGCGTGAGCTTCTTCCCTTTTCCAAAGAGTTTTTCGACATGCTCATCGGTGAGGTGGATGTGCCGAGCGGAAATACTGACGACCAGTTTGGGTAGGTATGGGCCGCTGGTGGAACCGTTTGCGGAAGAGGACGTTCCGCTATGACTGAATGCCTTGGTGATGGCACTTCGCACGAGCGCTTCGATGCGACTGGCGTCCATCGATTGGGAACTGATACTCATGATGATTGCAACCCTGAGGAAGTAGGGCTAGGACTGGATGAAGAAAAGGGTGTGGAAGTAGCGTGCGATTCGTTCATCGCACTTCGATCCAATTCCCTTTCGAGATTGGTTTCGGATGGTTTCGTCGGAGCCAGGATCAGCTTGACATGGACGCTTTCAATATGCTGACGCCAGCGATTGTCCAACGCGTCATCGACGACGAGCGTGTCGACCTCTTGCCAAGGGCACATGCGTGCCAGGCTTGAGCGGCCAAATTTGGTACTGTCGGCCACGATGATCGTCCGATCGGCGGCGCGCATCATGCAGCGTTCGGTTTCCACCAACAGCATGTTGCTATTGAAGAAGCCTTTGGCGTTGATTCCGGCCACGCTTAAAAAGGCCTTTTGGACGTTGATGTTTTCAAGCATGTGATCGGTGTACGGACCATGAGTTACCCCCGTCCGATTGTGGATCGCTCCGCCGAGCATGACCAAATCGACCGAGTCGCTGGCGGAGAATAGGTTCGCCACAGGTAACGAGTTGGTAACGATTTGCAAAGGTCTTCCGACCAGTTGGCGCGCCAGTTCGTAAGTCGTGCTCCCACCATCCAGCAGGACCGTATCGTGGTCATCGACCAAGCTTGCTGCCGCTACGGCAATCTGCCGTTTTTTGTCCCAGGCTCCCTCCTGCGCTCGCCCTCGCTGGAACTGCCGAACCGTGATGCTGGGGCCCGTGAAGAAGACCCCGCCGTGAGTCCGCTTGGCTTCGCCAGACTCTTCCAGAGACTCCAAATCCCTCCTGATCGTCGATTCACTCACATCCATCGCATCCCGGAGATCGGGGATCGACACGAAGCCAAGCTGGCGAATC
>Ga0194055_10004760_pt1 | contig 10068 bp, 5 predicted proteins | sample SepL449m_MetaG_FD_155482 | JGI IMG/M metagenome (GOLD analysis project Ga0194055, IMG submission 155482) | Anoxic zone freshwater microbial communities from boreal shield lake in IISD Experimental Lakes Area, Ontario, Canada - Sep2016-L442-9m | ecosystem: Environmental > Aquatic > Freshwater >... | reverse complement strand
GATTGTCCAATCGCTCGATGCCGCCCAATCAATCGATGCAGCATCGCCCAACAAAATACTTTCGGATGCCGAACTGTCTAGCGAGTTATCTTGTTCGGGATCTATTCGATAGGAATTCTTGGTCGGCACATCATCAATGGTCCCTGATTCGAGCTCGACAGAACTCTGGTCCGTGGCCTCGGATGGGAACGATGTCGCCTCGTTTGTAGCTTTCCGATCCATCACGACCGTCCCTCGGACCCGGGAATTCAAATCCGTTTCAGTGACTTCATTGCCTGCCCTCTCCAAAGGAAATCGTCGTTCACGAACTTGCCCTGCAATCAACCGTCGCGCGGCGTCGCTAGAGCGAGTTTGCCATTTGGAGGGTACCCCATCGATGGTGGATCTCTGAGATGAAGCATCGCAGTTAGCTTCATGCTCCCTGGAAGTTTGTGGGGTTGCAGAGCCATCGTAGCCGGATCGGGTGACACGGCTTCGGAGGGCATCGACAACTTGATGCAATGTGACGCCATCGATCAATTGCATCGCATAGTATTGCAAGCCGTGGTCTTCCCCGATCCCAAAGATGGGGACGATATGGGTATGGTGCAGGCTCGCGGCGGCTTCCGCTTCTCTTCGAAACCTTTGCTGATGGCCCGCTTTCTCGGATGATGAGGGAAGGATTACTTTCAGCGCCACGTGCCTATTTAACGATTGCTGGATCGCCTCATAGACGATTCCCATGCCACCCATACCGATCCGACAAAGGATCTTGAAATCGCCAAAACTAGTATGTTCTTGATGGAGCCTTGGATCGGTTGGTCCAGTCTTGGAACCTATTTCCCGACTCGATACGCGCTCGACAATCTCCAAGGATGGAAAAATTGCTTGGATCAACTCGGCATGCTCGGGATACATCCTCAAGTACTCCGCAATGCTCGGCCTCTGGCCACGTCTCAATCGCTCGGAAAATTCCTCCGCGATGACTTCAACGGGATGCCTGTCATTTTCATTCGCCAGGGCATCTGAGTTGGGTTGGCCATTTTCGTTCATTTGGCTTCGTTCATCGGCAGTAGGTAGAGAATTAACGGCACGCCTCACGTCGTATATCGCTTGAGCAGTTCGGCCAGTCTGGCTGCGGCTCGTATGTAGCGATTGCTGGCTGCCGTGGGGCTGATTGCGAGCACTTGAGCCACTTCGGCATTGGACAAGTGTTCGAAATGCCGCATGGCGAGTATTTCGCGATCGGTTTCACTCATTTGATCCAAGGAACGTTGCAATTGTTCCACCTCTTCATGTTTGATCGCGGCTTGGCTAGGAGATGTCATGTCATCCATCATCCAGTGAACGATCGACATACTCGTCGACCCTTGGTTGTTTGTTCCGTCCATATCCTGTTCTCGTCCCACGCTACGCTTGTCCCGCCAATGCCCACGCTGCATGTCGATCATGGTTTGCAAGACCCGTTGTCGCACCCACACAAAAAACGGAACGGTAGGATCTCGATGATACTCTTCCAAACGTCGTTCAATTTCAAAAAATGACTCTTGGATCACATCGGACGGATCGAGGCGTTGCGCGACATTGCGATCCATGCGAAAGGTAACAATCCTTTCCAATCTCGGTCGCATCGACTGAAATTCCTTTGCCCATTCCGGTAGTTCCGTTTGTTCCATAGACGATCGTGGTGCGTGCGTAGGGGACTTGTCGAGTTCGAGTGATTGCGGGACCGGAGGGAGGGTTTCCTTAACGCCAGCTTCTCATCGACTGCAATCCGTGGCGGAGCCTTCCTACTGGATGAATAGCAATGCGTTGTGGCTGGCGTCCAATGACCTACCGGCTTCGTTATCCAGCCGGCTTCCTTATCCAGCATAAGCATTGGAAGGGCCTAACTTTCTTTATGTTCAATGCGAGCCGCCCCCCTGAGGTTCCCATAGGAAATCCTATTCCGAAACGGCATCCGAAGTCCACGAGTTAGAAAAAAAGAAATTCGAAGTGGATGGTTGCCCGTCGCTGTCGGTATCCTCAATAGCAGCAGTGGTCGTAGCGGGCCGAAGTCACGAAACGATCGGCAGTTCGCTCGCTCTTGGCGGTTTTGTATTCCCTTTTGGAGCAAGTCTCTATGTTGAAACATTTTTCATCGATGTTGATGATCGCCATGGCGTTGCAGGTTGCCAAGGTACATGCCCAAGAAGAAAAAGGGCCACCGCGTCGTCCAGGAATGCTACAGCGACCTAACTCAGGCCGAGATATGCCTCCCGGGGGCGAACGACCTGGACCCGAGATGCTCGATCGGGGGCTGGCCATGATGGGGCGACTGTCCCCTCTGATGAAGGCCTTGGACACCGACCAAGACGGAGAACTCTCCGCGGTGGAAATTGAGAACGCGTCCAAATCTCTGCTGAAACTGGATAAGAACGGGGATGGTGTCTTGAGTAACGAGGAACTTCGTCCCGACCCAAGGGGGATGGAAATGCCGGGCGCGGCAGGTGGCCAAATGGGTCGCGTCGGCCCAGCCCTCGGTCCGGCCATGTTGGCCCGTATGTTCGAAACACGGGATGCCGATGGCGATGGCAAGCTGACTGGAGACGAGATCCCACCTCAGATGCGTGAACGTCTGTCGATAGTCGATGAGAATGGCGATGGGGCGGTCGACAAGGCCGAAGCGGAAAAGGCGATGCGTCGACTGGATGGACGAATGAACCAGCGCCCGGATCGGCAAGGGAGTGGTGGTCAAGGGGTTCCGCCTCGCCGTCCTCCCGCCGATAAAGACTCTGGCAATTAAACAAGCTATGGATGCTTGAGACCGAACCGGGTCACAAGCTTCCATTTGCGAATCGAACAGTTCCGCCGTCTGTGCGATCGCCCAGCATGAGAAGGCAGCATTCTCATCTTCGTTTTACGAGTCCTTCATCTTATCCTTCACTTAGGATGGCAAAAGAAATGGTGCGACTGTTTGTTCGACGGATCGCTATCCTGCAAATGGCTGTTGCGAGCATGGTTGCATTTGATTCTCGAACTTCCTATTGCCAGCAGTCCGAAGCGGATCTTTCTCCCGAGCAGGTTGCGTTCTTTGAATCGAAGATCCGGCCGGTATTGATCGAGCACTGCTATCGCTGCCATTCTTCTGAGGGGCAGACTTTTCGAGGCGGATTGGGAGTCGATCATCGCGATGCGTTGCTTGCAGGTGGAGAGTCTGGGCCAGCCATCGTGCCAGGCAACCTGGAGGAAAGTACGCTATGGAATGCCATCAACTTCCGTGACGTTCGAATGCCTCCGAACGGACGTCTACCCAAAGGCGTGATCGACGACTTCAAAACCTGGATCGAAATGGGGGCACCGGATCCACGTCGTCACGAAGCAATCGTCGTGCATTCCAAAGTTACGTCCGAAGATATCGAGCGCGGCAAAAGCTTCTGGTCGTTCCAGCTACCCACTCTCAAGGAACCTCCATCGACCCCTTTTGATGCGTGGGCAAAGTCACCTATCGATCGTTATGTGGCTGCAGGGTGGAAAAAACAAGAATTGAATCCTGCTCCGGTTGCTAAGCCGGAAGTAATCCTGCGTCGCATCGCCTTTGACTTGGTCGGGTTACCGCCCAAGGAATCTCAGCGTCATGCTTTTCTGAAACAGTGGGAAACCGACCCCGACCTGGCGGTGGCTGCTTTGGTCGACGCACTCTTGGAGTCACCGGCATTCGGAGAACGCTGGGGAAGGCATTGGCTCGATGTGGCTCGTTTTGCGGAAACGAGCGGACGCGAAGCGGAATGGACCTTTCCGAACGCATGGCGTTATCGCGATTATGTCATTCGATCGTTCCAAACCGATAAGCCCTACGATCGCTTTATCAGCGAACAGATCGCAGGGGATTTGCTCCCGATCCAAAACGATGAACAGTGGAATGAGCAATTGATTGCGACGGGATTTCTGGCCATCGGCCCCAAGTCCCTCACCGAGCAGAACCCGCGCCAGTTCCAGGCCGACATGATCGACGAGCAAATCGACACGACGACCCGAGTGGTCCTGGGTATCTCCGTCGGTTGCGCGCGATGCCACGATCACAAGTTCGACCCGATCCCACAATCGGATTACTATGCGCTGGCTGGGATATTTCAAAGCACGCAAACTTTTTACGGTGGTGTGCGCAGCCTGCGAAATCGGCAACCCTCCGATTGGATCCTTCTCCCTGTTCCTGATGAGAAACCGATTGAACCTTCGATCACACGCGAACAGTTGGCAGCGATAAAGCAGGAACTCAAGGAACGGCAGGAGCAATTGGTAGAAGCCCGCCGGGCTCAGCGAAATGGAACAGCCACCGGCAATAACCCGGCCCTCAATGCAGGGCTTCTCGATCAGTCCATCGCTTTCATTTCCGGTCGCCTCCAAAGCTATGACCAGAACGGGCGACCTTATTCGTACTGCATGGGAGTGCTGGATCGCGGTTCGGCGACGAACGCGAAAGTCCTTGTTCGCGGCGAAATCGATCAACCTGCCCAGGAAGTCCCACGGGGTTTCGTCCAAGTCGTGGGGGGCTCGCAGCCACAGCTACCCAGCAAGGCTTCCGGTCGTTTGGAACTTGCGAAGTGGATGACATCCAAAGAGAACCCACTCACCGCGCGAGTGATGGCCAATCGGATCTGGAAACATTTAATCGGAAAAGCCATTGTGCGTGAACCCGATAATTTTGGTTTCTCAGGGCCCGCTCCAACGCATCCTGAATTGCTCGATTACCTCGCGATTGAATTCATGGAGCATGGATGGTCGATCAAGCACATGATACGAACCATCGCGAATTCTCAGGTCTATCGATTGTCGACGCAATTCGATTTGGAGCGTTTCGAGTCTGATCCCGAGAACCGTTGGATCGCTCGCGCTAACCCCAAGAGGTTGGATGCGGAGGCCATTCGTGACGCAATGTTGGAGATCAGCGGGCAGTTGGATCTCAAACCACCGCATGGATCGATCCTCGCCCAGGCTGGTTCGACCTCCATGGGACCCAATGGTCCGGTCTCCATCCCGATCGGTTTGATCGCTTCCAGTGGAGGTGACGCATCGATGCGGCCGGAACCCAATGCTCTTCTCCGTGGCGGATTCCGCAATCCGGCAGTCAATCGGTTGGAATTGCCCGATTACCATCGTTCGGTGTACTTGCCTGTGGCTAGGAATTCATCTCCTCGAGCGTTGGATGTGTTTGACTTTGCCGAACCGAACCTGGTGGTTGGCGAACGCGAGGTATCCAACACTGCGGAGCAAGCGCTCTACATGCTCAACAACCCTTTTGTCATGGAGCTAAGCGACGCATTGGCTCGGCGCGTCATGAAATCGTCGCAAGATCCTCGGCAGCAAATCGTGCATGCGTTTCAGTGGGTCTTTGGACGCGATCCAACGCAACAAGAATTGCAAGCAGCGGAGCGATTCCATCGTAAAGGAAGAGAAGCTCTCAAGGAAGAAAAGCCCGAAGAGGTATCCTTCCGCTGGCTGAGCCAGTTTTGCCAAGCCCTCTTCGGGTCGGCCGAGTTTCGAATTCTCGATTGATTTTTCCGCTCACGCACTCGACGAGGTATCTAAATGTATCCCCTTTCACGGCGAACCATTCTCCAGCAAGCATCCGCAGGATTTGGTTACTTGGCATTTGCTGGGCTGAGTAGTCTTTGGGCGCGTAAGACTCTGGCGACGGATGATCTGGCTTCCTCTGCAAATCCACTGGCGCCAAAGCAACCGCACTTTGCGGGTACGGCAAAGCGAGTCATCTTTCTCTGCATGCAGGGTGGCCCTTCCCATATCGACACCTTCGATTACAAACCGGAGCTAGCGAGGCTCGCTGAGGGTGGTGATGAGCGTGCCCGAGCGCGGCTGATGCCATCCCCGTGGGAATTTCAGCAGCGAGGAGAGAGTGGCTTGTGGATCTCGGAACTCTTTCCAGAATTGGGGAAACTCGCGGATGATTTGTGTCTGATACGATCCATGCATTGCGACCAACCAATTCACCCCCGTGCCATGACACAGATGCATACGGGCAATGCACAATTTGTACGGCCATCGCTCGGTGCATGGACACTTTATGGGTTAGGTACAGAGAACGAAAGCTTGCCTGGTTTCATAGCGCTTAATCCTCAAGCGGCTGCTGCGCAAAACTACGGAAGTGCCTTTCTGCCCGCGATTTATCAAGGAACCAAAGTCGGACGTCCACAGGGCCCCCGACCGGGAATGGCCCGCGAAAGTTCCCGGGGACCCGCCATGGCCGATCTTGGTAATGACCGAATCTCGAAGCGATCTCAGCGAGCCCAAATCGATCTGATCCAAGAACTCAACCGCGAAAAACTGGAGCGCGATGTGTTCGAACCCAATGTCGAAGGGATCATTGAATCGTACGAACTGGCCTTTCGTATGCAGGATGCTCTTCCAGCCGTAATGGACCTATCGGGAGAATCTCAATCGACACGCGATATGTATGGTATCGGTCGCAATGGCAGCGATGGGTTTGGAAAACAATGCTTGATGGCACGTCGCTTGGTGGAGGCAGGGGTTCGTTTTGTGGAGCTCAACCATGGCAACTGGGATCACCATCAACGTCTAAAAAATCAACTCCCTGAAAAGTGCAATGAAATCGATCTACCCATCGCTGGCCTTCTCACCGACCTCAAACAAAGAGGGATGTTACAAGACACCCTCGTTGTATGGGGCGGCGAATTCGGTCGTACGCCGGATGCTCAAAATGGAGATGGCCGGGATCATAACCACAAAGGATACACGACGTGGATGGCAGGTGGTGGAGCACGCGGTGGATTCAGCTACGGTGCGACCGATGAAACGGGGCGCGAAGCGGTCGAGGACAAGTGTCATATCCACGACTGGCACGCCACCATCCTGCATCTGCTCGGACTCCATCACGAGCAGCTCACGTATCGCTATGCGGGTCGCAACTTCCGATTGACGGATGTTTATGGCAAGGTGATCGAAAAGATCCTTGCCTGATCCAGCTAAAGAGCAGAAGCCTTTTCGGCGTCCGCGAACCGACTACTCGATCGTCTTGCGAATCCGCATGCCGTAGAAAGAGTTCCAGAGGAAGAAGGCAGCGATCGAGCAGAATAGGACGGCCAGTCCCAATGCGATCGAGGCGCCATTCTCCCCGTTGGGACCATTCGGATCGCGAATCCTTTGGGCAAGTGCTACCGCTAACAGTCCAAACAATGTCGTGAACTTGATCACCGGGTTTAGGGCTACGCTGGACGTATCCTTGAACGGGTCGCCGACTGTATCACCGACTACCGTTGCGTCATGAAGTGGCGTTCCTTTCTTATTGAGCTCCACTTCGACAATCTTTTTGGCGTTATCCCAAGCGCCACCCGCGTTGGCCATAAAAATCGCTTGGTACAGGCCAAAGATCGCGATCGAAAAGAGATATCCGATGAAGAAAAAGGGTTCAATGAACGCGAGACCGAGGGTCACAAAGAAGACCGCCAAAAAGATGTTGAACATCCCGACCTGAGCGAAGCGAGTGCAGATGGCAACGACCCGTTTGCTGTCTTCGACACTGGCTTTGGTAGTTCCGTCGAGCTTGATGTTGCGCTTGATAAACTCGACTGCCCGATAGGCTCCCGTGGTCACGGCTTGGATCGAAGCGCCTGTAAACCAGTAGATAATCGCTCCACCGCTGATCAAACCCAACACGAATGGCGCATGAAGCAAGGACAATTTCTCGAGGTCCTGCGTCAGTCGATTGGTCAATGACATGATGATGGAAAAAATCATCGTCGTCGCACCCACGACTGCGGTACCAATCAAAACGGGCTTTGCGGTGGCCTTGAACGTATTGCCGGCACCATCGTTCTCTTCGAGGAGATGTTTCGCCGAAGCAAAATTCACATCGAGTCCGTATTTGGACTTCAGTTCCGATTCGATGTTGGGAATGCTTTCGATAAGGGAAAGTTCGTACACACTCTGGGCATTGTCGGTGACCGGACCATAGGAATCGACTGCGATCGTCACAGGCCCCATCCCGAGGAAACCGAAGGCCACGAGTCCAAATGCAAAAACTTCTTTTGCCAACATAATACTGTCGAGGCCGGCCGGACCACCCACGGTGGAAATCAAATAGGCGACGGCCATCAGTCCAGTAATGCTGAATCCCAACCACAAACAGGAAAAGTTCCCTGCGACCAATCCGGAGAGAATGTTGAGCGAAGGCCCCCCTTCTTCGCTCGAAGTCACCACCTCGCGTACGTGTGCCGAAGAGGTGGAGGTGAAGACTTTCACCAACTCAGGGATAATCGCACCGGCCAGTGTGCCGCAGGAAATAATGGTGGACAGTTGCCACCACAAACTGGTATTACCGTTGAGGCTTGGGATCACTGCCCAAGAAACTAGGTAGGTCATCACAATCGAGATGATGCTCGTGACCCAAACAAGTCGAGTGAGTGGATGCTCGAAATTCATCTTGGCCGCATTGCCATATTGAGCCATTGTCCAACGCTCGTTCAAGTAATAGGCGGCCACGGAAGCCACAATCATCATGGCCCGCATCACGAACAACCACACCAGCAGTTGGACTTGGATTTGTTCATAGTTGGGTCCCGCGGAATTCGGATTGATGGCGAGCAAGATAAAAGTGATGAGAGCGACCCCTGTCACTCCATAGGTCTCAAAACCGTCCGCGCTCGGACCGACCGAGTCCCCTGCGTTGTCGCCCGTGCAGTCGGCGATCACTCCGGGGTTTCGAGCATCGTCCTCTTTGATCTTGAATTCGATCTTCATCAAGTCCGATCCGATGTCAGCGATCTTGGTAAAGATCCCACCCGCGATACGCAGTGCCGCTGCACCCAAACTTTCTCCAATCGCAAATCCAATAAAGCAGGCACCCGCGTAGCTACTGGGGAGAAAGAGAAGAATGCATAACATGATCAGCAATTCGATACTGATGAGCATCATGCCGATGCTCATGCCCGCCTTTAGTGGAATCGCATAGACAGCGTAGGGTTTGCCATTCAGACTCGCATGGGCCGTGCGCGAATTGGCAAAGGTGTTGACCCGGATACCGAACCAAGCCACGAGGTAACTGCCTAAGATGCCGATGATGCTAAAGAGGACGATGATCGCCACCATCGGAGCGGGCTTTTCTTCCAGCCATCCAAAGTACAGCACAATCACTACGGCGATGATTGCCCACAGGATGGCCAAGAATTTACCTTGCGTAATGAGATAGGTTTTGCACGTTTCGTAGATTAGCTCGGAGACTTCAAGCATGCTTCCGTGCACTTCCAAGCCTTTGAGCTCGCGGTAGATACGGATCCCAAACACCAAGCCAGCGATGCAGATCCCCAGACCGATAAAGAGCAAGACCTGACTAGGAACGCCCCCGAAAAACGTCGCGTTGCTCAAACTCGGCAGGACTAAATCAGCTTCCCCATGGATGACTTGGCCGTCGGCTCCTTCGGCTGCATGGGCGGACTGCCAGCCATTTGCCAAAGTTCCAACCGCGAATAAGAAAGAACATCCAAAAAAGAGCGCGCGATGAAGAAAGCGTAATGAAGGATTCATGCCGTTGTTCCTTGAGCCATCAGAGAAATTCGTGGAGCGGGACTCGGGAGGACGTAAAATAGCCACCCATGGGGCATTATTCAAGAACGGTCTCGCAATTTCGGGAAGATTTATAACCTTCCAGAGCATGTTAAAGGAATTCCTAGTTCCTTTGGCGTCGCGCTGGGGAATCTGAATTCGAGGAGCCTACAGGCTGTTGATGCCCTCGCTGCAAAGGCCGATTTGTTCGTTTCCGCAGCATTCTGCCTCCGGGCCAGGCTAGGCAGGAATACACTATGGCTGCGAGGCACGCGCCGTTTTTGATCGCGACTGCCATTCCGTTCTCGGTCCAATTTCCGAAGAAGCCGCGAGAACCAACGAATCCTTACGAAGGGATGCGGGGTAGTGAGCGGATTGCGGACGCGTTCATTGAGGAGTCGAAGTCTGTGTCGATCTTGAATACGTTTTACATTGCCATCGCCGCGCTCGGCAAAAACAAGATGCGAGCTGGGTTGACCATCCTCGGGGTGGTAATCGGGATTGCTGCCGTCACCGCGATGGTCTCTCTCGGAA
>Ga0194055_10004758_pt1 | contig 10073 bp, 8 predicted proteins | sample SepL449m_MetaG_FD_155482 | JGI IMG/M metagenome (GOLD analysis project Ga0194055, IMG submission 155482) | Anoxic zone freshwater microbial communities from boreal shield lake in IISD Experimental Lakes Area, Ontario, Canada - Sep2016-L442-9m | ecosystem: Environmental > Aquatic > Freshwater >... | reverse complement strand
GCAGGCCCGGCAGTCAGGCTGAGCCGGGCGCAGGCCCGGCAGTCAGGCTGAGCCGGGCGCAGGTCAACTGAACCCGCCGGTTGCGTTGACTGAGGAATCTCGCAGGGCGTTACTCGAACATCGCCTGCAGGGTTCCTCACTCGGCGCGGGCGGCTCTCAGCCTGCCGGGACGTCCGTCTCGCACGAATCCTCATCCGTCACACGGTAGGGCTGCGCGTCCCCCGCCGGGGTGGCGCCGACGCGGATGCGGGCAACGTCGGCGTCCGCGGCGCGGGCCCGGGCCAGTAGCTCCTCCATGCGATGAGCCGTATCCGGAACGGTGTCGCGTACGAAGGCCAGCGTCGGGGTGAACTTCACGCCGGTGCCGGCCCCGACCTTGGAGCGCAACACGCCCTTGGCGCTTTCCAATGCCGCTGCCACACCCGCGTAGTCCGGTTCGTCGGTCAACGAGCGTCCGATCACCGAGTAGTAGAGCGTCGCGTCGTGCAGGTCGCCGGTCACCTTGGCGTCGGTGATCGTGACCCCGGCCAGTCGCGGATCCTTGATCTCATATTCGATCGCCGAGGCGACGATGGTCGAGATCCGCTTGGCCAGCCGCTTCGCCCGGGCAGGATCAGCCACTGTGTCCTCTGCTCTTCGCGCAAGCGCTCATCGCGCGCTACACCCGCGCCTTCTCGACCAGTTCGTAGGTCTCGATGACGTCGCCCTCTTTGATATCGGCGTACGTCACCGTCAGACCGCACTCGAAGCCCTCGCGTACCTCGGTCGCATCGTCTTTCTCGCGCTTGAGTGACGAGACGGTGAGGTTCTCGGCCACGACGACGTTGTCGCGCAGCAACCGGGCCTTGGCGTTGCGGCGCATGATGCCCGACTGCACCAGGCAGCCCGCGATATTGCCCACCTTCGAGGACCGGAAGATCGCGCGGATCTCCGCCCGGCCCAACTCGCGCTCCTCGTAGATCGGCTTGAGCATGCCCTTGAGGGCCTTCTCGATCTCATCGATGGCCTGATAGATCACCGAGTAGTAGCGGATCTCCACACCCTCGCGGTTGGCCAGTTCGGTGGCCTTGCCCTCGGCGCGGACGTTGAAGCCGATGATGATCGCGTCCGAGGCCGACGCCAGGTTGACGTTGGTCTCGGTGATGCCACCGACGCCGCGGTCGATGACCCGCAACTCCACCTCGTCGTCGATCGGGATGCCCAGCAGAGCCTCCTCGAGTGCCTCGACGGTGCCGGAGTTGTCGCCCTTGAGGATCAGATTGAGCTGGCTGGTTTCCTTGAGTGCCGACTCCAAGTCCTCCAGGCTGATCCGCTTGCGGGACCGGGCGGCCAATGCATTGCGCTTACGCGCGCTGCGCCGGTCGGCGATCTGGCGAGCGGTGCGATCCTCGTCGACGACGAGCAGGTTGTCACCGGCACCGGGCACCGAGGTGAATCCGATCACCTGCACCGGCCGCGACGGTGTCGCCTCGGTGACGTCCTCGCCGTGCTCGTCGACCATGCGTCGGACACGGCCGTAGGCGTCGCCGGCGACGATCGAGTCGCCCACCCGCAATGTGCCGCGGGTGATCAGGACCGTGGCCACCGGGCCGCGGCCACGGTCCAGGTGCGCCTCGATCGCCACACCCTGTGCTTCCATCGCCGGGTTGGCCCGCAGGTCCAGTGCCGCGTCGGCGGTCAGCAGAACCGCCTCCTCGAGCGCCTGAATATTGGTGCCGTTCTTGGCGGAGATGTCGACGAACATGGTCTCGCCGCCGAAGTCCTCGGCCACCAATCCGTATTCGGTCAGCTGCGAACGAATCCGCTGTGGGTCAGCACCTTCCTTGTCAATCTTGTTGACCGCCACCACGATTGGCACATCGGCGGCTTGGGCATGGTTAATGGCCTCCACCGTCTGCGGCATGACGCCGTCGTCGGCAGCCACCACCAGGATCGCGATATCGGTGGCCTTCGCACCGCGGGCGCGCATGGCGGTGAACGCCTCGTGGCCCGGAGTGTCGATGAAGGTGATCAGCCGTTCGACGCCGTCATGTTCGACGGCCACCTGGTAGGCGCCGATGTGCTGGGTGATGCCGCCGGCCTCGCCCTCGCGGACGTTGGCCTTGCGGATGGTGTCCAGCAGTCGGGTCTTGCCGTGGTCGACGTGACCCATGACGGTGACCACCGGCGGACGGATCACCAGATCGTCCTCGCCGCCGGAGTCCTCGCCATAGGTGAGGTCGAAGGACTCCAGCAGTTCACGGTCCTCATCCTCGGGTGAGACGACCTGAACGACATAGTTCATCTCGCCGCCGAGCAGTTCGAGGGTCTCATCGCCCACCGACTGGGTGGCGGTCACCATCTCACCCAGGTTGAACAACGCCTGCACCAGTGCGGCCGGGTTGGCGTCGATCTTCTCGGCGAAGTCGCTCAGCGACGCACCGCGGGCCAACCGGATGGTCTCGCCGTTGCCGTGCGGAAGGCGCACGCCACCGACGACCGGCGCCTGCATGTTCTCGTACTCGGCGCGTTTGGCCCGCTTGGACTTGCGGCCACGACGGACCGCGCCGCCGGGACGACCGAAGGCACCTGCTGCGCCACCGCGCTGGCCGGGGCGTCCACCACCGCCACCGCCGCCACCGGGACCACCGGGACCACCGGGACCACCGCCACCGGGACGGCCGCGGAAACCCGCACCCGCACCTGCAGCACCGCCTGCGGCGCCGCCGCCGGGACCACCGGTGCGGTAATTACCGCCACCGCCGCCGGGGCGACCGCCCTGGCCGGGACCGGACCGCGGGCCGCCGGGACCACCGGGACCACCGGGACCGCCGGGACGCGGGGCGCCCGGTCGCGAGGGGCGGGCACCCATGGCGCCGCCTGGACGGGGCGGCATGTTGCCCGGGGTTGCCCCACCGGGCCGGAGCCCACCGGGCCGCGGCGGCATACCGCCGGGTGCCGGCGCGCCGGGCGCAGGACGGGGAATCGGACGCTCGACCGGCTGTGCCGAAGAGAACGGGTTATTGCCCACCCGGGGCTGGCGCGGGAGCGCGGGCTTGGGTGCCGCCGGGCCGGGGCGCGGGCCGGGTTCGGCAACCGGACTCACCGGAGCCGACGCGGCCTCGACCGGTGCGACCGGTGCGACCGGGGCCGGCGGTGCCACCGGGGCCTGCGGTGCGACCGGCGCGGCCGGAGCGGGCACCTTCTTCGCGGCCGGAGGGGCCGCGGGGGCGGCGGCCGCCTTGGCCGGTGCGGCTTTCTTCACGGGCGGCGCATCTGGGGCGGCCTGTGCGCCGCCGAATGCCTCTCGGAGACGGCGCGCGACCGGCGCCTCAACCGTCGAGGACGCCGATTTGACGAACTCGCCCTGCTCGCTCAGCCGAGCGAGAACATCCTTGCTGGTAACACCGAGTTCTTTAGCCAACTCGTGTACGCGGGCCTTGCCTGCCACTGCTTCTCCATCTCTAGAGGCGTCAGCGGTGGGTAGGCCGCGCCTCGGGTTTAACTACGACGCATGATCATCGTCGGGTCTTCACGGTGTACTCATGTTCTTTCCGATACCTGTTCTGTAGCCGGGGCGGCGAGCATTGCGAAATGCTCGACCACCGCGGATGTGTCCGGTGAACCAGTGATGCGCAACGCTCGCGCGAAGGCGTGCCGCCGGATCGCCGCCGTGAGGCACCGATCGACGGGGTGCAGCCAGGCACCCCGGCCCGGGCGGGAACCTGTTGTATCGACGGTGACGGCAGATTGACCGTTTCCCGTCGACTCGGCCACCACTCGGAGCAGTTCGACAGCCAACTCTCGCTCCCGGCAACCGATACACGTCCGTACCGGACTTCCGGTGGGCGTCGCAGCGGCCGGTTTCTCGCGCTGGATCACGGCTCACTCTACCGTTACCGCAGCTGAGTTAAGAAATGAGCCTCCGTGCCGCCCGGGGCGCGCCGGGCGCCGCCCGGTCGGGATCGCCGCGCGCACCGGCCAAACCTGGCACGCTGACCGGCATGGCACTGCCCGCCATCGTGCCGATGCCGCCGCTGGCCACCGGCATCGGGTTGCCCTGGGACGTCACCGTCGTCGACCCGGTTGCGGCCCTGGCTGCCGCGCGAGCGGAGTTCGGCGACACCTTTGTGGTCGACAGCGGCGGGGACCGTTACCTCTTCACGTTTTCCCCGCGCGGCGTCGCATCGTTTTACGCCCTGCCCGAAGACCTCGCGAGCAAGGGCCTGGCCGACTTCCGGATGTTGCGCCGCAAACTGCCCGACGAGATGTTTCTGGGCCGGCGCACCCTGCCGTCGCAGCTGTTCCGTCGCGACGACGTCGCGTCCTATCTGGCCAACCTGACCCGGGCGCTGGTGGTGACCGGCGGTGAACTCGGCGATCGCGGCTCGGCCGACCTGTTCGCGCTGACCCGCCGGATCGCACACCGCATGGGTCTGGCGTCCTGGGCCGGCCCGGGGTGTGCGGACACCGAGCGCTTCGAACGCCTGGTGTCGGCGCTCGACGACCTCGACGGGTCCGAGGCGTTCGTGAACCCCGACGCGATGGCCGCGGTGGCCGCCAGCGGCAAGGCAGCCGAATGCGCAGCCCTTGAGGAGATCGTCGCGGTGATCGGTGAAGTGATCGACGAACCCACCGATGGCCATCCGCTATTCGGCCGGATCGTCGCCGAGTGGGCCGACCAGCCTGCCGAGCAACGTCGGCGCGGCGCGGCGCTGGACGTGGCGCTGATCCACATCGCGTCGATGTCGAATCTCGCCGCCGCCCTCGGCTGGCTGCTGGTCGATCTGATCGGCCACCCCGCCGAGCGAATGGAGGTGGGTGCCGGCGACCGGGCGCTGGCTGAGCAGTGCGCGCTGGAATCGACCCGGCTGGCCCAGCGCTCGATCATGCCGCGTTTCGTGCTGGCTGAACTTGACTTCGATACCGGGGACGCGACCTACCGCGTCACGCCGGGCACTACCATCGCCACCCTGCTGCCGCTGACCAACACCAGCGCCGGGCCGGGCCTGGCGCGCTGGGAACCCCGGCGCTGGCACCGCCACCGGCTGGTCGACCCGAGTGACCTGGCGTCGGCTGAACTGGTGACGTCCTTCGGGCACGGCCGGCATAGCTGTCCCGCGCAACCGTTCGCGCTGTCCGCGATGGCGATGATGGCGATCCACCTGTTCGGTGCCTACGACATGGCCCCGGGATGGTCGGCTGCGCCGGCCCCGCTACCGGGCCAGATCGGCGGGGTCGCGCGGGCCGCCGGCCCGACTCCGGTCAGCTACCGCCGTCGCTGACATCCGGCTCAGTCCCCGGCGCGTCGCTGCGGATGTCGATCCGCCATCCGGTCAGCCGCGCGGCCAGCCGGGCGTTCTGGCCTTCCTTGCCGATGGCCAGCGACAACTGGAAGTCCGGCACGGTGACCCGAGCCGAGCGGGTGGCGGCATCGACGACCTCGACCGACACCACCTTCGACGGCGACAGCGCGTTGGCGACGAACCGGGCCGGGTCCTCGTCGAAGTCGATGATGTCGATCTTCTCCCCGGACAATTCGCTCATCACGTTGCGCACCCGCTGCCCCATCGGGCCGATACAGGCACCCTTCGCATTAAGACCGGTGTTAAGACCGCCGGGCTTCGCCCGCACCGCGATCTTGGAACGGTGCCCGGCCTCGCGGGCGACCGCGACAATCTCCACCGACCCGTCGGCGATCTCCGGAACCTCCAGCGAGAACAGCTTGCGCACCAGATTCGGGTGGGTTCGGGACAATTCGATTCGGGGTTCGCGGGTACCGCGGGTCACCCCCACCACATAGCAGCGCAGTCGCGCGCCGTGATCGTAATTCTCTCCCGGAACCTGTTCGGCCGCGCGGATCATGCCGTCGGAACCCTTGGTCTCGCCCCCGACGCGCACCACGATGTTGCCGCGGGCGTTCTCACGGGCGTCCTTCTGCACCACCCCGGCGACGATGTCGCCTTCCCGCGCCGAGAACTCACCGTAGACCCGTTCGTTCTCGGCATCGCGGAACCGCTGCAGCATCACCTGGCGGGCGGTGGTCGCCGCGACGCGCCCGAATCCCTCCGGGGTGTCATTCCATTCCCTGATGAGCTCGCCGTCGGCGTCGGTCTCGCGGGCCAGCACCTGCACCTCGCCGCTCTTGCGGTCGATCTCGATGCGGGCGTCGGCCTGGTGGCCCTCGGTGTGGCGGTAGGCGGTCAGCAGTGCTGTCTTGATGGTCTCGAGCAGTTCGTCGACCGAGATGCCCCGGTCGATCTCGATCGCATGCAGTGCGGTCATATCGATATTCATCTGTCAGCCTCCGTTCCGGTCCCGCCGACCAGTTCAAGTTCTTCGGCCTTCGGAGGCGAAAACTCAACCTGGACAACGGCTTTACGGACGTCAGCGAGCGCAACCCGGCGAACCGTCCAGCCACCACCGGCCCGGATCACCAGATCGGCCACCCCGTCAGCGATCCCGCCGAGCCGGCCGGTGAGTGCGGTGCCATCGGCCAGTTCCACCTCGACTTTACGTGCATGGGCGCGGCGAAAATGTTTTTCGGCGGTCAGCGGTCGGTCGACGCCAGGCGAGCTGACCTCGAGGTCGTAAGCGGTATCACCGGTGTCGACGGCATCGAGCCGCTCGGAGGCCAACCGGGACAATTCTGCGACGCCGTCCAGATCCAGCGGACGATCGCCGTCGGCGATGATTCGGATCCGCGGCGGACGGGTTCCGGTATCGATCGACACGTCCTCGATCTCGTAACCGGCGCGCGCAAATTCAGTACCGAGCAGCTCGATCACCCGCTCTGGCGAGGGCAATCCCGCGGACTGTTCAGTCACAGCAGGCTCCTCATCTTGAATTGTGCTTGTACAGCGTCATCGGATATCGGCTCGGTGGAACCGAAACCCAACGATACGCCAGCGACCGGGGCAGCAATGGCAGGATGTTGACCGTGCCCAGGACCCAACCCAGCCACGCTGCGGTGCCTGACGCAACCGGCGCGTCGGCGCTCAGCCGACGACGGGTGCTCGCCGGGGCCGGTCGGGGTCTGCTGGCGCTGGCGTTCGGCGGGACCGCCGCCGCGGCCTGCGCCTCGAAGCCATCCGGACCTGACCCGCTGGAGGCTGAGCTTTCCGCGGCCCGCACGGACAGCGAACTCGCGGCTGCCGCGGCCAAGGTTGCCGCACCGGCGATGGTGCCGGCCCTGATCGAGGTCTCCACCGAGCGGGCCCGGCACGCGACCGCGATCGTCGAGGAGCTGTCCCGGGCGGCAGGCAGACCAACCCCGACGCCAGGCGCCGAAACCACCGCGCCCACCGCGGGTGCGACCACCGGGAGTCCGCCCACCGGGAGTCCGCCCACCGGGAGTCCGCCCACCGGGGGTGCGTCCACCCCACCCGCTCCGCCGCCGTCGCTGGGCGACGTCGTCACCGCGTTGCGTCGCTCAGCCGATGACGCGGCCACGCTGGCGCCGACCCTGTCGGGCTATCGGGCCGGCCTGATGGGTTCCATCGCCGCGGCCTGCACGACGTCCTGGATGGTGGGCCTGACTCCGGCCGAGCCGAGGCAGCGATGACGGCACCCAGTCCACCCGAACCCAGTCCACCCGAACCCAGTCCACCCGAACCCAGTCCACCCGAACCCAGGCCCGATCCGGACCGGCCGGCCGATCCCGACCAGGCCGCGCTGTTTGACGCCGTGGCCGCAGAGCACGCCGCGATCTACGGCTATGGGATTGTCTCGGCGCACATCTATCCCGACGAGAACGAACTGGTGTCAAAGGTGCTGGCCGAGCACCGGGACCGGCGGGAGGCCGCCGTGTCGATGCTGACCCAGCGGTCGGTCAAGGTGCCGCTGCCGGCCAGCGGCTACCAGTTGCCGACAACGGTGAACAACGCGAACGAAGCCGCCAAACTCGCGATCCGAATGGAGAGCGACTGCGCGGTGGCCTGGCGGGCGGTCATGGAACAGGCGACCTCCGAACAGGACCGCGCATTCGGCCTGACGGCGCTGACCCAGTGCGCGGTGACGGCGGCGCGCTGGCGGCGGGTGCTGGGCGCGTGGCCGGTGACCGTGGCCTTCCCCGGCGGGGGCGAGTAGCTGGACCAACCGGTGGGGGTTCAGCCCGCGGTCAGAGCCGCGGCGATATCAGCGGCCGCAGTGCCGACAGCGATATCGCGGGTCTCGCCGGTGAACCGGTTGCGCAATTCGGCGGTGCCGTCGGCCCACCCGCGGCCGAGCACCACGATCCAGGGCATCCCGAGCAATTCGGCATCTTTGAACTTCACCCCCGGCGAGACGGTCCGGTCGTCGAGCAGCACCTCGAAGCCCAGCGCATCGAGATCGGCGGCCAGGGCCTCGGCACCGGCGCGGGCATCGACATCCTTGTTGGCGATGACGACGTGCACATCGAACGGTGACACCGACGACGGCCACCGCAATCCGAGTTCGTCGTGCTGCTGTTCGGCGATCACCGCCACCAGTCGCGAAACGCCGACGCCGTAGGAACCCATTGTCGGCCGCACCGGCTTACCGTCCTCGCCGAGCACGTCGACGGTGAACGCGTCGGTGTACTTGCGACCGAGTTGGAAGATGTGGCCGATCTCGATTCCCCGCGCACTCACCAGTGGGCCGGCCCCGTCCGGAGACGGGTCACCATCGCGGACCTCCGCGGCCTCAATGATGCCGTCGGCGGTGAAGTCACGACCCGCAACCAGACCCACCACATGCTTGCCGGCTTCGTCGGCGCCGGTGATCCAGGCGGTACCGGGAGCAACGCGCGGGTCAACCAGGTAGCGAACACCGTTGTCCAGCAATGCCTTCGGGCCGATATAGCCCTTCTTGAGAAAGGGATACCTCGCGAAGTCGGAATCGTCGAGCATCGCGTATTCGGCAGGATCCAGTGCGGCGCCGAGTCGCTTGTCGTCCACCTCGCGATCACCGGGCACCCCGATTCCGAGCAGTCCCCACTCCCCGCCCGGTGAGCGAACCTTGAGCAGCACATTTTTGAGGGTGTCGGCGGCGGTGACGGTGCGGCCCAACCCGGCGGTGTTCGCCCAGTCGACCAGGGTGGCGATGGTCGGGGTGTCGCCGGTGTCGTGCACCGTCGGCGCCGCCAGTGCATCGACCGACACCGGGTCGGGTACCGCGGTGGTGACCGCCTCGACGTTGGCGGCGTAGCCGGATTCCAGACACCGCACGAAGGTGTCCTCACCGATGTCGCTCTCGGCGAGGAACTCCTCGGATGCGCTGCCACCCATCGCACCGGAGACCGCCGAGACGATCACATAGCGAATTGCCATGCGCGCGAACATCTTCTGATAGGCCTCCCGGTGGGCCTGATACACCGTCCGCAGTCCGTCGTCGTTGACGTCGAAGGAGTACGAGTCCTTCATGATGAACTCGCGGCCGCGCAGGATCCCCGCCCGCGGCCGGGCCTCATCGCGGTACTTGGTCTGGATCTGGAACAGCAGCACCGGGAAGTCCCTGTAGGAGCTGTACTCCCCCTTCACCGTCAGGGTGAACAATTCCTCGTGCGTGGGCCCCAGCAGATAATCGTTATCGCGGCGGTCCTTGAGGCGGAAAACCCCGTCGCCGTACTCGGTCCAGCGGTTGGTGGTCTCGTACGGCGCGCGCGGCAGTAATGCGGGGAACAGGATCTCCTGACCGCCGATGGCGACCATCTCGTCGCGCACGATGTTCTCGATCTTGCGCAGCACCCGCAGGCCCAGCGGCAGCCAGCTGTAGAGACCTGGCCCGATCGGCCGGACATAACCGGCTCGGATAAGCAGTTTATGGCTGGGCACTTCGGCGTCGGCGGGGTCGTCGCGCAGCGTTCGCAGGAACAACTCGGACATACGGGTGATCACAACGGGCCAGCTTAGGCCACCCATTAGGGTGAGGTGCGTGACAGCCGACGCGAACCGCACCGGTTACGTGGTGACGGCGGATCCCTACACCGGACGGATGCCGACACACGCCGGTGATCTGGCCGTCGAAACCCACGGCATCGCACCGATCCCGCCGGAGAACCGGTACGGCACCGCGCGGCGTCTGTTCACCGTGTGGTTCGCACCTCAGGTCAATATGACCGTGCTCTTCACCGG
>Ga0194055_10004755_pt1 | contig 10082 bp, 9 predicted proteins | sample SepL449m_MetaG_FD_155482 | JGI IMG/M metagenome (GOLD analysis project Ga0194055, IMG submission 155482) | Anoxic zone freshwater microbial communities from boreal shield lake in IISD Experimental Lakes Area, Ontario, Canada - Sep2016-L442-9m | ecosystem: Environmental > Aquatic > Freshwater >... | reverse complement strand
CCTCCTGGCGGCGCGCCCCGCCCGGGCCGCCGAGGACCCCGCCACCCTGACCCTTTCGGCTGAGGGCGTCAGCCGGTTGGCCCCGGACATGGCGACCATCTCCCTGGGGGTGGTCACCGAGGCGCCCACTGCCGGCGACGCCTTGAAGCTGAACGCCGAGCGGATGACCAAGGTCATTGCAGCCCTGCGCAATGCCGGCCTGGCCGAGCGGGACATCCAGACCAGCGGCCTGTCGGTCTCGCCTCAGTACGACTATCCCAACGGCAAGCCCCCCGCGCTGAGGGGCTACCAGGCCGCCAACCAGGTGACCGCCACGGTGCGCGACCTGCGACGCCTGGGGCCGATCCTGGACTCCACGGTCAGCGTCGGCGTCAACTCCGCCGGCCAGGTGAGCTTCGGCCTGTCCGATCCCCTGACCGCCGAGAACGCGGCGCGGGAAGCGGCCGTGAAGGCCTTGAACGCCAAGGCGGCTCTCTATGCCCGGGCCACCGGCTATTCGGGGGTGCGCCTGACGGCCCTGTCCGAAGGCGGCTTCACCCCTCAGCCCCGTCCCATGATGCGGGCCTATGCCATGGCCGCGCCCATGGCCGACTCCGCCCCCACCCCCGTCGCGCCCGGCGAGCTGAACGTCAGCATCACGGTGAACGGCGTCTTCGATCTGGTGAAATAGCATGGACGATGCCCTCGCCCGGGACTGGCAGTTCCTGAAGGTCGAGGCGGAGGGCCCCACCCTGGTGGTGCGCCTGAACCGCCCCGAGGCCCGCAACGCCCTGAATACCGGCCTGATGGTCGAGCTGACCGAGTTTGCCCGGGCCATCCGGCGGCGGACCGATATCTTCACGGTGATCCTGACCGGGTCGGACCGCTATTTCAGCGCCGGCGCGGACCTGGCCGCCCAGGGCGAGCGGCGCCGGCCGACCCTGATGGAGACCCGGGAGGCGGTGATGGCCGGGCCGGACATGTGCGAGGCCTGGGAGCAGGTGGAGGCGGTGACCATCGCCGCCATCGAGGGCTATTGCATCGGCGGGGGCTGCGCCCTGGTGGCGGCCTGCGACTTCCGCATCCTGGGGGAAGGCGCCTATCTGCGGCTGCCGGAAATTCCCCTCGGCATCAACATGAGCTGGCGGTCCATCCCGCGCATCCACGCCCTGGTGGGGCCGGCCCGGGCCAAGCAGTTCGTCATGTTCGGCGAGGCGGTCCATGCCGCCGACGGCCTGTCCTGGGGCTTCTGCGAGGAGGTGGCCCCCGCAGGCGGAGCCCTCGACGCGGCCCGGGTCTGGGCGGGTAAGGTGGCCGCCCTGCCGCCCCTGCCCGTGCGCATGACCAAGGAGGCGGTGGACGCCCTCGACAAGGCCAACCACCATGCCGCCACCTTCATGGACCGGGACCAGTATCTCCTGACCAGCCGCAGCGAAGACTTCCGCGAGGGCGCGGCGGCCTTCTTCGAGAAGCGCCCGCCGAAATTCAGCGGGAACTGAGGCGGAAAATGGGACGGCCACTCAGTTAACCCCCTCCACCGCACTGCGCGCGCCACCTCCCCCGGGGGGGAGGAATTAGAGGTCTTGTCAGCTGGCCGGGGTCAGGCCGGCCCGCTCGAAGGCGCCGCGCAGCTTGTCGCTGACCACCACGCCGGGCGGCGTGTTGGCGCCCTCCATCACGGCCGTGAAGACCAGTTCAGGCTGGCCGGGGACAGGCCCCGCCGCCCAGGCCACGGAGCGGCTACGATCGGGGTTGGAGGGGCAGGAGGCCTGGATCACGGCGCCTTCCCGTCCTGCTGCCTTCAGCAGCGCACCGGCGGCCCGGGCGTCTGTCCCGTTGCAGGCGGGCCAGACCTTTTCGCAGACCCCCGGGTTCCCGTAGGTCCAGACCACCCGGCCTGTCCCGGCCTGGCCGACCAGGACACAGGTGTTGGGATCGCCAATCGCATCCTCGACGGCCTTTTCCAGCACAAGCGGGTCCACGGTCTTGGGCAGGGGCGGCGCGCAGGCGGCGGTCAGGGCGACGGCGGCGAAGGCGGCGGCGAGGGCGGGACGGAACAGGGACATGATCGACCTCCGGGGGGAGCGCCTTTCTAACCCGCTTCTGGCCCCGAGGCGACGCCACGCTTGACGCTCCGCACGCCGGACGGGACAACAGGTTCCGAAGTCAGATGGGCGCGACGCCCAGCGGGAGGACGACCATGGACATGAACCTCATCAACCGGATCCCCGGCGCCCTGCAGGGCGTGGTGGAGGCCGGCGACCTGTCGGGCTTCGTCACCCTGATCTGGCGCAAGGGCGAGATCGTCCAGCTCAACACCCTGGGCAAGCGCGACATCGCCGGCGACAAGCCCATGACCCGGGACACGATGTTCCGCATCGCCTCCATGACCAAGCCCCTGACCTCGGTCCTGGCCCTCATGCTGATGGAGGAGGGCCGGCTGAAGCTGGACGACCCGATCACCAAATGGGCGCCAGAATTCTCGGGCATGAAGGTACTGAAGTCGGCGACCGGGCCCCTGGACGAGGTGGTCGACGCCCCCCGCGACATCACGGTGGAGGACCTTTTGACCCATCGCGCGGGCCTGGCCTACGGCTTCACCTCGATGGGGCCCATCGCCCACGCCCACCATGAGGTTCTGGGCCCGCCCCTGGGCAATCCGCACGGGCCGGACATGTGGCTGGAGCGGCTGTCCAGCCTACCCCTCACCTACGCCCCCGGCGAGCGTTTCCACTACAGCCACGCCACGGACGTCCTGGGCTTCCTGGTCGGCCGCATCGCCGGCACCACCTACCAGGACTTCCTGAAGTCGCGGATCCTCGAGCCCCTCGGCATGACCGACACCGACTTCTGGTGCCCGCCGGAGAAGCGCGACCGGATGGCCAAACTGTACAAGGCCGAGGACGGCGCGCCCCTCAAGGACGTCTCCTACGTGCACGAAGACCATCCGCCGGCCTTCTGCGCGGGCGGCGGCGGCCTGATCTCCACCGTCGACGACTACCTGACCTTCGCCCGGCTGATGCTGAACCGGGGCGAGCTGAACGGCGTGCGGCTGATCGGCGAGGACACCTTCGACCTCATGACCTCGAACCGGCTGACCCCGGAGCAGCGCGAGATCCCCTTCATGGGCATCCCCTTCTGGATGGGCCAGGGCTTCGGCCTGGGGGTCTCGGTCATCACCGACCCGGAGAAGCAGGCCTGGATGGGCGCCGGCTCGATCGGGGCCTTTGGCTGGCCGGGCGCCTTCGGCACCTGGTGGCAGGCGGACCGCGAGGAGGACATGGTCCTCATCTACCTGATCCAGAACTCCATGGAGCTGGGACCGGAGTCCGCCAGCCAGGTGGCCACCGGCCAGCGCATGGGCGCCCGGGCCGCCCTGCCCATCTTCCAGAAGCAGGCCTACGCCGCCCTGGGCAAGGGCCCGCCCCTGGTCTGAGCCGGATCAGCGACCGTCCGGGCCCGTGACCTCCAGGCCGCGGGCCTCCAGCTTACGGATCACCCCCTCCTCGGCGACCATCATGGAGATGTCGACGAGGGCGACGCTGTGGCCGGGGGTCTTCAGGCCGTCGGCGATCAGCCGGGTGTGGTCATCGACGATGGCGCGCCAGATCTGCGGCCCTCCGTTCAGCAGCAGGAGACAGCCTTCGTAGTCCCGCGGACCACTGATGGCGGTGCCCACATCGCCCCGCGCCCAGCCCTCGGCCACGGCACCGGGGCGGGCGCGCTCCACCGTCCGGACGGCGGCGGAGAGACAGGTCGTTTCCAGGGCCGGATCCATGTTCGAGAACACCTTCGAGACCATGTCACTGACATTGCGGGCGGGGGCCTCGACGCGACGCACCTTCGCCTTGCGCGCAGCCTTCAGGATATCGTCCCGGGGATCCACCCAGCCCTTGGGCGTAGAATCCCCCAGCAGCATCATTGAGGCGACGAAGGGCGTCCACTTGGCGTAGCGCCCCACCGGCTGGCCCACCTTCTCGCGGGCGGCGACGAACCGGGACCGGAGCGGGTCCTGGAGCCGGGTCTCCAGGGGAATATCAGACCTCAGGCTGCGGTAGAGGCGCATGGCCTCGCCAAAGGACGAGATGCCGACGCTGACGCGGGCGGAGTCCGCGAGGATCAGGCTGTTGGCCCCCTTGAGCCGCCGGTCGAGCCAGCGCCGGTCCCAGGTCGACTTGGGAGGAATCCGGCGGCTGCTGGGCATGCCCAGGATGTAGACGGTGGAGTCCCCGTCCGTCACCACCCACCAGGCGGGGCCCGGCTCCTTGGCCTGGACGACCAGTTCCTCGACCACGGCGGCGCCGGGGTCCTCAGGCAGGCCGGGCGCAGGCTGGGTGCGGGCGACAGGTGCGGCGACAAGGACAAGGCCCGCCATCAGGGCAAGAACCAGAGGTTTCATGACAGGTCTCCTGCGGAGCGCTGGATCGGGGGATTTTGGGGCAAGGTCAGGGCCGCCTGGCGGGGCGCGCAGTCGGGATCACACAAAGGGGGCGGTCCTGGAACCGGTCGCCGGCCAGGCTCCCGTCCTCGGCGGCCTTGCGGCGGAAGGCGTTGAGCGCCCGGGTTTCCGGCGGCGGCTTCTCACCGGCAGCGCAGACCGGGGCCTCGGTCCGGCGGCCCGACGGGCACTCGCAGACGTCACGCCGGGCGTCGAGCCGGCTGGCCGGGGCGGTGCAGATCACGGGGCTCAGGCTGCCACTCGGTTCCAGGCAGACGGTGGTGATGGCTGCGGCCAGCCAGAGGGCGATGGACATGAAGGGTCTCCGGGGTTGCGGAAGCGCACCAAGCTTAACCCAGGTTCACCCTCCTTCGGGGGTCTTTTGTTTACGCCAGTAGGGTCAGGTTCAGTCTACGGAGACCCTGATCATGAACCCGATCGCTATCGCCCAGTACGGGCTAATCGCCGCCACCAATCGCTTTAATGAGTCCGCCCAGAAGATCTCGAACATGAGTGTCGAGGGCGTGGACATTGACCTGGTGCGGGAGGTTGTTGACATGAAACTGGCTGAGGCCGGGGTGTCGGCCAACGCTGCAGTGATCCGCACGGCGGACCAGATGCAGGGCACAGTCCTCGACATCGTCGTCTGACCCCGGCGCCGTCCGGGTTTTGACAGCGGCCTGCCAGAGGCATAGCGGACAGGCATGACCGTCCGCGATCTTTTCCCTACCCGCATCTGCGAGACCACCCTGGCCGGGGGGAAGGACTTCGACGTCCTCCTCGTGGACCTCGAAGCCGCCTGCCGCATGCTGGAGGCCGAGGACGTTGCCGGGCGCGACTGGTGCCGGCGCAACGGCTATGGCGGCTACACCTCCTACGCCTCCCTCGACGACCTGCCGCGCAGGGCCAGCGTCTTCGACGACCTGAAGCGCAGGCTGGACCGGATCGTGCGCGGCTACGCCAAGGACCTGTACCTGGACCTGGGTGCCGGGCGTCTGCGGATGGACAGCCTGTGGGTCAATATCCTGAAGCCGGGCGCCGCCCACTCGGGCCACATCCACCCGCACAGCGTGATCTCCGGCACGATGTATGTCGCGACCCCGCCCGGCGCCTCGGCCCTGCGGCTGGAGGACCCGCGCCTGCCCCTGATGATGGCCGCCCCGCCCCGCAGCGCCGACGCGCCCGAGGCCAACCGCACCTTCGTCCACCTGACACCCGCCCCGGGAACGGTGTTCCTCTGGGAAAGCTGGCTGCGCCACGAGGTACCCCCCAACCAGGCCCGCACCCCACGTATCTCCATCAGCTTCAACTACGCCTGGGGCTAGGGCCGTTAGCGAACGCATTGAATCGGTTGGGGTTCCCGAGGCGACTGGGCTCTGGCTCGGCTCGGAATGAACGCCAAGTCCATGTGACGCACACGCGAGCGAAGGCAGGCCGCGCTCTGAACCTTCGATTGGGCGGCAGAACCCTGTTGCCCTGCGGATGGCAACGATTGTTGGTTAGTCCGACCTGTAAAAGCTCGAAACAAAACCGTTGCGAACGAAAAATGTTTGGGAAGAGGCTTCGGAGGATATGACCGCAAAAGAGTCATTCTCAAGAGTGATCGAGGTTCCGCAATTGGCCGAAGGTGCAGATCCGTTTTTGCAACTTAAGGTAGGATAAGTACCCGGCGGTTGTGTCTGCAGAAACATTCTGGAAAGCGAAGCGATTTCCCCCGACTCTACAATTCGAGGCATGCCGCCCGATCTGCTCGTCTCGAGAAAGACTCCCCATTTGCCTTCTTTCACATTCTTGGACAGATAGGCGTGGTCCTGCTTCCCATCACCGTCGAAATCTCCAAATGCACTTAGATTGAGCCATTTGTTTTGTTGACGATGTGACCAGTCCTCAGACTGATTTACATCAGAAGATGTGACCCTCTCCCAATTCAGAGGTTTCGATTGTGTTGGACCTGCTGCAATCAAAATAAATAAGGATACAGATAGAAAACCTGCATTATTTCTGATCGACTTTTTCAAATCCAAATCTCCTGGAAATTTGAAAACGGAATGAAATTTTTGCAGCACCAGTATGAGCAAGTTCGCATGCATCATTCAAGCTGGGTTAGCTGGCCAGCTCGAGCTTGATCCAGAGCGACAGGTGATCATCGATGCGATGGGAGCCGCCGCCGAGATGGCCCACCGCCATAGACGTAGGCCGCACAGTCAGAGACCGAGAAACAGCGTCAGCGCGAGGGTGCCAAGGGCTTCGTCAGAAACAGGACATGCTGCAGGCTGACCGAGAGGGGCTCTATTCAACCGTATTGCGAAGACGAATTCCGCTGGCGTGCAGGGTGGTCGACCACAGGTCCGCGAAACCCGACAGCCGCTCGACCGGGCGTACCTCCACCCCAGCGAGAAGATGCTCGGCGGGCAGGTTATCCAGGCGGACGGAGGCGACGGGCGTTACGGCCGTTCGGCTGACCCACATGCCGGCGTCGTCCAGATCCTCGAAGCCTTCGGGTTCGAAGTCATAGCGGTGCAGAACCGCCTCTGAAATGGCCGCCAGCCAGCCAGCCTCGACCCAGGCGATCATGTCGGCGCAGCTGTCGCCAAACCAGCGGTCGCGGTCGGCTTCGGTGGTCCGGGGCGTAGCCCGCGCCAGGATCCGGGGGCACTCCCTTGGGAACAGGTAGAGCCCCCGCCAGTCAGTCTCGATGGCCCAGACCAGGGGCCCGTTCAGCCATTCCCGGCCCGCCGGTCGGTCCGAGGGGACCCTGACTGGCCGAGGGTCGAACCGGGCGATATCCGGCTCGTGGCTGAAGTGGTGCAGCCGGACCCTCACGAAGGACGCCCCGTCGGCCCTAGCTGTCCAGGAAGCTACGTAGCTTGCGGCTGCGGCTGGGGTGCTTGAGCTTTCGCAGGGCCTTTGCCTCGATCTGGCGGATCCGCTCGCGGGTCACGCTGAACTGCTGGCCCACCTCCTCGAGGGTGTGGTCGGTGTTCATGCCGATGCCGAAGCGCATCCGCAGGACCCGCTCCTCCCGGGGAGTCAGGGAGGCCAGGACCCGGGTGGTGGTCTCGCGCAGGTTGGACTGGATGGCCGCATCAATAGGCAGGATGGCGCTCTTGTCCTCGATGAAGTCGCCCAGGTGCGAGTCTTCCTCGTCACCGATGGGGGTCTCGAGGCTGATGGGTTCCTTGGCGATCTTCAGGACCTTGCGGACCTTCTCAAGGGGCATGGCCAGCTTCTCGGCCAGCTCCTCGGGGGTGGGCTCGCGACCGATCTCGTGCAGCATCTGGCGGGAGGTGCGGACGATCTTGTTGATCGTCTCGATCATGTGCACCGGGATACGGATGGTACGGGCCTGGTCGGCGATGGACCGGGTGATGGCCTGCCGGATCCACCAGGTGGCGTAGGTCGAGAACTTGTAGCCCCGGCGATACTCGAACTTGTCCACCGCCTTCATGAGGCCGATGTTACCTTCCTGAATAAGATCAAGGAACTGCAGGCCACGGTTCGTGTATTTCTTGGCGATGGAGATGACTAGGCGCAGGTTGGCCTCGACCATCTCTTTCTTGGCTTGCCGGGCCTCGCGCTCGCCCTTCTGCACGGTGTGGACGATGCGCCGGTACTCGTCGATGGGCACGCCGGATTCGGTGGCCAGGGAGGCGATTTCCTGGCGGATGGCCAGGACCTGGGCTGCCTCGTTCTCGGCGAACTTGGTCCACCGTACGCCCAGGGCCTTGACCTGCGCACTCCAGGTCGGATCCAGCTCTGCGCCCAGGTAGGTCTTCAGGAACTCACTGCGATTGATGCCATAGCTGTCGGCCATGCGCATGAGCCGGCCCTCAAGGCCCATCAGGCGCTTATTGATGGCGTACAGCTGCTCGACCAGGGCCTCGATCCGGTTGTTGTTCAGCTTCAGGGTCTTGAGGTGCTGGACGATGGTCCCGCTGGCAGTGGCGTGGGCCGTCCGGTCAGCCTCGGACAGGTCCTCGCCCTTCAGGCGCTTGCCGACCAGCTTCTCCTGTAGGGCGCGGAAGGCGTCGAACTCGGCGGCGATGGCGTCGAGGGTCAGCATGATCCCCTCCCGCAGCTCGCTTTCCATGGCGCTGATGGTCGGGCCGGCGCCGTCATCGAAGTCGTCGTCGTCGTCGCCCTCCGCCTTGGCGATGGCCTCGCCGTCCTCAGTGACCTCGGCGGATTCGGCGGCCTCGGCGACCTGGGCGGCCAGGGCCAGGGCCTCGGCAGCCGCGCTGACGCCGCCATAGGTCTGATCGAGGTCAATCACCTCGCGCAGCAGGATACGGCCGGTGCCCAGTTCCTCGCGCCAAACCATGATGGCCTCGAAGGTCAGGGCGCTCTCGCAGAGGCCCCGGATCATGGTGTCGCGGCCGGCCTCAATACGCTTGGCGATGGCGATCTCGCCTTCACGGGAGAGCAGCTCCACTGTGCCCATCTCGCGCAGGTACATCCGTACGGGATCATCTGTACGGTCGTAGGCGGCTTCCTTCTGGGTCTCGACGACCGCAGTTTCCTCGCGGACGGCCACCTCCCCGCCCTCGGCGTCCTCCTCGGCCTCGACCACATTGACGCCCATCTCGGACAGCATGGCCAGGGTGTCCTCGATCGCCTCGGAGGTCACCTCCTCCGATGGCAACACCTTGTTCAGCTCGTCCATGGTGACGTAGCCGCGGGCCTTGGCCTGCTTGATGAACTTCTTGACGCCAGCGTCCGTCAGGTCGAGCAGCGGGCCGTCGCTGGAGGGGGTGTCGGCGACTTCGGTTTCGGCGGGGGTGGTGCTCATCAGGATCTCCGCTTTCCGGAACCGCCTGCGCAGGATCCGAAGCTCGAAAAGGTTGCAGCGCCCAGGCGCTGTCGTCAGGGTTCGTCTTGCCAGTTTCTGATCTGTCGACGCAGCCGGTCACGCTCACCCTTCAGCCTCGAGAAGGCGTCCACAGATAAAGCTCCGCCAAGGTTACCCTTGGCGGTGGACACGGCTTCATCGAGGGCCACCAGCCTGGAAAGGCGGGCGAAGGCCTGCGACCACTGCGATCTTGCGTCCTCGAGGGAGACATCCTGTTTGAGGAAGGGCGCGCCCGATTTCGCAGCGGCCCGGTCGATGTCTGTCATAAGAGCTTCAAAATCTGTCCCATCCAGATGGCGTGCGAGACCCTGGGAGTCAAGATGCTCAGACTCCAGTCGCAGCCGGATGATTTCCTTCACCAATCCCGCAAGGGCGGGGTCCCCGAAGCCAGAGGCGGCGAACGGGGTCTCCAGGAACGCGTCCAGGCAGGTCGGGTCCTCGAGGATCCAGCGCACCAGGGCAGCGGCGGCCAGGTCCAGGTCTGAGGCCAGCCGCCGGGCGGCCGATCGACCCAGGGATGTCGGCGCCGGATCAATCCAGGCGCGGCCCTGACCTGAGAACCGGCGCCGTCCATCAGGCCCCGGAAAAGGCGCGGCGCGGGAGGGCAGAGCGGCTTCGAACCGGTTCAGCAGGTCGTCCCGGTAGGCAGACTGCAGGTCACGGTCGGCGATCCGCGAGGCGGCGGCCCGCAGCCTGGCCTTGAGGCCGGCCCGGCGCTCGGGCGTGTCCAAGGGTTCGCTCTCGAATTCGCGCCGGAACAGCATCTCGGAAAAGCCGGTCGTCCGCGACAGCTGGCTTCGCAGGGCGGCGGCGCCC
>Ga0194055_10004754_pt1 | contig 10082 bp, 5 predicted proteins | sample SepL449m_MetaG_FD_155482 | JGI IMG/M metagenome (GOLD analysis project Ga0194055, IMG submission 155482) | Anoxic zone freshwater microbial communities from boreal shield lake in IISD Experimental Lakes Area, Ontario, Canada - Sep2016-L442-9m | ecosystem: Environmental > Aquatic > Freshwater >... | reverse complement strand
CGAGGGAGACAATCCCCCAGCTCTCACGTGGGTGACCGAGCTCGACGTTGAACCGGAGCATCTTCTCGCGGAAGTCGTAGGGATGGGTCCCGGTGTCGTCGTGGATCGCCGCGGTGACGTCATAGGTACCGGGAACCAGGGGGAGGTGGTCGATCCGAAGTTCCACCCGACCGCTGCCCTGCACCGCGTCGAGGAGGAGTCCGGCGTCTCGGGTGTTCGGACCGGCGACGTAGACCCCGTCGGCGGTGTAGATGGACGCCCCGAAGAGCGGGTGGCGGATCTCCTCGTTCGCGGCGTACTCGAACGAGAGTGTGACCGGATCACCCGTCCGACAATGATCGACGGCAACGCCGTCGTCTCCGAGCAACCGGAACCGCTCCAGTCGGATCTCACCGGAGCCCCACCGTGCGCCGTCCTCGACGTCGAACTGGCGGTCGGCGAAGACCTCGACCATGTATTCGTCGATGACGCTCGCCGCCGAACCGACGTCGATCAGCTTCCCGTGCTCGAGCAATGCGACTTCGTCGCAGAGGTTCCGGACCGCCGGCATCGAATGTGACACCACCACCACGGTCCGACCGTCCGCCTTGAACTCGAGGATCTTGTCGGTGCACTTCTGCTGGAACTCCGCGTCGCCCACGGCCAGCACCTCGTCGACCAGCAGGATCTCCGGGTCGATGCTGATGGCGACCGCGAACCCGAGGCGTACGTACATGCCCGACGAGTAGTTCTTCACTGGCGTGTCGATGAACGGCTCGATGCCCGAGAAGTCGACGATGGAGTCGAAGCACGCGTCGACCTGCTTCTTGCTCATCCCGAGGATCGAACCGTTGAGGTAGACGTTCTCCCGCCCGCTGAGTTCCGGGTGGAACCCGGCGCCGAGCTCGAGCAGGGCCGAGACCGTCCCGTGGGACGAGATCCGTCCGATGTCGGGGCGCAGGATCCGGGCGATGCACTTCAACAGCGTGCTCTTGCCCGAGCCGTTCTCACCGATGAGCCCGAACGTGACCCCTTCCTGGACGTCGAACGACACGTCGTCGAGGGCCCGGAAGTCTTCGAAGCGCGCACGACCACCGCGCATGACCGCCGCCTTCAGCGACTGGTTGCGCTCGTGGTAGAGGCGGAACTGCTTCGACACGCCTTCCACGCTGACGGCCGGCGCGGTCACACTTCCTCCGGAAGACGACCGTCGTGGCGGACGAAGAACCAGTATCCGAGGGTGAGGGCCACCACCGTGCATCCGACCAGGTAGGCCAGGCTCCCGATCGACGGCATCCGCAGATCATAGAGAGTGCTCCGAAAGTCCAGCACGAACTGAACCAGCGGATTGAGGCGATAGAGGCGCCCGACCGGAAGGTTCACTCCCAACACGTGCGCGTGCGCCGGGACCACCGAGATCGGATAGACGATCGGCGCCGAGTAGAAGAGCGCCTGCATCGCGATGTTGACGAAGTGCTTCACGTCACGGAAGTAGACGTTGGCGACGCTGAGGAACAGGCCGATCCCCGTCACGAACAGCGCCATCACCACGATCAGGAAGATCGCCACCGGTATCCACGGCAGGATCATGTTGCCGACGACCAGCAGGATCACACAGAGCACCCCGGCCTCGATCGCCAGCGACACCAGGAGCGACAAGACCCCGGAGACGACCAGGAGCTCACGAGGGAAGTAGACCTTCTTGATCAGGTTGGCGTTCCCGATGAAGGCGTCGAGGGAGACCCCGACGCAGCCCGAGAAGAAGTTCCACAGAACCAGCCCGCACAAGAGGTAGAGGACGAAGTTCTTCAGGCCGCTCGGGTCACCGAGGGGGGGCTGCACCTTCAAGAAGACTGCGAAGACGAGCCAGTAGATGAGGACACTCGCCAACGGGTTGAGCAGCGACCACGTCCATCCGAGGACAGACTTCTTGTAGCGGCTGCGCAGTTCCCGCAGCGTCAGATGGAGGAGGAGCTCCCGCCGTCCGACGAGTTCCGAGACCCGGCTCATGAAACGCCCAAACTAGCCGTCGGAACCACCCGGACCGACGAACCGGGCCTCAGCCCGTGCGCACGCCGAGGTCGAGGCCGGCTCCACGAATGGCCAGGAGCGTCTGTACGTGATCACGCTCGGGCTGGTGCGCCAGCGTCAGCACCAGATCGAGGAACTCCTCCGACGACGTCGGCCAGTCCGGCCAACGACGCGCCGTCCGCAGGGCACCCGCCCGCAGCGACGCCAGCAGTGCGGGGTCGTCCTTGCACCGGCGGAGGGCCGAGATCACGGCGGCATCGTCGTCGGTCGGGACGACGAGGCCGTTCTCGCCGTCGCGCACGTATTCGTGGTACCCCGTGACGTCGTTGGTCACGACCGTTCCGCCGCTATGGAACATCTCGAGCGGAGGGCCGTACATCCCCTCCACCAGACTCAACTTCATGAGGAGCGGGCAGGAGCGGTAGATCACGCCTGTCTCTTTCACCGGCACCTTGCTGAACACGCGGTCGACCCCGTCGACGCTGGTCACGTCGGTGGGGGTGAGCAGCCAGATCTCGTCGGCGCCGCCGGCCCGAGCGAGTTCGACCGAGTGCGGGATGTTCTTCATCGCCACGTCGGAAGCACCCTCGAGCAGGACCCGGAACGGTCGGTCGGGATCGAGGGCGAGCTTCGGCCCCACGGGCGAATAGACCTCTTTGCGGATGCCGTTGCGAACGAGGAACCCCGGACGCCCGTGCGTCAGCGCGAGGTAGGTCTGGATCCAACGGGCGATCGTGATGACCGGAAGATCGAAGGTGTAGGTCAACTCCGCCAGCGCGACCGCATCCTGGTCCGAGCCACCGAGGTAGAAACGGGACTCGATCGACTGGACCAAGTACGCGTAGTGGCGGCTCCGGACCCCGGGGAGTTGGTACACGGTGCGCCAGAAGGTAGCGATCACGAGGTCGAACTCGAGGTCGTCGCGCTCGGCGACTTCCACGAGCGGGATCGTGGGAACCTCGGTGAGCGCCGGGTGCCAGGCACCCGGTTGCGTCGGGAACTCGACGAGCAACGTGACGTCGACCCCGTGACGGCGGGCGTGGAGGGCGTGCTGCAGGATCACGTAGGTGCCACCGCTGATGTCGAGCGATCCCACGACGAAGGCGATCCGTGTCGGCGCGCCGTCGTGTCGGGGCGGCGGCGAGAACCGCGAGTAGTACTCGTGCAGGAACGGGTCGTTCACGGAAGTTCCCTTCGTAGCGCGCGGAGCTCCGACAGTGCCCGCACGGGGAGCCAGGCGCGGTAGCCCGCGGCCCACCGGCTGTCGGCCTCTTCGGGTGTCGGAGGATGGGGGAGCGCCGGACCCGGGACCGCCGCATCGACCAGGATCGAGCGGGGTGCGCGCAACTTGCCGTACGGGCTGGCGTTGAAGGCACCGAAGGTGTCGTCGTGGGTGGAGTCGAACCAGATGTCGGCCACTCCACCCCACGGTTCCTCGTAGTACCGCCGGAGCACGTTCGCCAGGGCCGGTCGGAGCATGGCAGCGGTGAGGCCGTTCGTCACCATCCAGGCGGCCACGACCGGGGCGACCTCCACCACCGCGTCCTGGAATGCCGCGATCGCGGCCGAAGATCGCGGTCCCTCGGGCTCGTGGACCGCCTCGAACTCACCGGCCGACTCGCGGTATCCCACCACCGACGGCAAGTCGGGGGTCCACGGACCCTCCACGGCCGCCGGCGGGTCGACGAATCCGAAATCGTGGCCCAGGTTCCCGTCGAACGCGACCGCCGTCTTCGTCACGTTGGGGGGTTGGGGGTTGAGGAACGGGAACAGCCCGAGGTACACCCCCACCCAGCGGCGCTCGGGGAACACCCGCGCCAGATTGTCCTGGATGGTGCCCCGCCACCCGACGTCGACCACGACCGACGTCGGACCCGCCCCGAGGAGCGGCTCGGCGAAGCCCCGCAGCGCCGTGCGTTGTTCGGCGTTGCGAGTCGCCACCGCCTCGACCACTCGCGGGCGCTCGAGCAACCTCGCCACCCGGCGGTCGTCGGCGATCCCTTCGACCACGTCGTCGAGCGTCAGGCCCGCGGCCTCGACGTCGGCCCGCAAGGACTCCGGATCGAGCCCGAGCGAGGCGAAGAGTGCCCGAGGCGACTGGCTCGAGTACTGACTCCACAGGCGACCGAGGCCCGCCGGTGAGGCGTCGTCGAGCGATGCTGCGAACGTCGCCCGACGACTGCACGGGAGGTGGACGCCGTCGGGGGCCCGCTCTGCGAAGAGCACCGGAGCCACCACCTCGTGGACCCGACGCAAGAAGGCACCCTCACGACTCGCGTAGAGCACCCGGGGCGCACTCTGGGTGACCGCCGCTTCGATCGCGCCGGCGACCAGAGCCACCGGGAGCAGCGCACTGCACACGCCGGCCTGCCCGGCCCGCACGACGCGCTCGGGGCCCGCGGGCACCACGACGGGGACGAGCGTCCGGAGCTCCCGTTCGAGGACACCGACGAGGTCCTCGACGTGCATCGGATCTAGTTCACCCGGACCGGGGTAACCGGAGGGTGTGAGCTCCACCAACGCCGACCAGCCACCGGTCTCGACCTGTTGGTGACGGTCGGCCCACGGATTGTCACCGACATGGAGATGGCGACCGGCGTCGACCCCGAACTCGCGCCGGACCAGCTCGAAGAGCCCGCCGTCGCGCCGCTTGGACGCTTCGAGGTCACACGAGACGTAGAGCGCCAGGTCCAGCGGGTATCCATTCGCGGTGAGCACCTTGCGCAGGCCCTCGGCCCCGATGTAGAAGTCGGAGATCACGGCCAGCCGAGGGCCGTCGGGGCGGACGGAGAGCCGTTCGAACAGATCGGCGACGGCATCGACCGGGTATGTGGTCGCCGCCTCTTCGTCGGCTTCGACGCTGGCGAGCACCTCCGCGACCTTCCTGCTCTCACGTTTCCCGAGGCCGGCGACGTCGACCAGCACCTTGGCCAGGACTTCGGCCAGGCGGTACTCCTCGTGAGCGGTCGATCGGGCGATGGCGGCTTCCACCTCGACCCGGATCACCATCAGCGACCAGGGAGTGGTGCCCTCCGGCATGGAGTCTCCGTGGGCGATCAGCATGCGCCGGGCGGTGGCCAGCTTGGCCGCGTCAGCCGGCCGGCGGCGCGCCACGAGGGTGTCCCAGAGGTCGAAGGTGACCAGGTCGACATCGACGGACGCGAGGTCCGCGAGGTCGGCCACCAGGTCGGTGCCATCGGGGTCGGTGAGCACGCACCCGGCCACGTTGCGCACGAGGACCTGCGCCGGCCCCGCGACGGCGAGCGTGCGGCGGCGGTGTTCCGGGTGCACGAATTCGCCGCGGGACCAGCCCTCGTTCCAGTAGTACTCGAGCGGACTCACCCCGGACTCCCGCGCACCGGAGTTGTGGGCCAGGTACCACTCGCTCGAGAAGACCGGTGACGGATCCATGCCTTCTCGCCAGCCGTGGACGAGATAGTGACGGAATGGTTCGGCTCCGGCCGCCACGACGTCTGGGCGCTCGCGCAGGTACCACGACGTGTCGAAGAGCGGGTTGGGATCGCGCTGCTCGCCCCAGCCGAACCGGCGGTAGTGCACCAGAGGATCGTGGCGGGAACGGCGCACGTCTGGATTGGTCGCACGGTAGAAGTCGGCATCGAACACGGACGAGATCGACGAGGGCACCATCGAGACCGACGCGCCGATCACCTCGCGGAGCAGCCGTTCGGCGCGGGTCGAGGCCGGTCGCCCGGTCCCCAACGAGCGGGCGCGCCCGACCAGCCCGGCCAACGGTCCCGGCAGGGCACGGGATCCGATCCGGGACGACGGCGCGAGCGCGCGATCACGCTCCGCCACCCAGTCGTCGAGGATCCCGATCCGGGTCTCGAGGTCGGCGACGTAGGCGATGAGTTCCTCGACGTGGTGCTCCTGCGCCCGGATCGTCTCGTCGCGGGCGTCGATCATCCGCGCCTGGGTCTCGGTCGACAGAGCACCGAAGTACGCCCCTGAACGGTTCTCGTAGTAGGCCTGCCAGCGCCCGAACTCCTCACCGAACGCGAACTCGATGCCGTCGGTGCCCTTCGGTGCGAGCACACCGAGGCCACAGCTGTGGAGGAACGTGACCGACGGGTGGCGCGCCGCGATCTCGGCCCAGTAGTCGGCACTGCCGTACCCGGTGTCGGGAGCCACGTCGTGGAACAGCACGACCCCGTTGTCGGCGAGCTTCGGGTACCAGGTCTCGAAGTCGTCCTTCACCGCGTCGTAGGTGTGGAAGCCGTCGATGTGGAGGAGGTCCACCGACCCGTCGGGGACCTCGGCGAGCGCTTCGGAGAACAGGCAACGGTGGAGCGTGACCTCGAGGTCCGGGTAGTGGTCGCCCCGGATCCGGCGAACGACGTCGATGACGTCGTCTTCGTAGAACCCGGCGTGCTCGTCTCCCATCCAGGTGTCGACGGCGTGGAGCGCGGCCGGGTACCCCTCGTCGAGCACGGCCTGGCAGAACGAGAAGAACGACACTCCGTAGTGGGTGCCGAGCTCGACGATCACGTCGGGACGGCCCCAGCGGATGAGGTCGTAGGCGAACCAGCGGTGGCCGAACCACGGCCCGGCGGCGCGCTCGGGGTCCGCCTCTTCCCCCAGGAACCGCGGGCGGTGCAGGTTCCACTCACGCCCGTCCACGTGCCACATCGCGACGTCAGGTTACCCGGTGGCCCTAGGATCTGATCGTGGAACTCCCCAGTTCGGACCGGACCCTCTCGGTCGTGATGCCTTGCTACAACGAGGAGAACACCCTCCGGTCCATCGTGGCGGCGGTCCTTGCGCAGCCCGAGGTCGGCGAGCTCCTCATCGTCGACGACGCCTCGTCCGACGCCACCCCCGAGATCCTGGCCTCGCTCGACGACCCACGGATCCGAGTCTTCACCCAGCCCGAGAACGCCGGGAAGGGCGCGGCCATCCGGCGCGGGTTCACCGAGGCCCAGTTCGAGTTCGTGATCGTCCAGGACGCCGACCTCGAGTACGACCCCCGGGAGTACCCGAAGCTCCTCCAGCCGCTGCTCGAGGGATCGGCCGACGTCGTGTACGGCTCACGCTTCCTCGGAACCGGGATGCGCCGCGTCCTCTACTTCTGGCACACCGTGGGGAACCGGATCATCACCCTCGGCTCGAACATGTTCACCAATCTCAACCTCACCGACATCGAGACCTGTTACAAGGTCTTCCGGCGCGAGATCCTCCACCAGTTCACCATCGAGGAGAACCGCTTCGGGGTCGAGCCGGAGATCACCGCGAAGTTGGCCGCGTTGCACGTGCGCGTCTTCGAGGTCGGAGTCAGTTACCGCGGTCGCACGTACGCCGAAGGGAAGAAGATCGGTTGGCGCGATGGTGTCCGCGCCTTCTTCTGCATCGCGGCCTATTCACCGCTCGGTGAGCGCTTCGGCATGAAGCGGCTCTCGCCCCACATTGCCCGCCTCACCCGCGGGCGTGCCTGACCGCCAGTCCCGCCACACCAGAACGGGTTCGTCGGGGTCGTCGGGACCGTGGGGGTCGCGTCGCCGGACCGACGCCAGCATCGGCACGAAGACCACCGCCACCAGGATCACCCCGTACTGGAACCGGACGTCTTGGACCAGCGACACGAACACGAGCACGATGCTCTGGATGATCACCGGAGCCACGATCCGCACGGGCGCCCAGCTCCGCCGGCGACGGACGGCCCACCCCGCCGCGATCATCAGCAGGTAGAGGTAGACGGCAGGCCGCACCAGGACGCCCGGGACGTGGGTGAAGGCCCGGTAGACCACCTCGACCAGGCCAGCGCTCGGTGGGTCCTCCATCGGTGAGCGTTGGAGCCACACTGGGAGGTACTGCACCCGCCCGCCGTTGTCGTACCACTCCATGAAGTACGTCTGGGTTCCGCCCGGCCACGGCTGCCACACGATCTTGCTCGAACAGACGATGTGCCGGACCTCGGCAACCTTGTCGCGCCACGCGAGATCCACGAGCGTCCGCAAGAGCTGGGCCGTCTTCCCCTGGAAGCGATCGATGGGCACCGCGTCGGGCCCGGACCACGTGGGTTGGATCGAGGAGCAGTCGTAGGGCCACGGCTGGTCGACCGGCTTGATGCGGTCGAGGAACCGCCGCTCCGACGACGTGAGCGCCACCCCGTCGTGGAGGTGCATCGCGAGGTGCTGGACCAAGACGATGTCGCCCACCGGGTTCGGACCGACGTCGAGCACCTTGGCCAACGGAACCTGTACGAATCCGACGATCACCACGACCGCCGCTCCCACGATCACGAATCGTCGCCACCAATGCCGCAGGGCGAGCGCCACGATCGCCAAGCCCCCCACGACGACCGGGAACCCGTTGTGCCGGACCAGCCAGGTTCCCGCCGCGACCAGCACCAGGACCGCGACGTTGCGCCACGAGGCGAGCCACGTGCCGCGGGTGTCTTCGATCCGCCACAGGCACAGTACGAACGCCAGCAGGGCGACGCCGTAGTAGGAGTCCTTCCAGAGCGTGACCGTCTGGAACGCAGTGGCCGGCACGACGAGCAGCAGCAGTGACGACCAGGCCGTGGCCCGGACCGAGCGACCCCGCGCCACGGCCCAGGCCCCGATGCGCCCGACCAACAGCGACGCGGCGACGGCCAGGAGCAGGATCGGGAGCCACGGGGCGTCAACGATCTGCCGGGTGAACGCGAACCACAGGGCGAGCAGGTACGGGTGCCAATCGGTGAGCACGTGATCACTCACCTGGAACCACTGGCTCAAGGCGTCGGGGTTCATCGGGCCGGGCCAGAAGAGGATCAGCAATCCGATCCACCCGACGAGCGGAATGCTGGCGAGCCGCCAGGTGAGCTGCCACGAGGCGACACCGCCGACGCTCGGGTGGGGCGTCCGGGCGGCGGGTCCGTCGCGGACCCGGGCCACCACCACCACGACCAGCGCGAGGGCTCCCACGAGGAGCATGGTCACGAACGCCACCGTCGCGAGCACCACGAGGAGCGTCGCGCCCGGGTTCGACCCCATCCCGCGGAGGTCACCCAACCGAACGGAGTGGACCGAGCCGGCCGGACCGGTCCGCACCCTCTGCCGCGCGCCGTCGACAAAGATTCGTGCACCGGAGCCGTCGGCCGTGGCGCGCAGGAGCAGTCGGTCGTCGGGCGACGCCGTGCCGAGCCACGCCGCGCCACAGCATCGGGTCACCCCACGGCTCACCACCCAGCCGTCGTGCACCGTCCAGCCGATGCCACCCAGATCATCTGCCACCGAGGCCGGCGGGACGTACCCCGCCCGCTCCAGGCGCACCGCCGGCGGTGGACCGGAGCGCGTGGGCAGGACGGAGATCCGCGTGGTCACCGTCGGCGGAGCGGGGAGGTCGAGCACCGCCACCACCCCGATCGCACCCAGGACGAGGACCGCGGAGGTCACCACGGTCCACCGGAGACCCGAGCGCCGGATCAAGACCCGAACGGCGCGGTACGCCGTCCAACCCAATCCGGCGCCGAGCGCCACCGACCAGGCCAGGAGGAGCCACGCCGCGGCCGGCACCCGCACGGGCAGCCCGAAGGGCGCCAGCGGGACCTCCCCGGTGGCGACCTCGCCCTCGGGGTCGAGGCGTGCTCCCCGGACCGAGGTCGTGAAGGGTTCACGCCCCCCCACCCGGACCGTGAGCGGCGTGCCGTCAGGGTCCCGTTCGACCCGCAGGAGAGCGTTCGATCCGACCGGCCCGGAGTACGTGGTGGACGCACCGGCACGGTCGGAGACCTGCGTCCCGTCGGCCCGGACGGTGAAACCGGCACCGCTGAACTCCGACGCCGGGGCCGGGTCACCGGGCCAGCGCTCCAGCACGAACGCCACCCCGGGCCCGGCGGCCGTGACCGTGACCCGCTGGGGGGCGGGCGTGCGCTCGTACCCGAACTGCAGCCAGGCCCCGAGTCCGACCAGTGCCCCCAGGAGGAGGGCGACCGCGCCGACGACGCGCCGACGACCCACCGTGGATCAGCCTGCGAGCGGCTTGCGTGCGGCCAGGAAGACCGACTGCCCGAACGGAACGCGCACGGCCGTCTCGACGCGGCGCAGCGTCGGGATCACGAACCGGTCGTAGGT
>Ga0194055_10004753_pt1 | contig 10082 bp, 6 predicted proteins | sample SepL449m_MetaG_FD_155482 | JGI IMG/M metagenome (GOLD analysis project Ga0194055, IMG submission 155482) | Anoxic zone freshwater microbial communities from boreal shield lake in IISD Experimental Lakes Area, Ontario, Canada - Sep2016-L442-9m | ecosystem: Environmental > Aquatic > Freshwater >... | reverse complement strand
CTTTGACGACGGCAGCGATCGATTCCACGGCGGGAATGCTGAGTCGTTGCGGCTCATCAACGGGCACAAAGCGTCCGACGGTTCGGTTGTGCACTTTGAAATAGGTGTTGGCAACGCGATTGACGTCATCGACCGTGACCGAAGCCAGTCGATCCCGCTGGAGGAACCATAACCGCCAATCACCGAGGGCAGATGCCGAACTCAGCGCTTGGGACATGGAAGCCGCGTTGGCAATCGAATTCTCATAACCCCGTTTGGCTCGGACTTTGGCCCGGTCGATTTCTTCGAGCGTAAAGGGAGCCGAGCCGAGATTTTCGGCGATGTCGAGCAAGATCCGCTCCGTCTCATCCAACTTCCCTTCGGCAGGTTGGGCTTGGAACATGAACAGACCAGGATCATGCGAGCTGTCCGCGAATGCGCTGGCGCTGGTCGCGATCCCGGTCTCGACGAGGTTCTTATCGAGCCGCCCGATTTTGTCTTCGCTCAGGATGCTTGCCAAGATCGACAACGGAGCCCAATCAGGATGGGAAGCGGCTGGCATATGATACGCAGCCATGACCGATCCAATTTTTCCGACGCGGCGCAGGATGACCGTTCGTTCACCGTCTTGAGGTGGTTCTTCGGTGTAAGTGGCATTGAGTTTGCGCTGCGGCTTTGGAATGGAGCCCAAGTATTTGGCGGCGTATTCGAGCGCTTTAGCCTCATCGAATTTCCCTGTCACAATGAGAACGACGTTGTCAGGCTGATAAAATCGACGATAGAAATCCTGAAGATTGTCGATAGGAACACGTTCGATGTCGGAGCGGTTACCGATGGTTGATTTGCCATAATTGTGCCACTCGTAAGCGACCGCTTGCACGCGTTGCGACAATACGCGCTGCGGACTGTTCTCACCATTTTCAAATTCATTCCGAACGACGGTGAATTCCGACATCAAGTCTTCACGCTTGATGAAACTATTTACGAGACGATCGGATTCGATATGGATCGCAAAATCGAGATTCTCATCGGTTGCGGGCAATGTTTCGAAGTAATTGGTTCGGTCGACATTGGTCGTGCCGTTGAAATTGGCACCATGGTCTCGAAGCGACTTGGGAACTTCGGGGAAGGTGGGTGTTCCTTTGAAGACCAAATGTTCGAGCAAGTGAGCCATCCCTGCTTCCCCATATCCTTCATGACGCGATCCGACCAACACGGTCATGTTGACGCTGATGGTGGGTCGGGACGGATCCGGGAATAGGAGCAATCGCGCTCCATTCTCGAATTTGTACTCGGTGATCCCTTCGACGGAGGTGACTCGTTGTGGCGGGGCCGCACACAAAGAGCCGGAGGCGGCAAGTACCGCTACCAAAGAAAAAAAACGACGAACCATAGATGGATAACCTCGGAAAGAATGAAAAATAAAAGTCGTATCGACGGGTCAGTTACGGTGAGATGGAATGGTGCGAAACAGCAGGTCATGCAATGCAACGAGAGACCACGATGCAATATTTTTCGATTGCAGAACGACCGATCGCACACCTAACGTCCTGCAGGAGCACGATCCTTGGTCGATGCAAGCCACGGTCGCAACACCGCGTCCTTCATCTTATTCATGACTCAAGCCTCGGTTCGCCCCATGGTGGGACGGAATGTGGGCGGTCCGTAGAGAAAGGAGGAGCCAACCAAGCGTCGAGCGATATCGTAACGCGCAAACCGAATTTCTGGTACGTAGAAATCGCTGGTTTGTTCCGTTCATCGACCGCCAAAACCAAACGTTCTCTTTTTTGATCCAACATCCAATTGCCCACAAATCGTAGCATCTCCGCCCCGAAACCTCGGCCGCGTGCACCTGGAACTAGCCCCAGATAGGTTAATTCTCCCGTCGATGGTCCCACCGGTGTTACCAGCATGCAACCTACGGGGATTCCAGCTTCCCAGACGGACCACCAGGCCCGTTTCTGTTCAGGGATCCCATCGGCATAGCCCGCTAATGTATTGTCGATGCTGCGAAGGCCTGCCAATCCGGGAATATCCAAAGAACCGGTATAGGTCTGCTCGATCAAATGGCACCATCGGCTCCAGGCCAGCTCCCGATAGGGTCGAAATTGGAGCTTGGAATTCGCAGTGATAGGACCGTCGAGAGCTCCCGACAGGGCGAGCGGTTCGATGGGCTTGCAGTCCATTTGCAAAAGGCGAGCCACGCGATACATACCTCCCCGTTCATACCCTCGAAGCCGATCCAGATCGGTTAGAAGACCACTTTCGGTCGGATGGATGGCTTGGAAAAGCTCAACTCCGCGATTGGCGGCTTGCCATCGCAAGTCCAAGATCAATCTTCCGAACACTTCCGATCGATCGTGCGAGGAGGGGGACGTCTGGGAGGCCTGCATCGCCTGGGGTGACGGCGGAATGGTGGACATGCATCGAAGGGCGCCGACGACCGCTACCGAACCGATGCACGCGACCGCGTATCCTTTCGCTTCGTAGTCTCTGGTCTGCTCGCGGGCCACGAGAATGGGATCGGAGAAAGGGGTCAGGCGAACCATTTTCCGGACCCAACCTCGCATCCCAGCAGACTCTCGGCCGTGGCACCAAGACAGTTCGTTCAACAGTTCGCTGGAGATCGAAGGCATTGCAGACAGCGTTTTCCTGGTTGCTCAAAAGGGTGGTTGGGCAGATTCGACCTGGACGAATTCGACCGCGTTTGTAGGCTCTAATGGATCCAAACCTCTCCATCCCGCACGGTCCGTTTGAGAATCGTCATGTCGATCGTCAATATCGCCGCATACCGCTTCTATCCGCAGCCGGTCGAGTCCCTTCAAAGCAGACGGGATCGGCTCCGCGCGACGTGTCGACAATTGGAACTCAAAGGAACGATCCTCTTGAGCACGGAGGGGATCAACATGTTTATGGCCGGCCCGCGCGCATCGGTCGACACCGTCCTAGCCATCGTACGCAGTTTTCCGGGCTTTGAAGAGATCCCGATCAAGGAAAGTATTACGGATTACCAACCCTTCAACCGAATGCTGGTCAAGATCAAGCAGGAGATCATTCCCGTGGGATGCCAAGAAGTCCCACCGCAAGAAAACGCGTCTCCCAAAATCACACCTGAACGACTGAAGCAGTGGCTCGATCAAAAGATACCAGTGGCACTGTTGGATACTCGCAATGACTACGAAGTGGCTATGGGAACGTTTCGTGGAGCCATCGATCTGAATCTCAAAAACTTCCGTGAGTTTCCCGCAGCGGCCGCAGCCCTTCCCGAAGAAATCAAGAAACAACCGGTGGTGATGTTTTGTACCGGTGGCATTCGTTGCGAAAAAATCGGTCCCTATATGAAGGGACTCGGCTTCGAGGAAATCTATCAACTCGAAGGGGGAATCCTGAAGTACTTCGAAGAATGCCAACAGGAACACTACGATGGTGAGTGCTTTGTATTTGACCAACGAGTGGCCTTGGACCCACTATTAACTCCGGTCGATGCCTCAGAATGCTTCGCGTGCAAGCATGTGCTGACCCCTGACGATCAGCAGTCACCTCACTATCGAGAGGGACACAGTTGTCCCTATTGCTATCGTGATCCCGACCAATTGGCCAATGAGCGACATGCCCAACGTGAAGCGCGCATTCGCACAATCGCTAGCGAGCAGCGAGGATGTATTCCTTACGAGAACCGTCGATGGATTTCCATCCCTGGCAAGTACGCTGGGCGAACGTTGATCGATGCCTTGCAAGCCATCTACCCACCTTACTCTGAAGTCCAATGGCGGAAAGAGATCGAGCAAGGAAAAATCACAGCGCCCGCTGCATCCAAGCGTGTATGGAAAACGGTTGCGGTGACACCGGAACGCATCGTGCAGGAAGGGGAACGATTCCTTCACACGATTCCCGACTACACCGAACCCCCCATCGATCCCGACGTGCGATTGATCCATGAGGACGAAGCCATTGTCGTCATTCACAAAGGAGCCCCATTGCCTTTGCACCCCTCCGGACGCTATCAGCGCAATACGCTGGAAGCGATTCTTCATGATGCCTACTTTCCCGAAAAACTGCGACCCGCCCATCGCATCGACGCGTTGACGACGGGCATCGCCGTTTTTACTCGCAAGTACTCCTACGCATCCCGACTCCAACCCCAATTCAGCGCCGGCACCGTCGATAAAACGTATCTGGCATGGGTGCAAGGTGAACCAAGATGGATCGAAACCGAATGCCATCTGGCAATCGAAGACGAACCCCTACCTCACGGAGGACGAAAGCTTGGTCCCAGCGGCGCTCCTGCCAGCACCCTCTTTCGCGTGCTCGATAGGAACGGCGGAATGGCCCTAATTGAAGCGGTTCCGAAAACAGGCCGAACGCACCAAATTCGGTTGCATCTGGCGGCGCTCGGCCATCCGATTCAAGGGGACCCGCTCTATTTGGCAGGAGCGGCATGCCGCAGCGAACTCGAGGACCGTTCTTCTGAGCCTATGCGATTGCACGCTTGGAAAATCGGTTTTGATCACCCAATCACCGGACAGCGCGTTCTTTATACCGCTTCGCGGCTAGGCTACGACGTCGATCCGACGCCCACGCCACCGGTCCACGCGACCCTGACAGTCCAGTAGGCAGTTTGGATATGTTCCCCTCGCCCGAAGGTTTCCACCGAAATATCGTCCGACGAATGGAACAGGAGGACCCTCGAACTCCGTCAGGAATTATCTTACCTGTACATTCATCCTGGATTGCAGGTTGATGATGGTTTGTGAACCCGTGCTACTGAACTTAAGGACATGACGATTGCAGTGGGATGTCGCTCTTCACCGTGCATGGATCCATACGCTCCTGGTGAGTGCTGCGGCGAGTGTTTTGGCCTCGCTGTTGGGTAGCCTGCTCGCGGTCTCGATTGCGTTGCTCCGTGTGTATGGGAGTCGATGGTGCACCGCCGCGTTATTCAGCATGGCGCTGATTCCTGTCTATGTTCAAGCGACCGCGTGGAGCGCAGGTTTCGGGACGCAAGGTTGGCTTCGCCTAAGCCAAGTCGATGCGGCTAAATTCCCGTGGTGGGGGATCGCTTCGGTCGTTTGGATCCATGCCGTTGCGTCCGCGCCGATCTGCTTTCTGATCATCGGAATCGGATTGCGACGCATCCTGGATAGCGCGTACCAACAAGCGCTCGTGGAAGGGGGCATTTGGTTCGCTTGGAAGTATGTGATCGCGCGGCGTATTGCCCCATGGATCGGAGCGGCCATGCTGTGGACCTTTTGCATGACCCAAAATGACATGGTGGTCACCAATCTTTTCCAGGTCCCTACGCTGTGCGAAAGCGTCTACCAACAAGTCCAATTCGGCAAACTGAGAAGTGGCCCGATCGCCGTCTCGATCGCCCTAGCAGCGGCATGTGGCGGACTCATTGCAGGATTAGCCTATCGGATGGTTCAAAGGAAGAGATCGATCGAGGGTGTTCCGGGATATGTCACTCAATCGATCATGGAGCCTGTCCCTTTTTTGCAGCGGAGCGCTATGGCCATTTGGTCGATGGTGGCGTGGGCGTTGGTTAGCGTGATCGCCATCGTGCCCCTCATGAATCTGATCTTTCGAGCGGGCTGGAAATCGTCGATGGTGGATGGCCACCCCCTACGCGAATGGTCGGTCGTGGAAGCCCTAGACGCGCTCGGTCAGAGCACCGCCTTTGTTCCTGAATTGACATGGAGTTTGCAACTCGCATCTTGGAGTGCCGCGCTGGCGCTGCTGTTGGCGCTGTTTCTACATGCACTCGTGCCTGCAAACCACTGGCTATCGATCGTGGCACTGGCTGCACTCGGTACGATGCTGGCAATCCCTGGTCCTTTGGTGGCCTTGAGCGTGCTGCGAGGCATGACCTATGCATTGCCAGGAGATTGGAGTTTCCTCATGGATCAGACACTGCTTGCGCCGATCGTGGCGCTTCAGTTTCGTTGCCTTCCGATCGCATACGGAATCGTATGGTTGGCACGGTGGGATTATCGCGAGCGCATGGGTTCGACGTTGCAACTGGACAAAGCGCTACCAGCGGCAACGCGTTACCGGGTCGAGTTGCAGTATGTGCAAGGATCGATCTGGACGGCCCTCTGGTTGGCGTTCTTGATCGCGTTTGGCGATCTCGCATCGTACCTGTTGCTCCAGCCACCGGGAGTGACGACGGTCGCGATGCGGCTGTTTGATTTACTGCACTATGGCATTCGCAATCGAGAAGCGAGCCTGGCGCTGGTGTTGGCTCTCGGGTCCGCCATTCCCAGCGCTTGGATCGCGATTCGAGTGCAACGCGCCCTCTCCGAATCATCGCATCGATAACAAATCACCCGATCATAAATTACCCGACGGCAAATGCCTTTTGCATTTGTTGCCGCACGGTAGTCAATCGTTCCACACCACCACCACCGACTTCGGCGGTGGTCCATCCGCTCCATCCAATATCGTCGATCCCCTTGCGAACCTCATCCCATGGCAGATCATCTTCGGGGGAGGTGATATCGACGAATTTGTTATTGGCCCGACTAAATCCTTTGACATCCAGCTTGACGGCGCGATGACCGAAAGCGTTGAGCCAAGCCCGCGGCTGACCGTATTTCCAATGGTTCCCGATGTCGTAGTACATGCCGACCCAAGGACTCTTGAAGCTATCGACGAACTCGATGAAACGCGAGGGTGATTGTTCGGGAGGCGCATCGTGATCGTAGTGAAGTTTGTTCCATACGTTCTCAAACAAGATGGGTTGGCCGAGAGCAGCAGCGAGCGGTAGCAGTTTCTTGATTTCCGTGCGAGCGCGCTCGTTGACTTCGGCTTCGGTGCCGTCATCTCCGCGGCCGACGACGATCAATACGCCACTTCCACCGATGGCATGCGCGACGCGCAAACAGTGAGCGATGTTCGCCACACCTGCATTGCGGTCTTCTTCCTTGGAGCTGGTGAGACGTTTGTTCCAATGGTCGTGGTTGATCGCATTGTGACAAAAGACACCCGATTCCTGAACGGCGGATCGGGCTTCCTCGACCGTGAATCGTCCGGCTTCGTCAAAGTCCACACCGTCAAAGCCAGCATGCTTGGCGACGAGCAATCGCTCTGCCAACGTGAGCGGTTTGCCATCGACATCCCCTTTGATCATGGAGAGTTTGCACGACAGCAGAATGCGTTTTCCTTCCGGGGGGGCGATGATCGCTTGCCCTTGAGTCTGTGGTTTGTCCTCCGCCGAAGTGCGACGGGTCGGTACGAGCGAAGCCGATGCGAATCCGATGGCAGCAGCGGAAGTTGCTAAAAAACCGCGACGGGTGGACGAATGCGGAGCCGAAGGGAGAGTGGGGTCGATCATAGGAAGGAGTCCGTTGACGGAAAGAAGAGGATAGGATCAAAAAAATCTAAGGGAGGTTGAATCGCGTTCATCAGAAAGTGGGGTCGCTTAGAGGGCTGGATGGACTTATTCGATCGTCCGGTATTCCCAGTCCTTAATAAAAACTTTCGATTGGAAGACGCAGTAACCGAGCGGTCGCGATCGCATGACTTCGGCGCGAACGGAGAACTTGCGATTGGCTCGAGCAACTTCCACGATCTGTTCGTTATCCAACCAAACCGTGATGTTGGTAGCATCGACCCGTATCCTGAAGTGATGCCACTGACCGTTCTTGAAATTGCGGTACTTGGCGGTTTCGTTTTCGCTGGCGTCATTGCCATTGATACTGCTGATACCAATCAATCCACCACCCCATCCACCGCAGATGAAGGAGCAGTACTCTTTGCCGACGGGAAAGGTAATACCTGCAAAAAAGTCCGATCCTTCGGCTCGCTGTGCGGACCATTGAACTTCATAGTTCTCCGTCGGAAAATCTTTGCCCAATCGGGTAATGCCTGTTAGCGGATCGCCTCGGCCGAGCAACAGTACCCCCTCTTTATTTTCGATTTCACCTTCGCCACCGAAGTTGGTGATCTCCCATCCCTCGAGTCCATCCTTAGGCAACAGGGGCCTCCAACCGGTTTCTTCGTTCTTATCCCCTTTTTCCGTTTTGGCAGGGACCGGTTTCGCGTCCTGGGAAAGGGCGTGACCTATCAGAGAAGAGCCCATGAAAGTAGAGAGGAGCAGCCAAGCGCTGCAGAGTGTCAACGTCCAACGGGTGCGCATGATGATTCGGGGTTAGGAAAGCACGACAAAGATACAAAGCGTAGTGCTATGACAAAAGCAAACGCTCAAGCGACAGCGGAAACGAACACATTCCGTGGATCGCCGCTACTCGTATCGTACACCAATTCCCTACGCAGTACCAATTCCTAATATTGTGATCGCAAACTCTGTTCCGGCGACCCTACTTGATTGGCGTGAAACGGCATGCATTGAGACCCTAGCGGTGGGATTCAACCAACGTGGGAGGATCGACGAATTCCGGTTCGATCCGTTGGGTGATGACACCCGACTCGTAGCCGCGCTGCAGCAATAACCGAACCGCTTGCCGACCTCGATCACCGAAATCGAGGGTCCAATCGTTGACGTACATTCCAACAAACGTGTCTGCCTTGTCGCGTTCCAGGCCGCGTCCCCAACCCAACGCGTAATCGAGCGCCGACTTGCGATGTTCCAAGCCATGATGAATGCTCATGTACAGATAGCGGTTGACATCGCGGATGACATCGGGGCCGAGATCCTTGCGAATGCCGTTGGCTCCCAGCGGCAGCGGCAGGCCGGTCTGATCCATCCACCACTTGCCCAGATCGACCACCAAATGCAGGTTTTGCGATTCGTAGGTGAGTTGACCTTCGTGAATCACCAGTCCCGCATCGATCGATTGACCGTGATACGAGCCGTGTTCGACGATGTCGAGGACTTCGTCGAATGGAACAACGACATGCTCGAAATCCTTGAGCCACATGCGGCAGGATAGATATGCGGTTGTCAACGTACCCGGTACGGCGATCCTCTTGCCAGCCAATTGCTCGCGCTGAACGGGTGATCGGGCTACGATCATTGGCCCGTAATTATCGCCCATGCTGGCACCGCACGAACAGATCATGTACCGATCGGACAAATACGCGTAGGCATGCAAGCTCAACGCAGTCAGTTCCAGTTCCCCTCGAAATGCCCGATGGTTCAACGTTTCGATATCGACGAGCTCATGTTCGAACACATAGGGATGCGTGTCAAAGCAATCTTTGGCGAGACCATAAAACATGAACGCGTCATCCGCGTCCGGACTGTGACCGACCCGAATCAAGATCTTGCCATCAGAAGTCGTTTTGGTCGTTGAGCCAGTATGTTCAGAAGCAGGTGGGGTTGTCATGGTTTCTTCCATCGAATTCGGAAGCTAATCGTATTGAGCCGAAGGATCGCATTCAGGCTGGTATCGCCAGAAAAATTCTTGGGAAAGATTGCACATCAACACAGTTCCAAGCACTGCAAAAAACCCAAGCTCCCTTGGCAAGTAATGGGGAGGACACATCGAAAAATCTAATGGCCAGGCAACCTAACCGCAATCCATTCTGCCGGACAACGGAGCAAAGAGCTGGTTTTCGACGGATATCTTGGCGACCAAGAGCGCGAGGTTAAAAAACGCGATGTGCGGGCTAGATTTGAAGTTCCTCTATTTTGGCGACTCTCGTACTCGTACTCAATGAAATGGTACTCGTACTCGATGCCGCATCTTCGAGTACGAGTACGAGTACTTCTAACGCGGAGTACGAGTACGAAAAGCCTGGGGAAATCGCGGCTTGAAACTCCGAGATACTCGAACAGCGCAACTTCAAAACGGGCTAGCCGGGCAGGGTTGCGCCTGAATTTCGAATCTTGCTGTGGTGGTAACTATAAAGGGCGTAGACCAGCAAGCCGATCGCGCACCAAATCCCAAATCGGATCCAGTTGGCAACCCCGAGTCCCGCGATGAGGTAAAGATTGATGACGATCCCTAGCGCGGGAATAGCCGACCAACGGTTTCGAAACGCAGCCACCGTCAGTCCACCAAACACGAGAAAAAAAATGAGGTATGGGATGCGATCTAGGTGGAAATCACCATCGGACAAGTCGCCGAAGAGAAAATGATTTTTGGGAAGTTCTGGTAGCAAAACGGCATACAACGCAAAGCAAAGGGGCAGGACCACGC
>Ga0194055_10004752_pt1 | contig 10084 bp, 8 predicted proteins | sample SepL449m_MetaG_FD_155482 | JGI IMG/M metagenome (GOLD analysis project Ga0194055, IMG submission 155482) | Anoxic zone freshwater microbial communities from boreal shield lake in IISD Experimental Lakes Area, Ontario, Canada - Sep2016-L442-9m | ecosystem: Environmental > Aquatic > Freshwater >... | reverse complement strand
GATCCCATATCAAGCTTGCCCTCACGGGTAATACGCGCAACACGCAACACATCGTTAGCGCCATCGCTGCTCGTCCCTACAAACAGTAAACGTCCCTTGTTGTCGGCAACTTGAGGAGACACTGGCCACGCCAAAATGGAATCATCACTATAAGTGAGTTTGCCGGCACTACCGAAGGTCTGATCAAGTTCACCTTGTGCGTTGTACCGCAAAATTGAATATTCAGTCCTTCCGCTGTCCTGCGCACCGGCATCTTGAACCCACTGTTGGGAATACAGATAAAACTCACTTGTGAGTGGTGAAATGATCAATGTTTGTTGGTCATCCCTCGGCAGAGGTGTTGTAAATACAGTTGAGGTCACTTCGCCCTGGGGTGAAATGACATGGCTGGAAGTAACGACGGAAGAACCCTTGTAATTACATTCACTTTCGGCTTTCTGGTATTCGTATTGCAACACCATCAATTGTCCATTTGGCGCAATCTGCGACACGGATTCAACACAGTCTTTTCCACTGCCTAGTGATGTGAGTCCATTTTCACCATAACTTTTGTCAATTTGACCGTCCGCTGGCAAAATGCGCGCATAGCCGACTGCACCGTTCATGTCGCCAGCAGCAACATATTCGTTGCCTTTTTCGTCGAACTGTAGATTTCCACCCCATGTATCGGTCCACACATATTTACCAGTAGGAAAAGCCCGTTTGGGTTTTTTGTTTTGTTTTACACTGCGCACACCTGCACTCGAAGAAATGATGCCAATAGCAGGAGCTGTTTCCATTTCACCTGCGACCATGACGGCACTATTCGCACCAATTTTCTTATAGTCGTCGGTTATCCAGCCATTGCCTTCAATTGCTGGTTGTGTGGATAGTGACGACAAATACGGTTCTACAGGAGAAGTTGATGGAATTCCATCGGCACCCAAGCTGACCACTGCATCGGTGCCGACGCCATCGCTATTGCGCTTTTCAACGAGCGACCGAATGGTGCCATCAGTTTCTATGCGAACGTTGGACACAGAACCTTCACGAAAACTTGCGCCTGGAAGTGCTAATCGTTGTGCAACACCAGTTTCACACACGCTGGCAAGTGCAACATTGCAAGTAATGAGATTTTGCTGTCCTGCATCTTTGTTCTCTAATCCAACGAGGGTTGTGCCAGTGGGCGCAATAGTGGCACCCCTGAAGTAATTATCGTCGTTTTCATTAAAACTAAAATGGTCGATGTTAAGAAATGCATTCGTTCCAGTATCTAACTCGCCGCGATCAACCTGATGGTCATCGTTTGTTATAACCATGATATTTGGTAGTGGATGTTTGGCTGACGGAACTGCATATTGCTTCATATCCCATCCGTCGAGCATTGAAAGATCATCTGTGCTGCCTTGAATGCTTTTTGCTGGAATGGTGGGATGCAGCAACGAATACTCCATACCCAAGCGATTACCTTCGTCATCCCAATAATTTCCCAACAACCCAGCAAAAGAAAAACGAAGATACGACATATCAATTAATCGTGAATACATATTCCCGTGCTTGGGTTCCATTTGGGCAAATTTGATCTGTGTTCCATCTGCAGCTAACTGAACAAGTCCATCTGAGGTCATGAAGTTAAAGCTGTCGGCTTTAGTCCCCCGCAGGCCGAGCGATACTTCGTACACTTCACTTCCGAGAGTTGTTTCTAAGTCAGCGAGAACACCATTGGTCCCGTAGTCATTTTGAGCTTGGCCTGTTGCGAAGTTGTAGGCACGTAATTCACTGTGGCTCACGTACACCTGATAACCATCTGCGTCTTTTTCACCAGGAACTTCGGTGTCCCACCCAACGGCAACCACAACATTGTTGTGTGAGTCGAACATCATTTTTGATACCCAGTGTTCGGGGTTGAGAGTGATGTAGGTGAACCCTCCATCACCATACGAAGTATCAAATGCACCGTCTTTGCCAATACGGGAAAGGAGAACCTGCAGAACTGGTGCTCCGTTCTTACTCCCTTGTAAAAGCACTGCAACGTTTGTGGTTCCATCACCGTTGTCGTGGCTTGTAAGTTGCCCGTACCAAGAGGAATTCGACTTGCCCAGAGCAACGTCGCTGTAGCCGGCTCCGTCGGTGCCAAAGCCGCCGACCAAGGTGTTACGTGCTCGTTCAGTTGACGAGCTGGCAGCCGTATCGGTTGTTTCGCTGCTTCCACCGCCGCAACTCGCCAGCACTACTGCAGTTAGCCCTACCCACATTGATGTTTTCTTGAACACTTCACACCTCTTCTAGTCAGACCGTCAGTTTGTATAGTTAAAAGTAAATACAGTTTCACTTAAGTTACTAAACTACCGAAGTTGCAGGGGTTGTGCAGGTCACCCCACGGCATAAAGTGACACCTATGGAAATTGAAATGATCGTTGAAATCCCCCAGGGTTCGCGCAATAAATACGAAATGGACCACGAAACCGGCGCTATTTGGCTCGACCGCACTCTTTTCACGGCCACCCAGTACCCGCTCGATTACGGCTTTTTCCCCCACACCCTCGGCGAAGACGGCGATCCGCTTGACGCACTCATTTTGTTGCCTCAGCCCACCTTCCCTGGTTGCCACATGTGGGCTCGGCCCATCGGCGTGTTCTGGATGACCGATGAAAAAGGTCCCGACGCCAAAGTGCTCTGCGTACCGTCACGCGATGCCCGTTATGCCCACTACCGCGACCTCTCTGATGCCCCCGATTTCCTCCTCGCCGAAATTGCCAACTTTTTCGAGGTCTACAAACTCATCGAACCCGACAAGTCAACAGAGGTTGGCGGTTGGAATGGAGTTGCCGAAGCAGAAAAGGAAATTGCAGCGGCTATTGCCCGCTACGTTCCATAAGTCATGAGCATTCGCGGCAAAGCTTTCATTGCAGGGGCGTATGAACACCCATTGCGCACCATTCCCAACAAAACGGTGCAACAAGTGCATGCAGAAGTTGCCGCGGGTGCACTTGCCGATGCGGGTCTTTCCTTTTCCGATGTCGATGCCTATTTTTGCGCAGGTGATGCACCGGGCTTTGGTGCACTCTCCATGGCTGAATACCTAGGTTTAGAACTCACACACATCGACAACACCGAAACCGGCGGGTCTTCATACCTCTTACATGTTCAACATGCTGCTGAAGCTATTGCCGCTGGTCATTGTCATGTTGCACTCATCACCCTTGCGGGCTTACCTCGCAGTTCGGGTGCAGGTATTGGTGGTGCTGGTCGCTTTGGTTCTGCTCCAGAAGTGTCGTTTGAAAATTTCTTTGGTATGAGCATTGTTGCTGGTTACGCAATGGCCGCGCGCAGGCACATGTATGAATTCGGCACTACAAGCGAACAACTTGCTGAAATTAAAGTTGCCGCCGCGAGTCACGCACAACATAACCCCAATGCATTTTTGCAAAACACAGTGACCATTGAAGAAGTGTTGCAATCGAAGATGGTGGCCGACCCCTTACATATGCTCGACTGTTGTGTGGTCACCGACGGTGGTGGCGCGCTTGTAGTGGTATCACCTGACGTTGCGCGCAAACTCTCACGACAAAGCGTTCCTGTGCTTGGCACAGGCTTTGCTGTGAAACACGTGAACAACGGTCGTATTGACCTCACTCATACCGGTGCAGTGGTCTCTGGCCCGCGCGCATTTGCCGAAGCCGGCATCACGCCAAGCGATATTCGTTATGCCTCTATATATGACAGTTTTACCATCACTGTTCTCACCACGCTAGAAGACCTTGGCTTTTGTGAAAAAGGAAAAGGCGGCGAATTCGTTTCCGATGGCGCACTGCAAGCTCCTTTTGGCAAACTCCCGTTCAACACCGACGGCGGTGGGCTCTGTAATAACCACCCCAGCAATAGAGGTGGTATTACCAAGGTCATCGAAGCAGTGCGCCAATTGCGCAATGAAGCTCACCCCGCAGTGCAAGTACCCAATTGCCAATTTGCACTCGCCCATGGCACTGGTGGCAACCTTGCCACTCGCATGGGTTCAGCCACTCTCATTCTTGGGCAAGAGGTATAGCAATGTCGTTCTTGCCACTTGCCGATGTTGAAGTGAATGTGGAAACACAACCCTTTTGGGATGCACTAAAGAACAACACGTTGCTGCTTCCCCGCTGTACCTCATGCACTTCTGTGGTGTGGTATCCGCGCGCTCATTGCCCCGTATGTTTTTCTACCGAGTTGCAGTGGGAAGAGATGTCGGGTCGTGGCACTATTTACTCCTACAGCGTTGTTGCCAAAGGCAATGGCCGCTGGAAAGAGTCAGGCCCTTACGTGGTTGCATATGTAGAACTTGCTGAAGGCCCGCGCATTCTCACCAACATTGTTGGGGGAGCACCAAGCGAAGTACATATCAATATGCCAGTGCAAGCGGTGTTCGACACCGGCGACGATGGCCGCGTGTTACTGCGGTTTACTTCTGTAAGTACTCGCTAGTTGCTATTGCCCAACAATTTCCCCGCTACCCAAATTCGTGAAATATCACGCGGACCAGAGAGCCGAACAATTTTTTCAAAGATACGTTCTTCACCGTCTACATCGTCATATATGCGTAACCCTGATTCACTGGCGGAAGTGTCAACAACAATGGCGTCAAAGTGATTTCCGACGGCAATAACACCCGCATTGAGCCCCAACATGCGTGCGCCACCAGTTGTTGCCATATAAAAGGCAGCAACAATATCGATGCGTGAGTTTTCTACACCACCATCAATGCCATTCACGCCGTCTTCAAGCATCTGCGATGAGGTGACTGCGTGAGCGCACTGTTTCATCAGCCCCACATCGGTTCCTGCTGAAATATCGGTACCCAAACCAACATGAACACCCATTCCTAAAACGCGTCGAGCAGGGAAAACTCCGTTTGCAAAATAGGAGTTTGACATCGGGCAATGGGCAACGCCAGCGTGTGCCTCTTTAATGAGTTCATAATCACTATCGCCAATATGCACGCCGTGAGCAAGAACGGTTCCTTGTTTCAATAAACCAAAGTGCTTCAGCATTTCCGTGTCGGAACGTCCGTAACGCTCGAGCACATACCCATGCTCCCAGTGTGATTCAGAACAATGAGTTTGCACGAGTGTGTTCGTGCGTGCCGCAAGCTCACCGAGCCCAATTAACAATTCATCAGAACATGCCGGAATGAATCGAGGTGTAACAATCGGTGACACCAAACCTTCGTTATCCGGGAGTGCCCGAATCTCTTCAATAGAGCGTTGTGATGCTTCTATTCCTTGTTGCGCCGTTGCATCGCGATACCACTCGGGTGTTCCTTCTTGATGATCCATTGCAACACGACCCACGTAAGAACGTTGCCCGTGTTCAATACATGTTTGTGCCAGCAGAGTTGTTGAGCGAGTATCTACCGTTGCGTAGTACACCGAAGTAGTTGTTCCGTGACGTAAAAAGGTGGGCACCATGTGACCCCACACCGACTGGGCAAATGCGGCATCGGCATATTTTGCTTCGAGGGGGAAGGTGTAATCGAAAAGCCACTTCTCTAACGGCAAGTCGAGCCCAGTACCCAGTTGTGGCCACTGTGGTGCATGAACATGGGTATCGATAAGCCCTGGCAACAAACGTTCGTGTTTCCCTAGTTTCACCACTTTTTTTGCTCGGCGCATCGCTTCATCGGCTTCAGGCGAATCTGCTGGCAATACCGCAGAAATGACACCCGCAGTATTGACCACAACAGCAACGTTGGTCAGCACTTCAAGTGCCTCAGGAGTTGGCACATGATGTACGGTGCCAATAACAACGAGTTCCGTATTTTCAGTGCTCACTCATTCATCGTACAATTTGTTTCAATACCTTTTCGTCTGAGAAAGAACCTCAACATGGCCGCTACACCACTCATATCTGTTGCCAAACGCTTGCTCGCCAATGTCGATGCCGACCATGCCGACTATTCAGAAACCATCGTCAATGTGGCCGTGCGCAATTACAGCGATACCGACCGCTTCGAACGCGAAGTGGAAAACATTTTTCACCGCAGTCCGCTTCTTGTAGCCCTCTCCTGTGACCTGCGCGAGCACGGCGACTTCGCATCGCTTGTCATTGCTGGTCGCCCCATTTTGGTGGTGCGTGGTAAAGACGGAATTGCTCGTGCCTTTCTCAACATCTGTCGCCACCGTGGTGCACCGGTCACCGAAGAATGCTTTGGTCATTCGCGGCGCTTCACCTGCCCTTATCACTCATGGGTGTACGACACCGAAGGTGCCCTCGTTGGCAACACCGATCGTGCTGCGTTCGAAGGTATTGATGTCGACTCACTTGTTGAACTACCCACTGCTGAAAAGTCGGGGGCTATCTTTGCCATTCTCACCCCGGGTCTTGCACTCGACATCGACACATGGCTCGGCGATATGGCATCGGCTCTCGAAATTTTGAACCTCAACAACCTGCATCGCCATCGTGATGGCTTGCTCGCTGAGAGCGGCAACTGGAAGGCAACTGCCGATGGTTACGTAGACGGTTACCACCTTGGCTATTTGCACGGCAAGAGTATCGGTACGAAGTCGATCACTAATCGCAACACGTACGACTTATACGGACCACATGTTCGTCTGGGCTTTGCCAACAAGCCACTTCCTGCCATGCGCGACCTTCCCGACGAAGAATGGGAATTGCCCAACGCCATGAGCTTGGTGCATTTCATTTTCCCGAATATTTCAATTTCAGGTCAGCCCAACGGTGGCCTCATGATGAGCCGTATTTTGCCAGGCTCTACTCCCGACCGCTGCCAGGTAGAGCAGTTCCAATATTTCCGTGAGCCCATGATCACGCCAGAACAAATTGCCGATGCCGACTACAAACGCGAGTTGTATTTAGCGGTCACCCGCGATGAAGACTTTGCCACGGTCATCAAAATCACCGATGCAATGGCAGCTATTCCCGACGATGTGATGCGCTATGGCCGCAACGAAAGCGGCAACCAAAACTTGCATCGCTGGGCTGCGGCACTAGCCGACGGCACAACACCCTAAAACCAAGCGTACGATGCGTCTTTCGGATCGCGGTCGCCACCAGTAAAGCCTGCTGCCCGACTCCACTGAGCTCCGGCAAGCTCCTCACGTGTCCAGTCAAACGTCACCTTTCGGGCAATGATTCCCCACCGACCTTCACGCTTTTCAAATTTATCCATATAGCGGCCGCCCACAAATGCAAGGACGGGGACTCCATCTGGCCCAGGGTACGGATGCATTGCTAAGTAATAACTCTCCACATGGGCTGTACTCTCGGAACACAATTCAATGAGCACATTTGTGATGTGATGTTGTCCTGTGCCACCAACTGCATTCATCACATCAACGATGTAGTCAGCAAAGTCAACTCCAAGCCCAACAAAACTTCCATGATCATCGGTTCCACCTTCGTGATACACCGATTTCAGAAGTTCTTTATCGCCACGGTCAACACCACGGGCATAGCGCATGAGCACTTGTTCAATTGCAACATAATCTGCTGCCTCGTTACCTGTTATTTCAGATTTTCTTGCTTGAAATGGTCGCGTCATTTCTCCTCCTTCATTGCCACAAAGGCCCCTGCGCGGTCGCGGGCAGAAGCACCTACTCCAGCATTTTTGTGCTCAACATAACTTGCTACCCATCGGCACATCTCAGGGTCAACTGACTGCTTTAATTCCCCTGAAATATATTCACCATTACGTGTGTACAGCCCGCTTTTACCATCGCGTGTTACTTTCACCACTTCGTCTGTCTCCGCATCGTAAATAGCACGTGTGAGTGGATGAATCATTTGGTGCATTGGTTCCTCACTTACTCATGTACTTGTTATAGATGTCAAAAAAATGACGAAGCTTTGTTTCTTGATACCGAGAAAGCGTGATCCCAGGCTTCACGAGTTGCAGTGTGTGCATCCCTTTTTGCACCTGGGGCATATTGAATGTGTCCTGATCAAATACGCGAGCAAGGAAACCCAACTCATGAGCTTCAAGAATGCTCTCATCGGGGCCAATCCAATGCACTTTTGCTGGTGGCGGGCGATCACCCTTGAAAGGTGACAAGTACAACGTTTCGAAAATAGACATTTCATGTTCGTCGCCATACGGGCGGAACCGATAGACGATGCGGTTGAAACCACCCCATGGATGAAAATTTGGGAAGAGTGTGTAATAAATGCTGTCAATCATCTCTGCATCAGAGAGTGATTCAACCCATTCGGGGTCGGCAACCTGTGCGACCCGCATCCGCGATGCCATTGCAGCCATTTCGCGAGCTGTTTTCCCTTCGGGGACTACACCCAAACGTTCTTCGTCTTGGCCACGATCAAGCATGGCGTCAAGCATTTCTTGTTCAGACGGATCCCAAGTGAGATGCGGGCTTGGTGTGCCAGTGGGCGTCACAGCCCGCGCAAAGTTTCCGAAAACGTCATAGCGTGAATTGCAATCACCAGTACCAGTAATGATTGCTGGGTGTGTAGTTGCAAGATGGAAAGCCTCCATAAAAGCTTCTTGTGCCGTTTTCCAATTGCACCGCATTACCTTTGCCACATGTGCTTCAACGAAGCGTTCTTCCATTCGATAATTCTCAAAATGTAATGAGAGTGTCCCTAAAAAGTCTTCAAAGGGCTCAACGTCAAGATCAAGGCTAATGAAAACAAACCCTCCCCATCGCCCAACTGGTAGTTCGGTAAGTGCATATTCATCCTTGTTCACCTGTGGGAAGTCCCACTCTGAGGGGACTACTTTTAGTTCACCTTCAAGGCTCCACGTATAGCCATGATACGGACACCGCAATTCGGTTGCGTGGCCGGCACAATCACGTAGCAACCTGCCTCTGTGTAGACACGCATTGGGGTAAGCCTTAATTTCATCTATACCTGTCCTTACAATAAGTACGGAAAACTTTCCAATGTCATAAACCTCTGTGTCGCCAATGTCAGGAATGTGTTCTTCGCGACATGCAAACTGCCACACTTTGAGCCAGATCTTTTCCATTTCGAGATCATGGAAACGTCTCGAGGTATACACGTCTGCAGGCTGATCGGCAGTTCCGAAATCGACTGGCGATTCAGTACGCCAAATTTCAGAAACAGGATGTGTATCGGTATCTAAAATCTCGGCATAACTGAGGCCTGGTGAACGATCTCGTTTGTTCTCAATATTTTTTCCCATGTTCTCCCCTAAATACTCCGTGCCAAATGCGTTGCTTGAGTTACTGCCTCAAGAATGGTTTTTGCGCCAACTGCGTCACCAATGAGATGAACTGGGAAAGGTGACCCAGCGAGCTCATCGAAGAGTTCACGGTTCGGTAAATTCATTCCCACCAAAATCACGGTGTCTGCTGCTATCCGAATCCGTTTCACTGCACCGAGCGCCTCAAGTTCTACATCTGTTTTTGTAATTTCTACTGCCGACATATTGGTAATGAATTCCACGTCTGAAACAATGAGTCGTTCGCGTGCGGAGTACACCGTCTGAGGCGGGAAGGGAACTTTCTGACCCATAAAGTCGCCTGAAGAAACAAAAGTGACGTGTGCACCCGTCGCGACCAGTTTGTCTGCAACAGAAATTGCATCGAAATCGCCTCCATCGTCTATTACGACGGCGCGTTTCCCGATCACAGCACGACCACCGAATCCGAATACTTCCCATGAACTAAAGACGTGAGGTAAGTCGTAACCCACAATTGGTGTTGCTGGTCGCCACACCTGGAAGCCATCTTTGCGGGGTGTTGAACCTGTAGCAATTATCACCTCATCGGGGTTTTCGGCTCGCACCAGATCGGGGTCAACTGGCGTCCCTAAGTGCATATGCACTCCAAGTCGTGCACATTCCGTGGCCAAAAATCGAGGCAGTGCTCCAAGGTCTGCACGAAACGGCGCACTAGCTGCGATAGCAACCTGACCGCCCACTTCTTTGCGCATTTCAAAAAGATGGACTTCATGTCCGCGCAAGGCAGCAGTACGTGCTGCTTCAAGACCAGCAGGGCCACCACCAACGATGACTATTTTTTTCTTCTTCATTGCAGTCGTTGGTGTCTCCCACGGTGTTGTGACTTCTCGACCAGCTGATGGGTTCACAATGCATGCAAGTCGCCCCGTTGTCATTAGCTGC
>Ga0194055_10004750_pt1 | contig 10086 bp, 8 predicted proteins | sample SepL449m_MetaG_FD_155482 | JGI IMG/M metagenome (GOLD analysis project Ga0194055, IMG submission 155482) | Anoxic zone freshwater microbial communities from boreal shield lake in IISD Experimental Lakes Area, Ontario, Canada - Sep2016-L442-9m | ecosystem: Environmental > Aquatic > Freshwater >... | reverse complement strand
GTGTACCGCGTTGTATCCGGCTGACGAAACGACCAGATCGAATGCGTTAACGAACGCGGCCAACGGGTAGATGTCGCGAAGGACATGTACGCCCTCAAGGCCATACTCGCTCGTAGCCAGCGCGGCCTTCGTCGTGGCGATCTGCGGGCGGGGTTTGCGCAGCACGTCAGCAGCCGCAGCTGCCGCCACCGCGTCGTCTCCGATGGCGCCTGAGCCCAAACTGATCAACGCTGTTGGGACTGATGGGTCGAGCCCCAGCGTCGCCGCGGCATCGCCGCGGTCGTGAGGTTCGATCACATCGAGCAGCGAGATTGGCGCGATCTGAGTTCGCGGACGGGAGGCGGTCAAGCCGTTGTCAGCCCGCTGAGCAAAATCGCCTGGCTCGATGATGAGGTCGAAAAAAGGTTCGGTACGAAGTGCTCCGGCGTTTCGACCGACGCGCCACATCCCTCGTCGAAACCACACGAAAGCGGTGTCTGGCAGGCGATGACGAGCCAGGGCCACACCGCGATAGGGGGCCACCCCATCGAATGCGATGACATCTGCCTTGACCTCATGAGCCAATGCGACGATTCGATCAGCTAAGTAGGTGTTCCACTCCTGTCGGGGCATCCAAGGTCGCTGATAACTGGGCAGATACTCTGCGCGAATTCCTTGGCTTTCGACAACGCTAATTCCAGAAGACAATGACAGAAGGACGCAATCAGCGCGATCGCCAAGTGCTCTGGCCACGGCTGTTTGACGAGTCAGGTGTCCCATTCCCGTGCCATTGCTGGTGACGAGCAGGATCGACGGCCGCTCCGTTGTCATCGTCTGACGAATCAAACGGACATGACGCTGGGTTCGACAGGTACGGCAAGGGCGGGACCAGTCGCGGCGCGCACCTCGTCGATGCTGACACCCTCGGCAACCTCGCGTAGAACCAATCCTTCATCCGTCACGTCGATGACGGCGAGATCGGTGATGATGCGATTGACCACGCCTCGTCCGGTGTAAGGCAGCGAACACTCATCGACAATTTTGTGCGTGCCGTCTTTGGCAACATGCTCCATCATCACGATCACCCGCTTCGCGCCGTGGACGAGGTCCATCGCGCCACCCATGCCCTTTACCATCTTGCCTGGGATCATCCAGTTGGCGATGTCGCCAGCGGCGCTCACTTGCATCGCGCCGAGGATTGCCGCGTCGATATGCCCTCCGCGAATCATTCCGAATGACGTAGCCGAATCGAAAAATGAGGCGCCCGGAAGCACCGTTACGGTTTCTTTGCCGGCATTGATGAGATCAGCGTCGACGTCGGATTCCAGTGGGTAGGGGCCGGTACCGAGAATGCCGTTTTCGCTTTGCAGCACAACGGTTACGTCTGACGGCAGGTAGTTCGGAACGAGGGTCGGCAGTCCGATACCAAGGTTGACGTACTCGCCATCGAAGAGTTCTTGGGCGACTCGGGCAGCAAGTTGCTCGCGGGTGAGTGTCATCTCAGGCCTCCTTGGTAACGGTGCGACGCTCGATGCGCTTGTTACTTGCCTGCTCAGGATTAAGAGGCACGACGCGCTGCACAAAAACACCGGGGGTGTGGATTGTTTGCGGGTCGATCTCACCAGGCTCGACGAGGTGTTCAACTTCGGCGATGGTGATTCGACCGGCTGTCGCAACGAGTGGATTGAAGTTGCGCGTGGACTTGTCGAAGACCAGGTTTCCGTGTCGATCGCCTACTGATGCGCGAACGAGCGCGAAGTCGGTGACGATCCCGCGTTCGAGGACGTAGGGACGTCCGTCGAATTCGCGGGTCTCCTTCGCCGGGGATGGCAGCGCGATTGATCCATCGGCTGCGTAGCGCCAAGGCATGCCACCGTCGGCTACTTGAGTGCCAACTCCAGCAGGGGTGAAGAAAGCGGGAATCCCCGCACCTCCGGCGCGAAGCCGCTCGGCCAACGTGCCCTGGGGAATCAGTTCGACTTCGAGTTCGCCGCTAAGGAACTGGCGTTCAAACTCTTTGTTTTCACCAACGTAGGACGAGGTCATGCGACTGATTCGGCGGGCCTGCAGCAGCTGGCCGAGGCCCCAGTCGTCGACCCCACAGTTGTTCGAGACAGCGGATAGGTCGCTCACTCCTAGGTCCAGGAGGGCTTGGATGAGCGCCGACGGAATTCCACAGAGTCCGAATCCGCCAACCGCGAGGGACGCGCCGTTCGGCACATCGGCTACTGCTTCGGCCGCGGAGGCCACAACCTTGTCCAACATTGCTCACCCTTCAAATGTGATCAGTTGGCAGAACTGTACCGATCCCCAGAACGAGTGGGATGACAACCCGAGAAAGTGCGGTTTAGCCCACGCAGGTGTTTTGATCCGCTGGCTTCGGGGCGGGGCCGAGATCTGTGCTTGACGGAGAGGCCGAGCCATTCGGATCAGTAGAGCTGATGGTGACCGGTGAGGCGGTGGTCCAGTCCGTACCTACGATGAGTGTCAGGACTCGCCCGTTTCCGTTCGCCCGCAAGACCGACGTGTTGGCGGCGGCCGCAAGTGTGCGTGCTGACTGATCGTATCCAGGGTCGTAGAGCACGGTTGTGCGCGCATAATCCGAACGCTGAGCCGTGCCTACGCTGGTCACGCTGAAGCCGAGGGCAATCAACTCGTCGGCTGCCTTGCGCCCCTGACCTTTGATGCCAGATCCATTGAGTACGCGAACGTTAATCTTCGACGGCGGAGTCGTCAGCGGGTTAGACGTTGTAGAGGAACTCGTCGAAGGATTAGGTGTGGGCTTGGGGGCCTGTGGTGGATACATGGTGTCGTTCTTCATCGACTGCCAAATCGGGTCAGCCTTGGCCGTGTTCCACAAGACATTTGAATTGTCACCCTTGGGTACCCACGGCACCGTCATGAAGGCAATTTTGGAAGGAGTCAAACCCTGCAGACTCGATGCGAAGGTCTGAAGGTCATCAACATTTCCCAGACCTGTATCGAGTGTCAACGAACTGCTGACGGCATTGAGAACTGAATAGAGCTTCGGCAAGTCCGTGACCACGTTCTTACTCGTCGCGGTGCGGATCAGTGAAGAAAGAAACACCTGCTGACGATTGATTCGGCTGGTATCACTACCGTCGCCGAGGGTCTTGCGTGCCCGCGCGAACTCCAACGCCTGAGTTGAGTTGAGTACTGTCACGCCTGCCGGCAAATTGAGGTGACTCTTTGGGTCATTCACCGGGTTCTTCAGGCAGATGGGAACTCCACCGATTGCGTCGACAACGGCTTTGAAGCCCTTGAAATTTACGACGACGAAGTGATCGATGCGTACGCCGGTCAGACTTTCAACGGCCTGAATCGTGCAGGCGGGTCCACCTACGGCAAACGCCTCGTTGAACTTACCTTCCGCCGTTCCGGCCGGTCCGCTCCCGCACGTTGGACGGGTGATCCACGAGTCGCGAGGAATACTGACTCCGAGAGCATGATTTCGATCCGCGGAGATGTGAACCAAAATCGTGGTGTCCGACTGGCCATTACCGCTCGAGGTCGTATCAGCGTTTCCATACCCGCTGCCCTGACCAGTGCGCGTATCTGTGCCCATCACAAGCAGGTTGACCGGTTCGTACTGGGCTGCTGTTGATGCGGAAGCTTTGGATGGCCGATCAGAGCCGAGGCTGGCAAATGCGTCGATTGTGTGGATTTGTCCGGTTAATCGCGTGGCCGCAGCCCAGCCAGCGGCGCTCACGCCGGTGACAAGCAAGGTCACAGCGCTAGCAACGGCAACGGCGGTTCGCGCCCATCTGGGCGCATCTGCAGCGCTATCGCCCGCGTCGCTGTTCAAGAAACCCACCCAACCATCGTACGTGCCCCTATCGGCTGTCTCGACCAGAAGTTCGCTAACCGGTCAAAAGCCATACCGATTTCTCAGTTACTCCCTACCCCTCAAGTTTCGGGTGCAAACCCCCGATGCCATGTATGTAAGGCATAAATCAGGGCTCAATTAGTCAAAAGGGGATGTGCGGTGCACGTGCCAGCTGCAGTGCGCCGGTTCACCTTGGCTTTGGCGTGCTCGCTGACCCTCGGGCTCGTTGGTTCCACAGCGGCGCCCGCTCACGCAGCCACAGTTCAGGTGCCAGCTACGTTCAGTTTCTCCGGCGCCGGATGGGGCCATGGAGTGGGCATGTCTCAGTACGGTGCCCGAGGTATGGCGCTCGCCGGGTACACCGCCGAGCAAATCGTGACCCACTACTACACCGGCACCACTGTCAGCGCGGTGCCTGATCGCGCAGAAATTGCCGTCAATCTTTTACACCAAACATCACTTGTGACCGTTCGCACTGAGAGCCTCGCGGCGGGCGGTGGTGGCGTTGTCGTGACGGTTCGCGATCTTCCGGCGGTAACTGGTGTTGCCGGCGATATCTTCACCTTCACCTCTGCGAACAAGGTTGTCTCAGTTTCGAAAACCAGCGCTGGAGTCACTACCGCGGTCGGCAAAGGTAGTTGGGCGACGGTGAACTGGAGCGGGACTCGCGTGCCGCTGACAGCCGGTGCCGTGCCAACGCTGCTCAACGTGACGACCTCGAGTGCGCAATTCGCAAACAGCGGTCACCGATATCGCTATGGATCGGTGAAGATACAACCTGCGACAGCCTCGCCGAACACGCTCGAGGCCGTCAATTACGTTCAGGTGCACGATGAGTACCTTCTTGGTATCGCCGAGGTTTCCTCGTCGTGGCCGGCGGCTGCGATGCAGGCGCAGATTTTGGCGTCCCGTTCATACGCGCTGAACCACCTAGCCTCGTTCCGCGCCGCGTGCCTTTGCAACGTTGACGATGGCGGCGGCCCGTACTACGACCAAACCTTCGCCGGCTACATCAAGGAAGCTGATGCGTGGGGTAAGTACTGGCGTGCTGCGGTAGCTGCCACAGTGACGTCATCGACGACTGGCCAGACCATTCTGTCGGCAGGTAAACCGATTGCAGCCTTCTACTTCTCAGCATCAGGTGGAGCTACCCAGGCGTCGGAAGATGTGTGGGGTGGAACGCTCGCCTACACCAAGTCCGTCGACGATCACTGGTCGCTGGATCCGTCCGTTCCATGGTCGAAATGGATTCCCCGGGTTCGCACCCAGGCTCAGGTCGCAGCGGTGTTTGGGCTCACCGATGTGGTGCGCATTGACCTCACGTCGCGATGTGTCTCAGGTGCGGTGAAATCTGCGACCGCATGGTCGTCGTCGGGGAAATCCGCGACGGTGACAGGCCCTCGATTAGCTAGCCAACTAGGACTTCCGAGTCGCTGGATCTGGCGTGCGGTCGATACTGCCGCGGTCGATCCGGTGTCTGCCGCAGTTGCTGCTGCTCAACAGTCGAATTCGTCCACGGTGGTTTTGGCTCCGATCTCGTCGCCAACCTCGATCGCTCTGGCATCGAATTTGGCTTCTCAGCGTGGTTGGCCGTTGTTGTTGACGTCATCAACGGCCTTGACGTCGGCAACCCGTGCGGAGCTCGTTCGTCGTAAGGCACGCACCGTGTTTGCCGTTGGTACGGCGGCGGAACTGCCAGCACTCGTGGTGAACTCGGCAGCATCGGTGGTGGGCACAGTCGCACGAATCAGCGGTACAAATGCTGTCGATGTCTCCTTGCGAGTGGCCGCGCGTCTCGCCCGGCCGGTCGGGACGCCGTTTGTCGTCGCTCCCGCCACTAATCCGGCGCTGATTTCAATTGCTTCGGCCGCTGCATCCGCACTAGGCCGGCCACTCTTGGTGACACCAGGTGCTGCAATCTCGAGTGTCAATCTCACGGCCTACATCAAACTTCACAAGCCCGCGTCAATTCTTCTGGTTGGATCTTTAGCCGATATCTCAAATGCTGCCTTTGCTGCGTCCACCCCGCTAGTTCGTGTCAACGGAGTCAGTGTCGTTGACGTTTCGTCGTCTCTCGCTAAATTCACCGGAGTGGGTGTGATGACGCAACGGGTATCGCTCTCATCCGCGGCTCGGCTCACGATGTCGTTGGTATCGAATCCGTCGACCCCGATCCTTGTGGTTTCAGGAAGTTTGAGCCCAAGTGCAGTCGCGGTTCTTCAGACGGGTGTTGCGTCGATCTCCGTGTCATCTGACATCAACGCCGCTGTAATCACAGCCGCTCGCCGCGCGTAGATCAGCCAGAAATGAGCGCGGCCGTGCAGCGTTCCGTCCGGGATATGTCATCGATATCCGCATCGACGGCGCAGATCACAACGCTTGCATTGAGCGCAAGCGGAACCGCTGCGAGCCCCAAAATGGTAGCCGGAGTGACAGTTCCTGATACGAGCAGTCGCCCTCCCGGTTCGAGGCCAAGCGACCGAGCTAGTTCTATGGCGCGTTCGACGGCCTCACCTTGTGCAAGCACCTCGTCTTCACGTTGAAGCCATGGTGTACCGGCTTCCACCGATTCGTAAGCGGTGAAAACATCGCTAAAGCCTCGTACCTCGCGTGCCAGATCAATTGTCCCAGATGGGATTTCGCCGCTTGGCAATCCGAGCGGATGTAGTGACACCACGTACGTCGCAAATGGGAACTGCTGATGTGCACGTGGTTCGTCGACGAAGGCGGCCATCGGCTGCGTGTCAGTTTTCTGTTCGATGTCGAGAGTCGAATGCACCAGGGTCCCGACCAACGCACCGGCGGTGAGCCACACACTGTGCTGCCAGTGCAGAGGTAACTGCAGAAGGATCGACGACCCAGGACCAGCATCGGCATCGTCCTGGAGAAGGTTGGCGGCCTTGGCAACGTTGTTCTCAAACGTCCGAACTGACAACTCGGACCTCTGACCATCGGCCCAGACTTGGGTTATCAGTGGCCGTGCCCCGTCGCGAGCGAGGATGCCGGCGAGGGCGTTGGCAATACTTAAGTTGGCCACGATCGCTAACCCTACGTCCATTGAACGCGTCGCGAACTGTGAGACCCTATCTACGTGCTTGAAGCGGTGCTCCTCGTTGGTGGTCAAGGTACCCGGCTACGTCCGCTCACCGTCACCACTCCCAAACCGATGCTTCCGGTTGCTGGTATTCCGTGCACCGAGCATCAGATAGCGCGTGCGCGCGAAGCGGGTGTCACCAGGGTGATTCTCGGTACCTCATACAAGCCAGAGGTTTTCGAGCACTACTTCGGCGATGGTTCACGATTTGGTGTTGACCTTGTTTACGTCACCGAGGAGGTGCCACTCGGAACCGGCGGGGCGATTCGACATGTTGCACCACTGCTTGAGAGTGATCCGCAGGCACCTGTTCTGGTGTTCAACGGTGACGTGCTAACGGGGCACGACATCGCCGGCCAAGTGGCGGCTTGGCGATCAACGCAGTCAGATGTCTCGCTCTACTTAACTCGAGTTGACGATCCGCGCGCCTACGGGTTGGTCCCGACCGATTCGACTGGTCGGGTCACGGCATTTCTTGAAAAACCTTCTACGCCTGAAGAAATCGTTACCGATCAAATCAACGCTGGCTGTTACGTTTTCAAGCGTGAGATAATCGACTCCATTCCCTCGGGACGTCCGGTTTCCGTTGAGCGAGAAACTTTTCCGCGGTTGCTGGCCTCAGGCGCGATGGTCACCGGCTTCGTCGACGACGGGTACTGGCTCGACCTAGGCACCCCATTAGCCTTCGTCCAAGGCTCCCGAGATCTCGTGCTCGGGCTGGCGCCTTCACCAGCACTTCCCGGTGCGACGGGTCAGAGTTTGATTAGGCCGAGTGCTGAAGTTGCCAATGATGCGGTTGTCATTGGCGGTACCTATGTCGGGGCCGGAGCCACGATCGGCTCGGGTGCGATTGTTGACGGGTCATCGCTATTTGACGGTGCGATGATCGCCGCTGGTGCGCATGTTAAGGACTCAGTCATCGGATCTGGTGCCATCGTTGGTGCTGGCGCATTCCTGGATGGTGTCGTTGTCGGCGATCGAGCGGTGGTTGGTCCGGGCAACGAATTGATCCGCGGTGCGCGAATCTGGCCGGGTGTTGCGCTCGGGGAGACCTCAGTTCGCTTTTCATCGGATCGCTAGAAACAGCGCCTACGACGTACAGGTGCACCGTCGCATTGTTGATTAGTCAGGCGCTGGAATGCTTGTCGGTAAATGCCAAGATCCGGACCCATGCATCCGAGCAGGCAGCTTGATGTTCAGCAAAGCACGGCAAGTGCGCCATCTGGTCGACCGTAGAAACCAATAGAGCCCGCGAGGTCAGGCGTGTCTGCGGCCTGCCGCCAGGAGTTTCCACCCCCGAAGCAAAAGCCCAGGGTCAGACGTTCTCCCTCGCGGATAGCACCACATGACGGCGGGGATGGTGGGCGACTAGCGTCGTCGTGGCACATACTGGCGTCCCTTCAGTGACCTAGCCTTTCAGCCACCTAGCCTTGCGATGACACAGCTGATGAGTGTGCTGGTCGAGTTGTAGACCAATGCGAACCGATCAGAGTGCCGCTGCGATCAGTCCGTCCTTGTCGCGGCGTACGACTGAGTCGATATCACCGACCTGGGCCAACTGGACGAGAACACCACCATTAGCCCTCGGATGGACGAATACCTCGGACCAGACCGGGTCGTGGTGAAGTCCGAAGGTTTCGATTCCACGCTCTGAGAGCACCGTGACCGCGGCGTTGATGTCATCGACAGCGAAGGTGATGTGGTGCACCCCTCCTCGTCCTGCGGTTGATGCGAAAAACCGGTCGAAGAATGTTGAGTTAGGTGTTGGTGCCATCAACTCGATGCGGCCGCCACCGATAGTGAACGTCATCACCACCGCGCCAATTGGGAGGACTTCTCCGTGCGAGAAGACTCCGCCCAGGACATCCTGATAAAACTCAACAAGCGGAGCAAGATTCGGCCCGGCGACCGCGGTGTGGTCGTAGCGGGCACCAATCGTTGCGAGTACTCCAGATAACTCACTCATGGTCATAGCGTTGCAGGCTGTACCGCGGGGTGCTCGGCGGGGGCATGATTGTGTGGCGGTAGACGAAGCGCCGTCGATCCTGTGATTTGTAGGTGTTCGTTCAGCGCCAGATCAGATGATCGTCGACGGTACGTGGTGGCCGCTCGCGTGGGCTATCGGCTGCGTATCCGACCGCGATCCCGCCCAGTGGCTGCCAATCTGCAGGTAGTTCAAGAACCGAACGAACGACGTCAGCGCAGAAAATAGTGGATGAAATCCATGCGGTTCCAACTCCGTGGGCAGCCACTGCCACAAGGAAGTTCTGCACTGCGGCGCCGCCAGCAACGAGGAAAAGATCGCGCTCGTAGCCTTGCCTGTCGGCATCGGGGTAGTGGTGGGCCGCGCCGTCCAGTGCAAGAAATGGCAAAACGACGGTCGGCGCTTCTCGAAGAACGAGGCCCCTCTTGAGCCTCTTGCTGACAGAGGTCTCGTCATACGAATCGTGCTCTGTGAGATCAGAGCGCCATTGGTCGGCCATTGCGTCGAAGAGCTCGTTACGCACGGTTGGATTGTCAATCACCACGAAGCGCCACGGTGTGGTGTGGTGGGGACTCGGCGCAGTGATTGCGGCCGCGACGCCCTGCTCGATGATGTCGGCGGGAACCGGCTGATCGGTGAACTGGCGAACTGTTCGGCGCTGCGACACGGCGTCGCGCTGACCCTCTTGGCGACCCATCGCGATCGCCTCTGCAGTTCCCAGCCAGAAGAGGTCGTCGAACTGGCCGCGAATCAGGGCGCGGGCACCGGCCCCATCCTCTGCCGTTACGTATGCCTCAAGCCCACGAACGATCGCAACCGGTTGGCCAGTGATTTTCCCGGTAACCAAATCCGCGGCTGACGCGACTTCGTCGGCAATCGCCGTCACTGTCATCTCAAGCGGGCGGCCCTGGGTATCGACCCGCCCGCGATAGTCGTCGAAAACGGCCACACCGGCAGCGCCGATAGCCGAGTCGGTCAGACCGTCTCGCCACGCCCGCCCGAGCGTGTCAGTGATCACGACGCCGAGTGAAAAGCCAGTTGCACGTTGGAGTTCTGCGCGAATTGCGCGGGCAAACCCGAATCGTCGAGACTCGACATGGCTTGATCATGGCCGCGGCCGGGGTCGATGCCTCAAACACTCCCAACGGCACCGTGCTGCTGTTACCGCTCGACCCAGATGCG
>Ga0194055_10004748_pt1 | contig 10090 bp, 10 predicted proteins | sample SepL449m_MetaG_FD_155482 | JGI IMG/M metagenome (GOLD analysis project Ga0194055, IMG submission 155482) | Anoxic zone freshwater microbial communities from boreal shield lake in IISD Experimental Lakes Area, Ontario, Canada - Sep2016-L442-9m | ecosystem: Environmental > Aquatic > Freshwater >... | reverse complement strand
GACTGGACGGGATCTTGCTCGCGGAAAAGTTTCCCGAATTCATTGGCCAAGAGCCACCGCAACTTCCGTTGACTACCTTCCTCCAGATTCTAAACCAGAATCAAGAGGATGTTTCCTGGTACATAAAGCGAGGTGAACTCGACAAAGTTCGCGACGCGATCATTCTGCTGGCGCGAGAGAGCGATCGCTGGCCAGAGTTCCGAGAGGGCCGTAAGCCTCCCTATGAAGGTGATTGGTTGAAACTCGCGTGCGACGACGCGCGGACGGTTCGCTTTGTCATCGACACCGGTCTCGAAGGGATTCGTGTTCTGGAAGACTTGGCCAAGGATTCGGTTGATACAGGATTCACAGTTCCTGCGGTGCTTTACGACGGTTACAAGCACTCGAACGACCCGCCGGAATTATGGCAGAACGCTTGGGAATCCCTGCGATCAGCCAAAGACCGAACAAGACGACAGAACCTCCAAATCCTGAGCGTCATGGCTTGGCATGAGGGAACACTGCAGCAACTTGTGCATGAACGTGTCGCGAGATTTCGGCGTCTTCTGCAGCGTTACGATTATCGCGTCGTGACGTATTTGTATGCCGCAGAATGCAACCCCAAGACTGTCGAGGGGGCCTATCTCAAGCTTGAGCAACGCGGGAAGGATGAATTGGACGCAATGCAGGATCCGGGCAATATCTTTATCGAAGCAATTCCGGGTTACGACGTCGCCAGACTCGCCTTCGTACTGAGCAAAGGGTATCCGCCGACCTATGGTGAGGTAGCTTGGGGGACGCTAGATGCCGCCTTTACTGCGGTTGATCTGGCAACGCTGGTCGTTGGAAAGCCTCCTGCAGGCCCTGTTGTTAAGGACGGCATCAAGGCCGCGATTCGTGAGTCGGCAGAGGTTTTGACGAAGAAGGCTGTCGGACAGGCTGGAGAAATTGCGGAAAAGGTGTTCTCGACAAAGGTTGGCAGGCTGATGCGATCGCCAAACGCCATTGAACAGATTGCAGAAAAGGGACTCGCCCGCGAGGTGTCAACGGCAGTTACTTTGGCGGAAAAGACAGCGGGCGCGAGAATTGGTCTGCGGCTGGCTCCGTACATTGCCAAGGAATGGACTGTGAATGTGGCTGTAGGGGAAGGGGTCACAACGGCAGTGCAGCGTGTCCCCGCAGATGGTTACTGGGGCGGAAAGGCGATTGAGGTCATGGAAGCATTGAAGAACCTTGAGCAACCAGTTCAGTAGACCTGCGGGAGTTTAAGTCCGCATACACAATGAGCCCATGATGCCAATGCGATTGAATCCTGCCGAAATACTCTTGGTGCGTGCCATGAGCACTTTGGACGGCGAAATTCCGTGTCCTCGGGGGGGGATATTGACCGCCGCCTGGCAACGGAGTTCGAGATCCGGTTGCCCCCCGATTACGACCTTCGCCGGCTGGCACGTCGCGCCGAACTGGTCCTCGCCGAAGAAAGCGAGTTTGAGGCGGGGCCGGCCGAGAGAGTGTCTTCATGGGTAGCAAGGCTCATCGTCATTATCACTCTGTGTGCAATCGTGCTGATGGTGGCCTTGTTTGGTGGGTCGAACCGTGCGTTGATGAACATCAACGCGAAAAACGAACTGAATATCTTCCTTGTGAGCGACGACTACGTCGGCACCTCAACCTTGGGCGAGGAAATCAACGTGGCATCCGGGCCAGGGAATGGCTCTGGGCCCGACGCTGGGGGTTCTGACATTAATTGCTTCCGCGAGCGGAGGAATGGCGGCTAACTCAACGCTCGAAAAAGGATAACGGGGCCACTGCCGCAAAACCACACTCGCGAATCGGAATGTCGTCCCGAGAAAGAAATGTCACAGGGTTCGCCAAATTCGCGAGCACATCCGGGTCTGAGGGTGCCCTGGCGGGCAACCGTCCGGGCCACCCTGCCGGAAACGTCGAATCACGGGGCTGGTTCGGTCTGTTCGCCGTGACGCCCGCTTCCAATCCGCATTGCTTAGAAAAAAGCCGTTTCGCGATGGACACGCGACCTCGCAATATCGAGTTGCTGACGCGCAAATTTGAATTTCCGGAAATTCAACTACAGCAATGCCCGTATCACAACCGATGGCGGATTCCGGTGGCGTCGCCGAACTGCGGCGTAATCTTCCCGAGGCGTTGTGTTGTCGCAGGATCGTCGGATCCACTTTGGTCCCAGTATCCGGCCCCGATGGTTATTTCCCGTGCCGATCGCCGTCGGCGGCTGACGCGGCGAACCTGAGTGTCAACGAAAATCGCTCGGCCAGAATGAGCTGCTTTGTCGACTTCAATGGCGATCACCCACTCTCGAACTGCCCCCCGGAGCCCGCTGCCAATCTCACCCGACCTGATCAGCTGGTTGCGTAGTCCTGGTTCCCGTCATGGCGAGAAAGTTGGTCGCAGGTCGGGTATCGATTATCCGAGACATGTGTTTCCAGCGGGTGAATTCCGACCATGATAGCCGAACAGTCCAAGTCGAATGAATCGTCGTCGATTATCCACGCTGCATCAGTCGCCGCGAGTAAACTCGAGTCATCCATCACATCTTCGGGATTTTCAATATCGCTCGTCATCCTGCCTCTCCCCTTTCCTTGTGCCGAATCTCCAACCAGTGAGTCACGGACTTGCCTTCGCCAAGGAGGCAAATTCCGAGCCAATACCGTTTTTCAGGCGTTGTCCGTTCAACTCGCCTGCGAATTCCACGGGAGAGCACTTGAATTGAGCATTCTTAGATTTAGGGCTCGGCTTTCGGACAGTAGATAGGCCCGCGAAGTTGAACGGCTTCGCGGGTTTTGAGTTTCAACAGGTTCTTAATTAGCGCGACCGTGCTTCTGCCAGCTCAGAGGACGCGTTCAGAACGGGAAACCGTTCCCGGTAGATCCACCTTTCCCACCAGTGGGCGGGACGGAGCCGGGGATCGTCCAGCTGGACATCGTGCCGCTTCCCACGCCGTGTCACCAGAATGGCATGGCCATCCGGGCAGACCTCGGCGACCGTCCAGAACTTCTCAACCTGGTAGGTATACGATTCTCCGGCCGGCGAGGGATGTACGGATTTCGCCCGGGGACCGGGGATGGTGCTGCTCTTGCTGACAACGAAGATGACGGGGTCACCCGTCTTGAGGTGATTCGGCATATCTGCTCGACGTATCGTGATGGCACCAGTCAGGTTCTCGTACGGATAGATCGATGCTGACGAAAAACAGTCAGGATTCGGTTCGGGTGGGAACTGCTGTCACCGATCGCAGCGGGGGAAGAACCACGACTCGAAAGCCTACGTCATATCCTAGGCGGACCCGCAATCGTAAATCCATTTATGAAGAAAAGTTCTTTGAAGATGCTTTGGCCGTCCCGCCCAACCCGACTGTAAAACGGTCCGGGATAGTGCAGACGAAGCTGAGAACGACGACGGGCTTGTCGCAGTGGAAATCCCGAATCCCTGGAGTTCCGACACATTGCTGGACTGGGGCGCACCGCATCATCGAACCCGCAGGGAACTGTCGGGTAGTGGCGGGTAGTGTCGGGTACGTACCCGACGCTGTTTTTCACTGTAATGTGTTGGTAGTCCAGAGATTATGAAAATGGTGTCGGGTGTCGGGTACTTTCGGGGTCACTGAATCACCTTGGGGAATCCAGTACCTGTTGTTTTGATGGCCAACTTCACCCGACACTATTTCTCGTTCTCACCTTCCAGTAGGGAGTTACGTCCAAAAATAGCGTCGGGTGCGTACCCGACACTACCCGCCACTACCCGACAATGACGGCCCACCGCCAAGTGGGATGTTCGTCATAGTGCGGTCGTCGCACCCAACCCACTAAGCGGAAAAGTTCGACGCTCGATCTAGCCGTCCGCCTCCCTGCAGCCGGATTTGTACCAATTGGTACAATGCTTGCGTTATCGCAACGAAAATCACGAGGGTTAGATAAATCTCATGAGCACCCCATCCATTTCCTACTTCGCATCCTCGCGTAGTGCGAGACCCCAAGGAACCGTCTGTTACGATCACTCAGGGCGAGTCGTCTTGGTCACTGGCAGCAGCAATGGAATCGGCCTCGCGATCTGTCGCGGATTCGCCCAGTCCGGAGCTGCCGTGTTGTGTGCCGACATTGCCGAGTACCCAGATTTGAATGAAGACCGGGTGCAGTTTGTGCGCACAGATGTCTCCCAGGAAGCGGATTGCCAACGGGCCGTCGAAGCGGCGATTGAAAAATTCGGCGCGCTCGATGTACTCGTCAACAACGCAGCCATCCAGCCTCCTTCCTCCTATGTCCGGGTGGAGGACTTGAAGTCCGAGGAATACCAACGCATGCTCGCGATCAATTTCTCGGGTTATACGTACATGGCAAAGTACGCGTTGAAAGTCATGAGCCAGCAGCAATCGGGCGTCGTGGTCAATATCGCGAGCGGCCAAGCACATCGAACGACTCGCGGTGTCCCGGTGTACGGCCCGATCAAGGCGGCGAACATCTTGCAAGCCATGCAGTGGGGCGTCGAATACGCTCGCGATGGGATTCGAGTCGTCAGCGTCTCGCCTGGAGCCATCGATACACCGCTGGTGAGAGCCACGCTCGATGCTCAGGGAGGTGAACGGGAACTGGCCAATCGGCATCCACTAGGCAGACTCGGACAGCCCGAGGAGATCGCAGCGGCCGTGCTCTGGCTATCAAGTTGTGATGCGTCGTTTATTACCGGCACCGATCTCGCGGTCGACGGCGGTCTTGGGGCGCTGGGGGCATTCGCGGATCCCTACCCAATGCCTAATCCAAAACCGACGTGACATTCGGCGCTAGCGGGACTTCTATAGGGTCAGACCCCACGGCCCCGGTCTAATGCACAATGCCCAAGAGGTTCTTGACGTGCCGAAGATCCCACGTGCACCCGTGTCCACTACACGCAAGCGGCGGAGCAATTTCGTCGGCTCTCACAGTTGTGCAGTATGCGGCGTGAGCGTCATTTCAAGCGGCATTCAGTCGCCAGATCGTGAAATTCAACACGCTGGCAAAGCTCACCCAAGCCAGGTACGGAACCAAGAGCCCGCCTGCGATCCGGGAGCGCCGGAAGAACCGAGTTGCCGACGTGCCAGATTCAATTTTCGGAAATTGACCGGAAGCGACTCCCACATGACAACGTCGCCACTACTTCCTGGAAGTCCGCCGCCCGAGTTTCGTCTTCACACCTGCTCGAAAATCCCTGAGGATCATAATGGCCTCAGAGTATGCTTTCTCTGCTGCCGCCTGCCGTTTCACCAAGAACTCCTGCTCCCTCGGCGTCCGTGTGGTGGCATCGGCCACCATAACATCGAAGTAATGCATCTGCAGCCACAGCAGGCCCACCCGCCGTACCAACAGGTCCTCCATCGGATCGGCAGTGTCGCTCCTCAGGGGCCGAATCAGGTCCATCACTTCAGCGTGGAGAGCCTTCAGGGCAACTTCATCGGTCCCGGCAATCAGGGTCAGCCAGCGATTCAGGGCGATCCGGGAGAGGTCTCCCCAGCGGCTCTTGAGTTCTGGATGCTGGTCGATCAACGGCAGCAGTGCTGCAGCTGCCTCGCGGTCACCACGGCTAGCCCGCAGACGAAGCTCGTTCCATCGTGCGAGTTCGATGGGGGGGAGCGGGACCTTGGGTATGCCTTCGATCATGGAAACTCCTTTCGATTTGATCACTCGTCGAGCGATTTGAGCGTTTAAGACAAAGCCGTGAGTGGCGTAGAGGTAGGCTGCCAGATCAATGACCAGTTCGGCGTCGATGGCATCCAGTTCGGCATACGTTGCCGCTGTCTCAGTCAGCCATGTTCTGACCTGTTCCTGACGCTCCTTCCGGATGTCGATCGCGAGCTCAGCCGCACGGCCGATGGCCCCCGTTCCGATGTAGATCTTGCGGACTTTGTCACCGTCCCGCTGGGAGATGTAAAAGTATTTCCGGCCGTTACGAAGTGCCCAAGGCATTGTGTACTCCTCCCGCGAATCGAGTTAACTCGTTGAACTACACCCATGCGAACTGTCCGGACAGCCACTGCTCTACGGGGGCCCGTTGCGCCACACGAGGTTCCACGGGCACAGCACGTGTGATTGGAATTTCGTTGGAGCTCACGGGCGAAGGCTGGCGGATGAACAATTCGACAGAAAGAATCTCGTCGCACACCGATGTACGCGTCAGATCCAGCGACAGATTCTCGGGCGGAGGAGAGTAGAACTTGGGCATCTCATGCAGTCCTGCCTCCTGCAGTTGCGTCAGCGACTTCAACGTCTGGACGCTGAAGTCAGGCAGCGACCGGATGACCAACAGGAACTGGAGTTCCTTCGGCACTCTCGACTCAGGTGCCCAGTACGCGGATATCCCGTGCTTAACGAGCGAGTCGTGATCAACGCCATTTACGAGATAATCGACAGCTAACGAGCCGTAACGAAATCCGAGATCCTTCCATAGCCACGTGACATCATGAGGCTGCAGAGACGTCCAGCACTGCGAGCCGAGAACGTTATGTCGGATCCAACCGGAGGCCTGCAGTCGTCTCCGTACGTCGAAGAACAGGGCCTCGTACGCTGCAATGACCGATTCCGGGATTGCAACTGCGTTAGATATTTCCGGGATTGGCTGGTTTGCGAGGATCCGGGCGTCCAACTCTGCGTGTAAAAAGTCATTTCGAGTGGAGATCTCGAAGGCTCGGACGATGTTTGCGTCCAGTCGCTGTCGACCGGAAATGTTCTTGTGCGTACGCTGCAGTTTACGGTGATGGCGAGCAGCGAGACGGGTCCACGGATCGTCGTACCGTTCGTTCTGTCGCGACTTCGTCCGGGCACGCCACTCGGCTCGCCGCCAGCGCCAGTCGACGGGACAGAACGGGCTCTCGGGAGAGAGGTTGATCAGCCCGAGAGGGAATCGGGTGGGTGAGGTTCGTGTGTGAGCCATCCTTGGCCTCGCTGGGGGGGAAAGTCGGAAGGAAGCGTCTTGCCGTGTTCAGTTTGACGGACGGGGATTGGAAAGTGAAGATCATCTGGCGATCGTATTGCGGCTGCCGTCAATTTCCAGAAATTCACTGGAGTAGCAACCTCCGAAGTGATCCTGGTGTACTTTGCATATGCATAACGAAGTACTCACACCCGAGCATCGAGCTCGGCTCGACGCAAAGGATCGTCTGCCTTGCTGTCCTCCGGATCAGCAATCAAGCACGAAGTATGAATCGGCATTCCAGACGACGATGGTGGTTCGCTGTCTAACTTGGCATTTGTTGCTTCCGGCGTCCAGAGAACGAGTCTGCCGCTCGTGTCATAGACCGCATCCGCCGATTTGTACCATCGGTCGGTCGCGGCGAACTCCACCGTGATCGCCACATCGGGAACGACTTCCCGCATGGCACCGACCATGATTTCGCGTACCTTGCCAGCATGGTGTTTCAGGTCGGAATCAATCGGCACCTCAATCAACACTTCGTCATGAATGAAGTTGACAATCCGGTACTTTTCGCGCCACAGACGCCACAACGCAAGCTTTGCACCGTCGGCCGCCAAACCCTGAAATAGCGAGTTGTGCCGGGCACAGTAGGATGCGTTCGCACGCAGGCGGCCGCTGAGTGTGAAACAGCCCTTCTGTTCAGCGATCCGCGATGCGGATCTGGCAAGGCGAGCAGTTGGACATCGGGCGGCAATGTCGGCCTGATCGGCCGCAGTAAAGTCGCCAATCCGTGCCCCAGCCCGCTTCCAGCAATAATCAATCAACTGGTCACTGTACGGCTCACCGTTCCGAGTGTGGGGTTCCTTCTCTAACAGAACTTTCCGGAACATCCACCCAAGAATCGGATTGGGAATCTGTTCCTGACCGGGATTTCTGTCGAGCCACTCCCGTGAACCTGTGACGTCGGCGTACGTGGCCGGAGTCAATGCGAAGTAGCGGGCGATGTCCTCACCGAGTTCGCTATCCTGAGACAAAAAGTGATTCATTTCTGGGAACAGATCCAGCCACGAGCGGGTCAACTGCTCGACTTCTTCTGTTGACAGTTCGACACCATAGCTGGACTTCGCGTAACGCTGGAGGCCGGCATCACCCATGCCACCAGGTTTTCCAAAATTGATTGGTTTGGCTTTGCGACGCTCCTCCGATGTGACGTCTTGCTCGGCTTTTCCGGTGACTCGGGCCGCCACGAGAGTATGCAGGTCACGGCCGGCGTTGATGGCCCCCCCCATCGCAGATATTAATCCGAACTGACTCTGCACGGCTTGAGCCAGGGTTGCCATTTCGACCGTTGCGTAGTCCGCGTCCAGAAACACATTGCCGGCCGACGGAATGAAGCAGGAACGTACACGATCGTCCCGCGGAAGATTCTGCGCATTGAGATCCCCGAAAGACGAGGTTCGCCCGGTCACCAACAACGGGTCGAACGACGGATGCACACATTGACGGCCCATTTTTCCCAGGAATGATGAACGCAGCTTCTCGACCGACTTGAACTCCATAAGGGTACGTACAAACGGCTCGATGAGAGCCAGGTCTTCCAGCGTCTCCGTCTTCGTCTCAAACTTCCCCGTCGGGGTCCTCGGGAATGAGACCTCAGGGTGCTTGCGTTCCAATTCGCGGAAAATCCCCTGCAGGGCTTTGTCCGAACCGGGCTGTCCCGGCAGGTAACCCATCTCTCGAAGGGTCCTGCGATACTCGTCGGTGACAGACGCCAGATGTGATGCCAACTCCTCCGTCCGCTCCTTGTCAATCTGCAATCCTGTCGCCTTGATCGCCTGCAGAACAATAGAACCCTTCAGCTGGATATGGTGTGTCTGGTAGCCCCACCGTTGGATCTGTGTCGTCAGCCAGTTCTGGTCGACATAGCCCCACACGCTCCAGCTGGAGTACAATGTTTCGTGGAGTCGTCGCATCACTTCCGAATAGACATGGAGGGTGGCCATCACGTCCTTGCCGAGGTATTCGAGGTAGATCGGTTCGATCTCCTGTGGAGGGTGGTTCAACCACTTTGCATAGCACAGTCGGACATCTTCTCCATCCGAATCTTTCAGCGACTTTGGCAACTCGACACCGAGGTATTCGCGAGCGCAGGTTTCCAAAGTTGACTGGTCCTTTCCACGTGCCGTATGGCCAGCCACCGCCAGTGTCAGCAGCCTGTGCAGCAGCTGGGTGTCCCAGACCTGATTCCGCTCCACCAATTCGTAAATATCCAATTGTGGGGCGATGGCATGAACGACGGAGAGGTCGAACGAAGCACGATGCATAATGATTGGCAAATCACGATGAACTTCGAAAAACGCGGCGACATGTTCTCGGCGCAGGAAGAATCCCCGATTGCCGTCGAAGACCGCACCCAGAACGTAGGCTGGAACCAGCCAGTCCCGTTCCTCATCAATCAGCGTCGTTTCCGTATCAAACGAAAATATGCTGTGGAAGACGCGGCCAAGTTCGGGGCGCCAGCCAAAGAAGTCCGCTTCAGAATTCCCTGTCACTATTTTCATGCCTTACTCCTTCGGTTGGGTTGGTGGTGAACCTACCATTTCCTGAGGTTCACCACGCATAAAAGACGTCTCCACAAGATGTTGCGCCGTGGCGGTGGGCTGGTGAACCTTTAGTCGCCCTCGCCGTATGCGTATGCGTATGGAGCGCATACATGTGTACGTGTGTGTGCTGCCCTAATGCGTATTGGGGAAGAGAAAAAGGTCTGTGAGGTTCACCACTTGTTTGTAAGTTGTTTATTCTTCTGGTGTTAACTGCGGTGAACCTCTGTGGTGAACCTCGAAACACAGGTTCACCAATTCTCAAAGGTTCACCAATCGAGTTCGTTCCCTCCCTCCGCGGCCGGTGCCGAGCCGGATGTTGGTGTCCGCGGAGCCTCGCTGGTGTCGCACTCTTGCGGGGCCGACTCGCCGGTATGAGGGGCGCAGATCTCTGTTGGCGGCGCGTCCCCGCCCCCTTCAGGAGTCGCGTCCCAGCAGACGTCGAAGAAATAGACTTTCTGTGCGCCGCGACGAGTTGCCGTCCGCAGGACTGTTGTGCCATTTCGTTCGGACCGGGGATCAAGGACCCTTGCAGGTCGATTCACGAGTCGGGACAGGAAGGTGCCGATCGCGGTGGAAATTCCCCGCTGTCCCGT
>Ga0194055_10004747_pt1 | contig 10091 bp, 9 predicted proteins | sample SepL449m_MetaG_FD_155482 | JGI IMG/M metagenome (GOLD analysis project Ga0194055, IMG submission 155482) | Anoxic zone freshwater microbial communities from boreal shield lake in IISD Experimental Lakes Area, Ontario, Canada - Sep2016-L442-9m | ecosystem: Environmental > Aquatic > Freshwater >... | reverse complement strand
CAATTAGATTTAATAAAACAAAACCAGCAATCAGTTGAAATAGAAATAGCTTAGAGATTGTGCCTAGAAGGTCAGTGCGAAAAATATTGAAAAGTATTACTCCAAAAATTGCTACTACATAAAAGACATAGAAAAGCGAATTCAATTGGACTGCCCGCAACACACTGAAGGCCGAGCCACCAATTTCGATTGGGATGGCAGGAAACTTAAGCCAATTATTGAGACCAATGATCCCATTCTCCTCGAACCTGGAATTAGCTCGAAAAAAAACTAGTTGTATAGCAACAGAGACCAAAATCAAGAGTGAAATCATTTGGTAATAAAATAACTTCTTGCCTGTTTGAGTGAAGATTTTGAATATAAACAACCCAATAATGCTCAATGCCAAGATGTATCCCAACACACTCTGACAAAAAATCGTAAAACCAACAAGCACAGACATCAAAATTGCTGATCGGTACCTGTTTTCTCCATTAATTCCAGTCAAAACATATAGCAATGACACCATGAACATGGCAGCTCCCCAGAGGGTGCCAATGGAGATTGGGTCCAAATGATTATTAAATGATGCGAAAAAGATCACCACTGCAACAGCAACTTGCAAACTTGTGTTAAGAGCAATCAGAACGGTGACACAGACGATCACAATGAAGAACATCCCAAAATAGGGCGAGAGACGTGAAATGGATTCAATTTCTGAAATCCCTCCCACCCGTGCAAGCAGACCTGTAATGGACTCACCCAGCCAGTGGTAGGGGAGCCCATGTCCATAACCAAAATTAATGTTATTGAGGCCCCATCGCGTTAGACCAGTTGCGATTGACCCACGGAAAATTTGGTCATAACTCAAAAAATAATCGGTCGAGTATGGTCGCACTGCATTACGGCTGAGTGTCGCTCCAACAAAAATTATCAATGTGTTGATTACAGGAAAAAACACTACCGATACAGCTCTACGAGACCGAAAAACTCTATTTAAAACAATAACGAATGTAAATGCTAAAGCTGTAAACAGGAATGAATTCCATCCCCAAAAAAACATAACCCAATAAACCAGTGTTTGCGCTGTTAGGAATATTTCTGATGATGAACGATTCATCCAACTTTGGTGAGCAGTGGGCTGAATACAGAAATTTATTGTTCTTAGGAGTAACAAAATTATTGGAAAAAGACCTATTAACGCAAAACGAAAAATGGCTGATTCAAATGAAACAAAAAGTGTGAGACTAAACGCCAAATAAGCAACCTGTAAGGCGACCTTGATTGAATTTTCTAAGTAGATCCCACTATTTGCTTGGGAATGCAATTTTGACATCAAGAAATACACAAAGGAAATAAAAACTGAAATCCGTAGACATGTAATCAAATCAAAGTTCATTGCATACAATGCAAAAAAGTTGGATAATAAGCAGCCCAAAATCTGAACCACTAACTTTATGCTTTTTTGATGGACTGCCGCCATTGAAAATTTAATGATTACTCCAATATTTCTCGCAGGTTATTGCGGCAGAAACTAGCACAATGCAGTCACTGGGAAATACGGTGAGGGGCTACCTTCTGAATAGCTGCGACATTTTTTGAATCAAATAGGTAAGCTACGAAAACATCCCGATGCACCGCACCAACGCAAAACACAATCCCGATAAAACGATTATTGATCAAGATTGTGAACGAATTTTTAAAAGAGATCTGTCAGTTTGACTACCGCCCAGGGGAAAGTGTTCACACTTGTTGTGGAGACGACAGCGTTTATCTGCATGACTGTCCGTCGCCTGCTTAGCCCGGTATGTACGTCGTGGCTGATGATCAATGATTCGTCGATTGGACAAAGCCAGAATTCAAGTTAAGGCGCTATGACGTGAAACCCGTTTAGTGTTCCTCGGAAGCGATCACCTGTATCCGGTTTGTTTAGCGAATCCCATAATGCCTCATCATTAATGATGTAAATAGTGTCCGAGTCAAGATTATTGGATTGAATGTCTTGAATATATTTTGAAGTCATGTCGGCATAAAGCGTCTGGCTATATCGCGAAAAGTATCCTGAGTTTGTGTTCATCCCATGTTTGATTGCAAAGTCATCTACAGCCATCCATAGATCAGCTTCATCATTATTGAGTGGCGGCACCACAATGATGTTTGTTCGGTTCAAGGACAATCTCTTCCAAATCGAATCGGTAAATGGGGAGCTCCAATGAGTGCTGATTGTGAATCGGCTTCTTGCAGAATTAATAGCTGGCAAAGAATCTACTAATTGGATTGCGAGTAGCAAAGCGAGGAGAAGTGATGTTGTTCGTCGGCTAAATGTTCTACAGGTAATGACGATAAGACCAACTACAAGCAAATAGTAGGCGGGCCAAATTGATCTGCCGTGAGTTCGAAAAGTCTCAGTGAATTGTTTTAGAGGAGCGAAGAGCGGGTATTCGAATATGGTGCGCTGACCGAAACCGATGCGATTAGTCATCGAGTAGAGAGCAAGACCCAAGACAGCAATTAGCAGAGGAAAGTTATTGTTGGTACGCCCCTCCTTGTATATGCGAAACATATAGTTGAGGATAAATACAGCAAGAACCAAGAGTGTTGTTAATGCGATCAATTGATTAAGTGGGCGAAAAAGTGCAAATGCAAACATAGTAAACATGATCGTCACGAGAACTTTTCTCGTATGAGAAGACTTGTAAACACAGATGTAAGCCAAAGCAAGTACACCAATACCGAGAAAGCTAAAACCTTCAGTATCTCCTACCAGCTGTGGCAGATTCGGCAAGAAATGCGACCACCCGTTTGACCAATCAGTTCCAGAGTCAACAAGGGAAAGTGGCTGCCATCTAAAAACATAATTCCAGCCATCGGGATTGAAGTCACTTCCAATCATGAAATATCCACTGGACCACATCACGACTACTGACACCATTGCAACAATGAGCATGCTCACTCCAACACCAACGATCTTCTTTTCTTTCATGATTCGTTGCAACAGGGATGCAAGCCAAACTGCCGCAACCATTGGAACAAAATATGCCTGAATAAGCCAACATAGTGAGATCAAGAATGCCCATCTCGCAGTGTTATTGCCGCTGCGAAAGTACAGAATGAATGCTGCCAGAATTAGCCATTGGCTAGCCAGGGCTATATGTCCAGAGCCTTGGTGTATGAGTCTGTAAGTAAACGGTGGCGATATGAGAAGAAAGCATGTTCCAAGCCAGATATGCAGGGAGGAACTCAGAAATTTACGAAGTAACAGTTGTCCAAGTTGAGCTTGAAGAACGAAGCAACCCCAAATCCAGATTCCTAAGTATTGAAACGAATGCGGAAGAATGGGTCCAAAGAGCTTTGCAATTAATGCTGCGGCTGGTATTGAGTCAGTGAAGACAATGGAGCTCGAAAGTTCCATTCCAAATGGACGATTCTTGCCAATTGGCCATTGGAAAATCGGTGTGTGCCGAAAAAATGCACCACCAAAGTAATGCTGCGCCGAATCTCCAACCATCAGCCAGTTATGGTTGGCAGGATTAAGGATTTTTCCACCTGTTACAAAAACAAAAACTGTGGTTCCTAACGCGAAGGCGATTAATAAATTGTGATTCCTGCGCCAAAAAGAAGTAATCATGTGATTACTACGAGCGAACATAATCGAAATTCTATTGGTGAGTGGACCGAACTCATGGCGCAATGACTGTAAAACCATCCAGCGAGTATGCCTTTGTATGTCCCGTGCTTGCTGGCCCGTACGTATCAAGAATTTTTTGATTCATTGGGTTTGGAGGGTAATTAGTTATGACATACATAGTGTGTGAGTCAAACCGAAGAGACTCAAGATCCAATTGTGCTCTCACTGCCATTGATTCAAATTTTTGCATATCAATTCGTCCCAAGTATGTGGAATTCGTTGTCATATTCCATTTATTTGCAAGCAAAGCTAACTCAAACCATCCGGGGTCATTGTTGAGTGGAGGGATGGCAATCAAGTGGTCGTATCTCTGGGCAATCTCATCCCATTGCTCAGAGACAAGTTGAGCAGTAAATGCGCTTTCGGCAAAGCGAAGGCGAGTATGTGAATAGACCTCAGTTGAATCATAAATTTGAGTAAGAAACAATATGACTAAAAAACCGAATCCGAAGAATGGTCTTTTTTGAATAATTATTGAGAGACAAACAAGCCCATAGATCATTACTAAGTAGATGAGTGGCCAGACGAAGCGACCCGATGACCGAAATGGACCAATGAGATGCATAATTGAGCCAGGGATTGGGTAAGTAAAAATTTCCCGTTGGGCGAAAGAAACACGGTTCGAAAGAGAAAAGATCCCCATTGCAACCGAACCGAGGACAAGTGGTGCCAAGGTTTTGATATTAAATGGATTTCGTATTTTGGATAACACAAATAAGCTAATCAGTAAGAGTCCAATTACCGAAACGCCCAGAAACGCAAAGCCTTCTTGGGTGCCCGGAAGACTTCCTATGTCTGGCACAAACTTCGAGAAGGAGAACAAATTAAGTGGTTTAGGGTCAATCAAAGAAGTTAGTGATGTTCGGTATGTTCCAAAACCAGAATCAGATGGATCTGAAACCATCAATGCCCCGGACACCCACATGACTACTAGTAACAATGAAATCGAACCGATGAGGTTACTTGCAGCAGACTGAAACCTTTTTGGGATCGGGTTTGTATCAGTAATGAAATTTTTGGTCAACCAAAATACATACAACGACATAACCATTGGTATGAGGCCCAAAGATATCAACGGTGTCAGGCAAATAAGTTTCAGCCAATTCCGTTGAGTTGATTTTGGTTCAAGATAATTATTGATCGCCCAGAGTAAAAGGAACTGGCCGATAAAACCAATATGCCCTGAACCATCGTGCACTAAGCGATATACAAAAATTGGTGCATTTGTAATCAAAAAAACACCAAACAGATTGAGTGTCAAACTTTTTGATAAGCGAGCAAGGATTTTCCATGCAAACCAAGCTTGTAGAACAAAACCACCCAAAATCCATAAACCGAAATATTGGAAATTAGCAGGTAATAGGAATGATATGTATTTCAGTGGAATTGCGATTAATGGAACCGAATCGGTGTACATGATTGATGAAGCAAAACCGACTCCATAGTTTGGAGATACGCCAATTGGAAATTGTAGAAGTGCTGTTTTTCTGAAAAACTGCCAACCCAAATATCCTGCTGATGGATCTCCCCAGTAAAGCCAACGAACAAAAAGCGGATTGAGGATCTTCCAGTTGGTTAGCGCTCCAAAAGTTGCAATCCCGATTGTGACTGAGCCGATTTCGCCAGCTCGAGTCTTGAATATTGACGAAACCCTGTTCCAGTAAATGAGGGGCGCATCAACGTTCACTTATAGATTTTGACAGATAACTCACTCGGTAGTTTGCATATTCTGGAATTGATTGACCAACTTCAGTAAAGCCAATGCGTTGGTGAAAGCGCAGCGAGCCCGGATTCGGCGGCTCGAGGTTTACTTCACAACATAAGAGTGAATGCTCTGCAGATTTGAGCATGTGTTGCTCAACAGATTGATAGAGCAATGCTCCAAGTCCGCGGTTTTGATGATTCGAATTGATCGCAATACGGTCGAGATAGACAAAACTCTCATAACGTTCGGCAAACCATCGATGGTTATCTCCGGCATCTGGGGCACCTGGATCAAACGTGATGCAAAAGGCGCAGACTTCACCATATTCGTTGTCTATCGCTAGTGCGTGTAGCGAATTGCTGAGATCTACTTCAAGTTCAGACAATTTCAGCTCGCTGACTCCAGGCGTATTTGCGTTATTGATCTCGAGCACCCTTGGTAGATCTGCGATTTCAATGTTTCGGACGACTGGCTGAAAGGTGCTCATGATTGTGCTCTATCCTGTCAGCATGGAAAGAGATACTCCAATTGATCTAGAAACGGCGATCTTTGGAATGGGCTGTTTTTGGGGAGCAGAGCGTTTGCTGTGGCAACTCGAGGGCGTGACGTCGACCGCGGTCGGATATGCCGGCGGCCAGACTGCAAATCCAACATACAAAGACGTGTGTTATTTGGATACCGGTCATGCTGAAGTGGTTCAGGTGGTATTTGATCCATCCCAAATCACGTATCAGATGTTGTTGAAAACTTTTTGGGAGTCACATAACCCAACCCAAGGCATGCGCCAGGGTAACGATGTGGGTTCTCAATACCGCAGCATGATTATGTACACAACAGAGACTCAACGCGTCGAGGCATTTGCAAGCAAAGATGTATACAACGAGCAACTTAATGCTGCACGATACCCAGCAATTACAACGGAGATCCTTGCAGCAATTGAGTTTTTTATGGCTGAGGATTATCACCAGCGGTATTTAGAGAAAAATCCAAACGGTTATTGCGGCATCGGAGGCACGGGTGTTTCGTGCCCTATTGCTTCCATCCTCGCTTAAGGATGTCTTCTCGGTCGGCGTCGAGCGGTCGAGCGCACCAATCTCCGAAAAGGTTTTAAACATGGATTTTCCTGAATAAAAAGAGAATAGTTAGTTCAGCAATATCTAGACAAGCCGTACTCGAATCCTCTAGATAATTTTCAATATGCTTAAGTAAGTGCCGAGGACTTGTGTGCCATTGAATTGGTTTAGATTGCCTAGTGGGAAAGCGGTGCGTTTGGGTTTGCCTGCAATTCATAGGCAAACCCAAAGTAAAAGGAGCGTTTCCAGAGGTTTTCCTATTTCGGGTTCTGCTGAAAGGCTTTTTGAACTAGAACTTTGGTCCAACACCAAGCTGTATTTTTCGCCTGATATTGAGGCATGCGTTAGCATCTAAACCAAAATGTATATTGATTCTCGCTTAAGGAACCTGTTGTGGAATCAGCGAGGTTACATTCTCACACATCCTCCAAAGTCCGCAGGAACGTCATTACGTCGGTCACTTGTCCCTAATTCTGGTTTTTTTACGCTTAACGAGGTCCTTGTTACGAATCTAGAGGGCAACGCGCAGGCGAAAGCCGAATTCGAAGCCATTCTTGATCGCCTGCAATCGCATGTTGCGATGAATCGTCCTTGGATCATGTCTATTGCTCACCAGTCGTTTGCAAATGGATGGCATTTCGATTTGCCTCAAAGTGCGACCATACTCATCAATTATCGACCAACATCGGACCGTCTCTTGTCATGGATTCGCTATTACAGCAAAATAATTGACTGGACAGTTGACACATCATTCGAAGTTCATCGAGATGGCTCACTCAGATATGTAAACCCTTATCGTTCGTTCCCTGGTTTAAATGCTGAAAAAGACCGGCTTTCAGAGGGGGAGTTAAGAAATCCAATGGACGTAGAAAAATTCCTGAATATAATTCAATTGAAGCTGATAGCGCCGCGCGTAAGGAACCAACTCCGCACAAACCTGCCGGAACTACTAGCGGAGTTGCTTGGGCAAGGTCTATTTAACTATCGAGACTTATTTCCAAAAACATTCCTAAAATCTAATGCTTTTCGCCATCAGACTATTGTGATTCCAATATACAAACTCGGGTCGTTTGTTGAGAATGTATTCGGTGCAGAGCTCCTGAGTTTAAATGAGTCCAAAGAAATTGACATCCAGATGGTCACTGGCCTTGAAGAGCTCGAAGTCAGGAACATAACTGAACGATTGGCTAAACCCGACCAATACACAGAGAGACTTCTACTCACTCAAAGCTGGGAACACTAAAGGCCAAAAAAGAAGTTGTTCTGCGATAAAAAACCAATATGTGGGGTGACATTGAATGTCTAAGCGCATAGAACGATAGCGACCTTTGTGAAGTCAATTCTGAATTAGCTCGAATATCTTCGAAAACACCCGTTCGCCATCCTTAATGTCGAAGTCAACAGCACCAAAACCTCCAACCGAATGCAAAAATTGTAATAGACGTTGAATCAAACGTGTAAAACCACGAATACTTCTGGCCAAAGGAATATTTGAAATTGACAAACAAGTAATTAACTTAAACTATTTCAAAAATAGAAAAAAACAAGTCCTCTTATCACTTTTGATCCTATTTCAATTTAAAATCCCAATTTGCATATTTACTTAAAAATCTCGCCTTTGCATTCACACCTACGAGAAAATTTGCATGATAAATAAATGGTTGCAATTGATTTGCCAAAAGTTCATCATCTTCATTTTTGTCTAAAATTTTGTATAACAAACCATTTGGGAAAAGACCTTCAGGCAAGGGAAACAATCTCTTGCGAAATAATAGACTTTCATTGTAAAACTCATTCAGTATCTCTTGGTCTATAACCAAATTATCGATGGAACTGGTAACCAGCTTTCTCACTAGTTTTCTAAATAAAAATCTCGAAAAAATTGTAGATCGGATTGACACAAATCCAAAACACAATACCGGCCGAGAGCTTGCCTGAACCTCGCTTTGAAACGCGAAATCACACTCTTTCGATATTTCAAATAACAATGGAAGAGGATTCTTTAGCCAAGCAACATCCAAATCAGAATAGATTACATATTTATAATCTCGTAAACTTCTTTCAATAAATAGAACTTTTTGCTGCATGATCAGATTAAAAGATGCAGTGTCAAAATCAAATGATTGAGTACTTCCTGAAAATATTTGATCTAAATATATGTTTGGCTCTATAAATATTTTTAAGTTAAATTCACTCTTAATCTCATTGAGTTCAGATAATTGCGCGGTCGGTGCAAGAATTTTTATAGTGATATCATGAAATGCTAAGTCTTCAAAATTTCGCAGGATATTCTGTAAGAATTCCTTATACCCACTCGAATACATGAGCAATATTCCAAGATCGAGATCAGCCATTGTCTCGAAATCCATGCAACAGTGCCTTCTCGTATTGGTCAATAACCACAAGCCTGTGAACTTTTTTAAACCAAATAAACTTCAATTGCGGTCCAATATTGATGTTCATTATTGCTACTTCAATTGAGCGAATTTTTGTTTGTCTAAAAAATGACCCCAACCTAACCCTGAACAGTGAAAGTTTGGTTGACTTTTCAAGAAATCGATGCAACCTAAGATCTGTTTTAATGAAATCGGGATTAACACCAAAATATCTGTTTAATAATTCATTGTCGATTTGATCTTTAGCTTCCACATATCCACGCACGTAACTTCGTGTTGCTATGTGATGGTGAGAAATCATTTTTTCATTTTCGTGCATGAGATTTGAAAAATTCACAGTTTCAATCTTGATTCGGTTGTCGGCAAGTATGGCGGACAAATATGGTGGACCAAACTGCTCAAACTCCGAGACAAGCGGTCCAAATTTTTCAAAAACTGACTTCTTCAACATAAAGCATTGTCGTGTCAAGAATGTAAAAGAATGATTTTCGGATCTGAGTTGCAGTGTTTCATCAAACCATTTGTCCATTAGGAGCTCAAACCCACTGTTATTTGTGTTTAAAGAGTTGGTGTTTATAGCTTGCGCCTCTTTATTGATCTCGATATAGCTCAACATTTTGTTTAAAAAATGTTGATCTGGAGTTACGTGTCCTTCGACAAACAATAAATTTTCATGTCTGCTTTTTTTGGCGGCAGCATTCCACATTGAATTATCGTTTTCCTTATCTGAAACTTCTACAATTTCGTCGCCTTCTCGGAGGTAACTCTTTAATATTTGACGGTCAACCAAACTCAATTCTGCTGTTCCAATAATTAATTGAAATCTGTCAGGGGGAACATTGTGAGCCGTTGTCCACAGCAACACATTTTGGATTAATAGGCCTGTTTTTAAATCGAAATTTGGATAAAGAATGCTTACACATGGGCCCACATACAAATTTTAGTCTAAAATCCAATTGGCTTTGAATCCCTCAGTGACTCTGGATTTAGCACATAGACGACGGTGAAGTTCTCAATTTCACGAGAGCTTTATCGATTTGGAAGAGTGCAATTCATTCGTAACAAAAGTGTCAAGGTAAAGTCCGCGCATAGAGCGTAACCTTTTGATTAATTAACGGAACAGGAACTAGAACCCACTCCTCAGAATTCCGAAGGAATTGATCAAGTGCAAGTTGCACTTGATTAATTGGCAATTGAGGGTTTACGTAGTCAGCGTTTGCGGCTAGAACCACTACATATTGAGCATCTTG
>Ga0194055_10004745_pt1 | contig 10093 bp, 8 predicted proteins | sample SepL449m_MetaG_FD_155482 | JGI IMG/M metagenome (GOLD analysis project Ga0194055, IMG submission 155482) | Anoxic zone freshwater microbial communities from boreal shield lake in IISD Experimental Lakes Area, Ontario, Canada - Sep2016-L442-9m | ecosystem: Environmental > Aquatic > Freshwater >... | reverse complement strand
TACCAGAACCGAAATCCACCCATAGATTCTGCTAACGAGGCTTAAAACAACTTTCGCGGCAGGGTCACGAAGGAATTTCACAGAGTCAGACAAAAACAGTAAAGATGCTGACTGCGGCACACCACCCGTTCGTCATTCGCACAACAGACCTCGGCCGCGCCACCTTAAATCTCTGTCGACGCGACTCGCATTGGAGATCATGCGAATCTCGCGATTGAAAAAAGTGAACGTACGAGGGATGCTCCATCCTGGATCTGGTCTGGCAGACCGTCAGAGATGGAATCAATTTTCTGCTTCAGGGAAAGAGCGACATGCGATTGTTTGAAGGGACACCGTGGGATCGGCCAGCGATCTGCGAAAAGTGCGGCGCTCTGGAAGCCGAATGCAAATGTCCGGTGGAACTCCCTCCCAAACAGCTTGTACCGGCTGGCAAACAAACGGCCAAGTTGTCGGTTGAACGACGGAAAAAGGGAAAAGTTGTCACCGTGATCCGGGGACTGTCGGACGAAGCGAATGATCTTCCCGGACTGCTGGTCAAACTGAAGAATGCCTGCGGCGCAGGTGGGGCTCATGCACCGAATGAATTGGAGATCCAGGGAAATCACGTCGAACGGTTGAAGACGTTTCTCAGTGACCTGGGATACAAAGTCAGCGGCGGTTGATGCCTGCTTAACTGCATCGTTTGTGCAGCAGATGCGGTACTTCGTTAGACGAGTCGCTTGTCCGTTGTAATTCCGCCGGGGCAAGTCCGGCGGAAATTTCTTCTGTTGGGCTCGGCACGACCAGGCGTATTGAAATCGGTGTTGATCGAAGTCCCAGCGGATGTCACACTCTCTGTGACGGGATTCCGAAGGTGAGAGGAAATTCAATGCCACGGTCGACTCGAAGACAACAGCATCAGCAGTGCGACGGATTCAGTCGCCGTGAGGTGCTGCGCGTCGGAGGACTGGGTGCGTTCGGACTGACTCTGCCTCACCTATTGCAGTCACGCCAGGCTGTGGCTGCGGAGAATGCCAAAAGCACTCGACGAGCCAAGTCGTGCATCGTTCTGTTTTTGATGGGGGGACCGCCGCAGCATTCGACCTGGGATCCCAAGCCAGCGGCTCCCAAGGAAGTCCGCGGCGATTTCGGGCCGATCAGTACATCAGTGCCTGGGACTCAGTTCTGCGAGTTGTTTCCGCAATCGGCGCTATTGGCTGATCGGATGGCCGTCTTGCGAGGGATGTCCAGCAACGATAACGCTCATTCGTCCAGCGGCTACTACATGCTGACCGGTCAACCACATGCCCCGACGAATTTCGAAAACGCCAATCCCGGATTTCCGAACGACTCACCCAATATTGGTTCGATTGTCCGAAAGCTGGTGCCGGAACGGGGAAGTTTGCCCGCTTCCATTCGATTGCCGCACCGGATCTTCAATACCGATGGCAGTGTCTGGCCCGGCCAGGACGCGGGCTTTCTGGGACGATCTGTCGAACCGTGGCTGTTGAACTGTAAGCCAGCAGACGAGACATTCCGCATTGAAGAACTCGCACTGACTGCGGACATCACGGACCAGCGTCTGGCAGGAAGAAGATCACTGCTGCAGCACGTGAACGGCCGAGTCGATCGGGCAGAAGGATTGTCACGAGGAGGCTATGGCCGTCTGACCGAACAAGCCTTCGACATGTTGAACTCGACCGACTCACGCCAGGCGTTCCAACTGGATCGTGAATCCCCGCAGATGCGTGATCGCTATGGGCGAACGCAGTTTGGACAAAGCGTACTGCTCGGTCGGCGTCTGGTCGAAGCAGGCGTGTCACTGGTGCAGGTCAACTGGTACCGCAGTCCCGATGAACCGTCCGATGCTCCCTGCTGGGACCGTCACGCGCGGGAATCACTACGACTCAAGACGGTTCTGGCACCACCGGCCGATCAGGCCCTGGCCGCACTGATCGGGGATCTCGAAGAACGTGGGATGCTGGACGATACACTGGTTGTCTGCATGGCCGAATTTGGCCGGACACCGCGATTCAACGGAGCCGCAGGTCGCGACCACTGGGGCCATGTCTACTCGGTCGTTCTGGCGGGGGGTGGCATTCGTGGCGGCGCGGTTCATGGTTCGTCGGATGCAATCGGAGCCTATCCGGCGTCGGGTCGAGTGCAGCCGCAGGACCTGACAGCGACGATCTTCCACTGCCTGGGACTCGATCCACACTCCGAAATCCAGGATACTCTCGGTCGTCCGATTCCGATCAGCCGTGGTGACATCATTCAACAGATTCTGGCGTAGGCATGAACACGATCGTTCTTGCGACCCTGAATGCCCGTTACCACCATTGTGCATTTGGACTGCGTTATCTGCTGGCCAATATGGGGGATCTGCAACCGCAGACCCGGTTACTTGAATTCACGATCAACCAGCCGACGCTCGACATCCTCGGACAGATTCTGCATCACAAACCGCAGATTGTTGGCTTGGGTGTTTATATCTGGAATGTCGATGAGACCACGCGACTGGTTGCCGATCTGAAGCGAGTCGCTCCCGAGATCATCGTTGTTCTGGGGGGGCCTGAAGTCAGTTACGAAACGGAACAGCAACAGATCGTCCAGTTGTCTGACTATGTCATCACGGGGGAAGCGGATCTCGCCTTTCCGGAATTGTGCCGAAAACTGCTCGGCACGTCCGACATGCAGACGACTGCCAGCTTGCAGACACTCCCTGCATCGAAGGTGATTCATGCAGCCGTTTCAGATCTGAATCAACTGCAACTGCCGTACGAATTATATTCCGACGAAGACATCGCACATCGCGTGATCTACGTCGAAGCATCGCGGGGTTGTCCGTTTACGTGCGAGTTCTGTCTGTCGGCATTGGAGATTCCCGTCCGCCAGTTTCAACTCGACGCATTCCTGGCCGCGATGGATCGGTTGCTGGCGCGCGGGACGCGTCACTTCAAGTTTGTCGATCGAACATTCAACCTGAACCTGCGAATCAGCCGCGCCATTCTGGAGTTCTTTCTGGAGCGGTATCAGCCAGGAATATTCCTGCACTTTGAACTGATTCCAGATCGTTTACCGGAAGCACTGCAGGATGTCATTGTTCGTTTCCCGCCAGGTTCGATGCAGTTCGAAGTTGGCATCCAGACTTTTAACGATGATGTTTCCAATCTGATCAGCCGTCGCCAGGACAACGAGCTCGTCGAACAGAACTTGAACTGGCTCCATTCGGAAGCGACCGTCCATGTCCATGCCGACCTGATCGTCGGTCTGCCCGGTGAATCACTTGAAAGCTTTTCACAGGGGTTTGATCGCCTGGTGAGACTCGCTCCGCATGAGATTCAGGTTGGCATCCTGAAACGACTGCGCGGGACACCGATCATTCGCCACGATGACGACTGGCAGATGGTCTACAGCCCGCATCCTCCGTATGAAATCCTGTCAACAAAGCTGATGAGCTTTGAAACGATTCAGGAACTGCGTCGATTCGCCAAGTACTGGGATTCGATCGCCAACAGTGGCAACTTTGTGGAAACGACGCCGACGCTCTGGGAGAGCAGACGTGGTGGGTCGGGTTCACCATTCGTCGAGTTTCGTCGCCTGGCAAACTGGCTGTTTGACCGTGAAGGGCAATCGCACGGCATTTCGCTCAGTCGGCTGTTTGAGTCGGTGTTTGAATACCTGACTATGCATCGCCAGTTTGATCCGACCGAGGTGGCAGCGACGCTGTGGCGCGACTATCAACGTGGCGGTCGCAGTGACAAGCCTGCCTTCCTGAGGCCATTTCTCACACAAGCCAATGATGGTCCGAGGGCATTGAACCCGTCGTCAGCACCGCGACGCCAAGGGCGTCGTCTGGACGTGACGTAAGCGGAAAAAATGCGGGGCGTCAATTCACGCTGGTAGATCGCGTTTCAAATTGGACCCGAAGGGGAAAAACCAATCATGGTCAACCAGACGTTGATTACAATGCACGCATCAGCCGGAACGCGCTAGCGTCCGGTTTCTACGGACGACGGTTTAACACCCATAAGCCGAAACCGTCTATCATCGCGGGCACGCTGCCTTACCAGTGGCGCTTCGTGACTGCGGGGTGTGCGACCTTCAGGTTCGCCAGAAATTACCAGAGAACGGTACCGCCACCACCAGGCAGCTTCAGCGTTACCATTGATCCTGCGTGAATTCGCGGGACTGATTTACCGAACTTGGATTGCAGCACCAGTCGACCACCGCGTTTGGAATCGAGTTTCAGAGTTCCCACTTCCATTTCGTGTACCTCCACGACAAGTTCGGTTCCGGGAGGAAGCGGGACATTGCTGATGTCGATCACGATCTTCGCGCCGTCATCCTGAGCAGTTTCTCCGAAGCTTTCGGTGAATGTGACCATACCTTTGCCACCTGCATGCCCCCGGTGGGCGGTCAGCGGAACCTTCACCCATTGAACGTACGCCTGGCACGGAAGGGGCAAAACCACCAAACCTACGACAGCAGCAAGGATTACAGAACGGAATTGGTGAATCATGGAGGGCCTCGTTGACGGTGCAGACCATCAGTACCATTACGATAATTTCATTTTTCGGTCGCTGAAGTCTAAACCCTGCATCGCGCGGATGCGAGATGATTGTCAGATTGTTGGCCAGATATTCCAAATTTCACTTGGGAGAGACTGCAAACTTCACTTTTTGAGCGAGAGTGAAATTTCCCCGGCAATTTGTCACGATGGCTGCGTTACAAGTTTGTTCCACCGTCCGGTTCAGGGTCTGCCGACAGAGTGGCCAACAGGTCAATGCGGAGTGGGGCAGCTCGCTGTGCACTCATCGACAGAAGTTTGCAAGGAGGCTTTTCAATGCTGAGCAACGACACGATTCATCGCATGGACTGCATCAAGGCGATGCAGGAAATGGATGAGGGTTCCGTCGACCTCGCATTCGCCGATCCGCCGTTCAACATCGGTTACGATTACGATGTTTACGAAGATAAGAAGGACGCAGGAACCTACCTGGGCTGGTCTCGTCAGTGGATTTCGGGTGTGCATCGCGTTCTGAAGCCGACTGGAACGTTCTGGCTCGCCATCGGCGACGAATACGCCGCCGAATTGAAAGTCCTCAGTCAGGAAATTGGCTTTCACTGCCGTAGCTGGGTCATCTGGTATTACACGTTTGGCGTGAACTGCAAACTGAAATTCAGCCGTTCGCACGTCCATATTTTTCATTTTGTGAAAGACAAGAAGACTTTTACGTTCAACCGGGATGCGATCCGGGTTCCGTCAGCGCGTCAATTGGTTTACGGGGATAAGCGCGGGGCCGCAGAAGGACGTCTTCCTGACGACACCTGGATTCTGCGACCGCAAAATCTACCCGAAGGGTTCAACCCTGACGAGGACGTCTGGTACTTCCCTCGAGTAGCGGGAACATTCAAAGAACGGGAAGGGTTTCACGGCTGCCAGATGCCGGAACAACTTCTCGGGCGGATCATCAAGGTCAGTTCGAATCCCGATGAATTAGTGCTGGACCCGTTCAGTGGCAGTTCCACGACGTTAGCTGTCGCCAAGAAACTCGGACGACATTTCGTGGGGTTTGATATCAGCGACGAGTACATCACGCGAGGTCTGGCACGGCTGAACGGGATCAACGTCGGCGATCCACTGGTGGGTGCTGCCGATCCGAAAACGAGTGCTCCCGCCACCCCGGAAGTTCCTCGGCGATTTCAGCGTGCGAAAATGGAAGCCAAGGGCGACGTCGCAAAAAAGGCGTCCGGAAAGCGTGCGAAGAACGTTGTAGAAAAGACCGGTCTGCTGGCGTTTGATGACGCCACAGAATGACTTCGGTACGACAAAGCTACCGAAGGTCGAACGCATACATTCGCGAAAACCGGCAAATTCGGCATGGATCGAGCCGCTTGGTCATTCTTCAAGTGAATTGCTGATCTCCGACGTCCGCAGGATGACCTAACTTTTCAGACATCTGTCTGAGAAGTGTGGGAGGTGACCTGTGATTACTGTCGAAGAATTGGGAACAATCAATCCGATCATGGTGGAAGACAACACTCCACTTGAGTCCGCGGCGGAAATGTTGAGATGCCATCACATCCATCATTTGCCAGTCGTTGCTGCAAACCGCGCCGTCGGAATGCTTTCAACCCGTGACCTGTTGGGAGTCGTTTCCGAAGGCCCGAATCGCAAAGGAACGTCCGCACGCCCGGCGAAATCCACCAATGCTGGACATTCCCTGAAAGTCGCAGACGTCCGTTCGAGCGGTTTGGTAACCATTCCGTGTGAGACCACGATCTACCGTGCCGCATGGCTGATGATTCAACACAAGATCCGGTCGCTTCCGATGGTGAGAGACAACCATATTGTCGGGATGTTGACCGATACGGATCTGCTGCGGGCCTGCATGGTCGGCCTTCGTCGACCCAATGATCCGACCGAGTACTGGCGACGTTTCCCGGTCGCCGATTACATGAGTACTCCTGTTTGGAAAATCGAACCAACAGATTCCGCGTTGAATGCCTGGATGCAGATGCGGGAACATGACGTGCGCCATTTAGCAGTCGTCCGCAATAATGGCTTGGATCTTGTTATGGGAATTTTGTCCGACGATGACGTTTTGGAAGCGTTGCGCGGTACATCTGCGATGGATGCTTCGGCGCTGTCTCCCACGATCCAGGTCGCTGAGATCATGACTTCGCACGTCATCTCGGTCGGAAAATACGATAAATTGACTCAAGCTGCGGAAAAGATGCTGTCCCACGACATCGCGGCGGTACTCGTCATGGATACCTGCCTGGAAGGGATCATTACGCGAGTCGATCTTCTCAAAGCCATCGTCAAAATGGGCTGAGCAAAAGTCCGGCTTCTGTAAACGGGCTCGCCTGCGATATTCAGGATTCACCGTCGGTCGAACACTCGCCCGACGGAATCCCAGGCCGCATTGAGTCTCAGAAATACTATTGAAACTACTTCGCCACTGAAAACTTATGGACTGTGGTTTGCGTGTAAGTTTCACCCGGCTTCAGCAATGTTGTGGGAAACTCAGGCCGATTCGGTGAATCAGGGAAGTGTTGAGTTTCCAGGCAGAAAGCTCCATGTTTGGGGGCGTTTCCAGTTTTGGGGATCCCTTCCAGGAAGTTGCCCGTGTAGAACTGGATCCCCGGTTCGGTCGTCAGGATCTCCATGACACGACCTGATTTGGGATCGACAATCTTCGCAGCGGGGCGCAATTCACTGTTTTTGCCATCGACAACGTAACAGTGGTCATAGCCACCGGAACCATTCACCGGCTGTTCGATCCGCTCGCCGATCTTGTGAGGCTTCAGGAAGTCCATACACGTTCCTTCGACAGCGGCGAGTTCTCCCGATGGGATTCCCGTTTCGTCGACCGGCAGGTACTTCGAGCAATTCAAGGTCAGTTCGTGATCGACGATCAGGCCACTACCAGCTCCTCCCAGGTTCCAATAAGCGTGATTGGTCAGGTTCAGAACCGTTGCCTTGTCGGTGGTCGCTGAGTAATCCATCCGGAGCTCGTTCGAGTCGGTCAACGTGTACGTGACAACCGTCTTCAAATTGCCAGGATAGTTTTCTTCACCGTCAGGGCTGACGTAAGTAAACTTCACACCGACCTGCTTTTCCTGCTCAAAAGGTTCTGCGGTCCAGAGCTTCTTCATGAAGCCTTCTTTCCCGCCGTGCAGTGTGTTGGGGCCGTTGTTCAGAAACAACTGGTATTCCGTTCCATCGATCGAGAACTTTCCGCCAGCGATCCGGTTGGCAAAGCGTCCGCAGGCCCCCCCGAAGTAGGGACCGTTCTCCAGATATCCGGCACAATCGGGGAAGCTCAGGGTCACATTGGCGAGCTTCCCTTCGCGGTCGGGAACTTCCACGGCAGTGATGATGGCACCCAAGTCCAGGACGCTGACCTTCATGCCTGACCGATTTCGCATTTCATACTGAAAGACTTCTTCGCCTTTTGACGTCTGTCCGTAGGGTTCACGCTGTACAGTGAGCATATTTTTTTCCGCGGTATCCTGGTCTTTGCCTGTAGTTGGACTGGTCTTTCCCTTGCCGTCCGGCTTCGCAATCTTGCCGCCACAACCTCCGGCTGCCAAATAGCATCCGAACAGAAGTCCGACGACAAATCCTTGTCGCAGCAGTGATTTCATGAGGCTCGATCCTGAGAAGTGAATACGTAAAGACGCCAGCAAGCCGGTATCTTGGAGAGCAATCCGCCGATGGTCAAGTATGCAGGCTATCCAATCACGATTATGAGATGAACCGGGAGAATTGATACGGAACCGTCCCGGCGATACACCGAGTCGCATTCGTTTTCAGGTAAACTGACGGGCCGCGCGGCCATTTCGCAGGATTCAACGATGTCGATGACATCTTGGGAAGACTACAAGCAAAGCGGAATAGCCTCGTTCGTTCGCGATGCAATCTCGGGACCGGAATACCTGTCATGGAAAATCGCCGCCGCATTTCTGCCAAATGGCTGCTGCTCGTCATTCCACTGGCGTTCATTGCCTGGTGCGCGATCACCATGAGACCTGCCAGGCTTGAGATCGGGCCCGAGACTACCTATTTCGATGGGCCATTCACCGCAGATGGAAAGATTGACTATGAATCAGCGCTGCACGTCCGTCTCTCTGCCGATGTGAAACCCGAGGACAACGCGGCCGTCTTGCTGATTCAAGCGTTTGGGCCGGCTGCCATCGCTCCAGAACTTCGCTCCCGATATTTCTCGTGGATCGGCACCCCCCAGCTTCCTGACCGCGGGGAATACGTCGTTTCGCAAACGAGTTACTGTCAGAACAAGATCCAGGGAGCCGAGAATCCGGGGGAGCTGAACACGTCGATCATGGAAGAACTGTCGCGTGCCGGGACGGCGCCATGGACTCGCGTTGAATGTCCCCGGGCTGCCGAATGGCTGGATGCGAATCAGGGGCCGCTCAAGCTGATCATCGAGGCATCGCAAAGATCGACTTACTATTCGCCAACTGTCGCAAAGGAAGGATTGATCGAAGCTCAACTGACGGTTCAAAACCTGCGGGAGGCGGCGCGACTGCTTGTCGTTCGAGCAATGTTACGACTTGGCGAAAATGATCTCGATGGTGCCTGGAGTGATCTGCTGGCCTGTCATCGGCTGTCGCGACTGGTCGGGCAGAATCCGCAAAGCATTCTGACAGGCCTGGTCGGCATGGCCTTGGGAGCCTGGGCCGTGTCGGGTGACACGGTGCTGTTATCGAAAGGGTTGTCCGCGGATCAAGCTCGAAAGTATCAGGCCGAGTTTGCGAAACTTCCTTCAACCGGCGGTTTCGGAAAGTCCCTCGGGCTTTGTGAGCGATCGATCGGTTTGGATGCGACGCTCCGCCAGTTCGGAGGTCAGACAGTTGATGTCAACGTCCTTCTCCGACGCATGAATCAGACATATGACAAACTCGCCGCTGCCATGAAACTCGAAACATTCGCGGCTCGTCACGAAGCACTGACAGCCATTGAAGCCACGGTCGTGCCCGCGAAACCGGCCCAGGACCTGAGTGCGATTCCCAAGCTGCTGCTAAATTACCGTCAGACGATTACGAACTCCGTCAGCGATTTGCTGCTTTCATTGTTAATGCCTGCCATGTCGCGGATCAATATTTCTGAAACTCGATCCGTAGTTCGCGATGATCAGGTGAAAATTGGATTGGCGCTGGCAGCCTTTCGTGCCGAACGCGGAGCATGGCCCAAAACACTGGCCGAACTCGTCCCTGCGTACCTGGATCGAGTCCCGCTGGATCAGTTCACCGACAAACCATTTGTCTATGTTCCGAGTGACGATGGGTTCGTGATCTACAGCGTAGGTCCGAATGGAAATGACGATGCGGGAATCTCACGCGACCGAGTTGGTGATGACATTCCATTCCAAGTGCATCGAAATGTCGATGCCACAAAAACCGAGCCTTCACCACCTGCGAAAGCTCAAGAATAGTTTTTCCGTTCGTGGATGGAAATCAGCTCAGTTCTTTCGTTCTTCCCGAGCCTTCATCGCGGCAGCCCGTTCTTCGTCGTTCAGCTTGCCGTCGCCATCTTTATCGAATCGTTTCAAAATCTCCTCACGACCGGGGCCGTTTCCAGGAC
>Ga0194055_10004741_pt1 | contig 10098 bp, 10 predicted proteins | sample SepL449m_MetaG_FD_155482 | JGI IMG/M metagenome (GOLD analysis project Ga0194055, IMG submission 155482) | Anoxic zone freshwater microbial communities from boreal shield lake in IISD Experimental Lakes Area, Ontario, Canada - Sep2016-L442-9m | ecosystem: Environmental > Aquatic > Freshwater >... | reverse complement strand
GGTCAGTAGTTGCCCAAGGGTGACCTGAGCCATCCAGTCCGGAGTTTTCCCTAGGGTGCCGAACGCTGGAATCAACTCGATAGCTCGGGTATCTACGTCGAAGCGACCTTCTGCGATCAACTGCCACACCACTCCAGCGATGAGGGCCTTGGTGCAAGAGAAAATATTGAACTCGGTCCGATTCGTTGCAGAACCAAAGCTCTCAAATACTGCCAATTCTTGATCAACTGCGAGCGCCATCTGTGCTGCGGGCATTCGTCCGGCGTCAACCTCTTCCTGAATGCGATTGCGCAGTGTGTCGAGGGCAGCAAGGTTGATTCCTGCGTCCTCGGCTTGGATGGTGGCTTTGACTGAATCTTCAGGGAATGAACTCACAGGATGCAACGCTAGTCCTCTGGCCCTGCACATCGGACTAGATTGCGGAGCAGTTCCAATAAAGGAGTACCGCATGAAGATAGCTGTGAATTATGACCTGTGTGAAAGCAACGCCATTTGTATGGCAGTAGCTCCCGAGGTGTTTGAGGTACGAGACGATGATTTTCTCTACCTGCTAACCGAGGAGCCTGGCGAGGAGCTTCGCGAGAAGATGGAAGAGTCAGTTCGCCGATGCCCCAAACAAGCCATCACCATAGAGGGCTGATATGACGGTAGTCATTGCCGGCGCTTCACTAGCTGGGCTGACCGCTGCAGAGACGCTGCGTGCCGCGGGGTACGAGGGCGCGGTGATTGTGGTGGACCCATCCGCAACAATCCCTGCGGATCGACCGCCCCTGTCAAAGCAGGTTCTTGCTGGTGAGTGGCCACCCGAAAAGGCTCAGCACCGCGCCGCAGCGCGGGTTCCTGAACTCGGGCTCGACCTTCGACTCGGAGTGGCGGCGACGGCGCTTGAGGCTGCAACGCGCTCGGTTAGTTTGTCAGACGGGTCGCTGATTTCGGCTGACGGGATTGTGTTGGCAATGGGTGCAGCGCCAAGTCGACTACCGGGCGATCAGCCTGCAGGCGTGCACGTGCTGCGAACCATGGACGACTGCTTGGCCCTGCGCAATGACCTGGACAAGATGCCAGCACGAGTAGCGGTGATCGGAGCGGGATTTATCGGAGCCGAGGTCGCAGCCACATGCAGAAGCCGCGGACTAGAGGTAACCCTGATCGAGGTAGCGCCACTACCCCTAGGCCGTGTCCTTCCCGGCCAACTCGGCGGATTTATTGCTGATCTGCATCGCGCACACGGAGTTGAGGTCCTGCTTGGAGTGGGCGTGGAGGGTCTCGACTCGACAACAGATGTTCATGGCAGCCAGCGCGTGAGCGGAGTGCGCCTGACGGACGGAAGTTTTGTATCTGCCGAGGTTGTGGTTGTTGGTATCGGGGTAGTTCCGAATACGGGTTGGCTCGAGGGTTCAGGCCTTCGCCTAGATAACGGCGTGGCCTGTGATGCAACCTGCAGTGCGGCACCTGGGATTGTGGCTGCAGGAGACGTGGCCAGTTGGCCGAACCCGCTCTATGACGAGGTCATGCGAGTGGAGCAATGGGAAAACGCAATTGCACAAGGGGAGTACGCAGCCAAGCGGCTTCTCGCAGAGTTGCAGGGCACAGAGTTACCTGCTCCTTTCGCCTCGATTCCGTGGTTCTGGTCGGACCAGTACGACCGAAAGATCCAGATGGCCGGACGCCCATCATCAAGCGACGAGATCATTATTCCCGAGGGCTCAATCGAGGAGCAGCGCTTTGTTGCATTGTTCCGCCGTGGCGACCTGTGCACAGGAGTTCTCGGGGTGAACCGGCCGCGCCACGTCATGCAGGTCCGCATGAAACTGACCGAATCGCTAAGTTGGGATTCTGCGTTCTCTGTATTTGCGTGAGTCTGTATTTGCATCAGCAGGGTCCAACCAGGGGAGTAACTATCCAGTGACGAATCAGATTTTCTATGCGCTCATTGGACTCACTCTGATCGTGGCCGCCGCTGACTGGTGGGTCACCATCATTGGGCCAGCAAAGGCAGAGTTCGTACTCAAACCGCTCACGATGCTGGTGCTGATTGCTGCAACGGTTGCGCTGCCAGACCCGTCTTCGAATCTTGCTCGGTGGGCCATGGTGGTGGCATTGGCATTTTCGATGCTCGGCGACGTGTTCTTGCTGAGCGAGAATCGTTTTTTCTTACAAGGTCTGCTGGCCTTCTTCGTGGCGCATCTGGCGTATATCTATGCGCTTGCGCATCTAGGCGCAACACTTCAACTTGCCCTAGTAGGACTTGTGCTCGTCCTGATTGCCAATGCCATAGTTGGCCGCAGAATCATTGCGGGAGTGCGCGCTAAGGATTCAGCAATGGTGGTGCCGGTCATTGCGTACTTAGGTGTTGTGTCAGCAATGGTGGTGGCGGCAATTGCTACCGGAAACCCGTGGGCGATTGTTGGCGCATTGCTGTTCTTTGGCTCGGATGCAGGGATTGGGTGGCATCGCTTTGTCGCCCCGTTCAAGCATCGCGACGCCTTTGTCATCGTCACCTATCACCTAGGCCAGATCGGCCTTGTGTTGTCGCTCACCATCCCACTATGAAAGGCCGCTATGACACTTCTTGAAGAGGACCTGCTGAGCGCTGCGGCCGATTTACTGCCAGGCGCTGTTGCGTTGCGTCGACAACTTCACCGTCAACCAGAACTAGGTCTGCACCTACCGCAAACACAGGCAGCAGTGCTGGCTGAACTCGAAGGACTCGGCCTAAAAATCTCAACCGGTAAGGGATTGAGTTCGGTGGTTGCGGACTTAGAGGGTGCTCTGCCCGGTCCACGTATTTTGCTGCGCGGCGATATGGACGCGCTACCCATGCCCGAAGACACGGGCTTGGCCTTTGCAAGCGAATCAGCCAACAAGATGCATGCGTGTGGCCATGATGCGCACACTGCAATGTTGGTGGGCGCTGCACGATTATTGAGCGGACTCAAGGAGCAACTTTCGGGAAGTATTCGGTTTATGTTTCAGCCCGGAGAAGAGGGCAGTGGTGGCGCAGCAGTCATGATTGAGGAGGGCGTTGTAGATGGCGTGGATGCCGCCTTCGCCATGCACATTGCGCCCAATCTGCCGTCATCTATGGTGGCTTGGAAGGGCGGGCCTGTGATGGCTTCGGCCGACGTGGTGAAAATCACGGTCACGGGCCGAGGTGGGCATGCATCAAGCCCGCATTGGGCTTGTGACCCCGTTCCCGTGGCCTGTGAGGTGGTGCTAGCACTGCAGAGCATGATCACGCGCACGGTGGATGCTTTTGACCCAGCAGTGCTCACGATTGCGCAGATCAACGCTGGCACAACCAACAATGTGATTCCCGAGAGCGTTGAACTCATTGGAACTCTGCGAGCCGTCTCGGAGGGGACCCGGCATGCCGTTTGGGAGCGAGTCCGAACCGTGGCCGAGGGCATTGCCTCGGCGCACGGATGCAGCACCTCTGTGGAAATTCTTGAGGGTTATCCAGTCACGGTGAACACCCCGCAGTTTGCCAAGTTCGCGGCCTCGGTAGTGGAGGAAACGTTTGGCCCGGGGCACACGTTCCAACTGCCATCTCCTGTGATGGGCGCCGAGGACTTCTCCTATGTTCTGGCCAAAGTGCCAGGTGCAATGTTGTTCTTGGGAGTCTGTCCGCCGGAGCAGAAAAACTCTCTGCTCGCACCAGCATGTCATTCCAACAAAATGGTGCTCAATGAACAGGCGATGGCCGATGGGATAGCGCTTCATGCAGCCGTGGCCATTGCATTTCTGCAGGGGAAATACTCCCCGAGCTAGGCACGCAACCTCTCGGCGACTTCGACGCTGACCCACATCCGTTCAAGATGCTGTTGAACAACGAGCTCGCCCGCAGGAATCTTGGTTTCTGCAAGAAATGCAGCAACGCGCTCGGCACGCGCTTGATCATCAATGCTGCGAATCCCCTCCAGCATCCGCGGCAGGCTGCTCGAAGGGAATTTCTCGACGAGCTCCGACCAGTGACTGCTCACAAAATCCCAGCCTTGGTCGCCTAGGTCGTTATGCGAGATTGCTCGACGCAACAGGAACGGTGCGTTCTGTGTCCGCACCTCTGTCAATGCGAGTTCAAGCACATAGGCAAACTGCTCTGGATTGTCAGTTTCGATCAGGGCGCTGAGAAAGCAAAGTTCTTCTTGCGGTGTAGAGGACTCGCGCCAAGCCTGCTCTAGCTTCGCATGCTCATCCACAGTCGCAGACGCAGCCAGAACCTCGATCGCTGCTTCGCGCAGCGACGGATCGATCGTCTTGAGCTGCCAGAGGTTGCGAGCGCGCACGCGAACTTCCGCATCCTGGCCAACGCCGCCTAGCAAAGCGAACAGCACACCCCGGAGTTCCTCAGCGCGTTCGCGCATCGCGTCTGAATCAACTTGAGGAGCCTGCATAACCTCCTCGAGTCCAGCCAACCTCTGGCTGCACAGTTCCTGAATCAGCGCACGGTTGCGGCTAGCTCTGCCTGCTCCTCCAAGGCGCTGCAGCCCCGAAAGAACGCCGCTAATCCGCCTCCACACGGCTGGGTCAGCCTCGCTCTCACAGAGCACCCGCAGTAAATCCTCAAGCTCTTCCACGCTGACCTGGTTTGCTAAGAACCCAGCCCAGGTGTCATCAAGGAGAACAAAGAATTCGATAGAACTCGCGGTGGGATCGGTTGCAAGGGCAGTTCGAAGGCTGCCAGTGAGGTTGACTCGAAAGAACCCGTTGCCACCTGGGTTTGCCTGAACCTCGACAGCGGGCCCGCCAAGATCGATCTCTTGGGCATGTTCAAGTAAAATTCTGTGCTCGGTTGAGGGGCCCTCCGCGACGGTTTTGGTTGAGATCAGCATCGGTGTGGGCCAAGGCGCTACTTCGGAACTGCCGTCCTCCTTGAGAGGCTCGGCCTGATAGCTAAAGCGCTCTTGGCGCAGCCGTAGCCCAGTCTCGGTGCTTTCTACGGTAACGAGTGGGTGGCCGCCGCGAAATATCCAGCTCTCCATGATCCGCCGAACAGGTTCACCGCTCACTGCTTCAAGAGCGTCCCACAGATCCGCGGTTTCGGTCACTGCGCAGGCATGCTGCTGAAGGTATGCGGTGATCCCTGAGCGGAAGACCTCACCCCCAAGGTACTGCTCCAACATGCGCACTACTGACGCGCCTTTTTGATAGGTGAGAATGTCGAACATTGCCTCGGCCTCGGCCGGACTCTGCACGTCAAACTCGATAGGTCGAGTGGACTGCAACGCATCGGTGTCAAAGGCTGCGGCTCGCGCTAGCCCGAATGAGGTCCAGACCTGCCAGTCGGGGCGGAACGCATCAGTGGCAGAAACTTCCATGAACGTGGCAAAGGCCTCGTTCAGCCAGATCCCATTCCACCATTCCATGGTGACAAGGTCGCCGAACCACATGTGTGCAAGCTCATGGTTGATGACATCGGCAACCCGGTGAAGCTCAGGCTGTGTGGCCGTTTCGGGATCAATCAGCAGCAGGACCTCTCGAAAGGTGATGCAGCCGAGGTTCTCCATAGCTCCGAATGCAAAGTCGGGAACTGCAACAAGGTCAACCTTGTCGCCTGGGTAGGCAATCTCGTAGAACCCCTCAAAAAATTTCAGCGCTGCCTCGGCAACCTCAAGGGCGAACTCGCACAGGTGAGCAGACCCGGGCGGGTAGATAACGCGCAAAGGAATCGGCCCGTTCATGCCCGCTACCATCCGCGGCGGCGTTTGCTCAAGCGGCCCAATCACCAACGCGACCAAATAGGTAGACATGACCATTGTGTCGGCAAAAGTGATCCGAGCTAGCCCTCCGTCTAGGTCTTCTCGCAGCACCTCGGCACTGTTAGAAATTGCCAGCACATCTTCGGGAACGGTCAGCGTGATGGAGAACACAGCCTTGAATGCTGGCTCGTCAAAACAGGGAAAGCACCGCCGGGCGTGCGTGGACTCAAACTGTGTGACTGCGAGTGTGTGCTCGGTTGAGCCATCATCGTCTGTCCTAGTGAAGGTTGACTTGTAGAACCCAACCAGTTGCGCGTTGTAGATACCCGTATAACGCAGATGCAGGGTTGCCGACCCGGCCGGAAGTTCTTGGTCCACGCTCAGGGTCACCCGCTCAAGTTCGGGGTCGAATGTTGCCGTGGCCGGGATTCGATTGTGCTCATCGGTACCGCCGAGGCCTATCCAGGCCGAATGGATGGTCAGGTCTAAGGCGTTCAAGACAATCTGGGAGCAACGCTGGGTGAGGTCTACCTGAATCGCTACAGAGCCTTCAAAGCTGCTTCCCTCTAGGTCAGGCCAGATCTCGAGCGTGTACCGGCTAGGAAGAACCGTGTTTGGTAGGCGGTTCGGGTTGTTCATCGGTGATCTACTCCTCAGGGGGTGGTTGTTCCTGTTTGAGCGGCGCAGCAGATTGCTGAGAGCCAGTCAGTTCATCTGCAGAGCGTAGAGCCCCGTGGTCAAGTAACTTTTCGGCGTGTACGAATGTTTCGAAGTCACCATCGCTAACAAGGTCGCTCATCTTCAACTCAATCGGCCCGTTGAGTTCAATTCAATGATCGCTAGCTTCTGGACAGAGTTGCCGCAGATCGTTCGAGAGATCGATGCCTCTGCTTCCGCTCGGGCCATCGTGATCTCATCAACTGGAAAACACTTTTCTGCAGGGATGGATCTCAATGTCTTCTCCGGTGGGACGAGTCTGAGTGCTGGCCCTGGCATCACTGAGGAGGGCCGAAAGCGAGCGTATCTGTGGATGATGGTGCAGCATCTTCAAGACTCGTTCACCGCTCTCGAACAGGCTCGGATTCCGGTGCTCTGCGCAATTCAGGGCGGGTGCATTGGCGGGGCTGTTGACATGGTGTCGGCTGCCGATATGCGCTACTGCTCTGCAGATGCGTATTTCCGTGTGATGGAGATCAAACTCGGGATGACCGCTGACGTGGGAACCTTGCAGCGCCTTCCTAAAATCATCCCCGAGGGGATTGCTCGTGAGTTGGCGTACACAGGCGATCCAATGCCCGCACAGCGCGCACTCGAATGCGGTCTGGTGAATCAAGTCTTTGAGGACCACGACTCCTTGGTGGAAGGGGTCCTAGAGATTGCTGGGCGCATAGCGACTCGCTCACCGCTTGCTATTTGGGGGACCAAAGAGATGATCAACTACACGCGGGATCACTCAGTTGCAGACGGCCTGCGTTATATCGCTGGTTGGCAATCAGGCATGTTTCAGCCAGCGGATATGTTCGAGGAGTTCGCGGCAAAGGGAGAGAAACGTGCGCCCTCCTTCGAGGAACTGCCCCTACCCCCAAAGTCTCTCTGATCTGGTTTTTGCGCAGCGATGACCGAGGTGAGCACAAGTTGGTGTTGGAGATGCAACCTGCAACAAGGCAGTGATGCATCTGCATGCATCCAGTGCGGTGGAGAACTTCATTCCAGCGCACCAGCTAGCGCTCCCGATTTACCGGCACGGATTTTAGAGATCGACCTGTCTGGGATGGAGCCCGCAGAGCGCGAGATGTTCCTGTTGTTTCTGGATGGTGCGAATATCGATCATCAGATTCAGGGCCTGTTGCTCTTCGTATCAGCAGAAGACGAGCAGCGCATCAAAGACCTTCTCGAGACGGTCACGACTGACACGCTTGTTGATTTTGACCCCGCTCAGCCACCCGAAGTTGCTGCTCCAGGTGACTCGCTGGAATGGGCTCGTGAAATGGCCTCTCAGATGCACCCTGCCTCGAGTAGTCCCGCCGGGCCTCTGCTCTTAGCCCCCACGTCATACCGAGTGATTGCGGCAATGATCTCGTACTCAGTCTGGTGGATGGTTGTGGTTCTGTTATTTGCCATTCTGACGCTGTCTCCAGAGGGCCCGCCCTATGTTGCAGTGTTAGCCATCTCGTTGCTTCCGCTGATTGGCGATACGTGGCTCACTGCATGGAATGGTACGACGCCAGGCAAATTTGCATTGGGAATCAGAGTGGTGAACTCACGCGGTAATGCTCCGGGTTGGCGCTCTTCCATCGTTCGCACGCTGGTGATGATGTGGCCAGTGATTTTTGCTTACTGTCCTGGAACGGTGGGGCAAGTTGCGGTGGCCGTCACGCCAGCTTGGATGATTCTGCTGATCGTTACCATTGTGCGCGATCCGGAATCACAGGGGTTGCATGATCATGCTGCGGGAACGCGAGTTGTGCTCGGTCGACGCGCCGAAAGCACTGGCTACTAGCCCTCAACTGCACACATTACAGAGACTGCATATTTGAGGTGGAACGAGCTAGCTCCTGTAGTCCAAGCAAGCTGCTGCCGGGGCACCCGACGATGCTACGAATGCCCAGAGCTCTGACCTGAATTGCCACCGTTTCAGCTCGCTCTTGAAGGGTCGGCAGAGAGACGGTAATTACCGCCAGGCATGGAGTCTGATTCTCGCAAAAGTCCAGCAGTTCAGTGGTTGGAAGATTCGCACCGAGCAGATGCACCCGCCAGTTGTCCTCTCGCAGAGCTGCAGCGGCCATGGCTGCTGGCAAAGCATGCAACTCGCCCTCGACTGCCGCCACCATTGCGGTTCCCCTGCGCCGTCCGCGGGGATTTGGACGATTTTCGCCTAAAATTCTCTCGACGATTCCCGAGGCGCGGTGCTCTTGCCACACGGCGACCTTTCCCTCCTCCCAAGCTAGGCCGATGCCCAACATGGACGGCGCTATGACTTCGTGAATGGCAACAGTCAGCGACACCCCATCGGAAATCAGCCGCTCAACAATACCGCTGGCTCGTCCTTCGTTTCCGTCGAGGAGTGATTCCGTAAATTGCTGAACGGTGGGGCCAAACCCCCCGCGAGGCCGCCGAACAGTAGGGGCTGATGGCTGCTGCCTTCTTGCCGACAGCGCATCAACTTCCGCTGGGTCGACTAAGTACTTTTGGCAGACTAATTCGGCAGGAAGCTGGCCGCTGCGCACCCACTTATAGGCAGTCTGATAATGCACGCCAAGGCGATCTGCTGCAGTTTGCAAGTCAAGGAATTCCGTGTCCACTGAACAATGTTAAGTGAAATCTTGGGCCAAAGAGCGTCACGTGGGGGACCTCAACCCGTTCCCATGCAGGGCTGTAGCGCGCGAGGCTAGTCGGGTGAATGATTCCGAGATGAGCCAGAGCCGCACGCTTCAAGATGAGGACCGTCGTTTGGCAACGATTCGTGGTCTGCTGGCCAAGGCCGAGGCCACCGAATTTCCGGAAGAGGCAGAGGTCTTTTTTGCCAAGGCCTCCGAGCTGATTAGTCGGTGGGCAATTGATGAAGCCATGCTCTGGGAGAGCGCTGATCAGGCCGGCCGAGAACATCCTGAGGAATTGCAACTCGTTGTGTATAGCCCCTATCTCACCCAGAAAGCAGTGCTCATTGGGGCCGTAGCATCTGCGCACGGGTGCCGGACCGTTCGCTTGGTCTCGGGAATTCAGAAGGGCTCTGAGGTGGTCTCTGTGGTGGGATTCCCGACCGATCTGCGGTGGGTAGACACGCTGGTCACTTCGCTGCTCGTTCAACTCACCGCAGCCATGTTGGCGCGGTGCCCCAAGGGAGTGAGCCCAGCCGACACTGCCTCTTGGCGTCGCAGTTTCATCATTGGATACGCAGAAGAGGTCAGCTTGCGACTTGAGCAAGATCGAGCAGCCGCAGCAGCGGCAAAATCCGATTCGACTGCGCCAGGTTCCTCTGCCCGCAATCCGCAGGGTGCACAAGACGATCTCCCTGTGCCACCGCAGCCCACGGTAGCAATGGTTCTTGCGTCTCGGGCAGAAGAGGTCCAAGATGACTTTCGTCGCCGCCATCCTCGAATTCGTTCATCTTGGGCCTCGAGCGGTAGGTCGGCCATGGGCCGTCAAGCTGGCCAGCGCGCTGGGAAAGAAGCCTCACTCACCCGAGGCGGAATTGGTGGCCGCCGAGGAATTGGGCCTGGATCATGAGCGGTGAACGCACCGATGATCGCTATCGCGAGGTGGTCTACGCGATAGAGAATCAGGGGCTGCCTGATGGTGGCCGCAGTTTTGCGCGTTTTGCAGATCTTGAGGACTATGTGGAGTCCGTTCTGATGGGTCCGTGGTGGGATCACGAGTTTCCTGATGCTCCGATCGAGGT
>Ga0194055_10004739_pt1 | contig 10100 bp, 1 predicted proteins | sample SepL449m_MetaG_FD_155482 | JGI IMG/M metagenome (GOLD analysis project Ga0194055, IMG submission 155482) | Anoxic zone freshwater microbial communities from boreal shield lake in IISD Experimental Lakes Area, Ontario, Canada - Sep2016-L442-9m | ecosystem: Environmental > Aquatic > Freshwater >... | reverse complement strand
CCCCACAAGCCAACGCCGCACCACAGGCACCCCTAAGCGCGCCAATGATGCCACAAGAACCCGCACCAGGCATGGCTCCAGGCGAATTAAAATTTTTACATCCAACGGATCGGCCCAATGAACCAGTTACGACCGGTTTGCCGATTGGCCCAGGAGCAGGACCAGAAGCGTTGCCTGCGGCACCGGTTAGAAGCAACAGTCCCCTTCTTGAAGTACTAGACAGTTTAAGCAAACAAAATTTTGCACCAGCAAGCATTAGAAACATGGTTAAAAACTTGCGAGCACAACAACGATGAGTCCAGGCGGCGGTCTTCCCCCAATTCCCAACCAGCAAAAAGAAGATACCGCCCTACCCGTAACGTCAGGTATTCAAAGTCTCGCACAACCAAAATATGATCACCCCAGTCAAGATCCAATGGCAAGGATGCAACACGTTGCTCAAATTGCTCCAGTCACTACGCAAAAAAATCCGCATTTAGCGTTTGCTCTTTCCAATGTGCCCGGAGACTATGCGCATGCAGCACAAAGCATGGAATCGGGTCGGTTGCTCCACCACGGCATGGGCGTTTTATTGGATCATGCAAAAAACGGAACGATTAATCAACACCTTGACGGTTTGAATGCTTATCACCAAGAAAATCAATCTCAAATCAATCTTCACCTCAATCAACCAGCGCGTCAATCTGATGGAGGAGGAATGCCGCTCGCCACAGTACAAGGTAACGGCGGTGGCAACTGGCTTAACACGTTTAGTGATATTGGACATAAATTGCTTTCGGGCGCGCGAGCCCTTGATAATGCAATCGGCATTACTCCTGAAAGCGTAGACAATAGTTCTGCACAAATAAATGCACGTCCCGAAGAATTTGCGAAAAATCTTACCGGAACGTTCAGACAACTTCCGGGACAATACAGAGCAAACCAACCCAATCAAATACCTTGGTATTATGGCGGAGTTTTATCAACTGCCCTTTTAGACATATGGGATACATGGGGCATAGTTCCCAACCTTGCGTCCACTGGGCTATCGGCAACTCTTGGTGATAGCGGACCCCTGGCAAACCCCTTGGCGCATTTTGTGACAATCAAAGGCGGAGGAAAAGCGGTTGACGGTTATCACGGGTTGCAAGTTTTGTTCAACAACCCTGCCATTCTTGCAAAAGTTTGGCAAGCAGAATATCGACGCGGCGGAGCAGCAAAAGCAACAGCATTCGCTGGCACTATTGTGCTTACCTACGCACTTACTGCCCTGCTTACAGCCAAAGCACCAGAAATCGGTGGCAAACTGGCAGATCTTGAAACCAAAAAACTTGGCGACATAATTGCAGAAGAAGCGGGCTCAGCAGCCACGGACGCAGCAAGCAGCGCAACAAAAGAAGCCGGCGCGGCCGCAAATGAAGCAAGCGGAACAGCCGCCAAAGGAATTGTTGATGAAGCCGCAAGCAATGTAAACGCAGGAGCAAAATCACAAAGCGATTTCAAAATTGCGCAATTAATGGAAGCAGCAGACCCGGTTTTTAGAGGAATAGGGCAAGCGTTTGCATTGGTAAATAAAATGGCAACCAATCCCGCTCTTTTGGCTGCTTACGGAGTTGGCGATGTTGTTGCAATGACCATGTTCCCACAAGCCTGGCACGACGCTACGGCTCACGATCAATACATCGACCCAATAACAAAACAACCAGTAAGCGTTGGATCAGCACTTCTCACCCTGGGTGGATCAAAAAATACAGATTTACAAGGCACGTGGGCTGGCGGTTTAGCCGCTGGACTTAACGGACTGTCTTCGCTGGCAATACCAGACCCACTTGGTGCCGCTGGTCGCGTTATGGCAAATGCCAAATCAGCCGAAGGGCTGGGTGGAATTCTAAACAATCGCTGGGGCGGCACTCTTATTAACGAAGTTGGCGACCCAGAACGCATTTATGGGCAATATCGTTCATTCGCTTCATTCGTAGACCATTCACTCAATCAAGACGCTCTAACTATTTTTCAATTAGGGCGCGGCAACATTCCGATGCATCTTTGCGAAACATTGGCAGATTCAAAAACAGTACCCGAATTTCTAAAAAAAATTAATGGACTTATTGAAGCAAAAGATTTTTTGCCGATGATGGCACCAACGCTTGGCAAATATAGCGAAATTAAAACAGCATTAGACATAGAAACTGAATCAATATGGCGTAATCGCTGGATGCGTTTTAGAAACGCCGCATTTGTTAATGTACCAAATTATTTAACCACAGCCGAAAGAATGGGCAAAATCGAATACGGTCGTTATCAACGGGCAATGCAAACAATCAGCGAAGATTTGCCAGCCGACGCCACCGCCCCTCAACGAAGCGAAGCCTACGCCAATCAACGCGCAATTCAAAACGAATGGGGTTCTGAACAAGCAACATCGCTCCTCAAAGACGCGTATGACTTCAAAAACACATTAAAAGAAAACGCCAACCTCATTGTTCAGCGAGGCAATGAATTTCGTCGCAATTTGTTTTCCGATACCAATCTTGGTCGTCTTTGGGACGGAGCAGTAGCAGTAAGCACGGCACGTTTAGTGGAAATGGACAATCTCCTTACGCGTCTGCCAACAATGTACAACTCTGAAACGGGAAAATTTTCTGATTACAATTTTCCGGTACACGAAGATTCGTTAGAAGCCATAGACAGGGCTCTCAAATGTTGTGGGCTGGGCCCTGTTGCCAGAAAAGAATTGAACGGAATGCTCAAAAAAGATATGTCAGATTTTGCTTGGGCTAAAGTTTTCAAACAAGCCGAAGAACGTTTATTAACTGAACGTCTGAATCTGCGAATGCCAGAAGCCCATTTGCAACAATTGCGAGAAATGATTATACGGCAAATTGGGGAAAAAGACGTTAACTACCGAATGTTCGGTGGAGTTACATCAGGCACCGAAGGTAATTTTGGTGGTGGCATGATGGGTAAATTGGTTAATCTCGACAAAGATGGTCACCCCGACCTTGGATTGCCTTACGACGTTGCAGCCTACATGCCAAGTGGCGTAGCACAGTTTCACTTTCCAAATTTTGCAAACGTTGATCGCGCCATTCGCGGTATTCGCAGACAAACAGTAAAATTTGAAAAAGCGTTGCGCAAGGAAGGCGTAACAAATTTAATGGACAAAGTGCTGGTAACCGCAGAAGCATTAAAGGACCCAAAAATTGTAGACAGAATTCATACAGCACAATTAGCCGTTACGCAAGAAACGGTAAAAATGCTAAAAGCATCACAAGAAAATTTGGCTAACAAATTACGCATTGCCACCAAACTAGAAATGCCCAGCGCCGAGCAAATCGGAACGCACGGTCAACTCTTAACTGATGAAGAACTTGCACACATACAAGGACGCCCAACGGCCCAACGAGATTTAGCAGAATATTTAGCAATGCGAAAACATGGAAATATTACAAAATATTTAGATCAATTGCCACAACCACAGGGTCAAGTTATTGCACCCAAAGTTTTTGACGAGCAAGCCCGAGCGTACTTAGAAGAACAAATTAATATTTATGAACAACAAGGCAAAATGTACAAAAACATGAAAAAATATTACAGAACAGAAGACCCTGCTGGAGAATTATTGCGTCATCCGCTAGCAGGTTTGCCAACCACGCGAGCGTACGGCGATGTTACTACAATAGAGCAAGCGCTTCGCGACATTGAGCATGAAGATAGCCACAATAGCGGCGCAGCCAGAGGAGCAAGAGCCTGGGCGGACATTATGGACGCAAGCCTTAAAAATGCTCCTACAGATTTTCACGAATTAGTGCAACAGTACGAAGATGTACTTGCAAAAGAAGCAAACCGGTTAAACGCCGCAGCAATAGTTCTCAACAGAGCAAGGGCCGGTGCCAAGGCGGCGCGTAACGCAACAACTGGATACGACAAAATTGCGGCAGACCTAAGCGAAGAAAAACCCATTCCCAATGTTCACGTTTCTTCTGATTCGGGATCATACATGGACGGTAGAAGCGCAATCCGTGATGCCATTGATTTGCATTTTAACGATCACTATTTTAAGCCATTTGCTTTAGCAACAGGTGGTTGGGCATTTCGTGTTTCCTTATCTGAAATCATTCTCAATACGTTTAGGATTGGCCCAATCAACATGGCCACAAGCCGTTTGGCACAAAGCGTGGAACGCAATAAATATTTACTTGATCAGGGCGCAAAATTTTGGCGGCCACAAGCACACGGTATTGGCGGAACCCTAAGAAACGCGCCTAAAGCAACGTGGCCAGTTGTTAGCGTTTCTCGACAAACGCTTATGGGAATGCAACGTTACATGCTATACACGCTAAAAGGCCGTAGGGCCGACGTATTGATGGAAGACGCTGCTGCAACATTTTTGCGCAACGATCACACAGGCGGACCAAGCGGGATTCGCGCTGATCATACAGATTCGCTCATGGACCATTTTGCGCCGATGGGAGCGCAGCGATACGACACCAAGGCCTGGGAAAAAGCGTCAAAATCCCGATACCAAATGAGAAAAGCAGAAAATCTTTCTTTGAAAGACAACGCATATCAAAGGGCAACGGCAAAACTTCTTGGACCCCCAGAATATGAAAAACAAGGATCACCTCTTGCATATTTTACGGACAAACAACCTCTCGATGAATATACTCCAAGAGCAAGCCCTGGTCGCAACGAAGGGCGTTACAGGGAATTCGACTTTACTGGTCCGTCCGACGTTAGTTACCCAACCGTTTTAACGGAGGGAATGTCGGTTATTGCAAATGACGTGCTAGGGAAACAGGTAGCAAAAGCGCTTCACGGAAAAACCTTAGACGCAGCAACGGGCGTTGGAGGCAGCACGCTGCTTACGCAACATGCTGCTGAAGTGGCGAATCAAGCGGCTCACGATCACATGATCGATTCATTAATTGCTAAATACAAAATGCTAGATTACAAAATGGCAGATTCTATTGAAAAACAATTACAACAAACCCATGGCAACGAAATGGCAAGCGTTGCGCGCAGTTATTTAGAGGATCGCTTCAAACAGGAATGGGGAAAACGACACACAACATTTGCCGGCTGGAACAAAGACAGTAAAAAAATTGAAGAATCAAATCAAGCAAAACAATGGGTAAAAATGCGAGACGACATTGAAAAATATTTGAGCGACAAAGCAAAAAATGAAATGACAAAAGAACTTACCGACTTTACCGTTGAAGCCGGCAAAACAAATATGCCGCACGAAGAATTTGCGGAAAAATGGGAAGAACTAAGAACAGGGCAATTGGCAAAACATTACGCAAATGAAGTTGAACGTCAAATGCTTGAATCAGCCTCTAACCCTTGGATTCAGCATGTTCCCAGTTTTGACCCAGCACAAAATGCATTTGTATATATTGAACACGCAGAAACAACTCGAAAACCCCTGAACAAAAAACAACAATATACCAGCGAAAACGAACAACGCTATCAACAACTACATCGTGAATGGCAACGTAAAGCCGACCACGCGGACGAATGGTTGGCGGAAATCGAAGACGCTCGAAGAGCAAGGGAAGCAGAATTCGGCGACGACGCGCCATTCCCCATGTCTGCATCGGACCTGGCTAGGGCAAAAGAAACCATGAGTGAAAGCGATTATGCCGAAGCGGTAAGAGGGTTTGAAAAAGAACTCCGAAATTTCTGGGAAAGTCAAAGATTACACGAACCAACAAATAATTTGGAAAAAGAAATTCAAAATTTTGAAGAAATGATGGCTAATCCCAAAACAGACGAAACACGTGCATTCGACGAAAAATTTCAAAATCTTTGGGAAGAACAAGCACCGAAACCCGAAGTCAGGGAACCAGTGTCGGCAGAAGACATGTCGCCACAAGAATTAAAGCATGGATGGCGAAATACCGAGCCCACGCTTGGCCGACCAGATACCCTTAACCAGGCAGAGCGAGATCAAGCATGGAACGAATGGAAAATCAAAGCGGATGCGGCCGATAAGTGGTTACGCGAAACGTGGGCACCAGGCGTTGAACGTATCGTAGAAAGATATTATTCAAATGAATTGCAGTCGGGTATGTCGTGGGAAGACCTGGCTAGCAAAAAAGAAACCATGAGTGAAAGCGATTATGCCGAAGCGGTGGGTGATTTCGAAAAACAACAACAAGCCCATTGGGAAAGTCAATTCGCATCGCCGGGACCCACCGAGGCACAAGTTATACATTACTATCAAAGAAACATGCCGGGTTGGGGTCAACACGGGTGGAGAGTTGAAGATTTGCTCGCCTCCAAAGGATTAAAATCTAGGCCAACGGAAGAAAACACGCCATACGAAAAAATTCCTCAATACGCCAAAGATGACATGGCAGCATACGATCCCGCATTGGCGGCTATGGAAAAAGGACCGATTGTCACGTCTCCGGTTGCAGTACAAGCAAACGAAGAAGGATTGCGACGAATTGTTGAACACCTCAACAAATTTAAAGACGTAAACGGCGTTCACGAAAAACACATAGCCGACATTACCAATTCGTTGGAAACGCATTCCGACATTGATGAAAGAACCCAATATGTTCGCCGCGTATTAAACAACCTTACTAGAGACATTGGCGAAATTCCAAGAAACGAAATGATGCAACCTCAAAGTAATCCCGTGCGATTAAGCAGCGCAGAAAAAGCAAAATTGGAAGCATACGCTCGTACGCACATACCGTTAAACCGTTCTACGGGTAAAGAAGAAATAAGCGAAGTAATGGAACACGACGTACAAATGCACGTCGACAATTGGCTTGAACAAACCAAAAACGCCCAACAAGCAAGAATGCGTCAAGAACTAAGAGACGCCGTGGCTCAACACGATGTTGACTTGGACGCATGGCAACAAAAAGCAGAAGCAGCAGACGCTTGGCGGGAAGAGCAGGCGCGAGCGGACAATGCGGCGCGAGCCATTGACAACAAAGCAAAACTTTCTTCATGGTCTGAACGTCCAGGTTATGATGAGCACATTTGGCGTTCGGGTACCCCCGACAAAGGTAGACCGTTTCATCCAGGCGAAAGCATGCGCACAACTCTTTCTGATCAAGAAATAGAAGATTTGCGCGCTAAACACGAAGTGGCGTTGCGTCAAGAATTTTTGCAGCAAGTTTACAATGATCAACATCGAGAAGAAGTAGAGGCTTTGAAAGCAGACCATTTGGCACGCAAACGAACAGCAACCATCGCTCCTCAAACTGCAGCCGTACTTCCGCCGGTTGTTGGACGCCCGCAATATAAATTGCGTGATGACGCATTAGAAAAAATTGGCATCAACCCTAACGAAGACCCAATAAACCCATTACCGATAGACAGCAATTCAGCCGTATACAAAGGATTGCATGAATATTACAGAGCATACCAAAGCAGCCTGATCCGCACCGAAAATGGCAGGGGATTGCAATTACCAAAAAGCGTGCAAGACAAAGTGCGCGACGAAACCATTCAGGACACCGTAAAATTTATAGAGGCTTTACCAGAACGCGTGCGATTGAAAATGTCAAGAAATACTCTTCATTCTGCATTCAACCTGGGCAACGGCAAAGCGTCAATTGAGCCGGGCGTGGGCATGACGCCCATACAAGACTGGGCTGATTGTTTCGTGAGAGTCGTTCAAAGTATGTACACAGCAGAGGAAAGGACCGGAGGTTCTTTAGGCAACGCAGTAAAAAACGCATTAGGAACAACTGAAGATTCACCTTTTATGCATTTTGATCTTCTTACTCACATGGCGCACAACACAGTTCCATCGGCCGCCGGCCTGATGAACGACTGGTCAGAACGATTTCTTGCTCACCCCGAGGGCGACATTCCTCTAATGAAACAAAATCACCTCTTTCCCCAAGGTGTAGCCGGCAGGACAAGCGCCGATATAAACAATCAAGATGTCGGCATAAGCCAATGGTTTACGCGTATCTTGGATCGCACCCACATGGCTGTTTTGGCACCGACACTTAACTGGATGGCGCGTGAACCAATTTGGCTTTACGAATACAGCCAGGCTATGGACAAATATCGCGCCTTGATTTCAAAAGGCGAAATGACAAAAGACCAAGCCGCCGTGTTGGCCGAAGGTGAAGCAGTCAAAAAAATGATTCGTTTTGTCCACAACCCCGAAGACAAGTTGCGCATAGAAAAAATAATTCAATGGGCATCGCCGTTTTACTTCGCCAAAAACCAGGCATGGCGCAGAACGTTTAGAACGTTGGGTGAAAACCCAGGTGCGTTTGAACAATACGCTAAATGTTTAATGCTCACTCAAAACTGGGTACACGTACAACAAACAAAAAATCAAACCAACATGATGGTGTTTCCTGGTTCTGGAATATTGAGTGAATATCTGACAAAAGCATTAAAATTGGTGCCAGGCCACGGCGAAGATATTGCAATGAACGAACCTTGGAATTTTGGTTTTTCTTCTCTTGCCACAGTGTTCCCTGGTGTAGATCCAGCCGACGAAGGCGCAGTGGGGACCGGCAGAGCAGTGGCCCCAGACGCGGGGCCAGCACTGCTCATACCAATGCAACTTTACAGCCATGTCACGGGTTGGAGTGGATTGACTTGGATACCAGGTGTAGAAAAAATGCATGGCATCACCGATGCAGCATTTGAAAAAATAGCCGGCCCTATTGGGTGGAACATGCCGCTATGGGCTGACTTTGTGCCAAACTCGATAGCAAGAAACGTAATGCGCGGCGTCGCTGCTGCAACGGGTTTTAACTTGTTCAACATGGGGTCTTCGGTTGTGTCAACTCGCGCAAACGTTGAAAATTCACAACTTGAAGGTTTGCAACATCAAATGACACAACAATTATTAAACACTGGCAATACGGGTTTTAACAACCACGGCAGTGTAGATGAAAATTTGGTTCTTGGACGTGCAAAACTTACCAAAGAAGAATGGAAGCAAAGATTCCCAGGCACCAAATACAAAAAAGATGAAATGTTTCCCATGATGATTGGTGATGTAAAAGCGCTTGGCGGCAAAGAATTTTGGCGAGCGCATCCTGATTTTGCAATGAACGTTGGCGCTCAAATGGCTTCTCAGTGGATAGAACGCCACCATCAGCAATGGTTGGATTCAATCAGTTATGCTACTGCAGCAATGTGGATATCAAAAACCTTGTTATCTGGGGGCTTACCCGTTGCAACGGCTCTTGCGCAACACGACGCAGAATTCAAAGCAGGGCCAGATGGTCCAGCAGCAGAAATAAAAAAAGCAAACGGTAACGTTCTTCAGGGTCTTGATAATTTTCAAAGAAAAAATCCTGGAAAAGTTGCTGACATAATCTCAACAACTATTTCGCCAAAGGGTTCGGGATGGGGAGAAACCGATTATTTCAAAAAAGCGCTAACAAACCCAGATTTCATAAAAAAGGCTGTAGTCCCATTTCCCAACTTGGCAATTTACCTTCTTCCTCCAGCACCTGCAAACGACCGTTACAATCCAGCAACTTACAAGTTGGAAGAAAAATATGGTTTTCGACACAAGGCCTCAATCGACGAACACGATCAACAAATTTACAAAGCCTTGGGGTGGGATTGGTATTTCAATGGCCCAGCCATTCAGGCCAAACATATTCATGATCGAGATCCCGGCTGGACGTATGAAGGTAAAAACGGTCCAGGAGCAGCAAGTGATTTTATAAATAAACAAGTCAGTTCATACAATTTTACGGTCAATTCTACTTGGAAATTTGGAGACGGGGCTTCGTTAAAAAACGCTCAAACCGTGATTTCTCAATTGGGTGGTTATGCTAAACAACCCTCAACCAATGTTAACGACCCCCACATGCAAAACATGTTAACTATGTGGAAATATCTGGATGAACAACAAGCGGCCAGTGACGCAGCGAACTTGACGGGTAAAGGACAAGCAAGCAAAAACTGGAAAGCATATTGCGTGGCTATGGCTAAAGCGCACCCAGAATCTGCCAGAATAATTAACGGTGTATTTATGCACGCGTTGTCATTTGATCAAGTATCTCCAACGTTAAAAATGCCTGAAACCCTGTTAAAACAAGTGCACACAAACCCGAAGGATTGGTAAAATGCCAGAAATGCGAGAGCCTATAACTGCCAACAAACCCAAC
>Ga0194055_10004737_pt1 | contig 10102 bp, 12 predicted proteins | sample SepL449m_MetaG_FD_155482 | JGI IMG/M metagenome (GOLD analysis project Ga0194055, IMG submission 155482) | Anoxic zone freshwater microbial communities from boreal shield lake in IISD Experimental Lakes Area, Ontario, Canada - Sep2016-L442-9m | ecosystem: Environmental > Aquatic > Freshwater >... | reverse complement strand
AGCAGGCGGCCGTCCAGGCCCTCGGCATGGGGGGCCAGCATGCCCGCCGCCACGAAGCCAGCCGCTTCGCTGCGCCGCCGGCTGAGCACGGTGGCCGCCCGGCCCTGGCGGGCCAGTTCATGGGCGAGGGCCAGGCCGATCAGGCCGCCACCCAGGATCAGCACCGGATCGGTGTCGGGATCGGGGCCGGGTTCAGCGCTGGTGCCTGTCGGCATGGTCAAGTCGTTTCGCTCCGATCATCTCCGCTTTCAGGCCCTGCCGCTGGATCTCCCGGCCCATGGAGATCCCGGAGCGGTGATGCCGACAACCCTTCGCCTGCCTGAGGGCGCCGGATGGCTGGGCACCGCAGGGCGACAGGGCGGAACACGGTGGGCGGAGTGTGATCTTGATCACACTCCAGGGACATTCGCTTGTGCGGAGGATTCGTATTGAGCCTTGAAGGCCATGGCCTAGCACCCGTCGTTCCAGGATTCACCTCCACCGGCCTGCCGGTTTCAGTCACGATCGGCATGGAAGCGCTGGTGTCAGGTTTTGATTCCGGCCAGCGTTTTGACCCTGGCACCCCTGGCCATGACGGTCTCCATCATCTCGCTCTCCGCCACCGCGGAGCCCGCCATCGCCGGCGACAGCACCCGCTCCATGCCCGCCAACCGGGAGGGAGTACAACCCCGCCACCCGCGGGCAGCGAGGAAGGGATGGATGTCATGGCCTAGGTGTCATGGCCTGTCGGCGCTGATCGCTGGGCGGGTAGGTTCTGGCTTCTGGCGGGCCCTGCAGAGCCTCCCGCACCGCATCGTCTAGGGCCTCGGGATTGCCGCGGTTCTCAATGCGCCGCTCCACCAGCGGGCGCTTGCGGGCCAGGGGCCACTGGGCGTCGATGCGGGCCCGGGCCTCGGCCTCGCTGAGTCGATCGCGCCCGATCAGTCGCTCCAGCTGCTGGTGCTCGTCGCAGTCCACCAGCCACACCTCACTGCAGAGGGATTCGAGCCCGGCCTCAAAGAGAAGCGGCACCATCAGCACCACCGTGGGCGCCGCCGCCAGCCGCTCCAGTTCCGCCGAGAAGCGCTGCCGCACCAGCGGATGCACCAGCTCCTCCAGCCAGCGGCGTTCGAGGGCGTCGGCGAACACGATCCGGCCGAGGGCGGCCCGGTCGATCGCCACATCGGTATTGGGGGCGTGATCTTGGCGATGGCTCCCGCCGAGCTTTTCCGCTGGCGGCGGATCTTCGGCACCTGGACGCACCCTTTCCCGATAACGCTCCAGTACCGCCAGGGCAGCGGGGCTTCCAGGGGCCAGGGCCTCGTGGGCGAAGCCATCCGCATCGAGCACCGGCAGGCCATGGCGTTCCGCCAGCAGGCGGGCCACCGAGCTCTTGCCGCTGGCGATGCCGCCGGTGAGGCCGATTCGCCGTTGTCGGCCGGACCAGCGGGGCCGGTTGAGCTCCTCGAGCCGCGCCGGCGGCCCCAGCTGCTCCAGCTGGAAGCTCTTGCCATAGCTGGGGGTGGGCCGCTCCGAGTAGAAGCGGCTGCCCCGGGGCGGCCGTAGCCGTTGGTTGAGCCCTGCCAGGCGGCTGCGCAGCCGCAGACCCAGCAGCACCGTTGTCTGCAGCGCCGTGGGTGGCTCCGGCCAGCCCAGGGCCGCGGCCTCGGGCGCGCTCAGCAGCGACCCCAGCACCCGGGCCAGCCCCGGCCGCAGCGGCGCCGGCCAGTCGGCCAGGAGCATCGCGAGGGTGGCGTCGGCCACCCGGCGGTTGCTGGCGGCGCTCGCAAAAGCCTCGGCCTCAATGGCCCGGTTGAAGGCCACCAGCTCCGCCAGGGTGGCGGGGATGGCTGGGATGCCCATGCGCTCCCCCACAAGAGCCCAGAAGCGGAACAGGGCTTCCTCCTCCTCGGCGCTGAGGGCACGCCAGCCGTAGCGGGCCAGCCAGCGGATCGGTTCGCACACAAAGGTGGAGAGCACGTAGAGGTAGTCGCGGTCGCTGATCGCGAAGGCCCCGTGGATGCGGTTCATGCGGGCAATCACGGCGGCGCCGGCCGGGCTGGTGGGGCCGTGGCGCAACAGCTCGGCCACCATCAGGCCGGTGTCGTCGTAGCGCTTGCGGGGGCGTTGCTCGAATTCGCCGCTGCGGCTCAGCAGGCCGGAGATCGAAGGCACGCAGAAGGTCTTGAGCAGGGCCAGCTCCAGAGCGCGGGTGATGTCCCAGGGAAACAGGGTGCCGGCCAGGTGGCGGCAGGTGGCGATGGCGGCGGCGTCGACGGGGCTGGGGGCTGCTGCACCAGGGGCGGTCGCTCCTGCTGAGGCGGCCCCCTCGGATGCCGCTTCTTGTGAGCCAGTTCCCTCAGGGGCTGTTCGATCTGCGGCGGCAATATCTGCGGCGGCCCGATCTGCGGCGGCCCCGCCAGCCTCTGGAATGGCGTCACCAGGCTGGGCCTGGGCCGCAACCCGCTCGTCGCTGCTCATCGAGAACTTCCCCCACCCACAGTGGCAGTCTCATGCCCCTGGGGGGGCGGTGTCAGCAGGCCTACCGGCGCACGGGAAGATGAGTTCCCAATGTTGCTTCGCCCACTTGGCCGTGGTTTTCTCCGCCTCCGCCCCTGGCCCCTGGCAGCCGATCCCTGGTGGTCTCACCGCACCGCGGGGCTTCCTGGCGGCGGGCATCACGGCGGGTCTCAAGCCCTCCGGCAACCCTGATCTCTCCTTGCTGCTGGCCCCCGAGGACGCGGTCTGCGCCGGCAGCTTCACCACCTCCCTGATGCGGGCCGCCTGCGTGGACCTCTGCGCCTCACGGCTTCAGGCCAGCGGCGGCCATGCCCGGGCGGTGCTCACCAATTCGGGCCAGGCCAATGCCTGCACCGGCGAGCGGGGCCTGGCCGACAGCCTCACCGCCACGGCCGAACTGGCCGAGCGGCTGGGGCTGCAGCCGGAGCAGGTGCTGATCTGCTCCACGGGCGTGATTGGTGTGTCGATCCCGATGGACACCCTGATGGCGGGCCTCGATCCGTTGGTGGCGGCCCTGAGCTTGGAGGGGGGCGACGCGGCGGCCCGCGCCATCCTCACCACGGATCTGGTGGAGAAGCAGATCGCCCTGGAGGCCAGTTTGGGCGGTCGGCCGGTGCGGATCGGCGGCATGGCCAAGGGCTCCGGAATGATTCACCCGGACATGGCCACGATGTTGGGCTACCTGAGCTGTGATGCGGGCGTGCCGGCTGAGGAATGGCAGGCGATGGTGAGCCGGGCGGTGGCGCGCTCCTTCAACGCGATCACGGTGGACGGCGACACCAGCACCAACGACACCTTCCTGGCCTTCGCCGCCGGTGAACCCTTGGCCGAGGAGCATTGGCAGGCGCTGGAGCAGGGGGTCACGGCGGTGGCCCAGCACCTGGCGCGCGCCATCGCCCGCGATGGAGAAGGGGCCACCTGCCTGATCGAGGTGCGGGTGGAGGGGGCCGCTGATGAGGCCGGCGCCCGGGCGATCGCCCGCACGGTCTGCGGTTCCTCGCTGGTGAAGTGTGCCGTGCATGGCCGCGACCCGAATTGGGGCCGGATCGTGGCGGCGGCGGGCCGCGCCGGGGTGCCCTTCGATCCAGAGGCGTTGGCCCTCTGGCTGGGCGAGCACCAGCTGATGGAACGGGGTCAGCCCCTGGACTTCGATCGCCCGGCCGCCAGCACCTACCTCCGGGCCTGCGCCGCCGGCTCCTACCTGGGCGGCCCCGGCCCCGTGGGCGACACGGTGATGATCCGCCTGCTGGTGGGCGCGGGCCCCGGAGCCGGCACCGCCTGGGGCTGCGACCTTTCGGATCAGTACGTGCGGATCAATGCCGATTACACGACCTAACTAGAAACCTTGTTGTCGCAAGGGTTTAGGCGGGCAAGCTTCGCGCGTGTCACTGGTTATTGCCCTGGAGTCCCCCTCCCGAACCTGCTGCCGAACCGCTCACGGTTAATGCTCCAGGGAGGATGGTGAGGCGCCCATAAAGGTCTTTAGGATTTCTTCCGTCAAAAAGTAAGTCTGGCAACCACAGGGGGCAGGTTCGCTTGACATCATTATATTCGATGGATCAAGAGCAAATGGGACAAGAGCAGATCAACATTTTGCCAACGGCACTGTGCTGGGATGGCAATGGAGAACTCTGTTCTGACATTTTCCAGTGTCTCATTGATCGACTCCAAGCACAGGAAGTCAATTCCCAGAATCAACCAGCAACTGCTCAGGGCAGGCGCTGATTGGTTTGCCTTCCAGGTCAGTCATAATCCAACATGTTGCCTAGGGTGTCCTAGATGTCGCACAGGATGACCAGGAGTGCACAAGGTTCTCTGAGATAAGGAGGCAGCAGTAATGAAGCGGTGTGAAAAGGCGCAGCAAGCGACATGATGGAAAATCTGAACTGGGGATATATCCAACTGGGTCTGGTCGCCCTTGCCTTCGGCGGTCTACAGGTCTGGTGGATCAGCAGCACTCTGAGGAAGCGTGAACTGGCAAAACCGCTGAGCGAGGACGCATTCCGTAAGGCCCTAGAGAGGATCTGGGCGAAGAGATAGCGACGCGCTACCCGAGCGATGGTGCCGCCCAGTGCTCACCGAGGCTGACAGATGCCGCCTGAGAAGGGATCAACGTCTGCCAGACCCTGCAAACCCCAGGACTCCCCATGCACCCACTGAAGTTCTAGAGCTACGGGGTTGTATGCGCCCACTGCATAACGGGCAGAACCCAGTCCCAGAGGGCAGAATGGGCGGACGTGACCAGTCCCAGTGACAGACTCGGCGACATTCCCCACTCCCGACACCGAAGAGGAGGATCTGGGGGAAGACCTGGGCGGTCTCGATGACCTGCTGGCATCGCTGAGGTCAGAAGAGAAACCAGAGCCGAAGCGGGGTCGAGGCAGGGCGAAGAAGGAAGCACCCGCCAAGGATTTCAAGGCTGTGCTCTGGGCGAGTGCCGATAAACTCCGTGCCCAGATGGATGCGGCGGAATACAAGCACCTGGTTCTGGGTCTGATCTTCACCCAGGAGAACGTGTTCTGGGTGCCTGCTGATGCTCGCTGGGAATCCTTGCGGGCCCGGGCAAAGCAACCTGATATTGGGCAACTGATCGATCAGGCTCTGGTTGCGATCGAGAACGAGAACCTTCCCTTGAGGGGCAAGTTGGATAAGCGGTTTGGTGCCGCCCAACTGGAACTTGGGCGACTAGGTGAACTGGTGGATCTGATCTCCACCATTGGGTTCGCTGACGAGCACAGGTCGGGTGATGTGCTGGGTGAGGTCTACGAATACTTCCTCGGTCAGTTCGCCAGCGCCGAAGGCAAGAAGGGCGGTCAGTTCTATACGCCTGCCCACGTCGACAAAACGCTGGTTGCTGTGCTGGCACCACACAAGGGTGGGATCTATGACCCCTGCTGTGGTTCAGGGGGAATGTTTGTTCAGAGCGAGAAGTTCATTCAGGCGCACGGGGGCAAGCGGGATGATGCCTCGATCTACGGGCAGGAAAGCAACCCAACAACCTGGCGGTTAGCAGCGATGAACCTGCCGACACCTTTGCCAGAGACCAGTTCCCCGATCAGACGCTGGGTTTATGGCAGGCCACCAGTCGGCAATGCCAACTATGCGTGGTTACAACATATGCTTTGGAAACTACGCCCTGGCGGTGAAGCAGGCGTCGTGCTGGCCAATGGATCGATGAGTTCCAACCAGAGTGGTGAGGGGCAGATTCGTGAGGCGATGGTTCGTGGTGATGTGGTTGAGGTGATGGTGGCGCTGCCTGGTCAGTTATTCCTCAACACTCAGATCCCTGTATGCCTTTGGTTCCTGACCAATGACAAGACCCAGCGTGGTCGTGATCGTCGCAGCGAGACGCTGTTCATTGATGCCCGCCAGATGGGCACGATGAAGACACGAGTTGAGCGTGTATTGACCGATGAGGATATTGCCAAGATTGGAGGCACTGTTCACGCCTGGCGTGGTGATGGCGAGGTATCAGATGCTTATGAAGATGTAGCGGGATTCTGCTATAGCGCCAACTTAGGGGAGATTGAGAAGAATGGATTTGTGCTCACGCCTGGGCGCTATGTGGGAGCGGCGGATGTGGAAGATGATGGCGAAGTATTTGAAGACAAGATGAAGCGGCTCACCACCCTGCTCAAGCAGCAGCAAGAACAGGGGGCAAGATTGGATGCAGCGATTGCTCGGAATCTGGCGTTGCTGGGGTTTGGAGCCGAATGACACCAGCCGCCGACATCCGCTGGCAGCAGCGCATGAGCAACTTTGAGCGGGCGCTGGCGTTGTTGCGCGAGGCCATGGTGAATGGCCCCTCAGCCCTCAACCAGCTGGAAAAGGAAGGGGTGATCCAACGCTTCGAATACTGCTTCGAGCTGGCCTGGAAAACCACGAACGACTATATGGAAGCCAACGGCTTCGTGTTTGCGCTGGTAATGCCGCGCCAGGTGCTGAAGGATGCCTATGCCGCCAAGGTGATCGCTGATGGCCAGGTGTGGATCGCCATGCTCGATCATCTCAATTTGCTCTCGCTCACCTACAACCCAGTGGTGTTTGAGCAGGCGGTGGAGGCCATTCACCAGCAGTATCTTCCGGCCATGGAGCAGCTGCTCAGCTTCCTGCAGCAGGAGGCCACGCCATGACCCGAGCTCCCCTAGAGGCCAGCGAACTGGCGCTGGTGCTTTCGGTGCTGCGCCAGCACCCGGAAATCGAGAGCGCCACCCTGTTCGGCTCCCGCGCCAAGGGCACCCACAGCGATCGCTCCGATGTGGACCTGGCCCTGGCCGGCTCCCTGGGAGCCCTCGGTGCCGAAGCGATCGCCGCCGAACTGGAAGAACTGCCCCTGCCGTACCGCTTTGATGTGCATGCCTTAGCGGAGATCAGCCACCCGCCGCTGTTGGAGCACATCGAGCGGGTGGGGAAGGTGATCTATCCGGAGCCCAGACCTCACCGAGCCGAATTACCATGAGACAACTTTCGTAATTCATCGATGCGCAGCACAATCACTTCCCGCGGGCAGACGGTGGTGCCTGCGGCCATCCGAGAACGGTTCCGGCTGGGGCCCGCCACCCGTCTGGAGTGGGTCGTGGAGAGCGATGGCTCGATCCGCGTGGTGCCGGTGGCTGCCGATCCGATCGCCGCTTTCCGAGGCTCCGGTCGCGGCGGCTCTACCGCCCGGCTCCTGGCAGAGCGCCAGGCTGAGCGGCAGCGGGAGGATTGATGGCTAGCCGCTGGCTGCTCGACACCTCCGCTCTGCTGGCCCTGCGCGATAACGAAGCGGGTGCGGAGCATGTCGCCGCCCTGCTCCGGCAGGCCATCGACGCTCAGAGCATGGTGCTGGCTTGCTTCATGAGCCGCATGGAGGTGCTCTATCGGGTCTGGAAGGACGAGAACGAACGGCAGGCTCGCCTCGCTGATGCCCAGCTGCAGTCGCTACCGATCCGCTGGGTTGCCGCCAGCGACCCATTGCTGGAGCGGGCCGCCGCCATCAAGGCCTGCCATGCCCTCTCGGTGGCCGATGCCTGGATTGCCGCCGCCGCCCAGCAGGAAGGGGCGGTATTGGTACACAAGGATCCAGAATTCCAGGCGATCAGCAGCCTCGCCCAGGAATGGCTTGCTTGAGAGCAGAGAGGGCTTCTGCAAGATCTCGGTAGGATGGATGTCTAGGTTGTGCATCGGCAAGATGACCACCGCTGCGCCACTGCCAGAGCTGCTGCAGGTCAAGCTGCAGCCATTGAGGGAGCTGTGCGAGCGCTATGGCGTAGAGAAGCTGGAGCTGTTCGGTTCAGCGGCTCGCGGTGAGTTTGATCCAGCCCACAGCGATCTTGATTTCATCGTCCAGATGAAAGGGCGACGGGAACCAGGCTATGCACGTCGCTTCTGCGACTTCGCCGATGCCCTGGAGACCCTTTATGGACGGCCCGTTGACCTGCTGACAGAGCTGATGATTAAAAATCCCTATTTCAAGGCTGCAATCGCCCAAGAGCGAACTGTCTTGCTAGAGACCGCGCACTAACGATGCCCCCCGAAGCCACCCGCCGCCTCGGCCATGCCCTGCAGGCTATCGCTGCCATCGAGCGTTACACCGCCAACGCCCCCTTGCAGGAGAGCCTCAGCGACGACCTGACCCGCAGCGCTGTGCAACGCCAGCTGGGCATCGAGCAGGAAGCGATGCGGGTGGCGTTGCTCGAGCAGCCATCCCTGCGGCAGACCTGGCCTGAGATTGATTCCTTGCTGGAGGGTTGCACAAGGATGCGGGATTGGGAGCATCCGGTGGCCTTGGCTGATCTGGTGGGTTTTGTGGGAGGGGATTTGAAGGTGTGGCAGGGGAGGTTGGCGGAGGGGTTGAGGCTGCAGCAGCAGGAAGAGGGGGCGAAGTTGGATCAGCAGATTACTGCGAACCTGAGGAGGTTGGGATATGAATGATGACTATCTAATGAAGCCACTGGGTGAATTAGGCGTCTTGGATCGAGGAAGGTCAAGACATAGACCTAGGTATGCGCCACATCTTTATGGCGGGAGATACCCTTTCATACAGACAGGCGACATCAAATCGTCTGGAGGAATGGTAACTGCTTTCACGCAGACCTACAGCGATGCAGGTCTGGCACAAAGTCGCCTTTGGGAAGCGGGAACACTATGTATAACTATCGCGGCAAATATTGCAGAGACTGCGATCCTAACGTTTCCCTCTTGCTTCCCAGACAGCGTAGTTGGATTTATTGGAAATCCCAGCCTCGTCGACACTCGTTATGTTGAATATACATTTAGGCATTTACGTTCACAGATCCAAGGAGACGCCAGTGGGTCAGTTCAAGACAATATAAATCTTGAGTATCTTCGGAGTCATCAGATACCTGTTTATTCGCTAGCAACGCAAAAAGCAATCGCCCAAATCCTCGGCACCCTTGACGACAAGATCGAACTCAACCGCAAGACCAACGAAACCTTGGAGGCGATGGCAAAGGTACTCTTCAAGTCGTGGTTTGTGGATTTCGATCCAGTCAGAGCAAAGGCAGAAGGTCGCCCCACTGGATTGCCAGCAGACATCAGTGATCTGTTTCCAGATTCATTTGAGGATTCGGAACTGGGGGAGATTCCGTGTGGGTGGGCAATTAGAACTATTGAGAATATCGCAGAGGTCATTGACTGTCTTCACTCCAAAAAACCAGATCAGCAAGAGGTTGGGAAGCAGTTGCTTCAGTTGAATAATATCGAAGGCAATGGCTTATTGAATCAATCGCCGAAATATTTGATCTCTGGCGATGATTACGCCAAATGGTCATCGAGGATAGAAGTTGAGCAGGGAGATTGCGTCATAACCAATGTTGGTCGAGTTGGAGCGGTTGCCCAAATCCCAAAAGGTGTAAAGGCGGCAATGGGAAGAAATATGACTGCCATTCGCACTAAAAGTATGTCCCCGCATCCGACTTTCCTGCTTGAATACCTCCTTTCTGCCTTTGGTCGAGAAGAGATTCGCCTGAACATTGACGAAGGAACTATTCTGAATGCCCTAAACGTCAAGAATATTCCTCGCCTCAGGTTTTTTGGATCGCCTGATTCTATTCTGAATGCCTACGAGAAATCTGCTCGGCCATTGCGAGAGGCAATGGAGTGTTCACTAAAGGAAAACCAATCGCTGTCTGCGTTGAGAGATGCTCTCCTCCCCAAACTCATCTCAGGCGAAATCCGAATCCCTGATGCCGAGAAGATGCTTGAGGAGGTTGGCATCTGATGGCACTCATCACAGAAGTCCCTCTGGAGCAGCAGGACCTCGATCAGGTCATCCTGTTCCAGGCTGCCGACGGCCAAGTCACGCTTGATGTGCGCCTGGAGGCTGACACCGTCTGGCTCAGTCAGGGCCAGATGGCGGAACTGTTTGGCCGGGAACGCTCGGTGATCACCCGCCACGTGGGCAACGTGTTTCGAGAGGGGGAGCTGCCTGAGCCATGCAATGTGCATTTTTTGCACGCGTTCGGTTCTGACCGGCCTGTGTTGCACCGGCACCTGATCCAGGGATTGGCAAGCCATCACCAACACGTCACGCTAAACTGGTTGGCAACTGGTTGAAACCCCACCAAGCGCCCCGTCACGCGATCCGTTGGCGCGTTTG
>Ga0194055_10004736_pt1 | contig 10104 bp, 11 predicted proteins | sample SepL449m_MetaG_FD_155482 | JGI IMG/M metagenome (GOLD analysis project Ga0194055, IMG submission 155482) | Anoxic zone freshwater microbial communities from boreal shield lake in IISD Experimental Lakes Area, Ontario, Canada - Sep2016-L442-9m | ecosystem: Environmental > Aquatic > Freshwater >... | reverse complement strand
CGTTTTTAATGGCTTGGTCGATAAGCTTACTAAAGCCTTCAACATCTCGGGGTGCTTCAGTGATTTTCTTCCCTTGCAAGAAGAATGACGGGGTGGAGTCAACACCCAATCGCGTTCCTTCGGCAAAATCGGCATTGATCATTTCATTGATTTCGGTCGATGCAAAATCAGTTTTGAATTTTGCAATATTGAGACCGAGTTGTGATGCGTAGCCTTCAAAGATAACGTTTGGAGACTTGCTATCTTTCCAGGAATCTTGCTGTTCATACAAAAGATCATGCATTTCCCAATACTTGTTTTGTCTGGCTGCAGCTTCGGCTGCTCGGGCACCCGATCGGGCATTTTGGTGGATTGCTTGTAGCGGGAAGTTACGGAACTGGAACTGAATTTCGTTCTTATATTTTTCAACTACTTGCTTAACAATTGGATGGTAGGCTCCACAAGCAGGACATTGGAAGTCGCCATATTCAGTTAGTTGGACCCCTTTTGAGTTCTTGCCAATAACATTGTTACTAAGTTTACTCTTCGAACTACTCCCATTTGAACTGGGAGCGGCAACGTCTTTTTTAGACGTTGCAACATATATTCCCACCAAACCTAGAACACAAACTGCTAAAATAACCAAAAATCTTTTACTCATTCTTTTATAGTATCAAATAGTTAGGTCACAGAACAGCCATCTGTTAGAGGTTTCTCCTCTAACAGATGGGGGAAATGTGATCGTACTTGAAGATATGATATGACTACTTTCTACTTTCTCCATTTCACCCTATACTCATTAGTATGATTTTGTTTATATTTAGTCTTCTCCTCGCGGGCATTACACTTCTCAGCGTATCGCTTCAAAAAACGTATACTAAGATTCCGCTCAAAGAGTTAAAACGTCGGGCCAAGTCTGGTGACGAATTTGCTAAAGCGCTCTTTGCGGCCTCGGCATATGGCTTTAGCTTGGACATGTTGCTTTGGATAATTGTGGGCTTGAGCGCCAGTGGGTTCTTTGTGGTTTTGTCGATAAACTTACCGTCTTGGTTGGCGCTTTTCGGTTGTGCCGCGCTCTTGTGGGTAGCCTTTGCCTGGCTACCAACCGCTCGTGTATCTGACATTAGTCATCGACTCGCTCAAACACTAGCACCTGTGTTTGCAAAAATACTAAGCTTTCTGTATCCACTATTGAATCGAATTGGCGGCATTATTCACTCTCGTGGTCGTATCACGATTCACAGTGGTATCTACCAAAAAGAAGATCTTATTGATTTGCTCGATAAACAAGTGCTGCAATCAGATAATCGGATGACACCGTATGAAATCGGTATCGTTAAGAGTGCGCTGACGTTTAGTGACGAAATTATTCGTGATGAGATGACACCAAAACGCGTCGTTACCATGGTAAAAAGCACTGATTCAGTGGGTCCAATCCTGATGGCCGAACTTCACAAAAGTGGATTCTCCCGGTTTCCTGTGGAAGATCCATCGTCAGGTGAAATTGTCGGAACTCTCTATATGCATGATTTAGTAACCGCTAAACAGGGTGGATCAGTCAAAAATCTCATGAAGAAATCAGTCTATTATGTAGCCGAAGATAAAACACTCGACCATGCTTTGCAGGCGTTCTTACGGACCAAACATCATCTTTTCATGGTGGTGAATAGCTTTGAAGAAATTGTTGGTATTATCACCATCGAAGATGTCTTGGAACGAGTACTTGGTAAGCAAATAGTCGATGAGTTTGATCAATATGATGATCTCCGTGCAGTGGCTGCATTGCAAGCTAAGGCTGATGCTAAGCGGCATACCCATGCTCCGGCAGATCCCGAACATACACCTACAGAAGGATCATCGAATGAAACAAAAGCAGAAGCTGACCAAACCAAAAACTAACATTCTCTTTGCCACCAGCAACCCAGGTAAGCTAACCGAGGCCTCAATCTTTGCTAAATCGGCTGGTGTCGACCTTGTTTCGGTCAAGGACATTGGACTTGAACTCGATGTAGATGAGACCGGAGACACCTACGAGCAAAACTCGCTCCTCAAAGTCATGGCCTATGCTGAACGACTAAACGATCCGAAGCTTATCATCATCGCCGATGACGGCGGTATCGAAATCCCGGTGCTCGGCAACGCTCCCGGAGTTCATTCTAGACGGTGGAAGGGCTATACGATGACCGATCAAGAAATAATTGATCATTGCATGGAACAATTAGAGGGCAAAAAAGGCAGTGAGCGTGATGCTCAGTTTATATCAGTTGTTACGGTAAAGTTGCCCGGACATCCGGTGAAATACTTTCGTGAGTCGATGCAGTGCCATATCGTTGAACACCCAGAACCCACTGATATTATCGAAGGCTTTCCTTTTAGATCTCTCATGTATATTCCCGAAATAGACAAAATGATGTACGAAATTCATGGCACGTCGATCGAAGATAGAGGTGGTTTTCGAACACACCGAGAGAAAGCACTCGCCAAAGCTTTTGATTGGATAGCGGCTCAATCCAACAGTAATATGGTATAATTAGCCTCATGTTAACAGTGGTAATCACGCAAGATACTAATCCCCGGGTCGTCGGCATGACGTCTGCGGTGCGTTTTGCCTGAGTTATCGACCCTATTCTAACCTGAATATAAAACAACTTATCCCACAAAGGAACAATCATGAGAACACTTGCAAAAGACATCGCTGGAAGTATCGGTGGCCAGGCTACCGTACAGGGCTGGCTCCATAAAAAAAGACTGTTAGGTGGCCTAAACTTCATCAGTCTTCGAGACCGATCAGGACTGGTTCAAATACTAGTAGAGAAGGGCGATGAAGTCGAAAAACTTCGTGGACTTCAGATCGGTACCATTCTGTCTATTTCAGGAGCGGTCATAAAAGATGAACGAGCACCCGGCGGAGCCGAAATACACGAACCAGAAATTACTGTCCAAGTGCCTGTCACTGACGAGCCACCAGTAGAGATCGATAAGCCACTGAGCCATAAGAGTGAACACCTCGACACCCTACTCGATAACCGCGTGATTGGGTTACGCAACCTGCAAGAACAAGCTATCTTCAAAGTCCAAGCTGCAGTGAGTGCATGCGTCCGTAGTTATTTCGAAGAAAACGAATTCACTGAAATGCGGACTCCAAAATTACTAGCCGAAGCAACCGAAGGCGGAACTGAAGTCTTCAAACTCGATTATTTTGGCAAAGAAGCTACACTGGCCCAGAGCCCACAGTTCTACAAGCAAATAATGGTTGGCGTGTTCGAGCGTGTTTATGAAATCGCGCCCGTATACCGGGCTGAACCAAGTGCCACTACCAGGCACATGACTGAATACACGTCGATCGACTGTGAAATGGGCTTTATCGACTTCGATTACCTGCTCAACTTCACCGGTGGTTTACTCAAATATGTCGTAGATAGCACCTGGAAGACGCATGAAGCTGCCTTCAAAATGTGGAATGTCGTCAAGACTGAACTCCCAGACCGAGCAGAAGACATCCCTCGAATCACCATCGACGAAATTCACGAGATGTTTCTAAAAGCGACCAAGGAAGATCACGTCGGCGAGGATGATCTAGCACCATCAGAGGAAAAATGGATTTGCGAATGGGCTAAGAAAAACAAGGGCACCGACGCCGTGTTCGTGACCGGCTGGAGTGCCAAGAGCAAAACCTTCAAGTTCTATCACAAATCAGATGAGCAGGATGAAAACCTAGCACTTCGTGCCGACCTATTGTACCGCGGTGTAGAAATTGCCACCTTGAGTATGCGACAAAACGACTATGCCCAGCTTCTCACGCAGATGGAAGAGCGGGGCATCGACCCGACTCATCCTGGATTCGCGCCATACGTCAGCGCCTTTAAATACGGTATGCCACCACACGGTGGGTTTGGATTGGGGCTAGAACGTTTAGTTGAGAAGCTTTTCAAGCTTAACAACATCAAAGAAGCCACCCTCTTCCCACGCGACATCAACCGCCTCGGCCCCTAGAAGCACATGGAAGTTATTAGAAATCGAGCAACTGGTAATATCGATGCTCTTAGATCCGATTCATTGGATGAGCGTCTAGCGGTGCGTGCATGCGTGCCGATTTGGTTTGACGCCGGTTCACTGGAAACGAGGCAGAACGCATCATCCTACGATCAGCTTATCCCCTTGTCGGTAGCTGACATGATTGATGATGTTATCCAAGAAACTGATCGAAGTACCAGTCTCTTCATGGCGCCTACCGAGGCTTATATCGTCTGTGCATCATTGCGCTTTGTCTATCGCCGCCATCAAATATCGTGTGTAATTCCTGCAGAATATGCAGACTCCGCCCACGCACTAGGCATGACATCCCTTGAGCTCATCAATACTGCGGTTACGGCAGGCAATATACTCCAATCTATTCCGGTTTCTGAAATAATGCAGTAGATCACTTAATGTTCTTGCCATGAAATTATTTGAGGGGTACTATACGGGGCATTATGAGTCTTCTTGAGCTACCCATAAATCCTGTAGAATTGGCCTCCAAAAGGGCAGAGCTCGAGCCTTCACTGAGTTTTGATGTAATGGCAAACGATCTTCAAACGCTTGCTGAACTTGATAGCGCGGCATCTGATCTAGGTTTTATTGATCAAACCTACTTCGTAGAGTCATATCGCGGTTTTATTGTTCCAGGCTCTTTTGAAGCTACCGAATTGGTCACCTATACGAGTATTTTTGGTTTACAATTTGAGGCTCAATTTCGTTGTTATTCCAAGGTCCATATCGGCAGAATTATTGGTGGTAATGCTGTTCGGGCAATTTGCCTAACGTTCACAACAGCATTATTGCTACCATCTTTTGAGCATACAGAAGACTCAGAACTACTGCATGTGCCCGTATTAGCTGTGTCGGAAATAACGACTACTTCCATATAAATCAAAAATATTGTATAATAGTGCAATGAGTATTGAAGAGGACTTCGAAGCATTCCGTGAGATTGGTCTTGAAGTGCAAGATCGATTGAACATGTATCCTGATATTGCAGATGAGGATTTGCAGCAAATATATGCTGACCTTGATCCATTACTTGAAGGAGTAATAGAGGGCAGAAGAATTTCTATTCAAGGAGGAGTTAATATACCTTTGCTTGGCAAAGATAATATGGTGGTCGGTATACAGACCACAAAAGATAGTGTCTTTGGATCGAATAATGGTGTATTTGTCGTAAAACATGATGAATCGTGTGAAGAAGTTACATTAGAGCGGTGGGTTATTGGAGTTTCAGTACTGCTCGACACCGTAATAACCCGACAAACCATTGTGGAGCGAACTCGAACTGAACAATATGCTTTTGGGCCGCTTGATACTGTCAGAGTGATGGTGCCTGATGAAGAATTAGAATTTATCGACACCATTCGTCCCGAGCCTGATGATCATATTGCCGAAGAAATAGATGCCTGTGTATATGTTGATCCAGTCGATTTCCATCGTCTCCGTCAAATATTTGAAGGTAGTGGAAATTCTGGCATTGTAGAACAGGGCGATATACCAGCGTATATTGATACGCAAAATTCGATGCTCGCAGCATTCTATTTGCTGTATCTCAACACTATTCTTCCGTTAGATGAGTTTGATATAGCTCTATCTACAGAAAGAATTATTTCGGTTGATATCAATGGACGAGTAGTTGAGCATGTTGAAGAAGGGTATTATACAGACATTGAGGAAGATACACGCGCTCAAGGATTTCGTTATATCCCAGAACTAAACTTATTTTGTATTGGATTCGACGGTTTCGTTGAAGGCCGAGAAATATATGTTCCGTTCTCAAATATAACTAACATGAGTATGAAACATGTCAAAGAGCAGGGTGCGGAGAAATAATATGGATAATTACGAATACGACCCACCGTATGAGCACAACATACCATTTGATTTGAGCAAAGAAGGTCAACAAATTGTTGCTGGCGCAGAACAAATGCTTCGTGAGTTAGACCAATCAGTAGACAGTACTAAACAATCAGTTTTACGTAAAATTGGCTCTAAAGTTTTAGATTTTGTAAGTAACAGTAATTTGTTTTATGGCCCTGATATAAAAGAGGCCAATTATCGTCGCCGTCCTGGCAGGATTCAATAGTTTATAAGGCATACGCTTGCAGTTGGTGAGCTATGCCTTTAGAGTAGGCATATGAATTTACATCGCACCGACGTTGAAGCCGAATGGAAGCACATACGCCACGAAGACCATAATGGGCATCAAAAAGCTGCTCATCTGAGCAAGGGATTATTCACCCTAGCAAATATGGTCAGTGTAGCTGGGCTCGTCATCACCGACTCTGGTCTGCGAGACATTGCCCACAAGAAATATGTTAGTGGTTGTCTAAAAATGGTCGGTGGTCGGGCCTGTGATTTGGCTGACGGATATATTGCCGACAAGACAGGCACAAAAAGTAGAACCGGTGAACTGGTCGATGCGACAATCGATAAAATTGAGATTGCCCGGGGGATCCAAATACTCAGCTCAGCAGGTATTATTCCCCGTGACGTTGCCCTGTCGTTTGCTGTCCAAAACGTTAGTAATACGATTAGTTCTTTCGTCGCAAAAAAGCGTGGTATTGAAATTCATCCTTCCGCGGCCGGTAAGATAACGACATTTGGACAATGGGAAACACTGACCAGCTATTGCATTCAGGCGGCATTAGATACTCGACCAATTGCCGATCAATCAGAACGGCGCGTAGTTGAGTCTATCGCCGATATATCCGCCGCCGCTACGTCAGCTTTGGGAGCGATGGCGAGCCTTGAATATGTCAAGACTGCCTTCGGTCCGGCTCCCGAGACCGCCTCGTAAATATAGGCTGTGGACAACTAGTTGCACAAGCGTGATACACTAGTAGTGTTATATAAAAATAAATATTCAAACAAAAATGAGCGTATTAACAGATTTAGCTATTTCGTATGAAACCCTTCCCGGAGAACCGAGTTTCTTTAACTTCTTCGAGGATCAACCTGCTGCTTCTGGGTATCGTGAATATTCTATGCCTGTTATCAAAACTACCGTTCAAAAAACTCACGCCCATAACCAAATACAGACTATATCGACAGAAATCAAGCAAGTTCAGCACAATCTACATACTCAACGTATCAAACACACGAAACCTTCCTTTACAGAGCAAAGCGTGGCACCTGCATCTTTACGACAGGTTACTCAGCCAATCGCCCGTACCACAAACCGTGACCTTCCGCAGCCTATCGCCCGCACTGCTCGACCAGCTTCTACAGAGTCTAGAGGTCTGTTTAATGACTTTGAGAGAGCAGCACTTTTCAGTCATATGCAAGCTCGAACGCCAGTACTCACCACTCAAAGACAACTAATATAAGTGCAATATAAAGGGGTGAAATGAAAAAATTAAACGATAGTGGTTCTCATATAATTGGATTGATCATCGTTGTATTCGTTGTTGGTGCAATTGGCTTCATCGGGCTAAAAGTTATGAATAAATCGAAGAGTAAAGAACGGGCTGGTGGATCGAACGTTCTGATTGGGTGTAAAGGCAATGGACCTGTTACTTTCACGCACGCTCCGATGGATATGAAAGATGTAGATAAAGTGTTGCCGATGGGAACCTTGGCTGGAGCGCATGTGACGCCAATCGATCACTTATATTTTTACCCGAAGGATATGAAAAATCGCGATGCAGCACCGGTATATGCTATGGCAGACGGTTTTATCGTCAATTACCAAGAACGAACACAGAATGTCGACAAAGGAACTGCCCAAAAAGGTGAATATCGAATTGAGATTCAGCACAACTGCGACATTGTGAGTTACTTTGACCTTATAACGAGCCTAGACCCATCGATTAAAGATAAGATGAAGCAAGGCGATCTCCATGTTCCTGTTAAGGCAGGCCAAGTACTTGGTCGCGTAGGAGCACAATCGCTCGATACTGCCGTGTATAACTACAGTATGAAGCTCAAAGGTTTTATTAAGCCTGATTCATACAAGAATGAAACCTGGAAAATACATTCCGATGATTTCTTTAAATATTTTGAAGACCCAATCAAGAGTGAGATGCTTGCAAAGAATCCACGAACTGCCGAACCTCGAGGCGGTAAGATCGACTACGACATTGAAGGTAAACTCGTTGGTAACTGGTTCCTCGAAGGCACTAACGGCTATGCAGGAGCTGGCAAACCAGAAGATAATAAGGTTGCCCGTAGTGACGGAAGTGGCTATTGGAGTGGACACTTCTCGATCGCACCCGACGCAATCAATCCAACCAAGACAGACATTTCTTTCGGCGACTATCAAGGCAAAGCCACGCAATTTACTGCCGTTGATGGATCTGCAGACCCGGCAACTATCGACAAATCCAGTGGTGTCGTTGCATACGAATATGTGGAATATTCGAATCCAGGCATGATGATGGAACAGCAGATGCGACAGCAGGGTACACCTCAGGTCATGGGAACGGTATTGTTCCAAGTGCTTGACGGAAATAAGATGAAGATGGAAGCCTTCCCTGGCAAAACAAAAGCTCAGGCAACTACCTTCACTAGTGGAGCCAAAACATACGAACGATAATCTAGCGCGCCTGCACAATCTATGATTAAATAGTGCTAATGCATGAGATAACTACTCAGAAAGCCAGCGCCTAGCATATGGGCAAGGCAGAATACCACCGAATGTTTAGTGGTCTGCCGCCTGAAGAATTTAGACTCATCGACAAAAGAGATCAGATACCAACACCTTTAGATAGTGTTGGGCTCGTGGATGTGCATCAGTTGATACTTGATGTTAAGGCAACTATAGACCCGGCATATGTATGGCCCAAAGAATGCGAGCAGCCCAAAGCGTTCAATGATCATCACTTGTATCATCCTGGGGCTGATTATCCTCATGGCTTCAGGAAACGAAAGTCCGATACGGTCATAAAATTCAGAAACCATAACGTGAATATGGTACGAATGCCCATCGTGTTTCACAATTGGCTGCATCGAATAACCATACCTCCCGTGATACCAAGCGATGAATCGATACATCATCGTAGTCAGGTTTGGTTTACGGCCCGGGATTTATATACCTGCGTTCGTAACGATAAGATTAATAGTCGTCGTCGCAAAAATCTAGCCAAAATGTGTACAAGTGGGGCGCAACTTTTTTGCGAAGAAACCTATCCGTACGAGCACGATCCAGATTACTTTGCAGATTTAGATCGTCGCATGGAAGCCCTCGACACATATCGAGAACGTATTCGTAAGATTCCCTCGGAGTTTTGGCTGATTGATCCCGAACTCCCAACTGAAGAACTAGTTCGAACAGTAGGCAAAATTGCAGCACCCAGTGCACTCCAACTTCAGAAGTTTATTGCGGCTTAGATTCTGTTTTTGCAGTTCTCCTGTTCACGACTACAGGCAGCCAGCGTTGCCAAGGAGTCATCTTTCTTGCCTATACATAATATTTTAATTTTGTTTTTTAGTATTTCCATTTATGCTTAATCTAACACTATCTAATAGAGCGATGTTTGAATCATGAAAAAAATTGTAATTGTAGGTGGTGGATTCGGTGGGGTTGTAGCTGCCCGAAAATTGTCCGGTAAACCTGGAATCAGCGTAACGCTCATTAGTGACCTGGAAACGTATCGATATTCTGCAGCTTTGTATCGGGTGGCAACGGGGTATCGTAGGCGAGTCGCACTGATCCCGCTGGCAGATATTCTCCCTAACAACGTAACTCTCATGCACGCCAAAGTCACCCATATCGACCGAAAGTTACGGAAACTACATCTAAATAATGGCCAGGAAGTACCGTACGATACGGCGATCTTGTCTATGGGTGTTACAACTTCCTACTTTGGTATTCCAGGACTCCCGGAGTTGTCTTATGGTATTAAGGATATTCATTCACTTGATAAACTGCGTACACATTTACATAAAGAACTGGTGGCTGAACATGAACTTGATCGAAATTACGTCGTGGTTGGTGGCGGACCGACCGGCATAGAACTTGCCGCTGGTCTGGCAAGTTACCTGCGAGTGCTTGCCAAAAACCATCACATAAAAAAGAAGTCGGTGCATTTGGAGCTCATTGAAGCTGCACCGCGTATTCTCCCGAATATGAGTCCTCGGGCATCTCGCCTGGTGAAACGT
>Ga0194055_10004735_pt1 | contig 10104 bp, 10 predicted proteins | sample SepL449m_MetaG_FD_155482 | JGI IMG/M metagenome (GOLD analysis project Ga0194055, IMG submission 155482) | Anoxic zone freshwater microbial communities from boreal shield lake in IISD Experimental Lakes Area, Ontario, Canada - Sep2016-L442-9m | ecosystem: Environmental > Aquatic > Freshwater >... | reverse complement strand
CCATTTTCACAGTCAGCTTGGAAAGCTATGCGAAAGATTTCTGCTGGCAAAACCATGTCATATTCCGATATTGCCGAACGCGCTGGGTCACCGGCGGCAGTTCGAGCGGCAGGAAGTGCTTGTGCAAACAATGCGATTATGTTGGTGGTGCCATGTCACCGCGTTGTTAAAACCGGAGGAGCACTTGGAAATTATGCTTATGGTGTTTCTAAAAAAGAGTGGCTATTACGCCACGAGGGCTACCTTTAAAATCTCAATCGCTTCGGCGCACTGAGCATCATCGAAATCTAAATGCGTCACTAGGCGTACATATTGTGGCCCCAACGCGCTAATCCATAAACCTTTTTCGCGACAACGGGTGGCAAGTTCGGCTGCACTAATCGAGAGATGGGCTAGATCTAAACCAACGATATTTGTCTGCACTGTAGCTGGGTCAATTAGTGATGAATCAATGGCAGCAATAGCTACTGCAATTTCTTTAGCACGTCGGTGATCATCAGCTAAGCGTTCGATATTGTTATCGAGAGCAAAATGGGCAGCTGCTGCCAACAAACCAACTTGTCGCATGCCGGCCCCGTAACGCTTACGCCATACACGGGCTTTGGCAACACGCTCTTTTGTTGAAAGCATTATTGAACCAATCGGTGCTCCTAAACCTTTTGATAAGCAAACACTTACAGTGTCGAAATATTTTCCATACTCTGCAAATCCAACTCCACTTGCCACGTGCGCATTCCAAATACGCGCACCATCTAAATGCAATGCCAGCCCCATCTCGTCGGCGCCTTTACGCAGGGCTTGGATTTGATCTAATGGTTGTACCGTCCCGCCACCGAAGTTATGGGTATTTTCAACGGCGATAGCAACTGTAGAGACTAAATAAGGACCAGAGTTAGGGCGGGCAATTTCTAGAGCATCGGCAGCCTTTAATAAACCATGAGTAGCAGGCCAAGTTCGGGTAGTTATTCCGCTAAAAACCGCCGCGGCGCCCAGTTCTGCTCGGACAATATGCGAATTAGTTTCGGCAATTAACTCCTCGCCAGGATTAACCAACATTCGAATTGCTAATTGATTAGCAAGTGAACCCGTAGGAGTGAAAACCCCAGCTTCTTTACCAAACATTGCGGCGACTCGTTCTTCGAGTGAATTAACGGTTGGATCATCTCCATAAACATCATCGCCAACGGGAGCTGCTGCGATTACATCGCGCATTGCTTGTGAGGGACGGGTTACGGTGTCAGAACGAAGGTCGATTGCCATGTTGATTAGCCTACTTGGATTCTTTAACAACTATCAAATACATGGCCACAACGACAAGCACACCACCAACAGTGCTCTGAATTGTTAAGCGCTCACCGGCGAAAAGAATCGAAAAGAAGGCAGCAAAGACAACTTCCATCGTTAGAATCACGGCGACCTTAGTTGAACTCATATGTGCCTGCGACCAGGTTTGAATAATGAAGGCAATCACCGTTGCAAAAACTGCCGTGAACACGACAACACCCCATACTCCACGATCAGGTGGAAGTGAATAACCGTTGGGAATTGATGCAATGCCAGTCAAAATTGCACACATGGTTAACTGAACGATTGTCATGGCATATGGATCGCGCCCAGAACTCCACATGCTCAATGAAATGATGTGAGCGGCAAAAAGTACTGCACTTATGAAAACGAGAAGTTCGCCTATACCAAGTGAAAACCCATGTATGGATAACAAGCCAAGCCCAATAGTGGCTATCGCAATGCATCTCCAAATAAATTTAGTGATTTTTTGCTTAAGAAAGACCGAAGCAATAAGCGGAGTAAGAACGACATATAGCCCGGTCACAAAACCAGTGATTGCCGCGCCAGTTCGTGCCAGACCTAGAGTTTGAAAAATGTAACCCAGGCCCAAGAAGATTCCAGCTGTACCGGCCCGCAAAAGTAGATCCTTTGTCAGCAATTTTAGGACTCGCGGGCGAATAATTAACATGACAAGAATTGCAACTACAAAACGTGTAAAGAGAAAGTTATTAACACTTTGTCTGGCAATTGCTTCCTTCATAATTACGAAAGACCAACCCCAGGCCATTGCTACCGTGAGCAGGGCCCAAGGAGCCAACCTCATTCTTACAAGATGTTTAGCGTTGCTCACTTCTTATCGCGAAGTTTCTTCAATAGCGCTACTTCGGGTTTGTGTTTTTCCTCCATGCCTGGAGTTTCTAGAATTAGTGGAGCATTAGCTATAGCTGGATGTGCAAGTAATTCGGCAAAAGGTTCAATACCAATATGGCCGTCGCCAATATTTTGGTGACGATCTTTAAGTGCACCGCATACATCCATCGAATCATTGGCATGGACTAATTGAAAACGTTCGATTCCAGCAATTTGAACGAGTAAATCAATAGTCGCCGTCATGCCGCCTTTAACTGAAATATCATGACCTGCTGCAAAAACGTGACACGTATCAAGACAGATAGCTACCTTTGGATGGTACTCAAGTGCTTTCAAATAATTCTCGAGATCATCTAATTTTTTAACAAGGGATTGTCCTTGGCCAGCGGTTGGCTCAAGCAGAAGATATGGCGCGTCATCATCGAGGGCATTGAGAATCGGCATCATGCCTTCGTGTATTTGCTTCCACGCTTTTTCAACGTGGTTCACATCAACAGCCGAGCCAGTATGAATTACCGCTCCGAGTGCACCGATATCGGCGGCACGTTGTAGTGAATATTTCGTCGAAGCAAGTGAGTTGAGATATGTAGCTTGCGTTGGTGAACCTAAGTTAATGAGAAATGGTGCATGGACATAAGTTTCCAAATCCATTTCTGCAGCTTTAATTTTGTACGCCTCATCAAGTTCTGGTTTGGCCGCCGGCATTGCCCACATGCGAGGACTCGAAGCGAAGACTTGGATAGCGCTTGCGCCAATTTCTTGCGCGTATTCAATTGAACGTTTAGCCATTCCACCCGTAGTTGGAACATGGGCACCAATGCGTGGCTTATTGGGCGGCTTAGGCATTGGCTTACCCTACGGTAATTGTGACGGTACTGCCACGTTTAACTTTGCTTCCCACCTTTGGCACAACACTTGTTACTTTCTTTACCTTTTTTGTTCCCATTTTTTTGACAACAACCTTGAGTTCTAGGTCTTGCAGTGTCTTAACGGCCTTGATCTGATCGATTGAGAAAATATTTGGGATAAAGACAAACTGCGAACCCTTTGAAACTACAAGAGTTATTTTCGATCCTTTAGGTGCCGGATCGCTCCCGGAAGGTTTTTGTGAAATCACAACACCAGAGAGAACGTTTTCATCAAAGGCATATACCGAGTTAACAACAAAGCCTAAACCTGTTAGTTCATTGAGTGCTTGTTCGCTTACTTTCCCAACATAAGATGTGAGCGCCACAGTCTCTACGCCTTTGCTGACTATTAAAGAAACTGTGGAATTTCGTTTTACTTGCGTACCTGGTGCAGGTATTGATGTGATGACATAGCCCTGCGGAACATCAGAATTAAATGCCTGCGTAGTATCACTTGCAATGAGTGGGAATTTTTTAATCGCTGCAGCTGCCGCTTCCGGAGTTAAACCAGCAACGGCTGGAATTGTGTATCGCTCAGGACCTTTAGAAATAATTAATTTCACGGCACCGCCAGCTGATATTCGGCCGCCACCACCTGGCGTGGATTCGATGATCTCACCAGAAGCAACACTTTCATCAAAGCGTTTTTCAACGATGGTTGTTAAACCCAATGGGGTGAGTGCAGTAACGGCATCGTCATAAGTGCCACCGACAATTGAAGGAACAACAACGCGTGATCCAGGTCCAACGAGTGCGTACCAACCACCGATACCGATGGCTACAGCAAGTAGCAATGCCAACTTACGATTTCTTCGAACGCGTTTACTAGATTTTTTCTTTTGGGCTTTTGCTATGCGAATCGCTTCGGTAGTTTCTTTAACTTCGATAGACGGCTCTTTTACTTCAACAACTTCTTGTTTTACTTTACCTCGGGCTTTTTCCTTAATTGGCTCAACAGGAAGATCTAGTTCAAGTTTCATTTGATTTGTTTTAGGGTCGAGATCATTTTGAATCATTTCCAGTGATTTTAGAAATTCACCAGCGGTTCGTGGCCGCTTATCCGGATCGCGATTAGTGGCGCTAAGGATGAGTACCTCTAAGCTTTCTGGGATTTCTTTACGTTTACTGCGCAGTGATGGGATCTCCTGATTTACATGCATATAAGCAATTTGAATAGGTGAGTCGCCTAAGAATGGTTTTTCACCAATTAACATTTCAAAGGCAACTATCCCAACGGCATACACATCGCTGCGTGAATCCGCTACTCCGCGTTGCACTTGTTCGGGGGATAAGTATGAAACCGATCCTAAGATCACACTTGATTCAGCCGTCATGGTCGAACCAATCAGCTCACCCCGCGCTAAACCGAAGTCCGCGATTTTTATTCGTCCTTCTTTGGAAATTAAAATGTTTTCTGGTTTCATATCACGATGCGTAATTCCAACCTCATGGGCTGCAGCTAATGCACTTAGTATTGGCGTTAAATAATTAATGGCATCTTTTATTTCAAATCGTCCACGCTCATTTAAGTAATCACGAAGCGTGTGGCCTTCGATTAGTTCCATAACAAGGAATACCGCCGGTACACCATTCTGATTCCATCCCTGGTCTTGCACTGCAACGATGTTGGGATGCGACAAGGCTGCGGCAGCTTTAGCTTCACGAATAAAACGATTAACGAAAGCTTCATCTTGAGCCAGATGGGGGTGCATAATTTTTACAGCTACTTTGCGATCCAGGCGCGTATCTATAGCTTCATAAATCGAAGCCATTCCGCCGTTAGCTATCTGTCGGACTAATTGATATCGGCTATCAATGAGTTCACCCGAGAGATCTGACATGTCCAGAATTTTAGGGCTTTGAGCCTTACGAACTTTGAATGTGTTCTGCGTTTTCGCGTGTTTTATCTCGCAGGAAGTGAAGCTCTTGGTCTATTTGCCATTTCTTCATGTGTTCGGCAATCTGATCACCGTCGCGTCGTAGGACTCGAGCTATTCCAATTTCTGGCTCAATATCGAGCCAATACAACTGGGCTCCGGCATCTCGAACTACTTTTTGGCCAGCACCCACACCTTCCAAAATAAGAATATCAACGGGATCAATTCTCCTTGTCGAAGCAAAAGACATTGAATTCCAATTAAAGATATCAATAGTAAAGGCCGATTGAGCATTATGTGCACTAACAATATTTCCTAAGGTATGCGTTAACTTTTGCGTTAAAGCGTTGTCCCAGCCATCGTATAAATCATCCATATGGATCACAGCTACAGTTTGATGAGTAGACCACTGCATTTCAAGAATCGCTGCAAGTGTGGTTTTACCAGCACCCGCCCGGCCATCAATTGCTACGAGTGTCATACCAACGCTTCCAACCAATCACGGCGATTGCAGTAAAGATTGCATACAACAGTGCAGTAAACCAGTAACCCAGATATGCATATTCGATTGTGCCGGCAGCGTCAACGATGAGCCATAAAACCCAAGACTCAACTTTTCCATAGACCATCAAGATTTGAGCAACTAGGGAACCAATAAGAAGAAAAGCATCAGACCAGGTAGCTGCGGCACCGATGCGTGAAAGAATCGGTGTGAGTGCAGATACCGAAACAATGGTGCCAATTGCCCAATACATACGGTGTCGTTTATTAATGTATCCAGTCACAACTCCGGTGGGTGCCCAGTCAAACCAACCCCAGATTGCTGCAACGATAAAGATAATTTGTAAGATCGAACTTGCATACAACTTTGCATCATAAAAAAAGAGCATATAAAGCGCGCTACTAATCGCCCACCAAGGCCAAGTAATTCGCTTACCCGTAGTTCCAAGCCAGACACCAATAAAAGAAGTGAGCGCTGAGATAAATTCAAGAATTGAGACGTCGTAGCCCCAAGCGGTAAATAAAATTGTAGACACAAATATTTCCTTTCCACGTCCGCATTACCGGACGGGTCAATCGGTCGGTTTGAATTTCAAACCCTCTCAGCCGCAGGCGGCTCCCGTAGTTCTTATGGTATCCCTAATGCGTGATAGTTAGTCGCTTCACATAGGCGGTTATAAAGGTTTTTAATCTACGTGTAGTTGAAGTCTTTGCTCGCACATTAAAGATGTCGTAACCAATCTTTTCCACTTCATCCACAATTCCGCAGTACAACTCACTTGCCGCCTCGATACAAGGTCGACTCGTAGGTGAAAGCATGGAAATTCCTGGGGTGGCCTCTTTTTGCAGTTGGCGGACTCGCGCAATTTGAAATTTCAGCGCATTTATTATTTCGGGCGTAAGGAGGCGTGCTTCCAGCATTTCACGTGTGACACCATGTTCGGCTAATTCTTGAATCGGAAGATAGATTCGACCTCGATCTAAATCTTCACCTACATCGCGAATGAAGTTAGCCAATTGAAATGCGATACCTAGATTCTTTGCACACTCGTAAGCACCCTCATCTAGCACCCCTAAAACTGGCACCATCTCGAGACCAATAACTGCAGCAGAACCATATACATACTCAATTAAATCTTCATATGTTTGATACTCCTGAACAGTTAAATCCATGGTCATTGAATGTAGGAAAGCTTGAAAGTGAGCATGGGGGATTGAAAAAGTATTAACTGTGTCAATGAGCGCACGGCCAATAGGGTCATCACTTGCGCCAGACTTTAATTCGCTCAAAATTTTATTACCCCACGTGCCCAATGCTTGCGCCTTTTCTTCAACACTCAAGGTAGATGCAAGGTCATCGACAATTTCATCGGCGTATCGTGCAAAACCATAGAGGGCATGAACATATTTGCGTTTAGCTTTCGGCAAAAGCAACGTAGCTAAGTAGTAAGTCTTGCCATGTAGAGAATTTAATCTCTTGCACTCTGCATACGATGCATCAAGCTCATTCATTTACTTAACCGGACCTACGATCCGCTCAGCAGCTAAGCGGCCAGAGATAAGAACCATTGGTACACCAACACCGGGTTGAGTTCCAGAACCAGCAAAGACGACATTTTCAATTCCTTGCGCCATATTGCGTGGTCTAAATGGACCAGTTTGGAAAAATGTATGTGCACTTGCAAATGGTGCACCCATTTCCATTCCCTGATTTTTCCAATCTAGGGGAGTAGTCATAACTTGCGTTTCAATGGAATCACCAAAGCCGGTGTATCCACGCTCTTCAACGGTCTTAATCATTTGATCGCGATAAGGACCTGCCTGCTTATGCCAATCAATATCTGAATCTAAGTTGGGAGTTGGGAAAAGAATGTAATAGGAATGCTTACCAGGAGGTGCCAGATCTGGGTCATCATGAGTTGGAATTGTTACCAAAATACTTGGATCACTCATTAACTTCTTTTGAGTGATCAATTCATCGAAAACACCTTCCCATGAATGACCAAAGTGAATATTGTGATGAGCAGCAAAGTCATATTTCTTATTAGATCCCACCAACAGCGTTACACATGATGGGGAGTATTTCAGTCGCTTTACCGATAGAGGTGTCTTACCTAGCAAATCTCGATATGCCACGGGTAAATCTGGATTCAGAATTACAGCATCGCATTCATAACGCTCGCCTGTTTCGGTGATTACCGCTTTTGCGCGACCATTGATGACTTCAACTTTTGAAACTGTTGTGTTGTATTTAAAGGTTACGCCATGCTTTTCTGCAGCTGCTGCTAGTGCACGCGGAACTGCATGCATGCCACCCTTTGGAAAGAAGACGCCATTGACTGAATCCATATAAGCAATAACGGCATAAATTGCTAGCGCTTGCTGTGGACTAACTCCGGCATACATAGCTTGGAATGAATAAACCTTCTGAAGACGGGGATCTTTCATAAATTGATTTACTTTAGGCGAGAGCCTGCGAAAGCCACCAAGTGCGATTAAGCGCGCAAGGTTAGGAGTCAAAAGATTGAGTGGGCTATCAATATTTCTATCGATGAAATCATTCATCTCGTACTTATATAGCTTGGTAACAAATTCTACATACTTGCGATACCCGGCAGCTTCACTGCTACTAATGTGCTTCGCAATCTCGGCCTCCATCTCATCGGTATTAGAGTGAACATCAAGTTGTGAACCATCAGCATAAAAAGCGCGATACAAAGGTGTGAGCGGTGCAAGTTCTAACCAATCTTTCATATCTTCGCCGACGCAGTTAAAAGCATCGTTAATCAGCGAAGGCATTGTTAGAACTGATGGTCCAGTATCAAATGAGTAACCATCCTTTTTAAGTAAGCCGTTGCGACCACCCGGAACGCTCTCGCGCTCCAATACTGTAACTTTTCGACCGGCGCCGGCTAATCGAAGTGCGGCACTCAATCCCGCAAGACCTGCTCCGACTATAACTACGTGATCTGTTGGACCTTTAACACGTGCAACCACTTACATACTCCTCTTTGTTGCAATCAGGGCAAGTTCATTGAGCAAATCACGCCCAGCATTATCGATAACTGGATTTTTAATTGCTTGTAACGCTCTCGACGTTAATTCCTCAATAGTAGTTTCTAACTGTGCCTTGGCGCCTGTCGAAACAATCATTTCTTGCAAAATAGCCACGCCTTTTTCATCAATCTCATTTTTACCAAAGTATTTGCGGCTTTCAGTTTTCATTGCATCGGTGCTTTTAGCATCGGTCATCGCGATAAGGGCAGTTCGCTTTCCTTCACGCAGATCATCACCGGCAGGTTTGCCTGTAACAGAGGGATCGCCAAAAACACCGAGCAGGTCATCGCGGAATTGGAATGCCTCACCTAGAGGCAGACCATAATCAGAAAGAGCTGCAAGTCAATCTCATTTTTACCAAAGTATTTGCGGCTTTCAGTTTTCATTGCATCGGTGCTTTTAGCATCGGTCATGGCGATAAGGGCGGTTCGCTTTCCTTCACGCAGATCATCACCGGCAGGTTTGCCTGTAACAGAGGGATCGCCAAAGACACCGAGCAGGTCATCGCGGAATTGGAATGCCTCACCTAGAGGCAGACCATAATCAGAAAGAGCTGCAAGTAATGAAGGCGATGCATCCCCGGCTAACACGGCTCCCATATGTAGTGGACGCTCGATTGTGTATTTACCTGATTTATAGCGAGCAATCTTCATGGATCGTGCAAGATCTGTGTTTTTTTGTGTTTGTTCGTGAATATCTAGAAATTGACCGGCCATTAACTCAACACGCATCTCATCAAAGATTGGCATTACACGACGAAGTTCATCATTTGAAATTCCTGATGTATTAAGAAGTTGGTTTGACCAAACAAGTGCTAAATCGCCAAGCAATACTGCTGACGCTAAACCATAGGCAGGTGCAAAGCCTTCTAACTCATCTTGCACATGGATTGATTCAAAGTGGCGATGAATTGAAGGTTTGCCACGACGTGTGTCAGAACCATCCATTAAATCATCATGGATCAGTGCACATGCTTGAAGTAGTTCAAGACAAGAGATGGCTTTAGTAGTTGCTGGAGTTAATGCGCCGCCAGCACTTTTGATTCCGGCATATGCAAATAACGGGCGCAAACGCTTGCCACTATCTAATAAGAAGGAGGACAGCGCTGAAGATACTGGACTTAACTCAGGTGAAATGGAGTGCAGGTACCCGCTCTGATCACGCATAAATTGAGTGAGGTCAATTTCTACGCAATCGCGTATTTCTTGTAACTCTGACTTAGTCGCTGAACTCACAGCGTAAAGGTACCCTCACCTAGTTCACTTTGCCATTCATATTGGCCGCTCTAGCCCTCACTTCTGTACTATTAATACTGCAAAGCGCATACTTGAGATGGAAGTTGGAAAATGCTCAGCAAGCAAGAGTTCACCCAAACATGGAGTTCCTTGCATAACGATGCGCCCGTAACTGGGGCAGTTGCTGGTTGGTTAAAGATTTCATATCGCTTTGGTCTAGTTGCAACTTTGCTTCGAATTTCACCAAATGTTCTTACACTCTTAGGTCTTTGTGCCGCAGCTGCTACGGCTGTTAGCGCAACAAGTTGGTGGGCGATATTTTTCTTAGTTCTTTCACTTTTCTGTGATGGCATTGATGGCAGTGTTGCG
>Ga0194055_10004734_pt1 | contig 10106 bp, 7 predicted proteins | sample SepL449m_MetaG_FD_155482 | JGI IMG/M metagenome (GOLD analysis project Ga0194055, IMG submission 155482) | Anoxic zone freshwater microbial communities from boreal shield lake in IISD Experimental Lakes Area, Ontario, Canada - Sep2016-L442-9m | ecosystem: Environmental > Aquatic > Freshwater >... | reverse complement strand
ATCCTCAGAAGGTTATTTGGCAACTCGTGTCCGACGCGGCGCAATTGCGAGTCACCCAGCCCGCCCCTCAACGCCCGACCGCGCAATTGGTCAGTACCGGAGCACAAAATCAACCTGCAACCGATTCGGTTCTTTGGGAAGAACCACAAGTTCGCTTGACCGTCGATGGTCAATATGGCTTCAGCAATGGCCAACTCGACCTGAGCGCCATCCAATTGCAAACCGAGTGGCTGGCATACGGTGGTCGCGCGGCAATGTCCCAACAGTCGGATGGATCCATGTTCCATTCCGAAGGGCAGATCACCTACGACGCGGCCAGTGTTGCGAACCGATTGAAAACCTACACTGGCGGCATGGTGGCAGTCCAAGGACAACGTACCGAGCCCCTCGATTTTTCATGGAAGTCGTCCCCCACAGGTAATTGGGCAGATTCTCTTCAAGTCAAATCAAGCATTGGCTGGGATCGGGCAAACGTGATCGGTATCGATATCGGCAATGCGGATGTTCCCATTGTCATTGCGAACGGGCAATTCGCCTCGCAAGCAACATTTCCAGTCTCTCAAGGAACCCTTCGCTGGGATCTTCAAGGAGACCTGACATCGACCCCCATGGTCATTCGACAAGCCCCTCAGCGTGTTATCGAAAACGTGGCCATCACACGTCAAATGTGCCAAGGCTGGCTGAAATATGTTGCGCCGCTCCTCGCCGATGTGACGAGCGTTCAAGGCAACCTCACCATGGACATCGATCGTGCAGATATTATGCCGACCGATTGGGCAAAACAGACCATCGCTGGAAAACTCCACGTCCATGGTGCCTCGGTCGGTCCTGGTCCACTCACGGACCAATTGTTATCGCTCGTGCAACAAGTCCGAAACTTGAGACGAGGCGCAGGCGCAGCGGATGGGGGCGGTCAACCAACCAGTTGGTTGCAACTTCCCGAGCAGAATATCGGGTTTGCGGTCGAACAAGGACGAGTCATGCATCGCGATATGCAAATTCAAGCGGGCGATGTGCTGATCACGACATCCGGTTCTGTCGGAGTCGATGGATCCTTGGAACTATTTGCGTCCGTTCCGATTCAAAAAGATTGGGTCGAGAAAACCCCAGCTCTTCAAAGCTTAGCGGGTCAGCAGATTCAAATTCCCATTCGAGGCACGATCCAACGACCACAACTGGACATGTCTAGTTTCACAAGCATCGGCCAGCAACTGGCAACGAGCGCCCTACAAGGGGCTGCACAAAAACAGATCGATCGAGGCTTGAACAAAATACTTGGACCTCTGTCGAACCAATTGGCTCCCTTTCAACAAGGCATGCAACAGGGAGTTCAACAGATGCAACAAGGTGTCCAGCAGAATCTGCCACAAATCCCCTTGCCGAATTTGGGCATTCCAGGCTTTGGCGGGAATGGATTCGGAGGCAACGTTCCCGCAGCAGGTGCTCCCGCTGGGCCAGCACCCGCTGGTCTACCTCCAGTGGGCCAGCCTCCCGCAACCACCGGTCCACCCGCCCTTCCTGGTGGTGGTCAATAAGCCTCAATACGCGCAATCAGCATCCCATCGATTTCCTTCAGACGGTACTTACATCGATGTCATCGATTTGCTCTTGAGGGTCTAGGGCTAACCGTTTTGTGGAAACGACATCTCACCCCCAAGGGGGTTCTTAGCGAAGACGCAGGCATTCTCGCCCTGTGCCTTCCGCCGAGTTCGTCTCGGCGGAGGCGACCATTGGTTGCAACATGCCGCTGAAGGTCGATCAGCTTTGTCGGATCTTTTCGAGCAACTTCTTCGTTGCCGTAATTCCATCCTCGGGGCTTAATCGAGAACCCTCATATTCGATGCCGACCCAACCATGGTAACCCGCATCGAGGACAATTTTCATCATGCGTGCGAAGTCGATCTTGGTCTCGTTGCCCTGATCGTCAAAGTCATAGCTCTTTGCCGATACTGCTTTGGCCAATGGCATCAAATCGGTAACACCCTCATAGCGATCGTATTCGTAGAAGTTTCCAAAATCAGGTAGGGTGCCGCAATTGTCCATTCCGGTGGCCCGAATCGTCTCCGCGAGCCATTTACCGTTGGAGCTGAGTCCCCCATGATTCTCGACAATCACGTTGATACCGAGCGGCTTGGCATACTCGGATAAACGACGCAGACCATCGGCCGCAAGCTTGGACCCCTCTTCATAAGGTTTGTCGGTTTCCGCATTCACTCGGATGGAATGACATCCGAGGAACTTTGCTGCATCCACCCACTTGTAATGGTTTTCGACCGCGCCGGTTCTCTTGGCAGGATCGCTATTGCCGAGCCCTCCTTCGCCATCGACCATGATCAACACATTGGTGACACCGAGATCGTTGGTTCGCTTTTTCATTTCTTCCAAGTACTTTGCATCCTTGGCTTTGTCTTTGAAAAATTGATTGACGTATTCCACTGCTTCGATACCGAATTGTTCCTTGGCGACCTTTGCGAAATCAAGGTTATCGATCTTCTTTTCAAAGAGCGGTTTGTGCAGCGACCATTGCGCTAACGATATCTTGAATGGTTCGGCAATCGGAGGAGTTGCCAAGGCCCCGCGTAGGGAAGCGGAGTGGCCAACCGCGATCGATGCAGTAGCGATCGTGCTGGCTGCTAAAAACTGACGACGACTAAAAGTCTGTGGCATAGGACGGTGGTTCGCAAAAGAAAGGGAGAGTGCTCAGAAAATCAGAAATGAAAGGAAGCCATCAGGGCAGGCAGAGTTGCCATACAACCTATCTTGGGTGGTGTGACCCAGTGCATTGCATGGTACTCTATCCGACCAGATTTTATTTTGCCCACCGAACAGGGGCAAGCAATCCGAATCCACGGATATCAAAAATCGCCATGATTCATTCTCCTCCACCCCCTCCCCGCTCGGACGCCGAATTGATTCCGGTCCCGCTGGAATGGGATTCGGAGTTAGAAATCCCATCCCAGGTAGCGGATCTTCTGTCGCGCTCCGACCTGCTGTTGCAAAAGTACTGGGATTCCTGGCATCGACGCCCCATCGAACAGTACGTGGCCTGCGATTTTCGCGATGTATGGCGAGCCATGCGTGCGGTCGATCGACAAAATCTGGCCCCTGGAAAACTGTTCTGCGAATGGGGTTGCGGCTTTGGAGTCGTCACTGCAATGGCTTCCCTCCTGGGTTGGGATGCCGTCGGAATTGAAGCCGAATCCTTTCTGGTCGACCAAGCGATTCAGTTCCTTCAAACCGAAAAACTAAAAGCCGAGATTTGGAGAGGAAACTTTCTTCCACCGGGCGCGGAACGATTGGCCAAGCACCAAGCCAATCACGCTTCGCTCTTTCATCGAGTCCCATGCGCCTACACGCAACACGACTTGGAACTCGATGACTTCGCCATCGTGTTCGCCTACCCTTGGCCTGGCGAAGACGGTTTTCTTAAAGAGGTGTTTCGCTGCTACGCGGCCGATCAATCGCTCTTGCTTTTGTTCTTAGGTCCCTACGAAATCGAACTCTATCGCAAGCTAGAAACGGCTTGAATAGCCGTGTGATGGATTTTGTTATTGCGAATGTCGAGCCTCTCGGAGCACTAATCCGTTCTTATTCCGAGGTTTCTCGTACTCGTACTCAACGTTAGCGGTACTCGTACTCAGCGTTAGCGGTACTCGGACTCGACGATACCGAGTACGAGTACGAGTACGAGCACCATTGCATTGAGTACGAGTACGAGAGAAAGCCACAACAAAAATCGCGATTTCCCTGTATTGAAGCCCCACCAATGACTGAGAGTTATTGCCCCTTGTAGCTGACCCTAGGAGCCAATGGAATCGGTCGTCCACTGACCATCAATGGATCGCCACGTTGTGCCGGTCGGATTTGCATCCCGCAACACCTCGGGCAGCCGCTCCTCACGCACCGCGTCGTAACTCGTCAATTTGGCAAAGCGAATGAGACTGGCGGGAATCCCTACGGCCGTAAAGCCTGGATGGCTTGTCGCAGGATACGGACCTCCGTGGTTCATTGCTGGGCTAACGGCAACTCCGGTGGGCATCTTGTCATTCAACAAACGGCCAACCTTTTGTTCGAGGGCGTCGGCGACAATCGCGTAGGCTGCTTCCTCGGTTCCTTGTGTGTCGCTAAAAATAGTCCCGGTCAAGTTTCCTTCAAGAGCCTCGATGACGAGTGTGATTTCCTCGATCGAATCGCAAACAGCGATCAACACCGCGTTGCCAAACGCTTCTGTCTGAAATAAGTGAGGATCGGACAGAAATTGCTTGCCATCGATTCGAAGCACGGTATTGCTGACCGCACAGCGTGATCCAGCCAGCCTTGTTCCCCCGGTCAGTAGCTTTGCACCTCCGGTGGACAAGATTGAAATGTTCTTAACGAGCGAGGTTTCAACACTCTGTGACAACAATGTCCCCGGAGACGCAGCGGCGTATTTACTGACTACACCTGAGATGAATTCTTCTGTTTCCGGAGAAGCCACGAACAGTAGCAATCCAGGATTCGTACAGAATTGTCCCGCCCCCATCAACCCACTGGCAACGAACTCGTCGACAAGTGCAGATCCGCGCTCGCGAACCGCGCCCGGCAAATAAATGACAGGATTAACACTGGAAAGCTCTGCATAGAAGGGCTTGCCCACACGGTCGGCCACGGACTTCAGTTGAAGACCGGCGGATCGGGAACCGGTATATCCAATCGCGGCCAAGGATGGATGCGCGACCAGCTTCTCTCCATCTTCGTGAGATGTTCGATAAATCAATTGCACCAAACCGCTAGGCATGCCCGTAGCAGCGATCGATGCATGCACCAGTTTTGCAAAACGCTCACTGGTTGCCGGATGGGAGGAATTCGCTTTGGCAATCACCGGATTGCCTGCGGCGATCGCGGCTGCGAAATCACCCCCTGCGATGCTATTGAAAGCAAACGGAAAATTGTTCGGCCCAAACACGGCGACCGGTCCCAAAGTCTGATAGCACGAACGGATATTGGCTTTGCGATCGATGGTAGCCAGCTTCCACGACGCGCTGCGCGCAGCCTGGGCAGCCAATCTCAGTTGGTTGACCGTCCGCGGCAATTCCACATCGGCCAATCGGGGCGATTTCGGTAAGCCCGATTCTTGATGGGCCAGTTCGACAAGTGCTTCTCGATCCTCCTCGATGCGACGCGCGTAGTCTTCCAAAAACTCCGCAATGCGTGATCCGCTCAGCTTTCGTGAAATGCGAAAAGCGCTCTCGGCAGCGGCTAGGGCACGCAGGCAATCCGCCCATTCGCTGATCGGAAACTCTGCAGCGATGGCTTCTCCGGTATTCGGATTCTTTGAACTAAATGTTGCACCCGAGTTGGTTTCCCAGTGGCCTGCAATGAGGGCCGGATGAAGCGGTGATCGGCTAGATGACATGCGAAATTATCCTTGGATGATTGTGTTGGTGAGTGTTCCGATGCCCGAGATGCTGATGTCGACGATGTCACCTCGATGGAGTGTGAAGCTACTGTCCGGAACGACCCCTGTCCCAGTCAAGAGAAAAGCGCCATGGGTCATATCATTGTCTCGAATAAGCCATTGAACCAAATCTTCGAACTCGCGGGCCATTTGAGCAACGGAGGTTTTACCTTCAAAAACGATGGTATCGTCGCGCGAAATCGAAAGAGAAATTTCGATCGACTGGCGCTCGGGCATATCTTCGGCCAACGTGATCCATGGCCCCAAACCACAGCATTGGTTGTAGAGTTTCGCTTGAGGCAAATAGAGCGGGTTATCCCCCTCGATATCGCGGCTACTCATGTCATTCCCGATCGTGTAGCCCACGATCTTTCCATGACGCGAAAGGACCAATGCCAGTTCAGGTTCGGGTACATTCCATGTCGCATCTTGGCGAATTCGCAACATGCCCAAGTGCCCACTGCATCGGCCGGGTGTCGCTTTAAAGAAAATTTCAGGTCGTGGCGCCGTGTAGACACGATCATAGCAACTTGCGGCCGCTTCGCTCTCTTCCATACGGGCGGCTTGCGATCTCTTGTAGGTCACTCCGGCCGCCCACACTTCTTGATCATCGATCGGTGGGAGCCAATTCGCTTGAGCGAGTTCGATTGGGGATCCCGAAGCAGGCAGTGTCCTCGCTAAATTCACTAAATCGGGATGGGACAACAATTCCGAGAGGGATTGGATACCAGACGATTTCAAATCGAGTGGTGTCGCCTGATGGCCCTGGACGCGCGCAACCGCGATCCCCGATGACGTCAGTATTCTTGCTAGTGCCATAGATATCGTTCTTTTTTCAAAGCGAGGAAGGGCGTGCAATCCCGCCGCTCCAGAGAGGATGATCCGCCAAACATCGGCTGATTATGGAGGGAAGAGGGGAGACTGCCTAGGTCACGCTCCGTGCAGCATGGCTTGATATTCCCGAACGCGTTGGTCGATATCGTGCCGTCGAATGCGCCGCAGGGCGTCCAAACTGAAATCGCTAAGAGTGAAACTTGCGATGGCCGTTCCATAAAGAAGTGCCCGATATATGCTAGCGCGGTCCCATTTTTCCAACTGGGATAAATACCCGAGCACTCCCCCTGCAAAACTATCTCCTGCCCCAGTCGGATCGACCAACGCGTCGGTTGGAAATCCTGGCAGCGCCATCATCCCGTCCGGGCCTGCGACCAAGCAACCATGCTCTCCTTTTTTTAAAATGACCCATTTGGGACCCATGCGCTGGATAGCCTTGGCTGCCAAAACGGTTTGGTGTTCGCCGGTCAGTTGTTTGGCTTCGACATCGTTGATAAACAATCCGTCGATCCGCTCGAGCACTCTCACTAAATCGTTCCGAGTCGTCTCAATCCACATATCGACGGTATCCGCAAATACCCATTCCGGAGCCTTGCATTGATCCAGCAATCGCAACTGGACGGCAGGAACCGCCGCCGCTAGAAACACAACTCGGCTATCTCGGTAGGAGGTTGGTACTTCGGGATGATAGAGTTCAAATCCATGCATTTCGATTGCGACCGTCTCGCGATCTTGAAAATCCCGAACATAACGACCACTCCAATAGTAGGTTTTCGCTTCCCGATCCTGGTGCACACCGCTCCAATCGACTCCCTGGGTTTCAAGCAACTTGGTAAATTCCTCGGGCCAATCCCATCCCACACGACCAACGACACGCACGGGAGTGAAAAACCCAGCCGAATAGGCAAAATAACTGGCGCTCCCTCCCATCACACGCTCGCGCATTCCCATCGGTGTTTCGACAGTGTCCATTGCCAGCGTGCCGACACACATTAGCGACATCGTTGATCCCTTTTCATTTTCGTTCCCTTTTCATTTTCGTTCCTTCCCTCAAGACCAGGTACCGACCGAGTGCAACCCTCCCCTTCGAAACCTCCTCGGCTCTATCATCCTCCGTGGTATCTGCGAAGCGGTCATCTGCAAACCATTATCACTGGATTTTATCGCCCCCTAGCGGCATTACCAAACCCAACCGTCCATCGCATTCCGATCGGGTCGATGGGACACATGCTAATCCATGAGAATCGACCAACCTGGTCACCTTCATTAGGTCCACAGCCATCGGATGAACACACGGCCGTACTTTTGTTGCATGGACTGGGATCCTCCCACAATGGCACTTACATGACGAACATCGCCCAGAGACTGCTGGATCGCGGCGTACGCGTCTTTCGAGCCGATCTTCCGGGCGCTGGGCCTTCGTGCCATTCGACCCCACTTCCACCTCATGGCGCTTGCCACGCATTGATATTTGCCGCCCTGCAGTACTTGTCGTCGGAGCTCTCCATCCGCCGCTGGGGGATCGCGGGGGTTTCCTTAGGTGGCAGCATCGTACTGCGCCTGCTGTCCGATTCATGGGTTTGCGCGCGATCGAATCCGAATGGTTCCCAGCTGGACTTCGATATCATCGGGGCTGTCGCGGTGGCGCCACCGATTGATCTCGCGGCTAGTTGCATGCATGTCGAAGCAGGAGTCAACCGACTCTATGCTCGCTACTTCATCCGAGCCCTTAAGAAACAATCCTTGGAACGAGCAGACCTTTGGGACTCGTGGAAAGCGCGAATGCCACACGCAGACTTCTCAAGCATCCGTAAATTCGATGAAACAATGACTGTTCATCTGGCTGGGTTTCGCGATGTGCAGGACTACTATGCTTCCGGGTCATCACGCGATCTTCTGCATCGAATCGATGTTCCAACAACGATTCTGATCGATGAGCATGACCCGATCGTTCCCGCCCACCTATTTGATAGAGTGAATTATTCCGATACCACGCGTCTCGTCCGAACACAATTTGGTGGCCATGTCGGTTATCTATGCCGTGGGCCTGGTGACGCCCCCAACGAGCGGTCGTCGCGATTCTATCGCTGGGCCGACGAGTGGTTGGCAGAAGAACTCGTTTCTCGCCTCGCATCGACTACAATGCAGGGATGAGAATGAATTCCTGGTGGAACTGCATTAGCGCGATTTTCCGGTGTGTGCTGCGAGCGACATTGCCCAGGATTTGGTTCGGGCTGGCATCGACAATCCTTCTTGCGGCAGTATCCCACGCGCAGATAACCAACGCAAGGAACGCACCATCGGAACGGGACTTTGCCGGCGTTGCGGGAGCAAACATGCACCCAAACGATTGGATCCTGTGGGTCGAGCCTCCCGCCGTCATGCAACCGCGTCTCAGCCGAATCGCCCGCATCCTGATCGATCAATGCGTTGGATGTCACAACGCGGAACAAGCCGAAGGAGGCTACTCGATGGCCACTCCGCAATCGATGCTATCCGCAGGCGATTCCCGTCGCGCACCGTTTCTTTTCCAGAGCGTCTCCGAGGAACAAGCGCTAGCCCATTCTCCCGACGCAGCCTATGGAGAACTGTACCGACGAATTGCATCTCCCGATGCCAACGAACGCATGCCCAAGGACACGGATTCCCTCGATTGGGAAACGATCGAATCGATCCGAGAGTGGTTGGCCGCAGGTGCTCCGGTCGACGGATCGGCGGACGCACCTATCGAGAGCTTCATTACCTGGAAAACACCCGAACATCCATCATTTGCCAGCTACCCAAAACCCCATGCCGTGGGCGCGATCGCTCTGCACTCAAGCAAAAACTTCGTCTTCACTTCTGGGTTTTCCGAGATCTTGGTTTGGAGCATCGACATCGAACCTAGACTGGTCGACCGCATCCCGTCCCGAGGCCGATTCATCAGCGATATCAAGTGGGATCGCATTCGAAACACAGTCTATATTGCATCTGGAGAACCGGGAAGAATCGGGTTTGTGGAGAGTGTTTCGTGGACGAAACCGCGCGATACCACGCTCGACCTGAACGGGTTTGAGAAAGACTCGCATCGCAGGACACACTGGGTATGCCGCGATGTGCCACTCGACATCGCTCTCTCTCAATCAGGGGATCGGATTGCGATCGCGAACGGGGACGGATCGGTGGTAGTGGTTGATCTCGATTCGAATCGCATGTTGTGGAAATCGTTGTCCCATGCGGCAGCAGTCACATCGGTGGACTGGTCGGAGGATGGCAGGACCGTTCTCTCTTCGTCGAGAGATCGGACTGCCAAGAGCTATTCCGCAGACGATGGCTCGATACTCAATAGCTTCGTCGATCATGAACGGACCGTCGCTTCGATTCAATTTATCAAAGGTGGAGTGGTCTCATTCGATGAAGCGGGAGTCTTGCGTTGGTTTCCCAATGCAACGACCCCGAACGCGAAAGCATCCCGAGGAGGATTCACGCAGCAAACGACCAAAATCCTCGCCAATCGAGATCTTACTGTCGTTCCAACGTCCGACTCCCTTCGCCGATTTCAATTTCGACGCGAAGAAGTGGTCGAGTCCAAAGACGAAGAAGGAAAGGAAAAGAAGAAAACCAATTTCCTCATCGAGGATGCAAAGAGCTTGCCGTTGGCTCCCTGGGGATTGAAGGACCGACCGATCGCAATGTCTCTATTACCCGGCGACCACGAATTCATCGCTGCAGGCTTTTCGGATGGACATGTGCTTCTATGGTCAGTCGATGCAGACCAGCCAATCGTGTTTCAGAATCAACCTCGAATCCGTTGATTGGTCGATGGGAAGTGCAACAAGCTTCGATATCCAAACCT
>Ga0194055_10004732_pt1 | contig 10110 bp, 7 predicted proteins | sample SepL449m_MetaG_FD_155482 | JGI IMG/M metagenome (GOLD analysis project Ga0194055, IMG submission 155482) | Anoxic zone freshwater microbial communities from boreal shield lake in IISD Experimental Lakes Area, Ontario, Canada - Sep2016-L442-9m | ecosystem: Environmental > Aquatic > Freshwater >... | reverse complement strand
AGGTTCCGTGTTGAGATGCGCATGAGACGCTTTAAGGAAATACCAATGCCGACAAGCAATAATGCCGCTATCAGGAGACCAACATTGCTACCAGTGGTAGGCAACTTACAAACTTCTGCACTTAATCAGGCACTCTTCATTACTGGACCATAGCCCCATTTGATGACCGCTATTGACTTTGCTCGAAGTTCCTCCAAGTAGTCAACGAGCTAATAGCCGCTTTTCAAGTTCGTCAATACGACTCATCAATTGGATAAAGCGATCGGCGTCTTCACTGCTTGGCTTGAGCCGCACCACGATGTGACCATTTGGTTCCATTACACACAGTTCCACATCGCTGATTGATCGCGCTCCTGCTTCAGTAATGGCTTGGCGCATATCGTCTTCACTCAGCCGCTCACGTCGAATGGAACGCTCTCTTGCTTCTCCATTTTTAATTAAAACAATTTCTGAGCCAATTAATAATCGCCGCATCTTGCGACTGCGCTGTGTAAGCAACACAGCTATCCCATTAACTATGAATAAAACAGTCGCGCCAATAATTGCACCCGAAACAGATTCATCGTGTCCGATGATTCCATTTTGCACCGCATTGGCAACCGCCAGGAGTACTACAAAATCCATCATGTTGAGCTGCGACAGTTCACGCCGACCCCCAAGGCGCAAAGCCACCAACAAAAATAAGTAGATCGATATTGGCCGAATGATCTTCTCAACTACCGATAAATCAAGGTGAATAATGTTGTGCCACATATTCTTCAGCGTAGAACTAACAGGCACTCATTGGCTTACAAACTAACGAAACTGCCTAAATCCCCCATTTTTCTACGAGTCATGATTACCTTCACCCATGAGGGCAATGTTCAATTGTGCCCGACTCTTAAAGGATTAACATGAGCAAGCTCACTACGAAGACCGTGATGTGGATTTATGCCATCGTGAATATTTTGATGGGTATCGGGAGCCTCTTTACTGGGAAATCAACCGCCGAAGTAAGTTGGGGCAAAGCCAATGTTCTCGCACACGACAAGTTCTACGAGCAGGGATACGGATTCGCCTTCATTGCAGTTGGAATATTGGCATTAGGAATAGCGTTGTTCACCTCAGGAAAAGCACAAGCGAAGCTCACTCTCCTGTCGAGCCTTGGAACTCTCGTCTTCCTTGGTGGTTTTTGGATCACTGCAACATCTAATGATCCGAAGTACACAATTGGAGTTGCTTATTGGCTACCTGCCGCCATCTTGGTTATTTTGACAGGAATCGCTGGAAGCCAAGGCCTCACGTCTGCTGACTAAGGGCACTTTCCACGCGGTCTAGGTAGAAAATCTGAAACACTTATTCGTATCGCAATGCCTCAACAGGATCCATGTTCGCGGCACGTCTTGCCGGCAAACTCCCGGCAATCATGCCAATCATCGTGGTGATAAACAATACGGTCACTGCAATTTGTGGAGAAATACTCACAATATTTCGATCGGCGATACCGGAATTAGCGAGTTGTTTATTCAATATTTGGTTCAGGCCGATAGCAACTCCATAAGAAAGCATCACTCCAAATAGTCCCCCAGCGCAACCAAGTACACCTGCTTCCACCCTGAAAAGACGTCGAATTGTTTTCTTCGTAGCACCAATTGCACGCATAATTCCAATCTCTCGGGTGCGCTCGAGAGTTGCCATCACCATCGTATTAATGACGCCGATAGCAGCTACTAGTAACGCAATTGCACCGATACCACCAAGGATTGCTCCAATGATGGTGAAGGCCGTTGATTGAGAGTCAATTTCTTCCTTGCCGGCTGCAGCACCAAAACCTAATTTTTTAATTTCACTCAGGACATTGTCAACATTTTTCTTTTGATCAACACTGACCCAGATTGACGAATACCCATTTCGATCAATCTGGCTTTGATTCTGCATCTGGGGGTTCTGGTTGTTCTGCGGATTCGGCATCGTTTGAAATGACACTGCCCAATCAAGATCCACGCTTAAACGACTTCCATTATCTGATGCGGTCACACCAACAATTTTCCCAACCTCATCGGGTTTCAATGCATCTGATGGCCCCGAATCTTTGCGGTAACGAAGTGAAATAGATTTGCCGATGAGAGCACTTTCTTTACCTTTAAAACCGAGGTGGCTCGCCAAGTCAGAACTGATCAATACCCCCGAGCCAACTGAGTCCTCTGAAAGTTCGCTGCCGGCAACCAAAATGTGTCTGATTGTTCCATTTGGCGTATAACCCTCAACACCTACTTGCTTCATAGTGAGTTCTTGATTATCAACTGTGAAGCTCTCAAACATTCCATTATTGACATACAGCGTTGCCGATTGAACTTTGTCGATCGTTTTGATGGCTGCAAGCACAGCAGGGTCAATCTTTTTCTCAGATCCATCTGGTGAATTCCATTGAGAATCTCGGTAACTCAACCCTGGCGTACCGGTCACGATGACTCGCGTATCCATTCCGATTTTTTCGGCAGAAGAGACGAGGAAACTTTTAGTGCTCGTCACCAGTGACAACATCACAGTCACGCTGACGGCACCGATAACAATTGCAAATATTGTGAGGGAGGTACGCAGTTTTTGGCGCCTCAAATTTCGTAAACCCGTGCGAAATTGATCAAAGAAGTTCATTTTCCGCCAGTCCTCTCACTTATTTTTCCGTCTTTAATTTCTATAATCCTTGTGGCTTGCGCTGCGACACTTGCGTCGTGCGTAATGATGATCAAAGTGATGCCTTCTGTGTTCAATCGCTTGAGTTCAGCAATGACATCAGCTCCTCGGGTGGAGTCAAGATTCCCCGTTGGTTCATCGGCAATGATGATTTGAGGATCGTTGACCAATGCACGTGCTATCGCCACTCGCTGGCGCTGACCGCCGGATAGTTGGGTTGGCTTATGCTTCGCACGGTCGGCTAAACCCACACGCTCAAGAGCCTTCATGCCACGTTCTCGACGCTCTTGCTTCTTGCCGACCCCAGCAACCGTTAACGGCGAAATAACATTTTCTAGAGCGGTTTCATGGGCTTGTAAATTAAATGACTGGAATACATAGCCAATTTTTTTATTGCGATACTCACTCAAGGTTTTATCTTTGGCTTTCGCTAGATCAACCCCATCCACCATCACCGTCCCATGATCTGGCTGGTCTAAACCTCCAATGACATTCGCAAGGGTTGATTTGCCGGAACCTGACGGCCCACAAATTGCAATAAAATCACCTTTTTCAATACTCAACGAGACATCGTCAAGCGCCTTTACCTCTTCTCCACCAACCGAGTAAGTCTTTTTTAGACCAGAGCATTGGACGAACGGCATGAAAGAACCCTCTTCCCTAGTACATGTGAGGATGAGATGATTTTTATGACAATCTCTAATTTCGTAACTTAGCACTCAAAGGGAGCCAAAAAGCGGCTCCCTTTGAGGCCACGTGTGTAGCTTGATTTCCTTAACGATTCCGATAGGAACCGCGCTAATTTTTGCTGAACTGGGAAGCGCTTTCACTGCAACTTTTGCACCCGCGGGGACAGCGACCCTTGTCGGCTTGGTAAGTGCTGTGGTGCTCAACGACTTTTTGTTCTTGGTGGGAATAGTTGTAGTTGCTGAAGTTGTTCATGGAAGTGTCGTCGTGGGAGTAACGACAGGTGATGTTGCACTTGTCGCCGCAGTTGGTGCTGTTGCGTCATACGCCCACAACTCTGCCCCATGTGAGGCTCCTATGAGGCCCCTGCAAAGGCTTTAAATACCTAAGAATCGATTTCTTGTAGTAAGTTACTACAACATATGTAGTATATTGCTACATACAAGAATCACCCAGCTAGGCCACGCCTCATTGCTGCAATTAAGGGCCCTCATGGCGAAAACAGAAAAACCGGCCACGGATACTAAAAAGTCACGTGTCAGTAAAGAAGCCGCAGTTCAACTATTTCTCGACGCCACAATCGCCCTCCTCAAGGAAAAGCCAATTCTTGATATCACTTTGCAAGACATTGCCAATCAGGCTGACCTCAACCATGGCTATGTGTTTCGCTATTTTGGCACACGGCTCGATTTGTTCTTTGCCGTCACCGAAGAGTTAGCTCGACTTGCTGAACATGCTGTTACCACCGAAATCGAGCGTCGTCTGCACGTGGGGGAAGCCGTCATCCCATTGAACTTTTCAGTAGCTGAAGTTGGCCGCGCGTACTTGCGTCAACGTCAGGCTGTTATTCAGTACTTGGTAACAGCAGGTGTTGACCCAGCACGATTTAGTGAAACATCACGCAAGACCACTGAATACTTTGCGCAGCAATTTGTCACCTTGGGGATGAATGAACGCATGGCAATTACTCAAGCAACAAAATTAAGCATTCTTCTATGGGCCGAAGGATCAGTTGCCTCTATTTTTGGCGTGAGTAAAAATGAAGCAGAAGATATTCGGGCATTGAGCTTGGACATGATTGTCAATGCGAATGACACCAGCAAGCGTTTGGGCTGGGATTAGCCCGTCATTTGCTATTGAGCGGGCACTTCTTTTTCACGACGCGATAAGTACACAACCACAAGTGCAATGACGCTGAGGAACACAACACTCGTTCCCGTTGTGCCTATTCCTAATCCACCATCAGTTTTTGCTTGTGACATGTAGTCGCCAATAGATGCTCCAAGCGGTCGAGTCAGTATGTAGCCGGCCCAGAAAGTAGCAATGGCGTTCACTTTAAATACCAAGTGCAAGACCGTGACCGCTGCGATGAGGCCGGCGAAAAGAAGTGCCGATTTCCAATAGCCGATATTGACTTTTTCTGCGATCAAATCACCTGCTGCTGTTCCCAATGCAAAAGTAAACAAAATAGCCAGCCAATAGAAGCCCTCCCTTTTCGCCGTACGAATGGAGTGGATAGACAAGGTGTGTTCGCTTGCTTGCCATGTAATGAACACTGCAATGAGTACGATTGCAAAGATTGAAGTAGTTAACACAAGACTCACGTTGAATCGGTCGGTGAGATTGTCTGTTACTAATGTTCCCACAACGCTGATGAGTACAACTGTGAGCCAGTACACCCCAGGAACATATTTGATCGACTTAAATTGCCAAATTAAAGCGCCAATAAGTGCTCCGGAGGTAACAAGCGTGGTTCCTGTTAATCCAAAGTGCAAGGTCTCATTGAGGTAGTCAGCAGCGGTCTCCCCTACCGTGGTGCACAAAATCTTGATGACCCAAAACCAAATCGTGACCTCTGGTACCTTGTTCAATAAATGACTCATCGTGTGATCAGTTTTTTCAGGGACGCTCATAGGCACAAACCGTATGCCCTTCCGACACCTGCAGGAACTGCCCTTGATCCAAGATTTATCCAATTTTATATTGGAGATGCATTACTAGCCCAGGATAACGCCTCGCACAATGAGGAAACCGATGACGAGGGCCGCAAGGCCTCCAAGGCGAGTAAACCAATTTTGCTTCCAAGGTTGACTGCTTGAACGGCCGAACCAGCCCAAGACCGTTGTGAAGAATCCGGGCATGCTCAGGAAGACAAAACCAAACGTCAACATTTTGTGCGCATCATCAATATTGCTCGTTAAGAGCTGGCCCCACCAACGCGCAACGAGCATCATGAAAGTTACTTTCAAAATTCCACGTGGCATATAGCGATGTAACGATTCAACATTGGGGAAATAGTCGTCAACAATTGATACGAGTTTCGGCAGTAGGTACAGAGCAGCTCCGGTCCACAGTGCCCAGTTATTTCCAATAAAGACAATGGCAACAAATACAAACGACGTGGTGCGGATCAGCGAAGAAATAACAATCTGCGTGTTGCTTGGGTCAGGAAGTGACACCACGGAAAGTTCGCGCAATTTGCCAGGTGTTAAAACAGTCGTTAGATTTTCTAGTGCGTAGCGCAGTACTAACACCACTAAGACAACTACCTGGATGCGTAAAACATCACCTGCATACGATGGACGGAACCCAGTGAGACCGGGCAATGAACCGAACATTGACCCCGCCGCCCACGCACCGAAAAGTGTAATCATGACGAAATCTGCAGCCCGATCCCACGCTCCGGCTATACCCACTGCATCTTTACGACGGAATGGTCGTGACGCGCTGGCCAGCACTGGCACTGCGAAACTAAATACCCAAATTCCCAGTAACCCTCGTACCGAATCGGAGGAATGAATTCCTCCACCAAGTACAACAAGGACACCGAATACTGAAGCTGCCATGAATCCGGCCAGTGCATCGAATGAGCCAACAATCACAATGGCAGTGAGCCATGCAAGTGATGGCATCACAGCATTGAAATGCGTATTCGCTGCCGAACCAATACCCAGTACCACGCCAAGAAATGGCATGAGGATCCATGCTGCTCCGAGTAGTGAACGTAGATATGTTCCGTCGGTGAACACACGACCCACCAATGGTGATATGCGAGATAATTTTGCTGGCAATACTGCTACAACGCGATCAATCAACGCACTTCGCGGTAGGCGGAGAACATCGTTTTTTGAATTCGATGACGACGCATGATGTTTTACGGTGACATCTGAAATGTCGCCTGAACCACGATCATCGCTGTCGCCACCGTCCGAACCATCACCATCACCACCATCTTCTTCTCGACGACGACCAGCTACAGCCATTCCCGCTAAAGCCAACAGCCCCACCATGTCACCAAGCAAGCCGACCACTGCTTTGGGTTCTGACTGTGGATCGTATGGTGTGCCACCGGGACCTTGTGCACCTGCACCGCCACCCTCAGCTGATGATGAATTTGACGTTGCGTTTTTGTCTTGATTGGCTGGGGAAACTGGAGCTTTTTTGGCATCAATAACGAGGAGACCAACGGAGGTTTTACTCAATGTTCCATCTGGCAAGTTTCCACTGAGTGTCAACGTGTGTTCGCCTAACTCAATTCCCTGCGGTGTTATAAAGGTTTCGCTGAATGCACCATTTGCATCAGTCATTGCGGTTCCCAGCTTCACTGGTGTTGAGTTCACCCATACTTCAACTTCAGATTCTTTGGCGAAACCTTCGCCTTGAATGGCGATAGTTCGATTGCGATACACGCGGAGCCCAGTTGCTCCATCATTGAGAACAACTGCATCTTCCGGGAGTGTCGGGACAATATGAACGACAAATTGGCCTGGCAGTTCAATGGTTGCTGAATTGTCTTCGTTAATGACCACTGCGAGTTCAGTCATTGCACCGTTTATCAATACACCTGCTGTACTTGGTGCCATTTTTACTCCACCACTTCCGGGGAGAATTTCAAACTCTGGCACTGCGGTTGGAACTAGTGCAACTGTTGTTGTAGTCGGCAGAGTGGTCACAACAGGTTTCACCGAGGTGGGCACTTCGGGAATAGTCGTAGTAGGAGTAGCCGTTGTTGTCACCGTTACAGACGGCGAAGGTGCTGTAGATGTGGTGGGAACCGGCGCGGGAGTTGTTGTGGTAGGGGCTGCAGGCACGGGGTGGGGCTTGAACCGTTCCACCACAGACCGTACCGCTTCACTTGTGATGCGTGACTCTTGGTTGGGAGTGAGGTCGAGAGTATCTAATTCAATATTAAGTGCATCAACTTCTCCTTGGGTAACAACGTCTGTGTAGCCCATTGCCTGAAATTCTGCAGTCGTAAAAGTGCAATTGTTATTTGCTGTTCCATCGGCGCAAATAATCAATTTCATCACCGCATTGACAAGTGCTTGAACTTCGGCAACTGAGTCTGTTGCATCTGCCGACATGACTGCAAGGAACTGATTAATGATTCCGATGTTCGATGAGTCGACCCCCGTAATACCAGCAGCGATAAACGTACTTAGGGAAGGCGATGTGTTACTGCCATCATATGCGCTAATGACTGCGAGTGCCGCAGCTTGCGATGTGCGCACTTGGTCGACCAGTGTTTGTAGTTCGCTCAAGGAATCAACGCCAAGAGCGTCGTCGGAAGTATTGGCAATTGCCGCAACTATCAATGCAACGTTGTCGCTTGTGACTCCACTTAGCCCAATGAGTGCAAGGCGTGCAGCAGTGAGTGGCGACTGCGCTTGTGCCCCAGCAGAGACGAGGAAAATATCTGCGACAACATGAGATATTGCCTGAAGTTCGAGATACGTATCAACTGAAGAAGTTACCGAGCGGTCGAATACTTGGTTCAGAAGGTTTGCTTTTCCAGAGGTATCGACGCGGGTGAGATTCAATGCCACGTAGCCAGATGAAGACAACGAGACATCTCCATCGCTTTGTCCATCTGCCCCGAGCAAAATTGCAACGTAACCAGTAACCAGTCCCTGAATGCTCACCGTGGTATTGGAATTAGCACGTGCAATTTCTGCAAACGCTGAATTGATGGAGAGCAAGTTGCTTGCAGACACACCGCTCACACCAGTATTGGCGTAGTCGGCAAGAGTTGGAGTTGTTGTGGCGGCTGTTCCGTCATATCGACTAATTCGGTCAATTGCATCTTGGCGCGATTGAGCCACGGCTGCATCCACCAGTGTTCTCAACTCTGCAATTGTGTTGATGGCTGAGCCATCGTCTGCACTCGCACGTACTGCAGCTAGCACCTCAGCCAGATTTTCTGCCGTTACCCCACTCATGCCAAGTGCTGCGAAATCAGCAGCGGTCAAAGCTGGCGATGAAGAAACGCCAGCAGCTTCACCCATGAGTCGGGTAACAAGTGAAGCTAACGCGGCTACTTCACCATAAGTATCTACCGCAGATGCTGATCGCAGATCTATGAGCTCATTGAGCAACTGCACTTCTGCTGCTGTGTCGACCGACGGCAATCCGAGTGCGGCAAATTCCACGGCCGACAATGACGCGCCGTTATCGGCTACACCATTGGCAGAGGTAAGCAACTTGGCAAAAGCATCAACTATTGCCTGTACTTCAGATTGTGAATCGGTATCTCCTGCTGGTTTCACTGCAATAAATGTATTGATTGCAAAGAGGTTCGCAGAAGTAACACCAGTAACACCAGTAACACCGACGTTTTCAAAATCAGCCAGCGTTGGTGCTGTATTGGTTCCGTTGTAGTTAGAAATGACAGCCTGCGATGCTGCACGGGCATTTGCAATTCCCATAGCTACTACAGATTGCAACTTTGTGAGACTGTCTATTCCAGAACCATTGTCGGCAGTGGCAGCAATTGCAATGAGTACTGCAGAAAGATTTGATGTAGTGACACCGCTGATGCCTATGAGCGCCAGCTCAGCCGGAGTGAGTGCAGGAGAAGCTGAACCGCCAGCTGCGACTGCAGCAAGTCGGGCCACGATATTGGCCAGCACTTGAAGCTCGGCATAAGTATCAACACCGCTGGTGGCACTCGAATCGATAATGGAACTCAAAAGATTCGCCTGAGCCGAAGTTGTGATTTCGGTGAGACCGATATTTTGATATTGAGTAGCTGTCAGAGAAAGACCACCGTTTGCTACCCCATCGGCACCATTGAGTATTGCCACATAAGTGTCGACAACAGCCTGAACTTCTGCTCGCGAATCGGTGGCGCTGGCAGATAGTACGGCAAGAACCGAGTTCACCGAGGAAATATTTGCTGAGTTGACTCCGGTTACCGCAATGGCTCCGAACTCTGCCTCACTTGGAATTGTGTTCGTTCCGTCATAGCCAGAGATAATGGCAAATGCAGTTCGAGATGCCGCGAGTGTTGCATCAACAACGGCGCTGAGTTCACTCAAGGTATCAACACCACTGCCGTTATCTGCGGTTCCAGCAATTGCTGCAATTACCGCTGCAATGTTGTCGGCATTCACACCAGTAATACCTAGGGCAGCGAGATCTTGTGGTGTTAATGCAGGGACCACACTCTCGCCTGCAGCAGTTGCAAAAATAGATTTCACAATTGCCGCTAACGTAATAATTTCGGCCTGTGTATCAACCGCGTTACTCGCCAACGTGTCGATCACATCATTAATCAACGAGGCTTTGGCCGCAGAGTCGATATCGCTAATGCCACCTGCTCCGTATTGCGACGCAGTTGCCCGAATACCATCATCGTCGAGACCATTCGCCCCGTAGAGAGCCGCCATTTGAATTGCGGAAGTTGTTCTTGTAGGGCTTGAGGCTGCGCTGGTATTGCCCACTGAATCGATTTGAATTGCAGTGAAAGAA
>Ga0194055_10004730_pt1 | contig 10113 bp, 9 predicted proteins | sample SepL449m_MetaG_FD_155482 | JGI IMG/M metagenome (GOLD analysis project Ga0194055, IMG submission 155482) | Anoxic zone freshwater microbial communities from boreal shield lake in IISD Experimental Lakes Area, Ontario, Canada - Sep2016-L442-9m | ecosystem: Environmental > Aquatic > Freshwater >... | reverse complement strand
GCATCCTGCTCGTTGGTGATTCCACAAATTTTGATGAACACAGCAAATAACGCTAGTTCTTAGCGATTGCTACGCGCAGTGATGCAATTACGGTTGCTGGATCGTTGTTGACAACCAGGCTTTCACCGACCAAAACCGCGTCATAGCCGGCATTGCGTAACGACTGCGCATCATTGATATTTCGGACGCCAGATTCTGCGACCCTCACAATCTCGCTCGGAATTTCTGCTGCCATCCGAACAGCTCTTTCATGGTCAACCTGGAATGTCACAAGATCACGTTGGTTAACTCCGATCATCTTTGCACCTGCCAACAATGCCCTCTCAACTTCTCCCTCATCATGAGTTTCCACCAATACATCGAGGCCTAACTCGGTGGCCAACTGATGGAACCCGACCAACTCCGCTTGTGTGAGAGCAGCAGCAATGAGCAACACGCAATCTGCACCCATGATGCGCGCGTCACACACATCCAATTCGCTGACCGTGAAGTCTTTTCGCAAAACAGGTAGTGCAGTGGCAGCTCGAGCCTGCTGCAAATCATCGACCGAACCACCAAACGAAACATCGTCTGTGAGCACAGATAAACAACTTGCTGTACCGATTTCATATGCCCGCGCTAAATCATTTGCAATGATGCCCTCACGGAGCACGCCTTTTGATGGCGAGCGACGCTTGATCTCTGCAATTACCGCTAGCTGCTGTATTGAATCGGCACGCAATCTTTGAACGAAGCCCCTTGTTGGCCCTGCAAACTTTGCTTCTTCGATGAGTTGAGACAGTCGCCGAGAATCAGATTGCGCCGTTTCTCTGTGGCGTTCAAGAATCTTGGCTAAATACAACTCCTAGAGACCTTTGCCGCCTACTGGCTTCAAAAATGACATTTCTGGTGCCCCATCGACGAAAGGAGCAAGTGACTTTGACCAAGACGCGAATGCCGCACTTCCGGAATGCGCCTGCGCTGACGCATCATCTGCATACAACTCGTAAAACCACACAACGTTCTCATCGACAAGGTCGTGATGAAAAAGATAAGTCAGTGTTCCGGCTTCACCTTGAGCAGTCTCAAGACCAGGCTGAACGGCGGCCGTCATCGCATCGCGTTGACCAGCCTTTACTCGGATCTTTACTGCCACTGCTACTTTGCTCATGATGTGCTCCTATTGTCTGGTGTTTTTAATTTCGAATTCGTGAAATTGTAATCGTATTAGAAACCGATTTTGATGCGCAAGACATTTTCTAGATCGCTCAGCGCAACACGCTCTTGAGCAGTTGTGTCGCGTTCGCGAATTGTTACTGCTCCGTCTTCAAGTGAGTCAAAATCGACTGTTACGCAATACGGCGTACCGATCTCATCTTGACGCCTGTAGCGACGACCAATTGCTTGGGTTTCGTCGAACTCACACATGTATCGCTTTGCCAACTTCGAATAGATCTCTTTTGCTAGAGGCATCAATGTTTCTTTTTTGGATAACGGCAACACAGCAACTTGATAAGGCGCAAGTCTTGGGTGCAATCGCAACACGGTGCGCGGTTCGTCATTGATCACATCTTCGTCGTAGGCCGCAAGTAAAAATGCCGCCATCGTTCGATTGGCGCCGGCTGCTGGCTCCACGACAAACGGTACGTATCGCTCATTTGTAGTTTGATCGAAATAGTCAAGCTTCTGCTTCGAAAATTCTGCATGGCGTTTAAGATCAAAATCGGTGCGCTGCGCAATCCCCTCGAGCTCTCCCCAACCCCATGGAAACTTAAATTCAATGTCACTGGTGCCAGCTGAATAATGAGACAACTCATCTGATGCGTGTGCGCGTAAACGCAACATGTCTGCAGGGATTCCGTACTCGATGTACCAGTTCATTCGTTCTTGACACCAGTACTCATACCACTTTGCGCTCTCAGCAGGTGGAACGAAGTATTCCATCTCCATCTGCTCGAATTCGCGAGTGCGGAAAATGAAGTTGCCTGGCGTGATCTCGTTGCGGAACGATTTACCAACTTGTGCGATTCCGAATGGTGGCTTACGACGCGAAGTCTGCAACACGTTTGCAAAGTTGACAAACATACCCTGCGCAGTTTCTGGACGCATATACACGTCAGTGCCTTCACCCTCCACTGGGCCCGCGTGCGTCTTGAACATGAGGTTGAATGCACGCGCTTCGGTAAAAGTGCAGCCCTTCATCTTCTGTGGACAATCTCGGTCATCAAGTTGGTCTTCACGAAAACGCTTCTTGCAAACTGTGCAATCCACAAGAGGATCGCTGAAGTTGGCCAAGTGACCGCTGGCCTCAAACACAGCGTGAGGTCCCAAAATTGCGGCATCAATCAGCATCACGTCATCACGTTCCTGAACCATCGCGCGAACCCAAGCGTCTTTAACGTTTCGCAACATCAGAGAGCCAAGCGGACCGTAGTCATACGAAGAGCGAAAACCGCCATAGATTTCGGCACTTGGATAGACAAAACCTCGACGCTTGCAGAGGTTGACTATTTGCTCAAGGTCGGACGCGGGCATTGATACAGACTACAACCCGTTACATATCCAAACTTGTCACGTTTACTTATTACGTTTACTCATTACGTCTTTTAGCCACGCTCGAACATTGCAACAGAACGAAGCCGTCTTTCAATATGGTGCTCCATCGATTGCGTGGCCAAATGAGTAATTTCAGCAGTTGCGGGTGTGGCTGCTTGAGCGAGGGCAGAATTAAGTTGTCCTCCCAAAACCTGTTGTAAGAGCAAAATTGCGCTTTGGCTCATCGATACCCCCGTGCGACATTCTTTACACTGCACTCCGCCTTGAATCATGTCGAAAGCCACAAGAGGAGCATCAGAGTTGCAAGTGACGCAGCGATCCATCTGCGGACAGACACCTTCAGCAGCCAGGAGCTTCCAATAAAAAGCCGCAAGAACCAAAGGAGATGCATGTTGGGCAAGTGCATTCAGTGCGCCAACCAACATTCGATACAGATGCGGAGAAGGCTGCCGATCATCGGCGATCATGTCGACCGCCTCCAGCATTGAGAGACCCTGAGTCAATCGGTCCAAGTCAGCATGCAACGGAGCCGAGGATTCGATCAGTTCAACTTGATTGACGGTGTCGAGGTCTTTGCCCTTATACAACAACACTTCAACATGACTTAACACCTCAAGTCGCGCACCAATTTTTGATTTAGTTTTACGTACACCTTTGGCGACGGCTCTGACCTTTCCGTGATCTTGGGTCATCATCACAATGATGCGGTCAGCCTCACCAAGTTTGTACGTACGAAGCACCACACCTTTATCGCGATACTGGTTCATGAGTCAACACCACCAAATCGCCGATCTCTTCGCTGAAAATCACTGATTGCCATCTGCACATGTTCAACATTGCACTTTCGCCAAGACACATCCAAAAATACAAGCTCGCTATAGCTCAGTTCCCACATCAAGCTTGGAGGCATCTGGGTTGGAGAACCGAAAATCAAAATCAAATCGGGGTCAACAAAACCTGGCGGCAACATCACCGACCGTAGGGATTCTTCACTAATTTCTTTTTCTTGACGAGTAGACGCACTTTCGCCAGTGAAACGATTCAATGCCTGTGCAAATCTCTCCCTGCCATCCGCGCACAGGTCAACAACGACTACCAAGCCATCCTTCGCAATGTACGAAATTCGATTTCCACTGCGTTGTCCTCCGCATGCCGATAAAACCGTTGCCGCAATCTCATCTTCAGAAAAACCAGAACCCGCATAAGGGCACACTGTCAACCAACGAGCACCAGATTCGTGTACTGAATCGACAAACGTGTCGAGCTGCTGTTTCCATTCCCCAACACTTGCCTGACCCCACTCTTGCAAGGTCCCCCCGCATACCAACACGTGCGACAGACCGCCTTCGCTAGAGGATTGGCCGTGAGTTTTACTTGTAGTCCTCTTGGCCATCCCTCTATTGTCGCATGAACCCTTACGATGGTGCTTCCAATGAATTCGACTCCTTCCAACCACGGCCCTCATGTCGCTTGCATCATGGACGGCAATGGGCGCTGGGCCAAACGCCGTGGATTGCCTCGCACCGCAGGGCATACGGCAGGCGAAGAAAATCTTGCCGAAGTGGTTCGTATTGCTTCCGCTCGAGGCGTTGCCTATCTCACAGTTTTTGGCTTCTCTACGGAGAACTGGGTGCGACCTAAAGCTGAAGTTCGACACATTCTGTCACTACACAAAAGACTCTTCGGACGTATTGAAGAGCTCAATGCAAATAACGTACGTATTAACTGGATCGGTCGACCATTCGACGAGCCAGGCGCGCGAACTCCTGCCTTCGTTCAACGTGCAATTCGTCAAGCTATTTCGGATACCGCTGCAAACACTGGAATGGTGCTGACTGTTGCTTTTGACTACGGCAGTCGAGCCGAGCTTCTGCGGGCTGCGCAACTGAGCATTAGCGAATCCATTAGCGGGATACCCATCACTACCCTCAATGTGCAGTCTCACTTATATAGTCCCGAATTACCTGATGTCGATTTACTGATTCGTACATCTGGCGAAAGTCGCATATCCAATTTCTTGCTGTGGCAAATCTCCAAAGCAAAGGTCTACTTCACCGAACGCTCTTGGCCCGACCTTGATGCACACGAAATAGATGCAGCATTGGCGTTAATCCGCCAGTGAGTGATAAAGAGATCCAGCGCAAGACGCTTTCGCTCCTGCACACTGTCACTGCGGCGTTACCTCATGCCGAGGAACGACAAGGCCAAAATGAGATGGCTGTTGCGATCGCCCTCGCCGTCGACTCCAAACGACACCTGATTGTTCAAGCAGGTACTGGAACCGGAAAGACTCTTGGCTATCTTGTTCCACTCATCGCATCCGGAAAGCGAGTTGTCGTCTCTACCTACACGAAAGCGTTGCAGGATCAGCTTGCTGCGAACGATCTGCCTTTGCTGTCTGATGTGCTGGGCAAGGAACTCAACCGTCATATCTCCTGGGCGGTACTCAAGGGTCGTAGTAACTACATCTGCGCTCAGCGAGTTGACGAAATCGCAAACCCGAAGCATTCGAAGCTTGACCTCGAAACCACTCCAGCGAAGGTCACCAAAGAAATTGCTCAACTCACCGAATGGGCTGCACAAACAGAATCCGGCGATCAAGGAGACTTGACGTGGAGCCCAAGCGATCAAGCATGGCGCATGGTCAGTGTGGGCAGCGACGAATGCCCGGGCGCACAACGATGTCCCGCAGGATCACGGTGCTTTGCAGAGCGTGCTCGCGACAAGGCAGCAGATGCAGATGTCATCGTCGTGAACACACATATCTACGGACTACACATTGCAACCGGAGGCGCGCTTCTGCCTGAACATGAAGTTGTGGTCTTCGATGAAGCACATCAACTAGAAGACGTCATCAGTGCATCAGTCAGCACCGAAATTGGACCAGGTCGAGTCAATGCAGTTGCGGCGTCGCTGCGCGCAATCATTCGCGATGACGCTATGAGCGGATCACTCAACCAAATCGCTCACGAGTTGCACACCCAACTAGCCCCGTTTGTCGACAAACGGCTCACCATGCCACTTCCCGACGGCATTCAGAACGGACTCATCGATCTGCGCCTCAAGATTGACTCAGCCCTTGAGATGCTGCGAAGTATCAGCACAAAGGATGAATCGACCAAGCAACGAGCGCTACGCGCGCAAACCCTGTCGACACGTCTGATCGATTCCATCGATATATCACTCATGGAGTTAAAGGGTCGGGTGGCGTTTGTGAGTGGCTCAAAAGACAGACCCGTTCTAGAGATTGCACCACTCGACGTTGGTCCATCATTGATAGAAAATGTTTGGAATCAACGCACCGCAATTCTCACCAGTGCCACTATTCCATTATCGCTCCCAAATCGAATTGGACTCGCCGAAGATTCCGTAGATGTTATTGATGTAGGTAGTCCGTTCGATTACGAACAGAGCCTGCTCTACTGCGCCAAGCAACTTCCCGAACCAAATAGTCCTTTGCGAGACGAGGCTCTTCATAATGAAATAGAGCGTTTGATCATTGCAGCAGGCGGCAGAACGCTTGCACTCTTCACGACATACCGAGCAATGCACTTGGCCGCTGACGAAATGGCAAAGCGATTGCCTTTTGCCATTTTGCGTCAAGACGATTTGCCAAAAATGGCACTCATCAATGCCTTTGCAGCCGATGAATCAACATGTCTTTTTGCAACTGCAGGATTCTTCCAAGGGGTTGATGTCCCCGGACGCACATTGAGCCTTGTCATAATTGACAAAATTCCATTCCCGAGACCAGACGAACCCCTATTAAGTGCGAGGCGAGATGTGATTGGACGGTACTACTTCAACGAGATAGATATCCCACTTGCTGCCACACAACTAGCACAAGCATCAGGTCGTCTAATCCGTGCGCAATCAGATCGCGGAGTTGTAGCAATACTCGACCCACGGCTTGCAACGAAGGGCTACGGCAAAACCCTGGTTGCCACGTTGCCGCCAATGCCACGCACAGTCGATCTTGAAGAAGCAGAGAATTTTCTACGCAGCCTTGCGTAATATCACTTATTTTTACTTAGCAACCAACTTGTAACCCATGCCATGCACCGTTTGGATAATTGATGGATTAATCGGTTGCTCTTCGATTTTCACACGCAGACGTCGGATATGTGCATCAACCAAACGTGAATCTCCGAGATACTCATACCCCCACACTCGCTCAAGCAGCTGATCTCGCGACATCACCATTCCCGGATGATCCGCAAATTCACACAACAAATTGAATTCGGTCTTAGTCAAACTCAATTCGACACCGTCTTTATATACGACATTGAGCTGCCTATTGAGCTCAACACCGCCAAATCGTTGAACATGCACTCCTCCACCTACTACATGAGGTTCAACAAACTGTTTCCGTCGCAATGCAGCACGAATTCTTGCTGCTAGTTCTTTTGCAACAACAGGTTTGGTCACATAATCATCTGCGCCAGCCTCTAGACCGGCTACGAGATCATGCGTATCTGTCTGTGCAGTAACCATGATGATTGGCACAATTGAGTGCTGGCGAATCTGTCGGCAGACTTCAAAACCCGAAATATCCGGAAGTCGAAGGTCGAGCAAAACGAGATCGGGGGTATTTTCTGCAAACTTTGCAAGCCCGTCAGCTCCATCCTTAGCTTCGCGAACCGTGTAACCCTCATCTTCAAGGGCCAGGCGCAATGCAGTTCGAATCGCCGTGTCATCTTCGATAAAGAGCAACGAATGCATGCAAGCAGTCTGCCTGAAACAAACAAATTGTTACTAAAAACGCACAAAATAGGCGTCTGAGAGTCAAATCACTCCACAACAATGGAGCCATCGAACCGGTGGGAGATCATGCTCCCCCTTGATCCTCACCGGTTCGGATCTCCCCTTCTTCCTGCCATGCTTAGGGCATGAAAGACGTTCGACGCTTTCCAAATTTGTTTGGACTTCGCGGTCGAATGGTCCTGTTTTTTAGTCTCGGAGCATTCGCTGCAGCACTTGCACTCAGCATCGTGACATTTGCAAGCACTCGTTCGTATCTGCTCAGTCAACGAAGTGAAGTCGCAAAACGCCAAGCGTTTAACAACGCACAACTTGTACGAACGCTTTACGCGGAAAACCCTGCTGACGTAGATCAACTCATCGCGAATATTCGCAGTGAGCGCGGAGGCTATGCGGTGCTGCATCTTGATGCCACAGAATCTGACAGTGAGTATTTCTATGCACAGGAACCACTGCGTTTCACTCAATCTAATTTGCCACAGGATCTCGTAAACAAGACACTGCAAGGCGGCACTGGCCGACAACGCTTCACATTTGACTCCAATCCTTACGAAGCAATTGGTGTATCAATACCTTCAATACATGCTCAATACTTCGAAGCATTTCCTCTGGCCGACGTGGCAACAACACTCGGCACAATTCAAACAACACTTCTCATCGGCGTCATTCTGATCACGGTTGCTGCAGCCTTTCTTGGATCGACCACCAGCCGAAATGTTTTACGACCACTTTTGCGAGTAACTGGTGCAGCAGACAACATCGCTACAGGCGGTCTCGACACACGCCTCGAAATCGAGAAAGATCCCGATCTAGAGCGACTTGTTACATCCTTCAACGAAATGGCAGATGCCGTGCAACAACGCATCGAACGAGAACAGCGCTTTGCCAGTGATGTAAGTCATGAGCTTCGATCACCAGTCACAGCACTTGGTGCCGCAGTAGATGTACTCGTATCCAAACGAGTGGAGTTTTCGGATCGCAACAAGGAAGCAATCGACATCCTTGCCTCTCAGGTCAAACGCTTCGATCGCACTGTTGTCGATCTTCTCGAGCTTTCCCGACTTGATGCAGGCGCGAGCGAAAACAACATCGACAATGTGCACCTCGCAGATTTGCTCAAACGTATTATGTCGAGGCACGGGTTCGATCAAGTCGCTTTCTCTCCGATTTTGCCTGTGAAGGAAGGATCTACCGAAATCGACGACAGTGTGATGGTGGATCGTAGACGTATTGAACGCATCCTCCTCAACCTGCTCGAGAATGCTCGTGATCATGGTGGTGGCGCAACACGTGTGTCGCTCGATGAACAACAGGATCATTTTGTACTCAGTGTTGAAGACAATGGCCAAGGAATCGCAATTAGCGAACGAAGCCGAATTTTTGAGCGCTTTGCCCGAGGAACCGCAGCACGACTTTCAACGGGTAGTGGCCTCGGATTGGCGATTGTCCAAGAACATGCTCGTGCGTTAGGTGGCACAGCATTCGTCGAAGATTCTCCATCAGGTGGAGCAAAATTTGTTGTAACCATTAAGAAAACGGTTGCATCGTGAAGCCATCTACGAGGACTTCGTTCGTATGGCAGACAGTGCTGCTATTTACTGTGCTCTCATCATGCGCAGTACCAAGCAACGGTTCATATCAAAAGGTTGCTTCGGCTGATATTCCCTTTGGCTTAGACGCACCACAAACGACACTTCCACCAACCACTACGACAATTTCTAACCCCATGAGCACTGACACACTGCCGGTCGCAGTTTCAGAGCCAGTTGATCTCTTCTATATTTCCAACTCAAAGATCATAAAAGTTCAGCGCAATGTAGCAAGCCCCGCAAATCCATCCCAGGCTTTATCCTCTTTAGTCGAAGGACCGAGTACTAGCCCAGAGTTTGTCGGACTCCGAACGGCACTCCCACCAACATTTGCCGCAAGCGTCGACGTCATCCGAGGCGTTGCACGAGTTGATGCCACTCGAGCTTTTCTCAATTCACTTTCAGGACTCGACCAGAAACTTGCAATTGCGCAGATCGTATTGACTTTGACAAGCCGACCGGGTGTCGGGCAGGTGCTTTTTAGTGTTGATGGAAAACTCATCTCCGTACCACGAGGCCGTGGAGACTCTGTCGCTAGCGGAATTGCCGTAACCTTTGACGACTACTCGTCGCTTATTAGCCAACAATAGTTGCGACCGATTTAGTAGCCCAAGCGCTCCACACGCTCTGGTCGCTGTTGCCAGTTTTTGTCAACCACTACTGCCAGTTCAAGAAATGTGCCACTCGGCAACTGTCGTCGCACATTTGTGCCAACGATCTTGAGCATTGCACCGTTTTTGCCGATGACCATTCCCTTTTGGCTCTCGCGTTCAACAACAATCTCGCAACGAATTCTTGGTGGCTCATACTCGGTTACCCGGGTCGCAATGGAATAGGGCAGTTCTTCGTGCGTGTTCACAAGTAATTGCTCACGCACCAATTCGGCAATCCAAACGCTGTCTGGTGTTTCCGTCACCATGTCGACTGGGTACAACAATTCACCTTCAGGCATTCGCGAAGCCAAATATGCGGTGAGTTCTGCAACCCCGTCGCCAGTCTTGGCACTAATAGGGAAATATTCTGCAGCACCTAGTGCTGAAAGGGCCTGCAATTGTTTGAGGATTTTTGCTGGTTCTGCTCGATCGATCTTGTTCAGAATCACGACCGCATTTGACATGTCAATGTGGCTGCTTACATATTTATCGCCGGTACCAAAAGTCTGTGTCGCATCAATGACCAGGCACACCACGTCCACATCTTTGGTTGACTCAATCGCTGTGGCGTTAAC
>Ga0194055_10004729_pt1 | contig 10115 bp, 6 predicted proteins | sample SepL449m_MetaG_FD_155482 | JGI IMG/M metagenome (GOLD analysis project Ga0194055, IMG submission 155482) | Anoxic zone freshwater microbial communities from boreal shield lake in IISD Experimental Lakes Area, Ontario, Canada - Sep2016-L442-9m | ecosystem: Environmental > Aquatic > Freshwater >... | reverse complement strand
GTCTCACACAGCGATCTCACAGAAAGCCGCGTCTGGTTGGACGCGGCTTTCTGTGAGATCGCTGTGTGAGACACTTGCTTACCGTCAGCCTATTCCGCGACCAGCGGCGTGATATTGTCGAGGGCATAGACGGGCTTGCCGCGAGCGTCGAGTTGACTGGAGTCGATCGCTCCTTCCACCAGGACTACGTCTCCGCTTCGGCAACGACTCAGTCCGGGATGCCTCCCCAGCGTCAAAGTGCCGCCGTTCGGATCGCGTGCTTCTGGCGTCGCTGAATAAATGATCTGCCAGGTACGCTGCTGTCGGTCATAATCCACGACACCTCGCAACCATTCGGGATTGGCGTGAACTTTGTCACGTCCGTAAGGATTCAACTGTCGGGGCGGCGCGGGAACTTCGAGGCTGACCTTTCGAATGACACCAGAACTCGATCCACGACTGCTCGTGCCACGAACCGGCGCTTCAAAAAACGGATCAGATTCGGGGGGGGTAGCTTCGTTTGTATTGAGTTCTGCCGGGGGATCGTTTGCCGGAATGTTGTCAAAATCCGTTTGTCGGTCTGCACCAAGCCTCTGGCCCGATGTCGGCTGCAGGACAGAATTGGATGCTGCCGGGCCTGATCCCGCGGGTTCGTCACCAGGAAGTGGAACGGTCTTGTTTCCGCCCGATTCAGGTGTCGGCTTGAATGGGGGAGCGTTATTGTTGTTGTCCGGGAACTTCACTGGACCGTTTGTATTGTCGTAAGTCGAAGGTGAACCACCGGGTGGAGAGAGCGGCGTAGGCCCGCCAATCCCCGGTTGCCCATTCGGCACGTACGGCTGCCCGGTTGCAGGAAAACCGCCGGGTTGCGTGTACGGACCGTAAGGCTGGTACGGTCCGGGGCCATTCGGATTCTGGTAGCCATAGGGGGAATAGCATCCGCCGACAGTAGCCAGAAGACCGACGAGAACGAATTGTCTGAGGGAGGCGGATTGCATGCGGCCAATCCTCAAAAGGCTGATTTCGACAACAACAACGCACCGTCGCACGGCCCCCCGAGCGTCGGACAAACGGGGTTTAGTTGATGTCAGAAATCGTGTCCAGACGACTTCGGCAAATTCCGCCGCTCTGATGTGCCGCCGCACCTGTTAAAGACTTGGCAGAACAATGGGGGGGCAGAACGATGGGGAGAAGAATATGTCAGGATGCCACACCTCCGCGAACTCTGCGTCCTCCGCGTTTCTACCGATTTGCTCTTTAAACGCCGTCAATGAGATTGACGGCTTTTCAGTAGGCATTACTCGCCCCCGTCACGGGTGCTCATTCGTTCCAGGACTTTGGGATCGGTCTTGTTGGAAAAATGCTTGACGCTCCCGTCTCCGAGCAGGAACGACGCTCCATTGTTGTTGTAACTTCCAAAGCCGTTGACATCCTTATTGAGGCCCCGTCCGATCTTTCGCCAGTTTTCAGGATCGCCCCAGGGTGGGTAGGTTCCTGCAAGTTCGCCAACGATCAGCGTGTTGGAAAGCCCGTCGGTCACTTCCTCGCGTTTGACAGAGACATCCCGTTCAAAAATCCCCAAATGTGACAGGCCCGAGGCGTCGTCAATTTCTCCTCCCAGTCCTGCGAAGTGTGAAACGGCAAATCCTTCACCGATTCGGGATCGGTCTCCCCCCGCCGCGAAATAGATCGTGACATTGCGCCCCATGACATTCCGATTGACGGGATCTTCGTACGAGACCGACTGGTCAATCTTCTGGTAGAGTTCAGGCTCTCCGACGAATGGCAGCAGGAATGTCATCCAGCCATGCAAACCGACAATTGTCCCTGCGTCATTGCGACCAAACGTTCCGCCGATCGGATAGCCGTCGTGTTGCGCGTAGTGGCGATCCAATCCCGTGGCAATCTGTTGCAGGTGCAACCGCGTCGACTGCTGTCCACTGGCATCGCGCAGACTGCGACCGATACCAGAGAAAAGTAGCGGGCCGAGGAAAATACCCGTGGTCCCGAGCAGCATACCAGCAAGGCAGACCACTCGAGTGGATGATGTAATCTCGCGCCGACCGGCACCCGTCAGGGCCAGATAGGCTGAGATGATTGCTAAGAACCCGATGGCCGTTGCCGGAAGACTCGCCAGAAAGTTCGGGAGCAGCGACAAGGCGGATGCCAATACCGCAGAGATGCCACACCCCAGTCCGACCCAGGCCTGCTGACGTGCTTTGGCAGCAGCAACTCGAAACCGCGTCGGTTCCAGATCGTTGGGTTCGATCGCCTCCATCGTCAGCGATGAAACGCCCGTTGAAGCGTCTCGGCGCGACGAGTTTTCTTCCTCGTCGTCGATCAACTCCATTTCATCATCGTCGATGTCGTCACGTCTCGCGGCAATTGACGGTGATAGATTTGAACGTGCCGGTGACTTCGGTTGATCTACCTCTTCGTCAGGGAGTTCAGAATCGAGATCTTCAATCAGGCCCTCGTCCGTTTGTTGCATCAACGCAAACAGGCCGCGCGGTCCCTTCGGTTGATGGGCGGGTTTGTCGATCACCGCTGGCGGTGGAATGATGGCATTTAGAGGCTGGTCCTGCTGAGACTCTGCGGCCTCACTGGCAGACCCCTGCCCCATCATCCCCCACAGCCCCCGCTGTCGTGGCGGTGCGGTTGTCGATTCTGTCGGTTTGGCCGCAGGAGCGGGGGGCGTTTTTTCAGGCGATTCGGCTTCTGGCGACCGGTCGACGGTGGATTCAGGCGATACTGTTTCTGGCGGCGAATCTGTGGGTGTCGACGGCGTCCCCATCAGCGACCAGAGCCCGCGTGGCTTGGATGGCGTCGAATCAGCGTCTGGCCGCGAATCGGTCAAGCCTGCTCCTCCTGAGTTCCCAAAATCCGCTTGAGGCGTTCCCTAAACGTCCCTCGCTGATACACAAAGATTCGAACTGACGTTATCCCTTCGGCATGACCGCTCGACCGAGTGCCGTATCAAATTCGCTGACCGCCGGAACCAGCATCGCCATCACCGTAAATCCATAGGCCGCGACGACGAACAAACAAACGCCCAGCGTCTGCCCCAGCAGAAAACTGGTAATCGCATAGAATGTGCAGAATGGCAAGATCCCCGCAGCCAGAGTGAGCGCCGGTGATGGATTTCGATGTGTGAGCGACGCCCACAATCCCAGGCTTCCTCCCAGGATGAAGACCAGGAAGCTTGGCATCTGCAATCCGAAAGAGGCTCGGGCCTGCAGGATCAGGATCATGCAAATGAAGATCCCCACGAACAGAAAGAAGACCGTCCCCAGGCTGTTGGCAATTGCAGTTCGTGAAATCGCGTAACTCAATCCCGAATGCAATCCCAGTGTTGCTGCAAACAGGACCAGCGTCAGGAATCCGAGTGTCACATACAAGAAGTTTTCGGCCGTGATGACTCCACGAACTGCGTACCACGCGACGAACAGGATAGGAGTCAAAATCAGTTCTTTGCTGTTGAACAATACGCCGCCCAGTTTACCGAGGATGAATTCCTTGGCGGTGACGTCTGTAACCAGCAGCAATTCCAGTGTTCCGGCATCGCGTTCCGTGGTCAATGAAGTGACCGCCTGGGCGTTGACCAGCAACATTGCCAGCAGACTCAATCCGACAAACGCCGCGCCCGACGGTGAAATCATTCCCAGAACAAGGCCAGCATCACGCGGTGAAACGACGACCGAATAGATCGCAAACGCCGCGACGACGAGATAGGCGAACTTGATCAGGATGATCTTGCGCCCGTACGCTTTGGTCATCATTTCACGCCAGATGACCGGGCTGTTCCAGACGACGCGTGGTGGCCGGACGACTCCCTGCACCTTTTCGTCCTTGGTGGCGGCTTCGCCCATCGTTCGCGACGGATTCCAGATTCGCAATCGCAGGATCGCCATGGCCGCCAGGACGGTTCCAACCGCAGCCAACTCGGCGGCCGAGATCAGCGCGACCGTCGCAAATGTTGTCCCCGCTTCTGCATGAAACGGATCGAGAACTCGCAATGTCGACCGAAACGGATTGAGAGCGCCGATCACGATTCCAGCCGGGGTTGTTGTCCCGCTCAGAACGAGTAGCCCTTCAACGCAACCCAGCGACAAAACCACACCGATCAGACTGATCGCCAGTGTTTGAAAAGTCTTTTCTCGCCAGAAGGCAACCATCGAACCCCAGCACCCTGCTAAAAAACCTGCGGCAGCCGAGATTGTAATCACACAGACAATCTGGCCGAGCGACGTCCCGCCCATCAAATGAACGACAGTAAAAACGGGAATTGATGTCGCAAGTAAAGCGGCTGGCAGCAGCAGGCTGGCAAACAGCTTTCCAAGGACGAATTCGCTGTCGCGCAGGTCCGTCATCAACAGCAGCAGAATCGTCCGTCGATCTTTTTCCTGCGCGACGTTTCCTGCTGCAAACAGGACCGAGAAGAAAATCATCAGCGTCAGTTGAACCAAGGCAAAGATCTGGAAAACAAGCTGGCCGAAGCGAGCCACGTCGCCCAGATTTCGGATCTGCTGCCAGCCAAACGTTGTTTGCGCCGCCGTGTACATCAGCACGAACATCGCCCCGATGTAACCGGAGCGAATCAGAAAGTGCTTGAATTGACGGGGGGCCGTCAGCGTTTCGCGAGAAAACAAAGGTCCAGCCAGCACAACGATCTCCCTGGTATTCGATCCCGATCCTGTCAATCATCCCGTCAAGCTGTCTGCAGCACAACGGGATTCTTGATTCACTTCAAAAACAGGGCCTACTTCTTTTCCACGATCCAGATATTACGGAACCGGATCGGATTGCCGTGATCCTGGAAGTAGATCGGTCCGGGGTCTTTACCTTCTGCAACCGGCGCCGCCGTGGTCGCCTTGGGAACGGCGACATCGTTATGAATTACGACACCATTATGCTTGACCGTAATCCGGGCATCCGCGGTCTTCTTTCCCGCTTCATCGTACTTGGCGGCGGTGAAATCGATGTCGTAAGTCTGCCACGACAATGGAGGGAAGCACATGTTCACATCGGGCTTCTTCACAGTATAAATCCCGCCGCATTCGTTGTGTTCGCCCGACAGCCCGAACGAATCAAGAATCTGCACTTCGTAGCGTCCCTGCGAGTAGCAACCGCTGTTGGCACGCCCCTGGCCGCGAGCCGCAGGCATGTAGCTCAGCAGAAACTCCACATGCAGCGTGAAGCTCTGAAACTTCTGCTTGCTGGTGACACCCTGAACGAGCAGGTCGCCATCCAGCTTGCCATTCTGAAAGTGATCGGCAGTTGTCCCGTCGAACAGGACGATTGCTGAGGTGGGGGCCTTCTGGCCAAGCGTCGGGCTCTTTCGGATCGTCTTTTTGCATTCGCCCAGGGCCTTGCCTCCCGCATCACGAATCGTGATTTTGCCATCAAGAGTCTCTGCGGAAACGTCCCCCTGTTTGAAGACAATGGCACCATCCTTCAACTCGCCGTCGGCTTCATGCTTGTCTTTGCCATCCCAGCCATCGCCGGGGAGTCCCCCGTGGTAGCCGACCGCGTGAAACTTGCCGCCCCCCAGGGCAATCACCTGGATGCCGAGTTTCAGGGAGTTTCCGTCGTCCTGAATTTCACCGGCGTACTCCCCCTGAAAGGCGAAATCGGCATCAGCATCCTTCGGATTCAGGGCTGGCTGCTGAGCTCCCGCTGGCAGCGCAAAAGCTGTGAATAGCAGGAAAAACATTCCAGAAAGAGCGCGGCGCAACATGGCAACATTTCCGTGGTCGTTGGTTGGCAAATCAAGGTGCAGTGGGAACGGTCCACCGGCACGAGGAATCGACATTGTGAGAATGCCGTTCCCTGAACGCAAGAATCGGACAGCGAATCGTTGGCAGGGCGACACCTGCTGGAACAGAATTATCGTTTCCTCTCCAGAAAATCCCGCAGATCGTCATTGATTCGGACCCAGTATCACGCTCGCGTATTGCCCAGCCATTCGACCTGAACCCGCAATAACTGGGGCCTGCCACTCACATGACAGGTCATCAGCCGGAACGCGCGAGCGACCGGTTGGAGGGCTCATTGGAGGTCAAATCTGCGGCAGAACGGGACGGTCGCACGTTCCTGCTGATACGTCTCAACGCAATCCCAGTCAAACGGGCCAATATCTGAAGAGCCTGTCACATCTGACGTCTGTTTCTTGACGGCTTGTAGCGCAACAGCCGATCATGTCAGTTTGAAGACTCTCAATTGAACGTGTTTCCCATGATTGGCAGCAGGTTACCTGGCTGAAAGGATTTAGCGTATGCGTCGCATCGCGATATTGACCGCTGGTGGAGACACTCCGGCATTGAATGCAACAATTTTTGGTGCCGTCGAACGAGCGAACCAGTTGAAGATCGAAATTGTTGGCATCGTGCGAGGTTTTGCGGGAATTCTGGAACCGCAGCTTCCGCATGTCCGTTTGAATCCGCTGTTCACTTCCATTCCGGAACTGGACCCATGCATGGGGGGGACACTTCTGGGGGCGTCGCGAACTTACATCGATCCCGATCAAACGGCGGTCATTGCAGATGTCAAATCGCGGCTGCAGCGGCTTCAAATCGAAGGCTTGGTTTGCGTCGGAGGTGATGGAACTCTCAACGGCATGCAGCCACTTTCCGACCTCTTTCCGTGTGTTCTGGCCCCCAAAACAATCGACAATGATCTCGGCCTGAATTACATCGATGAACCGAACGAAGTCACCGAGGACGTGAGTTCGCAGAGTGGCAAGGGGTTCGGCGGACGTGTGTCTCGTGAGTCGATTGAACTGGAAGAGATCATCAACTACGCCACACCAGGCTACGCCACGGCCGTGTTTGTCGTGGTTCAGGGTGTGGAACGCATCCGGACCACCGCCGAAAGTCACCGTCGGATTGCGATCATCGAAGTGATGGGACGCGATAGTGGCTTCATTGCACTGGGGTCCGCCTATGGTCAACCTGATATTATCCTGATTCCAGAGGTTCCACTCGATATGGAACGTCTGGAGCAACGAGTCGCCGAACTGTACGAACTGCAGAAGCATGTTGTCATCGTCGTTGGCGAAGGGGTCTGCGATCAGTCCGGCCGACAATTGGGAGCGATCACAAGAAGCTACGATCCGGCTGGAAACATCATCTTCAACGGAGCGGCAGAAGAATTGAAACGTCTGCTCTGTGTTCGGTTCGGCGACCAGTTCTTCAGCAGTCGCCGCAAGAACGAATCGGCCGACTCCGCCATCTTCACTCGTAAGGTCGGGCATACGCAGCGCGGGGGCTTCCCGATCAAATTCGATCGGTATCATGCCGCTCAACTTGGCGGCAAAGCCGTCGACTTGATCGTTGAGGGACGTAATAACGCGATGGCAACGCTGCAGTACTCGCGCGAGTCGGGTTTCACTCTGGGGTCACTCGCCGCAAACAAGCTGCGAGACCGCTTCGGGAAAATCCATCCGCGCCAAGTCCATTCGAGCTTTTACGAGAAGCAACGATTCCAGCCGTCGCGACTTGGCAAGGAATACTTGCGGTCGGTTCTGACGAACGCACTCGGCTCAGAAGATGTCGAGCAGATGCGTGCCACAATGTTTAATCCCGGAAAACTCGCGACACGGTTTCAGAGTGTCTGCATCGATATGAGTCGCAGGATTGAACTGCTGAAATAATCACATCACGGCAGACGTCGAACCGATGGAATGCTCGTCGGTTCGATACCCGGATTGGCATCGGCCGATTTTCGCGGTGCCGTCAGGCTGGCCAGTTCCGAAGCCGCCGGGGGGCCATTGGCCGGGCCGACGAATTGCAGATCGCTCACCAGGATTCCTTCGAACAATTCGTCCGCTTCTTCCACGGCAGTCACCGTCGCAGCCCCTTTTTCATTGGTGCTGACCACCGACATGATCCTGGCACCCGGTGGAACCACCAATCCATGGCCTGTCATTTGAACTGATCTCGACGCATCCGATCGAGGGCGATTGGTGATGAGTTCAATCAGTCCGGGACTCGATGCCGCCAGTGCGAAGACAGAGTCGTGAGCGGCAATCTCAATCGGCGGCGAGTTTGCTTGTTCTGCGAGTCGGCCAGAAACCTTCAACAGTGAACCTGAGTCGCGCAGGGTGACGAATGCCAGATTGATTTGACAACGACGTGGTGGCGCCTTTGGAAAGACTGCCAGGCAGGGGCCGTCGTTCAGTTTCAAGCAGTTCTTGATCGTCACCCTTCGCGGAACTTCGGCCAACCATACTGCGGCGCCATGGACGCGAAATGAACTGTTTTCAATCTGGATACGCGACTTGTCATGACTGCCAGGATCAGCATCCCATGGTTGCCAGCCCACCACGGCAAAGTTCTGTCCTTCACTCGCAGAAATGCTTTGCTTTCGTTCGAAGGCGCAGCCGCGGATTGAAAGTTCCTGCGATTTCACCAGCAGCATTGCAGGAAGTGATTGTCCCGCGCCTTCACAAGCGACCGTCAGGTTTTCCAGCGTGACGGATGTTCCCGCCAGACGCAGTGGTTCACTGCCAATCTGGATGACGGGATTGACGCCTGGTTCCCCGCGAATCGTCAGTGCTCCTGCGCTGGCGATCTTACCGACATCGTACGGTCCCGCTTCCGTCAGCAGGATTTCTCCCACGGAATTCGGAGCAGGTAATGTCAGCAACCCCTCGCTAATGACGGGGCTGACTGTTGTCACTTCCGTCTGACCGATGCCAGCGTTGGCGGGGGTACGAGGATTGTCTGAATCGTCAGCCGAACGTCTCATCGACTCCGCCAGCTTTTGGCTCATGGTCAACAGATGATTTCGCAGGCCCCGATCTGCAAATGTTAATGCCATTCCTGATGCGACAAACAACATCACGGCAGTCCAGGCCCAGCGACTTTGTGGTGCAGGAGTTCCTGTTTGGATGAAGTGTGGGACGGCACCGTCGAAGTTCTTGCGATATCGCTTCAGTCGTGAACGTGATGCGAGTCCGGGTCGGCCCCAGCGCTGCAGCAAATCGTCAATCGACCGCGGACGCTCATTCACATCAGGCGAAGTCATTGCAAAAATTGCTTCGGCCAGCGAAGCCGGTGTATCCGGGGCGAGGGACCGAACGTCCGTAATCCGCGCAGACTGGTGTGCCGCCAGCTTCATCAACGGGTCTGCCATGGCATAGGGCGGCCGACCCGTCAACAATTGCCAGAGCAGACATCCCAACGCATAGATTTCAGAACCCGCGTTGGAACCGATCCCGGTCCCAATCAGTTCAGGAGCAATGCCGTCATAGGCATCCAGTGCCAATGTCGCGTGGATCGTCAGCTCGGGACAGATGGCCGGACGAATTCCGCCGTCAACAGCGACAACCGCCCCGGATGAGTTCAAGCGGATGTTGGAAAGCCTCAAATCACCATGAACCAGGGCACGGGAATGGAGTGCTGCCAGACCTGATGCGAGTTGCCTGCTAATTTCCAGCACAATTTCTGCGGGGAACCGACCGCGCCGAATCAGCAGTTCTGCCAACGTCAGCCCGGGGACCCATCGACTGATGGTCACCAGTGGCTGGCCATCAACGACGAGCAGATCCTGTGGCACGACAACATGGGGATGTGACCAGTCTCGCGAGCGTTCAATAAATTCCGTCAGTCGATGACGGCAATCGGGGATCGCTTCGAGTGCCACATCGAGACGTTTCAAAACGATCAGATCGCGCCGCCCGGAATTTCTCGCCAAGAGAGTTCGGCCGTGTGGACCATGCCCCAGTTCTTCGATAACAACATGCGGACCGATCAGCAAACTGTCGGCCTGACCTGATTCCAGCTCACGTGCCTGAAATGGTGTCAGAATGCGAAGCTGTGCCAGTGCATCAATCCAGACGGAATCGAATGCCGGAAGATCTCGAGAAAGGCGACGTACGGCTGCTCGTGCCCGCCGAAAATCGGCCGGACGGCAAAGTTTCAACTGAGTCAGCCGCCGGACAAGCTCGTCGGGTGGCTCAACGGTTGATGGACCGAACTCGAACACGCGCCTGGAATCCTTTCCCAAATAGCAGCCACAGGTTACAGCCGCCGATCTCCACAGCGAATCTTGTCGCAGAAATTGCCGAAATCGACAAGAGAGGACGCTGTCGACAGCTTGCCGAAACTGTTAGATTCCCGGAACTATGCATTCTG
>Ga0194055_10004727_pt1 | contig 10116 bp, 9 predicted proteins | sample SepL449m_MetaG_FD_155482 | JGI IMG/M metagenome (GOLD analysis project Ga0194055, IMG submission 155482) | Anoxic zone freshwater microbial communities from boreal shield lake in IISD Experimental Lakes Area, Ontario, Canada - Sep2016-L442-9m | ecosystem: Environmental > Aquatic > Freshwater >... | reverse complement strand
CCATCAACTGATCTTTGTCCTTGGATTCAAGGGCGGATTTCTCAAGAGCTTCTGCAGCCATGATTTCCTGCTTTCGTTCAACCGTTCCACGGTTGGAGTTAGGGGTTTGGGCGCACCTACAAAAAGGATTGAAGGAACTACCTCATCTCGACCCCCCAAAGACTTGGGCGGGGAGAACTCGGACACCCGAGCGACCTTCACTCTAGCGGGGCGTACCCCCGACAACAACGATGGTCCTTCTCGCCTGCGATCAAAAACTCGAGGTGGGAACCAATTCGTGAGGGCCGATAAAGCCAATATGGACCTTGCGGGTAGAGCCTTTGGTGTCGTCGTGGAAGAAAATTCGGGGAATATTGCCACCACCCCTGATTTGAATTTTTGCATGAGCGACCATGACCATTTTGCCTGATGGGTCAAGGTCGCGAGCAACCTCAAAAGTATGTGCAGCGACCAAAGTTGGATTCTGCATAGTGGGAATCGACTCTTGCATCGACACTTTGTTTGCAGAAAATCCACCATCTTCATCACGAGAACACCACGCAAGAAAATCACCATTAAAACGGTGATTGATCGACTCTTTTGCAAACTTCTCTATCGCTACAAAAAAATCAGCGACATGATGTGCCCAAGGTTTCGCTGTATAGGTTCGATCTAGAACATCTATGTCGCGTTCTGCTGACTGTGGAATAACAATGTGATGTGCTTGCTGACGAACTGTTGCAATAACAGCCGCAATGCTCCCTCGACGAAAATCAGACCCGATAGGAACGCGCACTAAATCACCAACCATCTTGTCACGAAAATTATCGGCTTTTTCTTTTTGTTCTCGGGCTTTGTCGTCTGCTTCTTCTGCCAAGATTCCTGCATTGAGGGCTTGATTCTGTAGATCCTCAATCTCTCGTCGTAACCGTTGTATCTCAACAGGGTCAGCCAAAATAGGAAGCGGTATCTCGTTCGTCGAGTCTGGTGAACTGCTTACGCTTAGAGCGTGCGCCCGCGCGACTGATTTACGTTTATCGTCTCCTTGGTGTTTCAATACCTTCCAGTGAGCTGGTATTTCAGGCCACTGAGAAGTCAGGGCGATTCGACGAAGAATCATTCGGCCAAGTGTTTTTTGATCATCATCAAGTTCGTCTTCGCTCACGTGAAACGACAATCGCGCGTTCTGCGGATTATCCATGACTCCGGGCATAAAAAGTTGAGCCCCGAGTGCTTCGATGTCTAGATGTGGGCGAAGAATCCCATTCAATAAGGTTGCAGATTCCTCATCAATGATAAATACCCGCGCAAGACCAGCAAGCGTTTCGCACGAGCGTGTCGCTCGCTGAACAGCAATAGTTCGTTGTGATCCTTCACCCAGTCTGACCACCAGATACGGAATTTCTCGGTTCACATCACGTAACCCCTCAAGAAGAGACATCACCGATCTTTGATCATCAATTTCCCTCGGTTGCACCTCAATTGAATCTCTACCAATCTGAGGGTCACCGCCGGCCAGAAGAAGATTGCGAACCACTCGTGGTGCGTGCACTACGCCTGTCCACACTTGGGGGTCTTCGATGTGAACATCAGCCCACAAAACATTTTCAGAGTTCGTCCAAATGACGGTCAGAACAGTGACCCACGTCCCTTGAGTGCCACCAAGGCGTTCTTTGAGATGCATCTGCATCACATGTCCAGCTTCTGACTTTGATTCAACCCATGTGGCGGTGCGATGACCAACAGTTACTGATTGACCAAGTTCGATAGGTATGGGCGTTCCACGCGACGTTAACCACGAGGAAAATTCCTCTGGAGCAACATCAATGACATTGAGGGAATTATCGGTCCACACTGCCCGATACATGTGCGTCATGTGCGACCCCCTCTTGAAACATTGTAGACCGAATTTGGTTTACTTCAGTTCTGGTATCATGAACAACAATGAAACTTGGTCCTGGACTTACATTCTCGTGGAAACGAGCCCTCGGCGTCACTGCCGCAAAACGTAAAATTTCGCGTGCAACGGGAATCCCCCTCACCCGTTCAGGTCGCCGTAACAAGTTGGGCAAATTCTTAGGAATGAAGTGAGTCGTTCCCGCGTTGCGGGAATCATCATCGCTTCCCTGTGTCTTCTTGCCGCATGCGGCGGCTCAAGTGGCGCTTCCACTGCATCATCGATTGTTGTCCCTACGACAACCGGAAAAGTCAATCCGACATATGCAGAGTTCTGTGCGGCTTCATCAAATTTGAACGCGGCGATGTCTGGTCCGCACGGCGAAAACCCCGCAGCAATTACTGATCCAAACGAAATGAAAATCGCATGGGCCAAAATCACTGATCTGTCGATCACACTTCAAGCACTCGCTCCGAGCTCATTGAAGAAAGATGCCGACACGATGATCAACAGCATCGTTGCCATGAACAAGATCTTCAAAACAAATAAATATGAATTGCTTGTTATCGCAAAGAAGCCAACAGTGCGCGATGAATTGACAAAGATTGCGTCAGATCCTGAAATCACTGAAGCCTCAACGCGCTTCAATACGTTCCTTACGCAGAACTGCGGCGTGTAACTAGTACTTCACGTACCCGGGTGAAAACCGTGTCACACCCATGCAGTACATTCATGAGTGAGAGACCCGACGAGGCGCCTCGACCTTCCAGAGTTGCCAGTCGCTACCGGAAAGGACCGCCCTATGAGCGAGACAACAAAGATGAAACCTCGATGGAAGCCATCGAACAAATTTTACAAGGCTTTTGAAATGGCCTGCGAGGGACACAAAGGTCACGTTCGCAAAGGCAGCAACATCCCGTACATCGGTCACCTGCTCGGAGTCGCGTCCTCGGTTATTGAAGCAGGCGGTACCGAAAATCAGGCAATCGCAGCTTTCCTCCACGACATGGTTGAAGACACATCCACATCAGTGAAGCAAATTGATAAAAAATTTGGAAAGACTGTTGCGAAGATTGTTGACGCGTGCACTGATGCCACCAAGGCAGAAAAAGATGCAGAGAAGAAAGCTCAAGCCGACAAAAACAAAGCTGATGAGTGGTGGGCTCGAAAAAGCAAGTACCTCGAAAAATTGAAGAAAAAGACCATGAAAGATCCATCAGTGTTGGTAGCGCTTGCTGATAAGACATACAACGCAGAGAACACGGCGGCTGACCTTCGCAGCAAGAACGATGATGAACGCAAAGAAGTGTGGTCAAAGTTCAACGCTGGTGAAGAACTGCAGAAGAAATGGTACTGCGGGCTTCTTGAAGCCTTCAAGGAAAACAAGACGTACGACAAATTCTCACAACCATTGTTCAACCGGTTTGAGGCCGCAGTAAACGAGATATTCCCTAACAAAAAATAGAAAGGCAAGACACATGTCAGTCCCAGAAGAATTTCGAGACCTATTAGTACGGAAGGAAATAACTGCAGTCATTGACTGGATGATCATGTCAGGTGCGAACTTTGACGAAATCAACTACGAAAACCGTCATAAACTTGAACAGATGATGTTTCATGGCATCGAGTACTATATGGGGCCAGCAACGTGCGACTTCGCAGACGAGATCGCAATTGACAAAGAAGACTCGTGGGTATCGCCTATTGAAAATCCTCATCATGATTTCGAGCTTGCAGCGCTTTCAATAGTCGGTTCACCATTCAGTGAGGAAATACTTGCTGGATTAGTTGCCGGGCTTGCTCCTATGGTGTTCGAAGAGTTTCAGAATAGTGAAGGCCTCCCCGACCTTTGTTGGCCTCTTTCCATTGAAGTTGCCGATGACGGACACAACATCAACGTGTGGGTCGCCAAGCGTTTTCGCGCCGGAGATTCACAGTCACCAGATTTTCACCAAGCGATGACTGATTTCGTCAACCTGGCTGAAACCGTCAGAACAACGTGCTCGTCATAACTCTCACATCAGAAAGACAACAAACATGAGTAACTCAGACATCAATCGCTTTCTTCAGGCGCAAGAGGGAAACCACCTAAAACAACCGGGGAACACATATGTAGAGGCACTGACGGAATTGCGTAACGGACGCAAGTTGACTCATTGGATCTGGTATGTGTTTCCTCAGATTCAACTGGGGTCAACATCCACATCAATTGAGTTTTCAATTAAGTCCATGAAGGAAGCAAAGGAATACCTTTCTCACCCAATTCTCGGAGCTCGATATGAAGAATCTTGCGAACTACTGATGCAGCATGCTTCTCAACACGAGAACGCGTGGAACGGCATCAGTAAAGTACTTGGCAGCGACGCGAGTAAGTTTCGTTCTTCCATCACCCTCTTTGGCGAGGCTGCAAAGATTTGTAACGATATTGGGCGTCCAGTCATCTCCCAGTTGTGGACCACGCTTTCTCCAGAGGCCATCTCGCCGTGCTCGGCCACTCTGGACTTCATTGTCAAATCACCTCCCTGGTGTAAATAACGCACCCCAGACACTGAGACACACCCTTCTACTCAGAAGACCACTCGCTGGGAGTTAGGTCATCAGTCTCATTCACTACGCGAACTAAACACCAAAGTGTGGACGTCAGCTCGCCCAACTACTTAGCCGTTGTGCGCGGCCACAAAGGCCTCAACGGTTGCCAAGTCATTGGGCAACTGCACAGTGAACTCAGGCAAGTCGAATAAGTGCGACAAGTGTTCTGGCAACGCAGGGCGTACGCCAGTTGCACGTTCCACTGCGTCAGGGAATTTGGCTGGGTGAGCAGTTGCCATCGTCAGCATCGGAATGCCTTCTTCAGCAAACTCGCGCGCAACTTTCACGCCAACAGCCGTATGCGGATCAATCAACATGTCAAAGTCTTCATAGACAGAACGAATGGTCGCAAGTGTGTCGTGGTCAGTCGCGCGTGATGCACGGAATGTTGGCGAAATCCACTGTTCATACTGATCAGGTTCGACCGACAAGCCTTTGTCGCGGAAACGAGTGAGCTGCGAAGCAGTCACTGCCCCGTCGCGATCATTCATCTCAAACAACAAACGTTCAAAGTTGGAAGAAACTTGAATATCCATGCTGGGGCTAAGTGTTGGGTGCACGCCCGTAATGGCCATTGATTGTGAATCAAAAAAGCGAGTGAGAATGTCGTTCTCGTTTGAGGCAACGATGAGATGGCGAATCGGTGCGCCCATCTGCTTTGCAATCCACCCACTTAAAACATTTCCGAAGTTGCCGGTTGGCACAGTGACATCAATGGGGCCACCCATTTTGCGAGTGGCCTCGAAGTAATAAACAACCTGCGCCATTACACGAGCCCAGTTGATGCTGTTTACCGCTGACAAATTGTGCTTTTCGCGGAACGGTGCGTCGTTAAACATGGCCTTCACCAGGTCCTGACAATCATCGAATGTGCCGTCAATAGCGACAGTGCGCACATTGGGTGAATCAACAGTTGTCATTTGTCTGCGCTGCACATCACTGACGCGACCGTGCGGATACAGAATGATGATGTTGACATTGGCGCAATTCTTCACACCGTCAATTGCCGCGCTACCCGTGTCGCCACTAGTAGCACCGACAATGGTGACCTTTTCATTGCGTTGCGTGAGGATGTGATCAAACAGCTGACCAAGCAATTGCAATGCAACGTCTTTGAACGCCAGTGTTGGCCCGTGGAACAGTTCCATCAGGTGATGTCCAGCTTCGAGCGGAACAATTGGCACTACATCTGGGTGGCGGAACGTGGAATATGCGGTATCGCACAGTCGTTGCATTGTGGCGTTGTCAATATCTGCTCCGACATACGGAACAAAAACCGATGCTGCAAGTTCTGCATACGAACCAGATTTCACCGGGCCGAGAGTTGGCCATGATTCAGGAACGTAGAGGCCGCCATCATTGGCTAGACCAGCAAGAACAACATCAGCAAAACCTAAAACAGGTGCCGCACCACGCGTGGAAACGTACTTCATGAAAACTATTCGCCGATAACGCGAATCAGGCCAGAGGCACGTCGCACAGCTGGTGACTTACGGAACTCACTTACACATGCTTGGACATCAGATTCTTTGGCACGGTGAGTAATAAAGACAAGACGAGCATCTTCGCCTATTCCTTCTTGTTCGGCAGCACGAATGCTGACACCGTGGCTTGCAAACACGCCAGTGATGGCATGCAGAACTCCGGGTTTATCTTCTACGTCAAGTCCGATGAGATACTGCGACGATGTTTCATCAATCGGCAAAATAGGCACTCGGGCAAATGTGCCAATCGTGCCGTGAGTTCCTTTGCGCAAATTGACTGCTGCATCAATGACGTCACCAAGAACCGCAGATGCAGTTGGTGAACCACCAGCACCGCGGCCATAGAACATCAACGAGCCAACCGCATCGCCTTCAACAAATACTGCGTTGTATGAATCACGAACACTTGCGAGCGGGTGAGAGAAGGGAACCATGGCTGGGTGCACGCGCACCGATACTGGATCTGACTGATTTTCTTGTTCAGCTATAGCGAGCAACTTCACTACGTAACCAAGTCGCTTTGCAATGGCAATATCTGCGGCAGTGATGCTGCTAATTCCTTCGTGATACACATCGCCAGCAACAATGCGCGCACCAAAAGCGATACTTGCGATAATCGCTGCTTTTGCACCGGCATCGAAACCTTCAACATCAGCTGTCGGGTCACGCTCGGCAAAACCAAGGCGTTGCGCTTCGCTAAGTGCTGCTGAATAGTCAGCACCCTCTTCTGTCATTTTCGTGAGAATGAAATTTGTTGTGCCGTTAACGATTCCCATGACACGAGTGATCGGTTCACCGCGCAATGATTCACGTAGCGCACGAATGAGTGGGATACCACCTGCAACTGCAGCTTCAAATAAAAGGTCAACGCCGGCAGCGTCAGATTGTGCCCACAGTTCGTGACCTACATTGGCAAGCAGTTCCTTGTTTGCCGTTACAACAGGTTTGCCGTTTGCAATTGCCGTAGAAATAAGTTCGCGGGCCGGTTCGATGCCACCAATGACTTCGACAATCAGATCAATTGATGGATCAGCAACTACGGCGTGAGCATCACGTGTGAGCACACCGTCGGGAAGCGCAATTTCGCGGTCTCGACTGATGTTGCGCACAGCGACATTGGCGACTTCCAAACGCACACCGGTACGAGCTTCAATGATGTCGGCCTGGCGCTCAACGAGTTGAACGAAGGCAGCACCGACATTGCCGCAGCCAAGGACTCCGATTCGAACGATTGATTGAGGCGCGGGGGCTTTTGCCATAGGGACCAAGCCTACGGCTATGGCCACCACCCCGAAAGGGACATTTACAGAGCCCTAGAAGCGCACGGCAGATACCGCATTTCGAATAGGGCTACCAGTTGTCGGAGTCACCGTCTCCGTCGCCACCGGAGTCACCAAGGTCTGAGTCTGAATCGTTATCAGCGAGTTCGTCCATTTCGTCTGCCTGTACTTCGTCGTCACCGCCGAGACCGTCGAGGAAGTCGTCGCCAATGACGTCGACCATGTCGCCGTAGGTCATACCGCAGTTGGTGCAACGAATATCGTCGCCAAAACCAATGACTGGTGCTTCACATTCTGGACAAAACTCAATATCACTCATACAACCCACCGTACGGGGTGGGTGTGGCATCGAAATCTACAGATCCAGGCGTACGAGATCGTCGTAGGTTTCGCGACGTACTACTAGGCGTGACTCGCCTTCAGAAACGAACACCACGGCAGGCCTCATGACCTTGTTGTAGTTGCTCGACATCGAATACCCGTAGGCGCCTGTCACTGGCATCACTAGCAAGTCACCCACCGAAACATTTGGGGCAACGGCAGCTGATTCAACAAGAATGTCTCCGCTTTCGCAGTGCTTACCAACGATGCGCGCGCTGTCTGTTCGATCAGCTGACATACGTGCAGGGTCGAATGCTTCATACCCGCTGCCGTAGAGAACTGGGCGCGGGTTATCACTCATTCCGCCATCAACAGAAATGTACGTACGAATTCCGTCAATGGGCTTCACAGTGCCAACGGTGTACACAGTGACACCTGCTGATGCAACGATGCTGCGGCCAGGTTCTACTGAAACTTTTGAACCAGTCGGCAATGACTGTGTTGCACGCTGCAACACTTCTGCCCATTGTTCAATGGTGGGTGCTTCTTCGTTTTCTGTGTATGCCACACCGAGTCCGCCACCCAATGTGAGTTCTGACAAGTTCAAGGTTGAGAATAAATCAACCATTACTTTGCTTGCCTCTGCGAAGTTGTCAACTGCGAAAACATTGGAGCCGATGTGGCAATGAATACCAATCAGGTCAATTGCAGCTGAAGATTGTGCGCGCGCAATTGCCTTATGCGCATCGCCATTATTTAGGTTGAAACCAAACTTTGAATCATCTTGACCAGTTGATACGAATTCATGCGTGTGGACATGTACGCCTGGCGTGATGCGCAATTGAACACGCACAACAGGTAAGCCCTCTGTATGTAATTTTTCAATCCGGTCAATTTCATCAAAACTGTCGACCACGACGTGATCAATACCCGCGGCAATAGCCATACGAAGTTCATCAAGTGACTTGTTGTTGCCGTGTAGAACGCAACTACTGGCAGGCACCCCAGCATGGAGAACCGTGTGTAGTTCTCCGCCAGTTGCAACGTCAAGCAGCAAACCTTCTTCGTGCGCTAGGCGGGCCATTGCTCCACAGATAAACGCTTTCGTTGCATAGACAACATTGCCTGCACCGAACGCATTGACTGCTGCGCGACAACGCGCACGCAAGTGGTCTTCGTCATAGACAAATAAAGGCGTTCCATATTGTGCAGCAAGTTCGGCAACGCGAACGCCACCGATTGATAATGAATCATCCGTGCCGATGGTTGCAGAATCCGGCAATAGTCGAAGTGGGATTGCGCTCACATTTGCTCCGGTGCTCTAATTCCGAGAAGGCCAAGCCCCTCAGACATGATTCGTGCTGTCGCGTCACACAATGCAAGACGCGAATCTCGCATTGCATCATTGTCTGCTTTCAATACAGGACAGTGCTCATAGAACGACGTGAAATCAGTTGCCAGATCAAACAAGTACGTGCACAATTTGTGTGGCCCCAAGGTGTCAATCATTTCCCACACAGCTGAATCGAAACGCAGAATTCGCAGAGCCAAGTCACGTTCTTGCACTTCGACCAAGGTTGGCACAACATCGCGAATAGATGACCTATCAATGCCTGCACGACGGAAAATGCTGCAAATACGTGCATGCGCATATTGGAGATAGGGCGCCGTATTGCCTTCAAATGACAACATGCGCTCCCAGTCAAAGATGTAATCCTTCACACGGTCGGAACTGAGGTCTGAATACTTCACAGCACCAATACCCACCATGGTTGCCACGGCTGTTCTGTCTGCAGCAGACATATCTGGATTCTTCTCGGCGACAGAAACCTCTGCGCGTTCAACAGCTTCATCAAGCAGCGCATTGAGTTTCACTGTTTCGCCGCCGGAGCGACTCTTCAACATTTTGCGATCAGAGCCAAGCACGCTGCCGAACGACACGTGATTCATAATGAACCCTTCGGGCAGCCAGCCAGCTTTACGTGCAACTGCTTCCACCATTTGCAAGTGTTGCGCTTGAGGTGCACCCACAACATAAAGGAGCGAACGTGCTCCAATGCGTTCGACACGATCGATGACACATGCCAAGTCAGATGTTGCGTAGTTGTACCCGCCATCGCCTTTGCGAATAATCAGTGGCAATGGTTCGTTATCTCTGTTTGTAAAGCCGTCAACGAACACAACTTCTGCGCCGTCGCTTTCTTCTAACAACTTCGCTTCACGGAGGCGGTCGACAACAGGGGCTAGCAATGGGTTGTATGCGCTCTCCCCCATTAAGTCTTCGTCTGTTAGCAATACATCAAGTTGGCGATACACCTTGTTGAAATACCGCGTGCTTTCACTGACCAAAGTGCGCCACAGACGCAACGTGTCTTCGTCGCCGCCCTGCAACATGACAACACGGGCACGCGCACGGCCCTTGAATTCATCTGACTCTTCGAACTTGCGACGAGCCGCCTTATAAAAGCCATCAAGATCGCCAACGCCCAATTCATGAGCAGCGTTATCTTCACCCATATCAATGAGATGTTCGATCAACATGCCAAATGGGGTACCCCAGTCGCCA